>ERZ1026931.77-NODE-77-length-42694-cov-9.639977_pt1 | contig 42694 bp, 42 predicted proteins | sample MGYA00519253_ERZ1026931 | MGnify/ENA primary metagenome ERZ1026931 (study PRJEB26926, sample SAMN06164831) | human gut metagenome | biome: ENVO:00009003; feature: ENVO:2100002; material: ENVO:00002003 | host: Homo sapiens | place: USA | collected 2012 ... | reverse complement strand
CAATGACGCAAAACAATGGGTGGAAGCCATTCAGGAATATGCCAACATCACAGAGTTGGACGCAGCCACCCTCAACCGCTTAATCAAAGAAATCGTCGTGCATGAGCGCATTGACGAAGATAAAACAAGACACATTTCTATCGAAATTCATTTTAATCTCAAACCCATCCCGGAGGTGGAACAGGTCACTGCCTGACCTGTCCCGCCGGGACGGTTCTCTTAAAAACACCATATAGATTTTTGTACGCCGCCGCCCGCCATCGAGCAGAGTTTTACACCTAATTGGGGATAAAACAGCTCATGGCGGGCGGTGGTGTGGCGATGATCGGCATTACCCTCGTTCCTCTGCTGTCCGGCCTGTTCTCTGCATAACAACCGGCTCCCGCCTCCTTTGAGGTGGGAGCAATCCCATTTTTAAGGAAGGAGAAAACACTATGAAGGGTCTGGCAGAAATCAATAAGTCCAAGGCCGTATATACCGATACCAGCATGGTCAACTCTGGCTATTCTGACTGCACCATGCGCCTGACCTACACGGCCAAGGTAGACAGCGACAATTCTCTGGTGGTGGGCGATAAGGGCAACGACAACAAGGTTGTCCTGGCCTGGAAGCGCACCAGCGAGACTTTCTATGATACCCTGGTAGACGATGCCCACATTTACACCTACGGTATCGATCTTACCAAGCTGTTCTCCGACGGCAAGGGGGATTTCTCCAAGATTGAATTTCTGGTACAGAACAAGACCGACAACTACTATGTCCAGGCGAAGCTGAATCAGGACGAGGGCGTTTACTATGTGACCGGACATACTGAAAACAAGGCCGACGCTACCCACTTTGTCCCCGTGAAAACAGGCGACACCAAGGGCCGTATTCTTATTAAGGGTTTAGAGGACGATACCTATACCATGACGGAAGTCCGCACCGATAACGGCTATGTGCTGCTGAAACAGGATATTGAGGTTGTCATCTCCCAGAAAGAAAGCACCGAAAGCTGCACCATCTATGCCTCCGACGCTCTGGGCCTGATCCAGAATGACCCCCGCTATGCCAAAGTCATTCAGAGTGACGCGGATCTGAAGAACATCCCTCAGAAGCATCTGGAGCACAAACTGCTGACCGCCTCCGCTACCGTCAGCGGCAAAAATGTGAACATGACCGAGGACAACGGCAGCGCCAATGCCGAGGCTCCTCTGACCGTGGTCAATACGCGCGGCTTTGACCTGCCCAAGACCGGCGACAACGGTACTATGATGTTTACCATCGTGGGTATTCTGCTCATGGTCGGTGCGGCGGTTGTGCTGTACGCGGTGTCCAGTAAGAAGTCTGCGTAACACCAAAGCTTTGTCTCTGCACCCCTAAAACGGAAAAATTGTACCATGTTGTAAAAAGTCGCTTGAAAAAGTTGATACTTTGCGAATAAAGTCCCTTGAAAAAGTTTCTCTCTTGTGTTATGCTGTGTGTAAACTGACAGCTGATTGGAGGAATACACAATGCTGAAGCGCAAAATAGAGCGGCAGCTGACGGAATGGAAGAACATTTCCGGTCATAAGCCGCTGATCGTCAAGGGATGCAGACAGTGCGGCAAGACGTTCTCTGTGCTTGATTTTGCAAAAAAGAACTACAAGCACGTTGTCTACCTGAATTTCTTTGAAAATCCGGACTACGCCTCCGTTTTTGCGGGATCACTGGAAATCGATAACATTGTGATGTTGCTTTCCGCTCTGCTGGGCAAGGATGCTGTTTTTGAGGCAGGAGAAACGGTTCTGGTCCTGGATGAAATTCAGGATTGCCCTGAGGCACGGACCGCACTGAAATTCTTCCGAATCGATGGTCGGTACGATGTGATCGGCACCGGCTCCCTGCTGGGTGTGAAAGGCTACGGCAAGGAGCCAAAGTCGGTTCCCGTGGGCTCGGAAACTGTGATCGATATGTACCCATTGGACTTTGAGGAATTCCTGTGGGCCAACGGCATTTCGGAGCCGGTGATCGCAATGCTGCAAAAGGCGCTGGACGCTGAAACGCCGGTGCCAGAAGCGCTCCACAGCCGGATGAAACAGCTCCTACTGCAATACGCTGTTGTTGGCGGGATGCCCGACGCAGTGCAGACCTTTGTGGACAGCAAGCAGATGGATGAAGTCCTCCGTATCCAGCGTGACATCGTGCGCTCCTATGAGGATGACATGGTGAAGTATGCGGAAAAACAGGACAAGTCCCGCATTAAGGAATGTTTTCAGTCCATTCCTCGTCAGCTTGCCAAGGAGAATAAGAAATTCCAGTATTCCGTTGTCCGGAAGGGCTCCACAGCCGCCAAATATGCCGGAAGTCTGCAATGGATTGAGGATGCGGGAATCATTGCCCGCTGCTATAACCTTTCCATTACAGAGCTTCCTCTGGATGGCAATGCCGAGGAGGACACATTCAAAGTGTATATGCGGGATATGGGGCTGTTTGTCAGTATGCTGGAGGACGGCACCCAATACGACATTCTTCAAGGCAATCTCTACGGCTACAAGGGTGCTATCTTTGAGAACCTGATTGCGGATATTTTCTCCAAAATGGGGCGAAAGCTCTACTATTTCCACAAGGATTCCGGCCTGGAAGTGGACTTTGTGATTCGCTATAAAGGCGCGTGTACACTTGTAGAGGTAAAGGCGGCAACCGGGAATATCAAGAGCACAAAAACAATTCTGAACCATCCGGAGAAGTACCATGTAAGCAGCGCAATCAAGCTGGGAGATTACAATGTTGGGCGTATGGGGCAAGTTCTGACGCTCCCGCTGTATATGGCATTCTTGCTGAGAACACTGTAAAAAATTACACAACCCGATGATACAAGGCAGCAGGCTGTTTCGCCCTGCTGCCTTGTTTTATCCTCAATAACAGAAATCTCAGGGTGTTGTTCCGCCAAGTGTCGGAATAAATTACCGCCAATCATCGGATTTCAGCAGGAAAGACGCGCAAAAATAAAAGATGGAGGATGTATTGAAAAACAAACGCAATATCTCCGGCAACGATGTTGCTGCTTGGAATACCTACGGCACAGATTATGTCATCCTCACTGGGGTTATCACCCTTGCCGCCATCACCGCCGTCATCACCGTCGTTGCCGCTGTCGCCCTTATTGGGGTCGTCCGTATCGCTGTTGCCGCCTTTGTCGTCCGAATCCGTGTCCCCGCCCTGATTGTCGTCCTTGCCATCATCCGGATTGTCCGGATCGGTATTCGGATCGGTGTTCTCCGTGGGGTTCTGGGTTTCCTCGGTGGGATCTGTTCCCTCCGGGGCGGTGGGCTGTGTGGAATCCGGAGGCGTCGTAGGGGTCGTATCCGGAGGTTCCGTCATCTCAGGAGGCTGGGTTTCCTCCTGAGCTTCCCCATTGCCATTCGCGCCGTTGCTTTCACCGTTCTCGCCCCAAAGGGAGCTGCTGCCGGAGGCAGTCTCCGGGCGCAGCTGTTCCTGACGCTTCCCAATGGGATTCTCCGGCTGGGTACGTCCCGCACCCACCAGTATGGCGCAGGAGCTTAAGATCAGCAGGAGAACCATCGCCATGCTGAGGACACTTTGCAGTTTCTTCCGATTTTTCATTCCTGTGTCCTCCTCATGCGTTTTTTGTTATCTCCAGCGGGCGTAAAGCGTCATATTCTTTTCAACGCTGTCTTCTTCAAAGCTCCAGCGCTGGGTACATGCAGGGTCAGAGTACCATCCGGCGAACATAGCACCAGGCTTTGTGGGCGTCATGGGCGGGTCAATCTTTTCGCCCTTGCGGACGGATACGCTTTCCAGCTCCGTACCGCCGCGGGTATCGAAGTCCACCCGCTTTTTGCCGAACAGCGCCAGCAGCAGGAAGGCAAGCACAGCCAGCAGGGGCAGCACCAGCAGCCACCACCAGGGGAATGCTCCGCCGTTGGCGTCTTCTTCCTGCACAGGATCGCCCAGCTCCCAACCGGCATACAGGGTCATGTTGCCGGTGACGGTATCGTTGTCAAAATCCCACGGTTCCGTTCTGTCCAGGTTCTTATACCATCCGGACAGGTGGTAGCCCTCCCGCATGGGGTCTTCCGGCTTCGTGATCTTCTCGCCGTAGGGGACTACCTGATCCGGCACCTCGGTGCCGCCGTTACTCATGAACCGGACGGTACACTCTGTATCCAGAATGACCCGTACCGGGTTATCTACGCTTCCAAAGGAATCCTTGCCGTCCTTGGTGGACACCAGGCAGTTCACAGGGGTCACGGAGGACACGCCACTCTTGCCGACAACCTTCAGCTGGAAAGAGCCGATCACCATTTCCTTCGTCCAGGGCTGGCCGCCGCTGAGGGAGACATCCGCCGCTCAGATTCCCAAGCGGATAGATACCCTCGTCTTCGCGGCGGAATTCTTCCCGATTCACGCCCCGACACCTTTTTCCCGGCAGGTTTTCTCTTCCTGAGCAGCGGCTTCCCGCTGCCGTTCTTCTTCCCGCAGGAGCTTCTTCTCCGTCTCCCGCAGCTGTGCGCCCTTCAGCGCCGGTAACCCAGCGCGGTAAAGAACCATCCCCCAGCTTCCGATCCGCTGGGAAATATAGCTGCCGCCCAGAACTTCATGCACATAGGGCGTGTGTCCCAGCGTCTCCGCACAGGTGCGCAGATAAGCCAGCAGCTCCCCGTCAGTCCAATCCTTATGTTCTTCTCTCCAGAGGGCGTCCCGCTCCAGTCTCGCGGCATTTTCCTGCCGAACAGCCTCATTGGCCGCCCGCCGCTTTTCCTTCTCCGCTTCTCTGGCCTGCTGAAAAACCTCCGTCTGATACGCGAACTCCTTGCGATAAATCCAGGAGCGTTCCAGCGGAACCGGACCTCGGTGCTTTGGCAGCTTTGCCATTTCCAGCGCCCGTTCCCAGCTTCCGAACCGCTTTATAAGCAAGTCCGCACCGATGACCTCTGTATCGGACGGAGAACGTCCCAGTGTTCTGGCACATCGCCATAGATATTGAAGCAAATCCCGATTCGTATCCGCCCGGTGCTGCTGGACAAATGCCTCATTCTTCTGCTGAATAGCATTTTTTGTCAGCTCAGCGATCTTTGCATCCCGCCACTGGCTGCCGTTAAACAGATTGACCTTCTTCCCCAAACCATGATCCTCCCAATAGTGGGCATACTGCCCCCTTATTTGGCCGGACTCCATGGTGGTCGCGCCCTTGAGTCAAATCCGTTTCAGCGTTGTAGGTCTCCTGACTTTGCACAGTTCTGCCGCCTTCTCGCGTTTCCGCAATGGCCTTGTGGCAGACTCTTTTTCGTGCATCACAGTAGCGCGTCTGTGCCGGACTTTCACCGGCTTCTCTTGTTCAGTCTGGTTCCCCAGACCACAACGCTGCTGCCGTATGGCAAATAAAAAAGCCACACCGGCATAAAAATGCCAATGTGACCGAATTTTCTCACATCCCGATTCTCTCCGTCGCACCATCTCAGATGCGCCCTCAAGGCTCGAACATGGCCGACATTCTGGCTCACGCATTCAGGAGAACATCTCCAACGCCTATGCCCCGCCTTCCCAGGTTTCCCCAGTGACCGGATCACTCCGAAAGGACACAGACTTTACGCATACAGCAACGGGTTACAGCTCCGGACTCGCACCGGATTTCCTAATCTACCGCACCTGTCCCGATGTGCGAACAGCGGAACAGTCATTGTGGGCGACGCCATGCAGCTTGTTCAGTTGTGATAAATGGGTAACGCTTTGAACTTCGGCAGGGAGATCTTCCAGCACCACGAGCTTTCGTCAAGTATACCCTTTGTTGATAAACTGCCAAATTCCTGCTACAAAAAGGCGAGTTTTTCCAACATGCCTGACCACAATCCTGACGGCAAATGCGCTTTTTACGCAATGCCGGACAGAACACTTGCCGTTTCCAATGCGCTGCGTTTGGAATCCATAGAGGGGTGGACATACATTTGCAGCGTGACCTGTACATTGGCATGGCCTAGAATTTCGGACAGAGATTTGATGTCCATGCCGCAGTCGATGCACCGCGTCGCAAAGGAATGACGCAGTATGTGAAAATTTCTGGGAGAAATACCCAACTCCTTCAGAAATTTCTGAAAACGATATTGCAGTGTCCTTGGTTCCATCGGTTTGTCACTTCCGGTAAACAGGCAGTCATTTTCACCTGCCCGGAAGGAACGCAGCACAGAAAGCATTTTTGCCGTCAGAGGAATTGTCCGCTGGGAGTTGTCCGTTTTTGGTGTTTGAATGACCAGTTCCGTGCGTCCACCGTAGTTGATTCGATAGACCGTGCGCCGGATATGCAGCAGGCCATTTGTGAAATCAACATCAGACCAGCGCAGAGCGCAGACTTCGCCCAAACGGATGCCTGTTTCCAGACATAGCAGGAAGGCCGCGTTGCTTGGCGTTGGCGCACGGAGTACAGCAGCGCTGATTCTGCGGCTTTCCCACTCGCCGAGAACCTCCATTGGCTTCTGTTTGGTTGGCGGCGCGCGAAATTCCTCCGTCCCGGCATACTGAAATTTACGCCTTGCCAGCTTCAGCGCAGATTTTACAAGCACGCAAATATCATTTACGGTTTTCGGGGATAGGCCGCCCTTGCCGTCCAAACGTCCAGATTTCAGCTTTTTCTCCACGAAAGCATTCAAAACATCCTCTGTCAAATCGCATACCCGGTGCAATCCCAATTCTGGCTGAATGTGCTGTTCGATCAATGCCCGGTATCGCTCTCGGCTGGTTGGTTTGAGCTGGCTGTTTCCCGCCTGCCATCGGGCAAAAAGCTCTTTAACCGTCATAGTGCAGCCCCGTAATAACCGCCTTCGGTTTTCCTCCTGGCAATGCGCCAGCTTTTGACGCACGGAATGGTAGGACGTACCATACACGGAACGGTAAATTGCACGTCCATCCGGTTTCCTGCCCACAATATAGCGCCCCTCCCAGCGTCCATCCCGGCGTTTGTATATATTCTCTCCCCGTCGAGGCATAAATGGTTCCTCCCATACCATGTTTTTGACGGCAAAAACGAGACAGTGTAAAAGACTCGTTGTGCTTTTGCATAAAAGGTTATCGGTGTATTTGCTGATATGTACAGTTGCCTGCTGATTCTCCACTGCAATTCACAAGCTCACACAATTCTCGTTGACATTTGCCGCAACTATGATATAATAATTTGGAAGAGGTAGGGAATTATTCTGTGCAATTCGACTTTCGTCAAGGGGTATACTTGACGAAAGTTTTTTTATTTTCTGCGGTGTATTGTGTTAAACCGTTTTATGTGCTTTTTGTTCCTTTTAATGTGCAGCAAACTGCAAAACGCCCCTGTTGGCTCTCTTTGCAAAGCAAAAAAGTTTTTACAAATCTAAAAAATCCTCTTGACAAATCCCGGTGGGCGGTGCTATTATAGCGCCACAGTCGATTGGCGAACAAACATTCGTATTGAAAGCGGCAGGCGTTTTCACGGAGGGGGTCATATGACGGCACCAATCCTGTCCCGAGAGGATATCGAGCAAATCGCCGGGAGAGTCCTTTCCATCTACACTGAGGCATATGTACCGGAAAAACATCTGTGCTATCGGGTTGACCCGGAGGAACTGGCCGATGTGCTGGGGCTGGAGGTCGATTATCAGATTCCGTCTCCGGATGGAAGCATCCTGGGCGTTACGTCGCCGGACGAACAGTATGTGCCGGTGTATTACGACGGCGAGGAATGCTATTACTACCTCGACGGAAACACCATCCTGATCGACGCACGGCTGTGCGCCTCTCCCAAGACTGTCGGCAGGAAAAACTACACGCTGGCGCACGAGATCGCCCACCAGATTCTCTACAAGGCGTTTCCCGATGCCTACGGCCCCGCCCGCCGCCTGATGTGCGACTACCGCCGCACACCGGAAAGCCGCAGGAAAGTCACCGACTGGACAGAATGGCAGGCCGATGCCCTCGCCGCAGCTCTGCTGATGCCAAAGGACGCGGTTCTGGACGGGATGTTCCTTGCTGGGCTGGGAGAGCATATCGGTACGCTCTCCAAGAAATACACACCGAACAAATATGACAGCTTTTGCCGGTTGGCGGAAGCATTGGGCGTCTCCAGGTCAGCGCTTGCGTTCCGGATGGAACGTCTGGGGCTGCTGGACAAGAACCTTCTTTACAGGCAATAGCGAAGGAGCGGCGAACATATGGAAACAAGTACGGAACAGGAAATGCGGGTAGCTGTAAAATGCAAGGTTTGCCAGCGTGTCATCTTCTACAAGACAACGCCGCTTTCAGGCAAGATAGAGCTGAAATGTCCAAAATGCCACCAGATCACGCACATAAATCTCGCCTACCGGCGCAGTAAAACGCCGCTGTTTTACCGACGCTCCGCAAGGCAGCCGTCGGCAACTATTTTTTAATATTCCATCATAGCACCGAGCAACGGGGTATGCGGTCACTGACCGCATAATGAAACACCACCAAATAGCCGGGCATGAAAAACGATGAGTAACAGGCTTACTCTACCGTTTTCATGCCCGGCTTTTATTTTTTCTTACAGGAGGAACCCAAAATGATGGCCAAACGTACCGAACTGGAAATTTGCCTTTGCAGCAGATGTGCAAGCGCCTTTTATGCTTCGCCGGAGTATTCCATCATCCGCTCCGATCCCATTCAGGTAATTCAGGACTGTTGCTGCTACTGCTGCATCCGGCGGGGATACGACTATCGGATTCGTCGCCGCGGCAAGCAGCTTCCGGTCAGATTCTGACGAAGGAGCTGAATCAAATGCTCCTGATCCGACAGCTTTATTATCCTCAGCGATTAAAGAGCGACTACGTGCTATGCCCCGCCTGCAAGCGCGGGCGGCTGTGCGACAAGCCGCAGGGCGAAAATATAGCGGTGCTGTCTCTCAGCGGAATTACTGAGGCACCCGGCAGCTTCCACGGTCTGATTCTGAAATGCCCCAGGTGCACACAGAGGTTCATCATCTCCATCGAAAACTAAATAAATTTGAACATAGTTCCAACCGCCGGACTTTTTATAAAGCAACCCGGATAAGAGCCTGCATCCGCTTTTAAGGCGAGAACGAGGACTTTCGAGTAGGACATGGCAAACAGCTTTCTGCTGTATTGTTGTGCCTATTTGCGCCCTTACAGCCAGAAAGCGGAAAGGTTCCTATGATTGGTTTCTGGCTGTGTTATATCGCAAAGTATCCGTGATCTCCGAAATTTGCTTTCAAACAAATTTCACTGATAAGGAGATCACAAACATGAAAATTACATATCTGGTAAACGAACGGCAGGCAGATGGTTCCCTTGCACTCGCTGAAACCACCTCTGCGCAATGGCACAGAATTGTTGCGGCAAACAAGACTGCCCCAGCAAATGAACGGCGGTATTTCTACGCCGACATTCTTTCTGACAATTATAATCTTGATTGCATCGTTATGGAGGTCAGCAAAGAGCAGCACGCAGCATGGAACAGCGAAAGGCGATCCGCTCGCCGCAACCGGGATGCCGCTAAGGCTTACACTGTTTTATCACTGGAAGAATTGGTGGAAAGTAACAGCGCTGCACTGCCTTCCGTTGAATGCCAGGAAGATGCTCTCATCAATTCCGTCGTGATCGGCGAGTTAAAAAAAGCCCTGGCTGTCTGGAACATCTGGGGAACAGAGGTGCTGGAGATGTATCTGTCCGGAAAAAGCTGCATGGTTGCAAAGTTCCTGATGGACAACTATGGCTTTTCGCGAAGGACTGCCTTCCGCAAGAAAAATGAGTTTGAAAATTTTTCAAAAAATTTCCTATCAGAATGGCACTATTAAGCCCACCGTGTCCTGGTGGTATAGTGAAGGGACTTTCACAGGCCTTTCTCTGAATCTTGAAAATTGAATACAAGATGATATAAGTACACACACCCTTTCATAGATTGTCGGTCCGCCGCCATGACAAGGGGCTTCTGAGATTTATTCCAGAAGCCCCTAAGAGCGATCTACGAGCCGAACGGCCCCGGCTGGTAAACGGGGTATCCTCTCTCAATGCGGTGAAATGGAACTTGCTCACGCGCCCCCAAAGACTAGGGGGCAGCCCTGCGGTACACGCCAGCCAGATGGCAGCGGTACTTGCAGAGTTATGACAGCCTTGCCAAAGGCGGCTTATATCATACCCGCCAACCGGGGGCGTGGCAAATAGGTTGGAAACCAAGGCAATTCCTTATCTACAGTCTGCTGCACTCAGCATATATGTTAAGGCATCCCAAACAGGAAGTGCAGCAAATTAAAGCTAGATATCATACGCTGGCAGGGAAGCTTGCCAGCGCATTCATGTGGCTTTAATCTAAAAGAATCCTATCAGGAGGTTACATAATATGAATGCAACAACGAGATATTTGGTTCCCTCTGGGCATAAGCGGCTTGCCGTTACTACTGATGAGCTACAAGCCTTGCTCGGCTGTGGGCGCAAATCCGCAGTCGATGTAGGAGAACTTGCAGAAGCGCGAATCCAACTGGGAAAGAGAGTCCTTTGGAATGTCCAAAAGGTCCAGATCTATTTAGACATGATTTCTGCTTAACTTCCATCAGCGCCGCATCATTGACCGAAATCACTTTCTGATCTATTATGTGGCCACACAAAGCAAGATAAGGAGTGATTCGCAATGGCAACGGCAAAGCGCACAGACACCCGCGGTCGTATTTTGAAAGATGGTGAATCCCAGCGTTCTGATGGCATTTATCGATACCGCTATACGGATGCTTACGGAAAGCGGCACGATGTTTACAGTAATCGGCTGGTTGCCACCGACAAGGTTCCTAAAGGGAGCAAGCCGGATCTGAGCCTGCGGGAAAAGGAAAAGCAAATTAACCGGGATTTGGATGATGGAATTAAAGCTCAAGTTGAAAACTTTGTGACCCTTAATGAACTGTTTCAGCTCTACATGAGCACCAAAACAAAACTCAAGGAGTCCACCAGAGCGAATTACATTTATATGTACGAGAAGTACGTTCAGGATGCACTTGGTTCTAAAAAAGTCAAGGACATTAAATACTCCACGATTTATTCCTTCTATAGCGGCCTAATTGATAGGCTTGGATTTAAGCCTAACTCCATGGAAATCATTCACTCTATTTTACATCCAGTTTTTCGTTTGGCTGTGCGGGATGAATATATTCGCATGAACCCCACAGAGGGGGCGATGAGTGAAATTAAGCGGACATATGATTGGGAGAAGCCAAAGCGTATAGCTCTAACAATCCCGGAACAGGAAATGCTGATAGATTTCCTTAACACCTCCGAAACCTACTGCCGATGGAAGTCCATTATCACCTTTTTCTTAGGGACGGGATGCCGTGTTGGCGAAGTGATTGGCTTGCGTTGGGAGGATTGCGACTTTGAGAAAAAGACAATCAGCATCAACCATAACACCATCTATCGGAAATATAAGGGAGAATCAGAAAGCCGTTTTCACATTACAACTCCGAAGACAAAGGCGGGCATTCGGATGATTCCGATGCTCTCCGATGTAAAGAATGCACTTCTTGCGGAATATAATTTGCAGCAGCAAATTGGGTTCTGCGATGAAATCATTGATGGTTACAGCGGATTCGTTTTCCAAAACCGCTTTGGGAGCCTTCTGAGTTCAAACGACATTAACCGTGCGCTGGAACGGATTTACACGGCCTGCAATAACGAAGAAAGAGAACGGGCTAAGGAAGAAAAACGCCCACCTGTCTTGATCCGGCACTTCTCCGTTCACAATCTTCGCCACACATTCTGCACCCGGTTTTGTGAGAATGAGAGCAATCTGAAAGTCATTCAGGAAATCATGGGACATGCTGATATTGAAACCACCATGAACATTTATGCAGAGGCGACCACGGAAAAGAAAGTGGAATCCTTTGCGAATCTGGAAGGCAAAATCAAGATTTCTTGATGGAGGTATCAAAATGGGAAGAATGAAAGATCTTACCGACTTGCAGTTTGGAAATCTTCGTGTTTTGCATCGTGCGGAGGATATAAAACCCGGACGGCCTGCTTGGCTGTGTCAGTGCAAATGCGGAAATACAGTGGTCGTGTCCTCGACCAATTTGTGTAAGACAAATGGGACGAAATCGTGTGGCTGTCTGCGTCACAACCCTTCTCCAACACGCATTGATCTCACCGGTCAAGTTTTTGGGAAGCTGAAAGTTTTGGCAGAAACCAACGAACGAAGATCCGGCAAAATGGTCTGGCTGTGCCAATGTGAATGCGGGAATCAAGTCTTTGTTTCCTCCGACGCGCTCCGCAGCGGACGAACACGCTCCTGTGGCTGTATAGTTCGCCAACTGAAATATGATCTTACCGGGGCAAAGTTTGGAAACCTCCTTGTACTTGGCCCGGTCAAGAATAGGTGGATCAAAGGAAACGAAACGAGGTGGAAATGCAAGTGCCGTAACTGCGGACGAATTGTGGAAGTTTCGAGCTATTGGCTCAGGCACAGTAATCCAAATGGGCATTGCAAATGTACACGATTTAAGGGGTAAATAGTAATCAGGGTACAGCACAAACTGTACCCTGATTTGCTTTTACAGAGCGCTCCAACGGTGTATTACCCCTCAATCTTTGAGCGCTGATTTGGGGTAAATCTGGGGTAAAACTCCAGAGGCCATTGAAAATAGAAACATTTAATGATTATAAACAGATGATTTCTAAGAGAAAACAGAAATCTGCAAACTATTTTAATCAACAGGTTTCATAGTGGGGAACAGGATAACCTCCCGAATCGTATCGGCGCCGGTGAAGAGCATGACGGCGCGGTCGATGCCCATGCCCATGCCGCCCGTGGGGGGCATGCCGTATTCCAGCGCGGTGAGGAAATCCTCATCCAGCATCTCCGTCTCGTCGTCGCCCCGCTCACGCTGCTCGACCTGCTTCATGAAGCGCTCCCGCTGGTCAATGGGGTCGTTCAGCTCGGAATAGGCGTTGCCCATTTCGCTGCGGTTGATGAAGAACTCGAAACGCTCCGTCAGACGGGGATCTTCCGGGGACTTCTTGGTCAGAGGGGAGACCTCCACCGGGTACATGGTGATGAAGGTGGGCTGCACCAGATGCTCCTCGACCTTCTGGTCGAAACAGGCATACAGAGCATTGCCCCATGTCTTCTCGGCGGCGTCGGCCAGCTCAACGCCAACGGCCTTGGCGGCGGCTACGGCCTTCGCGTCGTCGGTGATGACGCCAAAGTCAACGCCTACGTACTTCTTGACGGCTTCGACCATAGTCAGCCGCGGCCAGCCGGGGGTCAGGTCGATCTTCTCGCCCATCCATTCCAGCTCGTAGCTGCCCATAACCTCCTTGGCAAAGGTGGTGTAGACGCCCTCGGCAATGTCCATCATGTCGTGGAAATCGGCGTAAGCCTGATACAGCTCCACGGTGGTGAACTCCGGGTTGTGCTTGGGGTCCATGCCTTCGTTGCGGAAAATGCGGCCGACCTCGTACACCCGATCCATGCCGCCGACGATCAGCCGCTTCAGGGGCAGCTCCGTGGCGATGCGCATGTACATATCGATATCCAGCGTGTTGTGGTGAGTGACGAAGGGACGGGCGGCAGCGCCGCCGGCAATGGTGTTCAGCACGGGGGTCTCCACTTCAATGTAGCCCATGCTGTCCAGATAGTTGCGCAGGTGCTTGATGAACTTGGAGCGGATGACAAAATTCCGCTTGACCTCGGGATTTACCATCAGGTCAACATAGCGCTGACGGAAACGGGCTTCCTTGTCGGTCAGGCCGTGGAACTTGTTGGGCAGGGGCAGCAGAGACTTGCTCAGCAGGGTGACGATCTTGGCGCGGATGGAAATTTCCTCGGTCTTCGTCTTGAAGACCTCGCCCTCGACGCCGATGATGTCGCCAATGTCATACTTCTTGAAGCGGTTGTATTCTTCCTCGCCCAGCTCGTCGATCTTCACGAAGATCTGGATGCGGCCGGCGCGGTCCTGCAGATCGCAGAACATGACCTTGCCCTGACCGCGCTTGCTCATCAGACGTCCCGCGACCTTGACGGTCTTGCCCTCGAAGGCTTCGTAGTCGGCCTTGATGGCAGCGGAATCGGCATTGAAATCGAACTTCGTCTGGACGAAGGGGTCGCGCCCCTCGGCCTGAAGCGCCGCCAGCTTTTCCCGCCGGATCTGCATCTGGTCATTCAGAGACAGCTCCGGCTGCGGTACAAACTTTGCCATGGCTCAGCCCTCACGGGAAACGCTGACCACCTTCATGGTGAAGGAGCCGGCAGGGGCGTTGACGGTGAAGGTCTCGCCCGCGGCTTTGCCGACGACGGCGCGGCCGAAGGGGGAGTCGTCGGAGAGCTTGAACTCCATGGGGTTGGCTTCCTGAGAACCGGTGATGCGGTACTCGGTCTGCTTGCCGTTCTCGTCCTCGACTACCACGGTGCAGCCAAGACCCACCCGGCCGCTGGCCTCGTTCTCGTCCTCGATGATGACGGCGTGGGACAGGACGTCCTCGATCTCGGCGATACGACCATAGAGCTTGGCCTGCTCGTTCTTGGCGGCGTCGTACTCGGAGTTTTCGGACAAGTCGCCGTAGGAGCGGGCTTCGGCGATCATGGCGGCGACTTCGCGCTCACGGGTGGTTTTCAGGTAATTCAGTTCCTTTTCCAGATCGGCAAGACGCAGACTGGTGATCTTAAATTCTTTTGCCATATTCAAAATCCTTTCTCAGATAAAAATATCCATAGCTCCAGATATTATAGAAGAATCATGCCCCATAGTCAAGTTTTATTTGCGGTTTTCGGGGAAAGAATGTCCGCCCGTGGGAGAGTCGCGGGCGGACGGTAATATGGCGCGGAGTCAGTCACTCACGGCTTTTTCGGTTTCCCCGCGATACAGCCGGACGGTGAAGATCGCGGTCACGATGACGATGACCGCCAGAATGGCTTCCAAAACGGGAACGGGGACGGCGTTCTTGAGCAGCGCGCCCAGTGCGTCCACGGCGAAGTGGATGCCCATGGCGGCGAGGAAGAAGCCCCGGCGGTGATACCGCACGGCGCGGTACACCAGATACGACAGGCAGATTTGCAGAGCAAACGCAATGAGCCGCTCCACGCCGACCATATAAAAGAGGTAAGCCGGAAGCGTCCACAGCTGGGAGATCGTCTCCAGGGAAGTCGCCCGGGCGGCTTCGTCCAGCCCGGCGAGGGCGCTTTCCAGCTTGCCGCCGTTGACCATGGAAACGGTGGCGAGGTTGGAAACGCAGGTCAATCCGCCGACGAACAGCGCCTCAACGCCGCCGTGACCCACGCCGTACATCAGAGCGTTTTCCTTTTTCAGCTGGCTGCCCAGAAAGTATTTCACGGCAATCAGCCGCCCGAATTCCTCAAAAATCGCAGCTGCCGCGCCGCCGTACAGGGCGGACAGCCACAGATTGCCCGTCAGTTTCTCCCCAAAGACAGCGCTCATGGCCAGGTGGAGCATCTGCTCTAAGAACATGGCGAAGATGACGAAGGTCACCGCGCCCAGGAGCATGTCGGAAAGCTTTGCGCCGGTTTTGCGTTTCAGCAGGATGCACAGCGCTACGGGCGCTGCCACACAGAGAATCAGGCTGACGACCATGCCGGTAATGCTTGCGGAAGATACTGTGTTCATATCGTTTTCTCCTTTCCGTTATAGGCCGGTTTTTTTGACTAGAGTGTCATAGAGACTTCGCGTGCTTTCCGCGCTGCTGCCGCTGAGGACCAGCGTTTTCCCGCTCACTGACAGAATGACGCAGGCTTCCGGGCGGTAGTAGGTGTAGCGGGTGTAAGTGCCGAATTCTTCATTTTCAAACGTCCCCATCAGCAGTCGGAAACTGCCCACGCCGAAGGTTCGGGTGCCGTCCACGTTGCCCTCCCGGTATTCGATGCCGTCGTATTTTACGGTGAGGTCGTCGAAATAAGAGGCTTCCACGGTGAAGCTGTCGCTGTCGAACCGGTAATGGAGATTGCCGGTGAACAGCATGACCGCGACGAACACCACAATCACCGCCGTGAAGATCAGCATGCCAACGGAAATTTTCTTGGACAGCGGGTCGGGTTCACTTTTCGTTCCGTGGATCCGATGGTAGCGGTAAGAATAGGCGATGGGAAGGATGGACAGAGCGGCCACGGCGAGAACCGTGACGATGATCCCCGGCACCTCCGGAAGCAGAGCGGCAAGCACCATTATAAGACCGCCGATGACCCACACCTTACCGGCAAAGCGGTGGGTGGCATTCCAGTTTTCCTCGCTGCCCAGTGTCCAGATTATCCGGATGCCCACGGTGCGGTTGGGGCGGCACTTGGGGAGATAGTTGCCGATGGCGGCGAACATCAGTCCCAGCCCCGCGAAAAGAAAGCCGGCGAGCCGGAATTTCCACCCCAGCGCCACCGCGTAGGTGATGCCGCTGACGAGGATGGAGACGGCGGGAATCATCCAGAACAGCAGACCCACCACTTTTTTGCTCTGATTCCGGTTTTTAGCGTCCCGAAAAACGAAAAACAGCACCAGATAATGGGCGGCCAGCAGCAACAGCGGCTGGAGAAATACGGCGGCGGCCTTGCCGCTCCATCTGTCCGCGCCGTGCATGCCCCAATGGGTGGCAAGCTGGCCGGGAAGCCGGTTCCACAGAAGCAGCCCTGCGGCGATGGGGAGAAGGGCAAGCAGCGTGGAGACAATCAGTTCTTTTTTGTACTGCTTCATCATGGGGCAGCGCCTCCTTTCAAATCCGTGAGCCAGAGCATGATTTCCTCTAAGACCGAGGTGTTCAGCTCATAAAAGATGAATTTTCCCTCCCGGGTGTCCTAGATCAGGTCGGCATCCTTCAGAACGGACAGGTGCCGGGACACGGCGGCGGGGGTGATGCTAAAATGGTCGGCAATTTCCCCGGCGGACAGCCTGCCGGACTTGAGCAGATTCAGAATTTCCCGCCGGGTCGGGTCGGACAGGGCTTTTAGGGTTTGCTGCAACGCCAAGGAATTCACCTCCAATAGAATATTTAACAATTAACTGAATTGTTAAATGTACTGTACAACAGAAACGGCTCGTTGTCAAGAGGAAAAAGAGGGGCGGTCATTTAATGGGTGGCCATAAAACAGTGAATGGAGCGTATCGGTACGGATACGCTCCATTTCTTATATAACGGGGTGCAGCTCATTATGGCCGCCTCTGTAATCAGATAGCTTCAAAGATCAGTTCGTCATACCCGGTTTCCACGTCCTGCTCCACGCCGAAGCGGACGCCGGGAAGCTCTGCGATCACCAGCTCACAGGTGGTGTTGACGATGCAGCCGGGGCAGAGATGACCGCCCAATGTGGAAAGGTCTTCTCTGGACAGGGCGATGTGCAGATGACACCGCTGCTCGCTGACGGTGCCGTTCAGACTGACGATCTCGCAGTGCTCCCCGATGGACCGGATGTTCACGCCGCTGGCGTCCCGCACCTTCGCTTCCGTGACGCAGCCCACGGCGGAAAGCACCACTCCCGCCGCAATGTGCTTTTCCTGAGCGAGTTCCCGGATGGAGAGAAGCAGATCGTCCCCCCGGTGGAGACGGACGCTGTGGCAGACAAAAGCGCCGGATGTGGTCACAATGGGATGCTTCATCGGTAATCCACCAGCTCTCCCATGTCCCGGCGCTTTTTCTCACGGAGGGGGTCACCCTCTTTTGCGTAACCGAGAGCGATCACCAGCCGCACCGGCTGGTCAAGTCCGCAGGCTGCCCGAAGCTTGACGTCATCCAGCCAGCCGATGATGCAGGTGGAAAGCCCCTGCGCGACGGCTTCGGCGGTGAGATAGGCGGCGGCAATGCCGATGTCGATGGAGCGGTAGTCCACCTTCGTCACCTTGGAACCCAGAGCGGCGCTCTTGGAGTAGGGACGCTCGGAGATCACGATCAGCACCGGCGCCTGAGCGGCAAACTTGTTCATGCCCATGCCGGTCACACCGGCGACCACGGCCTTGGCGGCCTGCCCCCGGCAGACGGTGAAATGGTAGGGCTGGGCGTTGCAGGCGGAGGGAGCCAAACGGGCGGCTTCCAGCACGGCGTCCAGCTTTTCCTGTTCCACAGGCCGCTCTGTATCATAGCTGCGGCAGGATTGCCGGGCGCGGGCAATTTCCAGAAAGTCCATCATTTTTCTCCTTTGTCAGATTTTCCAAATGCGGTTGGCTGCCCGCTCCTTGGGGGCGGGAGCCTCGTCGGCGTAACCCAGAATGCAGCAGCCGATGCCCCGGTAGTGTTCCGGGATGCCCCACTGGCGCAGAAGCGCCTTGCCCTCATCGGTGTCGAACATCTCCCGGGCGCGGTTGATCCAGCAGCTGCCCAGCTCCACGGCGTGGGCGGCGTTGAGCAGATTCCCCAGCACCAGAGTGCCGTCTTCCACCCATGTGGGATAGGTGGGGTCAGCCAGCACGACGATGACGCAGGGCGCACCGTAGAAGGGGTCCCTGTCCGTACCCATCACGGCGGCGTTCATGGCTGAAAGCTGATCCCGGGTGGCCTTGTCCCGGACGGCGACCATGACGGGCTTCTGGTTGTTCATGGCGGAGGGGGCGTAAAGTCCGGCCTCCAGCACGGCGTCCAGCAATTTGTCCGGCACCTGCTCGGGGCGGTACTTGCGGACGCTGCGGCGGGTTTTCAGAAGTTCACACATAAAAATTACCTCCTGTTTGTTATCATTCTGATGACGGCACTGTCCAGTGTGCCGTCAGAATATTCTGTTTCTTTGCAAAGCCCATGGACGCATACAGGCGGATGGCGGGGACATTGTCCGCGTCCATGAGGACGGACATGGCGTTGGGTGCGTTCACTTCCAGCGCCTTTGCCAGCAGTTTCCGGCCGTATCCCATGCGGCGGTATTCTTCCAGAACCAGCAGATCAAATGGTTCGTTCTCCTTGAACGTACAGGTCACATCTATGTAACCGACGACCCTGCCGTCGCGGATTGCGAGGAAGGTGTGGAAACGATCCTGTGCCTGCATGACCTTTTCGCCTGTCCAGTACATATCTTTATTGTGGATGGCGCAGTACTGTTCTGCGTACTGGTCGGAAAGGGGCACGATGCCGGTGGTGTCCATATCCGGCGCGGGGGCTTCCAGCACCATCTTCTGCTGCTCCGGCTCGAAATCGGCCTTCCGCAGATTCAGCTGTTCCCGCAGAAGGCAGTTGCCGGGATTAAAGACGAAATCGACGCCGTAACCGGGGAAGTGCTGTTCCAGATATTGGAGCGCTTCCAGATAGGCGCTTTTCTCATGGGACAAGCCTGCCAGCATTTCGGCGTATTGTTCATCCCGGATAACGAGGAATGCGAACAGCCCAATCAGCGTCTCTTCATGGTAGACGCCAAAGACGCAGTATCGGTCGGGATTTCCAATCGGTCTGATCAGATTGCTTTGAAGCTGTTCTTCGCTGCTCAGCATGGGGTCTGAAAAGTTGGGGTCACCTTGAAAGCCTGCGGCAAACGCCCGGCATTCTTCATAGGTTTTTATCATTTGGATCATGGCTTTTCTCCCCATTGCCGGAACGTTTTATTTTTTTATACTATACCACAATTCCCCAGAAAAGGCAAAGAAAAAACTGCCGGTAAAAGCCCCGGCAGTTTTCGTATGCTTATTGATGCAGCCCGAACAGAGGCCTTGCCACCCGCTTGTACAGCAGCATCGTCAGCACGGAGACGACGGCGCCTTTCAGCAGGTTCAGGGGCGCGACGCACAGCAGCACGAAGGTGGAGACATTGCTGACCCCGCCCCGGATGGCGGTTCCCATGGCGATGATGGTGTCCAGCGGAATGCCGTACAGCTGGGCAAACTTGGGCAGAAGATAAACGGCGTTGAAGGCGCTGCCGAACACGGTCATGACCAGCGTGCCGATGGCAAGGCCGATGATGGCGCTGTGCTTGCTCTTATGGGCGTGGTAGAAAATGGTGGCGGGAAGAACCAGAGAGCATCCTACCACGAAATTGGCAAGATCGCCCACAAAGGCGGTGGAGGTGCCTTTCAGCAGCAGCTTCAGCAGAATTTTCACGCCCTCGCACACCACCGTCGCGCTGGGGCCTAAGTAAAATCCGCACAGCAGCACGGGCAGCTCGGAAAAGTCCAGCTTATAGAATTCCGGCGCGAGAATCACCAGCGGGAAGTCCAGCACATGAAGCACGGCGGCGATGGCGGCGCTGATGCCGATGATGCTGACCCGCCGGGCGGGGCTGACCTTCCGCTTTTCCGGGAGAAAATGCTCCGCCAGCCGGGCAAGCAGGGCAAGCCCCACCACGATGGCAAGGCTCACGCCAACGAATGCCAGATTGTCTAAGATTTGTTTCCAAAGATCGGTCATTGGTATCACCTCAAAACAAAAATGCGCCCTGGGTATATTCCCAGGGCGTGAAAAAAACGCAAATATCCTTTGCGTATCTTCTTCCATCCAGACTGTACTGTCGGTATCGGAGTTTCACCGATTCAACGCTGACGCGCTCGCGGACTTTACCGCCGGTGGGGAATTTCGCCCCGCCCTGAAGATACTGTTCAGTTTGGGTACACAGTAGCACAGAGCGGGGCGCTTGTCAAGAGCGGAATTGTGTGATACCATAGATAAAAAACGCGGCAGCTTCCCCATGTTTACTGGGTCGTCTCCGGCGCGGTGGCGGCGGTCTCCGTGGGGAGACTGGGGGCGGTGGGAGCAGTCGTGGCTTCTGGCATCTTGAAGCCCCGGATCTTTCCCTGCGCGGCGGTGTCCGTTACGTCGCCGCCGATGATCTGGTTTTTGTAGACCAGCAGCGTCGCGTAGACCGGCTCGGTAGCGCCGGGGTAGTTGTTGATCTTGTAGACGTAGCGCATGACCTTTTTCCCGGCGTATTCGCTCAGGTCGTAGCCCTGACTTTTTTGCAGGGCGTTGTAGCGCTCGAACACGTCGCTGGACGCGGCGGGAATGCGTACCTGACTGGAATCTGTGGGGGATGTGGTGACGTCCCAGCCGAGATCCGTCAGAAATTTCACCCGGCCGTCGTTGCTGGAAGCTGTGGGCGCGGAAGTCTCGGCGGAATCCCCGCCCCCGCCCAGCAGCAAAATCAGCGCCACGATCAGCGCTGCCACGGCGGCAAGGGCGATCATTACCTTTTTCAGATTGACCTTCGCGGTCATAACCATCATAAAAAATCCCTCCCGGTTCATATTTCGGTGGTACAGCCTATGCGCCGGAACCGGGACGCAGAACGGAGGAGCTATGGAACGACTGGACAAATTCCTGTGCGGCAGCGGCGCGGGTACCCGCTCTCAGGTAAAGGATATCTTAAAAGCGGGGCGGGTGACCGTGGACGGAAATCCTGAAAAGGACGGCTCCCGGAAAATCGACCCCGCTGTCCACACCGTTACACTGGACGGGCAGCCTTTGGGCGGAAAGCGCCGGATGGTGGTGATGCTCAACAAACCGGCAGGCTACGTCACGGCCACGGAGGACGCGGCGGAGAAGACCGTCATGGAGCTGCTGCCAGAGGCGTGGCGGCACATGGACTTAAGGCCCGTAGGCCGTCTGGACAAGGCCACCGAGGGGCTGCTGCTGTTCACCAACGACGGCGAGCTGCTCCACCGGCTGATATCCCCAAAGAAGGAAGTGGCGAAAGTCTACTACGCCCGCCACGAGGGGCAGGCAAATGCCGACGACATATCCGCCTTTGCCGCGGGCCTGACCCTCCGGGACGGCACGGTATGCCTGCCCGCGCTTCTGGAGCCGCTGGGGCCGGGGGAGAGCCGGATCACCGTCCGGGAAGGGAAGTACCATCAGGTGCGGCGGATGATGGCGTCCCGGAACATGACCGTGACTTATTTGGAGCGCCGACAGGAGGGAACGCTGACGCTGGGCGATCTGCAGAGAGGCCGGACCCGGGAGCTGACGGAAGGGGAGATCGCCCTGCTGGAAGGCAAAACCCAGCCCTGAACGGTCATTTTGATGGAAGATACAGCCTTTCGGGGAAGCGCCTTCCGGGAAACCTTGGTATATTACCTAAAAAACATAAGAGATTTTGCAATAAAATGTCAAAAGGCACTTGCAATGTGCGCAAAAGCTGTGTATAATAATAATGCGTTTTTGTGAAATGCGCATTTATGCAAGATACTAAGGAGTGACTGTAGATATGTCCAACAGCGTTTTTCAGAGTGTCATTGTTCAGTTGCGGGATATTACGGACCGCAGCTTCGGCGTGATCGATACCGAGGGGTGCGTGGTTTCCTGCACCGATATGTCCATTCTGGGTGAGCGCTGGACGGACGCCGCGCTGAAGGTGGCCAATGCCGCCGACAGCATCGTCACCTTCGGTCAGCGCAGCTTCAAGGCCATTCTGGGCAATTCCAATGTGCTGGAATATGCCGTTTTCTGCTCCGGCGACGACGAGACTGCCCGCAGCTTCTGCCAGATGGCCTATATCGCCCTGAACGATGCCAAGACCTTCTATGAGGAGAAGCACGACCGGGGCACCTTTGTGAAAAATATCATCATGGACAACATTCTGCCCGGTGATATTTACATCCGCGCCAAGGAGCTGCACTTTGCCACCGACGCGCCCCGGGCGGTGTTCCTCATCCGTCAGGTGGGTCACAGCGATGTTGCCACCGTGGATGTGCTGGCGGGGATGTTCCCGGACAAGATGCAGGACTTCGTCCTGTCCATCAACGAAAGCGACGTGGCGGTCATCAAGCAGATCACCGGCGGGACGACCCCCGAGGACTTGGAGAAGATCGCAAAGTCCATGGAGGACACTCTGAAAAACGAACTGCGGATCAAGACCGTCATTGGTATCGGCACCGTGTCCGACCATCTGCGGGAGCTGGCGGATTCCTACAAGGAAGCCCAGACTGCCATTGACGTGGGCAAGGTGTTCGACACCGAAAAGAGCATCATCGACTACGAAAATCTGGGCATCGGCCGCCTGATCTACCAGCTGCCCACCACGTTGTGCGAGATCTTCCTCAGTGAAGTGTTCAAGAAGAATTCCATCGATTCTCTGGATCAGGAGACCCTGTTCACCATCAACAAGTTCTTTGAGAACAACCTGAACGTCTCCGAGACTTCCCGGAAGCTCTTTGTCCACCGCAATACGCTGGTCTACCGTCTGGAAAAGATCAAGAAGCTCACGGGGCTTGACCTGCGGCAGTTTGACCACGCCATTGTCTTCAAGGTAGCGCTGATGGTGCGCAAGTACCTCACTTCCCGGGAGACCCGGTAAAAAACATGTCCCGCGGGGCTGCGTCGGCAGCCCCGCTTCTGTATGCCCGACCCGGTTTTTACGGAAAGTGTTTTCCGTTTTTGGGGCGTAATATAAGAGAAATATGAAAGAAAGCTGAAAAATTGGGGGGAATAATTGTGGATAATATGTTAAATCTGCGCTTTTGGCCTATTTATTTCGGAATATGATTGACATTGATTTTGTGATGTGTTACAATTCGGTTACACTGCGGGCGGTATGGGGTTGCGTTAACGGCAATTCCGGTACCGCCTATGACGGGAGAAAGATGCGAATATGATTGAATTTACTGATGTTGTAAAATCCTATACGCAGGGTAACAAGGCCCTCAACGGCGTTACCATGCAGATCGAGGACGGCGAGTTCTGCTTCCTGATCGGTCCTTCCGGTTCCGGTAAGTCCACCATCATCAAGCTCATCACCGGCGAGCTGAAGCCCACCTCCGGCACCGTCCACGTCAACGGCTATTCTCTGGAACGAATTCGCAAGCGCGAAGTTCCCTACCTGCGCCGCACGGTCGGCGTCGTGTTTCAGGATTACCGCCTGATCGAAAAAATGACGGTCTACGAAAACGTGGCCTTTGCCATGCGGGTCGTGGGTGCGAGGGAGTCCGAGATCAAGGAGCGGGTTCCCTACGTGCTGGAGCTGGTCGGTCTGGAAAGCAAGATGAACCGCCATCCCAATGAGATGTCCGGCGGCGAGCAGCAGAGACTTGCCATTGCCCGCGCGCTGGTGAACAATCCGTCCACCATCATCGCCGACGAGCCTACCGGCAATCTGGACCCGGAGCGCTCCTTTGAAATCATGGCGCTGCTGCAGGAGATCAACAATCTGGGAACCACCATGCTGGTGGTCACCCACGACCAGAATCTGGCAAAGCTGTTCCATAAACGCACCATTGCCATCAATGAGGGCGTCGTGGTGAGAGATGGAATCGGGGAGGAAAGCAAACATGAAGCTCAATAATATCGGGTACCTGCTCAAGGAGGGCTTCCGCAGCATTTTCCAGCACGGCTTCATGTCCTTTGCCGCTATCTGCGTCACGGTGGCGTGTCTGATCATCGTGGGCAGCTTCTCCGCGCTGGCTTACAATCTGGACATCATGGTTCAGGATTTGAATAAGACCAGCGAAATTATGGTGTACATCGACAGCGACCTTTCCGATGCCGAGGCAAGATCCATCGGCACGAAGATCAACCTTCTGGACAATGTGTTTGACGCGAAATACGTTTCCCGGGAGGAAGCGCTTCAGAACTTCGTCAGCGACCATGACAACGACAGCGCCTTCAGCGGCGTTCAGGCGCAGGATCTGCGCCACCGCTACGTGGTCACGCTGGAAGACAATACCAAGATGGAGCAGACCGCTGAGCAGCTGAAGAATCTGCCCGGCGTGGCCAAGGTCAGCGCGGCCTATGAGCTGGCGCAGGGCTTCACTACCCTGCAGAACGTGCTGCATATCGTCTCCGTGGCCGTGATCGCGGTTCTGCTGGTGGTCAGCCTGCTGATCATTTCCAACACCGTCAAGCTGGCCATGTACGACCGGCGGGACGAGATCGCCATTATGAAAATGGTGGGCGCGACCAACGGCTTTATCCGGCTGCCCTTCGTGGTAGAGGGCTTCTCCCTCGGCATGATCGGCGCAATTCTCGCTTTCGGTCTGGAATGGCTGGGCTATGACGCGATGATCGCGAAGATCGGCAGCGTGGACGCCTTGCAGCTGTTCAACTTCGTACCCTTCCAGGAGCTTCTGCTCCCCATGGTTGCCACCTTCGCCGCCGCCGGTATGTTCGTCGGTATCGTGGGCAGCTGGACTTCTATCCGAAAGTTTATGGACGTATAACTATGAGCAAACACAGAGAGATAACCGTGAGATCACTTGTCGCCCTATGTCTGGCGGCGGTGATGGCGGTGAGCATCCTGCCGGTTCCGGCGGATGCCGCCACCTCCGGTGAGATCCAGAAGGAGATTGACGCACTGGAGGAAAAGAATAAAGCCATCCAGGCGCAGATCGACGCTGTGCGAAGCCAGTACGACGCCAACTATAACGACATGGCCGACATTGTAAACAGGAAGGAAGCCATTGACGAGGAAATTGCCCTCCTGACGGACAAGATCGAAACCACCAACGCCCAGATTTCCGCCTACAGCCAGCTCATTGCGGACACGCAGGACGAGCTGGACGCCGCCGAGGAGGAGCTGCGCACCCTGAGCGAGCAGCACCGGGAGCGTATCCGGGCGATGGAGGAAGGCGGCACCATTACTTACTGGCAGGTCATCTTCGAGGCCAACAGCTTTACTGACCTGCTTGACCGGCTGAACATGATGCAGGAGATCTCCGAGGCCGACCAGCGCCGTCTTCAGGAAATGCGCATCGCGTCGGACATCGTCACCGCCACCCGCATGAGCCTGGAATCGGAAAAAACCGAGCTGGAAGGCACCTGGGAGGAGCTGACGGCGGCGGAAGCCGAGCTGGAAGAAAAGCGCACCGAATCCGACGACATGCTGCGGGAGCTGGAAAAGAAATCCGAGGAATACCAGCGGCTGATGGACGAGTCGGAAGCGCTTCAGGACGAGCTGATGCAGGAAATTGCCGCCAAGGAAAAGGACCTCAAGCAGGCAAAGTACGACGAGTATCTGGCCAAGCTGGCTTTGCAGGGTGAAAACCCGCCCTCCAACGCCTCCTGGACGACCCCGGTATCCGGCTATACCATCACCAGCCCCTTCGGAATGCGTACCCACCCGATCCTGGGCACCCAGAGAATGCACAACGGCATTGACATGGCCTGCAATCAGGGAACGCCCATCTACGCGACCCGGGCGGGCACCGTTACGGTGGCTTCCTATCAGGCCGGCGGCGCGGGGTACTATGTCAGCATCAACCACTTAGACGGCTTCTCGTCCATCTATATGCACATGACCAATTACGTTGTTTCCGCGGGACAGAGCGTGTCCCAGGGGCAGCTCATTGGATATGTTGGCAGCACCGGCCTTTCTACCGGGCCGCATCTGCATTTCGGCATTTCTTACGCAGGAACTTATGTAAACCCATTGGCATACATCTATTGATGCTGTTTTCCGATTTTTGATTGGAGTTCAGTATGATGCAATGCCCGTCCCCATCGTGAAAAGGAGATTCCTATGAAAAATCGCAAACGTTTGGTATCCGTCCTCGCCGGCGTCATGGCGGCGGTACTGCTGCTGACGCTTCTGATGAGCATTCTGCCCACCTTTGCCGGTGCGGCGTCCTCCGGCGAGATCCGCAAGCAGATCATTGCCTTGCAGCAGGAGCGCAAGGAGGTACAGAACCAGATCGCGGACGTGAAGAAGCAGTACAAGGAGAACGAAAACGAAATTGCGGATCTGATCGCGAAAAAGAATGTGATCGATCAGGAAATTCAGCTTCTGAACACCCAGATCATCAACATCAACGAACAGATCTCCGCCTATAACCTGCTCATTGCGGACAAGCAGGACGAGCTGGACACGGCGGAAGACCGTCTGGAAACGCTGAATCAGGAAAACAAAGAGCGCATCCGCACCATGGAGGAAGAGGGCGAGGTATCCTACTGGGAAGTCGTCTTCAAGGCCAACAGCTTCTCTGACCTGCTGGACAGGCTGAACATGGTGGAGGAGATCGCCGCCTCCGACAAGCGCCGTTTGCAGGAGCTGAGCGACGCCGCCAACAAGGTGGAGGAAGCGCAGGACGAGCTGGAAGCGGAAAAGGTCGAGCTGGAAGACACCAAGAAGGATCTGGATGACACGCAGGCGGAAATGAACACGAAGAAGGAAGAATCCGAGGCACTGTTGCAGGAGCTGCTGCAAAAGGCCGACGATCTCCAGGCGCTGGAAGAGGAATGCAAGGAGCAGGAAAATGCGTTCCTGAAGCAGATTGCCGCCATGGAAGTGCAGTTCAACGCCGCGAAGCAGCGGGAATGGGAAGCCTGGAAGGCAACCTCCGTACCTCCCACAACCCAGGCCGGCGGCACCGGCGGAAGCAGCTCCGGCGGAACGTCCGGGAGCAGCGGCGGCAGCAGCGGTGGAAGCGGCGGCTGGCTGGTTCCCTGCAGCTACACCTCCATCACCAGTCCCTTCGGCAATCGTAAATCTCCCACGGCGGGCGCTTCTTCCTACCATCAGGGCGTTGACCTGGATACCGGCACCGGCGACCCCGTGTACGCTACCCGTGCGGGCGTCGTTACCATCGCAGGCTGGGGCAATGCCGCCGGCAACTATGTGCAGATCAACCATCAGGACGGCTTCTCGTCCATCTACATGCACATGAGCAGCTACTGCGTATCCGCCGGGCAGATCGTCAGCGCGGGACAGCTGATCGGCGCCACCGGCGCCACCGGCGTTGCCACCGGCGACCACCTGCACTTCGGCATTTCCTACAACGGCGTCTACGTCAACCCCTGCAATTACGTGCCGCTGTACTGATTTGTTCAGGAAACTCTGAACAAACCGTCTTCGACTGAGCAGCGGATCTTTTCCTCTGGCCGTGCGGCTTCCAAAGCGGGAAATACACAAAGTATTCCTCCGCTTTGGAACCCTTCGTCCAGAGAAAAATCTCTCGCTGTCAGCTCTCACCGATTTATTCAGAGCTTCCTCAGATTGAATTATGTTCCCACAGTTCATACTATGGACTGTGGGAATCCTTTCTATGAGGTGGTTATTCCGTGAAAAAGAAAATTCTGATTTCCCTGAGCTATCTCCTTGTGGCGATGCTGGCTACAGTGGCGACTCTGGCGGCGATCGGCTACCCGGGGTATGCCTCCGGCACCAAGCTGGAACAGCTGGAAAGCCTGATTCTGGAACGATTCATCGGAGACGCCGACCAGACGGCCATGGAGGACGCCGCAGCGGCCGCCATGGTCAAATCCCTTGGCGACCGGTGGAGCTACTATATCCCCGCCAGCGAATACGACGCCCATGAGGAGCAGGTGAACAATGCCTATGTGGGCATCGGCATCACCATCGAGGCAAAGGAGCAGGAGGGCTTTCTGGTCAAGGCCGTGAATGAGGGCGGGCCTGCCGGGGAAGCGGGCGTTCAGGTGGACGATCTGGTGATCGAGGTGGAAGGTCAGGACGTCCGGGAGATGACGGCCACGGATGTTCGGAATCTGGTGCGGGGAGAAGAAGGCACCTGTGTTTCTCTGACGGTTCTCAGGCAGGGGGAGCGGGTGGCGCTTTCCGTGGAGCGGCGGCAGGTGCAGACGGTTGTCGCCAGCGGTCGGATGCTGACCGACAAGATTGGGCTCGTGACCATTGAGAATTTTGACTCCCGGTGCGCCGAGGAAACCATCGCGGCCATTGACGATCTGCTGGGGCAGGGCGCGGAAAAGCTGATTTTCGACGTGCGCAATAACCCCGGCGGCTACGCAAAAGAGCTGGTGAAGGTACTGGACTATCTGCTGCCCGAGGGAGAGCTGTTCCGCACGGTGGACTATGCCGGGAAGGAGAAGGTGGACTATTCCGACGCGGATTGCCTGGACATTCCCATGGCGGTGCTGGTGAACGGGGACTCCTACTCCGCAGCGGAGTTCTTCGCGGCGGCCTTAAGCGAGTACGGCGTTGCCGACGTGGTGGGAGAGAAAACCTGCGGCAAAGGGTATTTTCAGAATACCATGCGCCTGAGTGACGGCTCCGCGGTGGGTCTCTCCGTGGGGAAATATTTTACCCCCAAGGGCGTCAGCCTGGCGGGGGTGGGAATCACGCCGGACGTGGTTGTGCCGGTAGACGAGGAAACCGCCGCCGCCATCTACTACGACCAACTGGAACCGGAGGACGATCCCCAGATTCAGGCGGCACTGGAGCTGCTGGAAAAGAAATAACCCTGACGGGCGGCATTTTGCCGCCCGCCTTTTCTATGAAAAACATTTACCGGAAACTTACCTTCAGGCTATTTACTTCATCTGACTAAAGTGATATAATAGCCTAAAAATTCGGGGAGAGAACGCAAATGCGCATTGTAATCAAAATCGGCACATCGACTCTTGCGCACCCCACCGGCCATCTGAATATCCGCCGGGTGGAGCAGCTGTGCAAGATCATGAGTGACATTAAAAATGCCGGACATGAGCTGATACTGGTTTCCTCCGGCGCCATCGGTATGGGCGTGGGGAAGCTGGGACTGCGGGAGCGGCCGAAAGACATCCCGTCCAAACAGGCCGCCGCCGCTGTGGGTCAGTGTGAGCTGATGTATACATACGACAAGCTGTTCAGCGAGTACCACCACACGGTGGCACAGCTGCTGATCACCGGCGACGATACTACCAACGATACCCGGCGTTTCAACTTTACCAATACCCTGAACCGGCTGCTGGAGCTGGGGGCACTGCCCGTCATCAACGAGAACGACACCGTCGCCACCGACGAGATCGTCATCGGCGACAACGATACACTCGCCGCCATCGTGGCAAGGAGCGTCCACGCCGATATGCTCATCCTCCTGTCGGACATCGACGGCCTGTACACCGCCGACCCCCACACCCATCCGGAGGCCGCATTGCTGCACCACGTCGCCGGAATTGACGACCACATCCGGGAAATTGCCGGGATCAGCAGCTCCACCCAGGGCACCGGGGGAATGGTCACGAAGCTCCATGCCGCCGATATCTGCCTTGGCTGCGGCTGCAAAATGGTCATTGCCAACGGAAATAATCCCGGAAATCTCTATGACATTCTGGAAGGAAAGACCGTCGGCACCACGTTTTCGGAGGAACGTCTATGAAAGAAATGCTGGAAGCCGCAAGAGCGGCGAAAGGGGAAGTTGCCGGCCTGACCACGGAGCAGAAGAACGCCGCACTGAACGCCATGGCCGACGCACTGATTGCCGGTCAGGCCAAAATCCTTGACGCGAATGCGCTGGATATGGCGTCCGCGAAGGAGCATATCTCCCCGGTCATGCTGGACAGACTGAAGCTGACAAAGGAGCGCATTGCCGGGATGGCGCAGGGTATCCGGGAGGTGACGGCGCTGCCTGACCCGGTGGGGCGGGTTTTGCAGACCCATACCCGCGAGGACGGGCTGGAAATTCAGAAGGTGTCCGTCCCCATGGGCGTCATTGCCATTATTTACGAAAGCCGTCCCAACGTCACCAGCGACGCCGCCGCTCTGGCGCTAAAAAGCGGGAACGTCTGCGTACTGAGAAGCGGAAAGGAGGCGTTCCGCAGCGCCAACGCCATTGTGGACGCCCTCCGTTCCGGCCTGAGATCGGTGGGCATCACGGAGAATGCGGTGAATCTGGTGCAGGACACCTCCCGGGAAAGCGCCGCTGCGCTGATGACCGCCAACGGCTACATTGACCTGCTGATCCCACGTGGCGGCGCGGGGCTGATCAACGCCTGTGTAAGCACTGCCACCGTACCCTGCATCGCCACCGGCACCGGCATCTGCCACGTGTATGTGGAGAAATCCGCCGACCTGAACATGGCGCTGAACATCGTGGAAAACGCCAAAACCAGCCGCCCCAGCGTCTGCAACGCCGAGGAAGTCCTGCTGGTGGACAAGGCGATCGCCCCCACGTTTCTGCCCATGCTCTATAAACGTCTGGTCACTGACCGGGAAAGGGCAGTGGAGCTTCGTCTGGATGAGACGGCGGCTGCCATCATCCCCGGGAAAAAGGCGGGGGAGAAGGATTTTGATACGGAATTTCTGGATTACATTCTTGCCGTCAAATGCGTGGAGGATGTGAAGGAGGCGGTCGCCCACATCGCGGCGCACTCCACCGGCCACAGCGAGGCCATCGTGACCCAGAGTCCGGAGGCGGAGCGGTATTTTACCGCCAACGTGGACAGCGCGGCGGTGTATGTCAACGCATCCACCCGGTTCACCGACGGCGGCGAATTCGGCTTAGGGTGCGAGATGGGCATTTCCACCCAGAAGCTCCACGCCCGGGGACCCATGGGATTGCAGGAGCTGACCACCTACAAATACATCATTCACGGAAACGGGCATATCCGCTGAGGAGGGAAAACGTATGAAATACGGATTTATCGGCTGCGGCAACATGGGCGGCGCCATTGCCAAAGCCCTGAGCAGAGCCACGAAGGAGATCATGGTGTCCGACCGTTCCGGCAAGGCGAAGACGTTCGCGGAGGAACTGGGCATCGTCTATTCGGACGCGGAAACCATCGCCGCCCGGTGCGACCGGATTTTTATCGCAGTGAAGCCCCATATGGTGCAGGAGGTGCTTTCCCCGCTGCAAAAGGTTCTGGGGAAGCGCAAACCGCTGCTCATTACCATGGCGGCTGGCATGGTAATTGCGAAATTGGAGCAGCTCGCCGGGACGGAGCTGCCCGTCATCCGCATCATGCCCAACACTCCCACGGCCATCGGCAAAGGGGTCATTCCTTACTGCCGCAACGCGCTTGTGGAGGATGAAACGCTGAACGACTGGCGGGAAGATATGCGCTTCTGCGGCCTGCTGGACGCGCTGGAGGAGCGGATGATCGACGCGGCAAGCGCCCTGTCCGGCAGCGGCCCTGCCTTTATGTATATGTTTGTGGAAGCCCTTGCCGACGGCGCGGTGGCCTGCGGCCTACCCAGAGCCAAAGCGGTGGAGTATGCCGCTATGACCATGGCGGGTTCTGCGGAAATGCTGCTTGCTACCCGCCAGCACCCCGGCGCGCTGAAGGACGCGGTGTGTTCTCCCGGCGGCAGCACCATTGTCGGCGTTCAGACGCTGGAAAACCACGGCTTCCGCGGCGCGGCAATGGACTGCGTGATCGATACCTATAGGAAGAACAAGGAGCTTGGAAAATAATGGATGGGTCAGCGGAAGCTGACCCGTTTTTTATGATCGGACAGGTTGTTTTTTCAGCGATTTTGCCGTATAATGTCAGAAACGGAAAGGAGCGCGTGACCATGGAATACAGGATCCTCGGCAAAACCGGGCTGAAAATCTCCCGCATGGGCTTTGGGGGAATTCCCATCCAGCGCATTGACGCGGAGGGAACCAAAGCCCTTATGCACAAGCTGCTGGAAAACGGCGTCAACTACATCGATACTGCCCGGGGCTATACCGTCAGCGAGGAATACCTGGGCACCGGCCTTGAGGGCATTCGGGAACATTTCGTGCTTGCCACCAAGAGCATGTCCCGCACGGCGGAGGCTATGGCGAAGGACATCGATATCAGCCTGAAAAATCTCTGCACCAGCTATATTGACTTGTACCAGATTCACAACGCGCCCCCTGCGGATTTGGAGAAGGTTTGCGCCCCCGGCGGCGCGCTGGAAGCCCTGACGGCGGCGAAAACGGCCGGAAAGATCGGACATATCGGCATCACCGCCCATTCTCTGGAAACTTTCCGGATGGCGTTGGAGCTGCCATGGGTGGAGACCATCATGTTCCCATACAATATCGTGGAAGATCAGGCAAAAGAACTGATCCACGCCTGCGCCGAAAAGAGCATTGGCTTCATCGCCATGAAGCCCCTTGCGGGCGGCGCGATCGAGGACGCGGTGACGGCGCTGCGCTGCGTCTGCGCCAACCCGGATGTCACCGTGGTGATACCCGGCATGGCGGACATTGCCGAGCTGAATCAGAATCTCGCCGCAGTAAACGATATTTCCCCGCTGTCCGTGGAGGAAGAAGCCAAGATGCGCGCCATCCGCGACGCCCTCGGCACCCAGTTTTGCCGCCGGTGCAATTACTGCCAGCCGTGCAGCGCGGGCATCAGCATTTCCAGCGTGTTCCTGTTTGAAGGGTATCTGTCCCGGTACGGGCTGGCGGACTGGGCGAGAAGCCGCTATGCAACGCTTACCAAAAAAGCATCGGAGTGCATCGGCTGCGGCGCCTGTGAAAGCCGCTGCCCCTACCATCTGCCCATCCGCAGTATGCTGAAAGAAGCTGCGGAAAAGTTCGGAGAATAAAGGAGAACATACATGAAGCTGTTAATTGTGCGCCACGGCGACCCGGACTATTCCATCGACTCCCTGACCGAGACCGGCTGGATAGAAGCGGAGCTGCTGTCCGACCGCCTGTGCAAACTGGATGTGAAGGCGTTTTACTGCTCCCCCAAAGGGCGGGCGCGGGATACCGCCAAGGCCACGCTGGAAAAGCTGGGGCGGCAGGCGGAAATTCTCCCATGGCTGCGGGAATTCTCCCCGCAGGTTCTCCGTCCGGGGAAGGATAAACCGGGTGTCGCATGGGACTGGCTGCCTCAGGACTGGACGGAGGACAAGGGGTTTTACGACCGGGAACACTGGTGGGAAAACGACCGCTTCACCGCCGCCGGAGTGCGGGAGGAAGCCCAATGGGTATGGGACGGGCTGGACGAGCTGCTCGCCCGCCACGGCTACCGCCGGGAGGGGGAATACTACCGGGCGGAGCAGCCCAACGAGGATACTGTCGTCCTGTTCTGCCATTTTGGCGTCACTTGTGTCCTGCTGAGTCACCTGCTGGGGATTTCCCCCATGCCGCTGTGGCAGGGAACCTGCTCTCTGCCCACCTCCGTCACCATCCTGAACACGGAGGAGCGCCGGGAGGGCATCGCGTCGTTCCGCATGACCGCCTTTGGGGACACCTCCCACCTGTACGCGGCGGGACGGGAACCGTCCTTCTCCGGCCGGTTCTGCGAAACCTACGAAAACTGGGAGCAGCGTCACGATTGACGTCGAATCCTGAAAAAGCGTCCTGCACGGAACATGCAGGACGCTTTTTCCGCCCCAAGGGGCGTTTCTTGACTTTTGGCTTATTTTTGCATATAATAAAATCGTATGACTATGGATTATGCAGGCAGGTATGCAACATGAAAAAACAGGAACAATACGGAAATTCCAGTATCTCCATGCTCAAGGGCGAGGATCGGGTGCGCAAGCGCCCGGCAGTCATCTTTGGTTCGGACGATCTGGAGGGCTGCAAGCACGCGGTGTTTGAGATTCTCTCCAACGCCATCGACGAGGCGCGGGAAGGCTACGGCGACACCATCATTGTCACCCGCTACGAAGATTTGAGCGTGGAAGTGGAGGATTTCGGCCGGGGCTGCCCCGTGGACTACAACGAAAAGGAAAAACGCTACAACTGGGAGCTGGTGTTCTGCGAAATGTACGCCGGCGGCAAATACGGGGAGAACGGGGAAAACTATGAGTATTCCCTGGGCTTGAACGGCCTTGGCTCCTGCGCTACCCAGTACGCTTCGGAGTTTTTTGACGCCACCATCCGCCGGGACGGCTACCGGTACGATCTGCACTTTGAAAAGGGCAGAAACAAGGGCGGCCTGAAAAAGGAGCCCACCGACCGGAAAAAGACCGGCTCCTGCTTTCACTGGAAGCCGGACAAGCTGGTGTTCACCGACATCAACATCCCTGTGGAATATTACCGGGATGTGCTGCGCCGTCAGGCGGTGGTGAACAAGGGCATCACCTTCCGTTTCCGCAATCAGGTGGGCGGCAAGTTCGAGACCGAGGAATTTTGTTATGCCGACGGCATCCGCCAGTATATCGAGGAGCTGGTGGGGGACAACGCCTTTACCATGCCCGTCTACTGGGAAGCCGAGCGCCGGGGGCGGGACGCGGAAAACCGCCCGGAGATGAAGCTGAAGATCACGGCCTCCTTCTGCTTCTCCAAGCAGATCAGCCACATTGAGTATTACCACAATTCCTCGTGGCTGGAATACGGCGGAAGCCCGGACAAGGCGGTTCGCTCCGGCTTTACCGCGGCCTTCGACAAGTACCTCCGGGACAATAACAAGTATACCAAGAACGAAAATAAGATCATTTTCCAGGACATTCAGGACTCTCTGGTGCTGGTGACCAATTGCTTCTCCACCATCGGCTGCTTTGAAAACCAGACGAAAAAGAGCGTCAACAGCAAATTCACCCAGGACGCCATGACCGCCTTTTTCAAGGAGCAGCTACAGGTCTGGTTCATCGAGAACAAGCAGGAGGCCGACAAAGCATCGGAGCAGATTCTGGTGAACAAGCGCGCCCGGGAATCCGCCGAAAAGACCAAGTCCAGCGTAAAAAAGAAGCTCTCCGGCTCCATCGACATTGCCAACCGGGTGCAGAAATTTGTGGACTGCCGCAGCCGGGACGCTTCGGTGCGGGAGCTGTATATCGTGGAGGGCGATTCCGCATTGGGCAGTGTCAAGCTCAGCCGGGACGCGGAATTTCAGGGCATCATGCCGGTGCGCGGCAAAATCCTCAACTGCCTGAAAGCGGATTACGGCAAAATTTTCGCGTCGCCCATCATCACCGACCTGATGAAAGTTCTGGGCTGTGGCGTGGAGGTGCAGGGCAAGAAGGCAAAGGAGCTGTCGTCCTTCGACCTGTCCCAGCTGCGTTGGAGCAAGGTGGTTATCTGTACGGATGCGGACGTGGACGGCTTCCAGATTCGGACGCTGATATTGACCATGCTCTACCGCCTGTGCCCGACGCTGATCCGGGACGGATATGTGTATATCGCGGAGTCGCCGCTGTTCGAGATCACCTGCAAGGACAAGACATGGTTTGCCTACAACGAGCAGGAGAAGGCGAAAATTCTCAAGGAATTGGACGGCAAAAAAATCACCATCCAGCGCTCCAAAGGTCTCGGCGAAAACGACCCGGAGATGATGTGGATGACCACCATGAATCCGGAGACCCGCCGCCTCATCAAGGTCATGCCGGAGGACGCGGAGCGCACGGCGCATTATTTTGACTTCCTGCTTGGGGACGGATTGCAGGAGCGGAAGAATTTCATTGCGGAAAACGGCGCAAAGTATCTGGAACTGGCGGATATTTCGTAATACCAGCCAGACAGCAAATTCACAAACGATTTTCTTGTAAAGGAGCCAACCATGGCACGGAAAAAACAAGAACCTGAAAAAAAGAAAAAAGTAAATACCGACGGCATTATGGGCCTGCACGGCTCCACCACGGAGCAGGCCATTTCCGAGACGCTGGAACTGAACTACATGCCCTATGCCATGTCGGTCATCGTTTCCCGGGCAATTCCCGAGATCGACGGCTTCAAGCCGTCTCACCGCAAGCTGCTGTACACCATGTACAAAATGGGTCTGCTCACCGGCGGACGGACGAAATCCGCCAATATTGTCGGCCAGACCATGCGCCTGAACCCCCACGGCGACGCAGCCATCTATGAGACCATGGTGCGTCTTGCCAAAGGCAACGAGACGCTGCTGCATCCCTTTGTGGATTCCAAGGGCAACTTCGGTAAGGTGTACTCCCGGGACATGGCCTACGCCGCCGCCCGGTACACCGAGGCCAAGCTGGATCCCATCTGCGCCGAGGTGTTCAAGGACATCGACAGCGACACTGTGGACATGGTGGACAACTACGACGCCACCATGAAGGAGCCGGCGCTGCTGCCCACCACGTTCCCCAACGTGCTGGTTTCGGCGAATCAGGGCATCGCCGTGGGCATGGCGTCCAACATCTGCTCGTTTAACCTGCGGGAGGTGTGCGACACTGCTATCGCCCTGATGAAAAATTCCGACCACGACATTCTGGAGACCCTGCCCGGCCCGGATTTTTCCACCGGCGGCGAGCTGCTGTTTGACGAAGCCGCCACCCGGGAAATCTATGCCACAGGCCGTGGAAGCTTCCGGCTCCGGGCAAAATGGCGCTACGTCAAGGACGGCAATCTGATCGAAATTACGGAAATCCCCTACACCACCGCCACGGAAGTCATCATGGACAAGGTGGCGGAGCTGATCAAGGCGGGAAAGATCAAAGAGATCGCCGATATGCGGGACGAGACCGACTTGGGCGGCCTGAAGCTGACCATCGACCTGAAACGGGGCGTTGACCCGGAGAAGCTGATGCAGAAGCTGTTCCGGCTGACGCCTTTGCAGGACAGCTTCCCCTGCAATTTCAATATCCTTATTGCGGGAATGCCCCGTGTGATGGGCGTGGGGGAGATTCTGGACGAGTGGACGGCCTGGCGCACGGACTGCGTCAAGCGGCGCATCTTCTTCCAGATCCAGAAGAAGGAAGATCGGCTGCACCTGCTGAAAGGTCTGGAACGAATCCTGCTGGACATCGACAAGGCCATCGCCATCATCCGGGAGACGGAGCTGGAAAACGAGGTCGTGCCCAACCTGATGATCGGCTTCGGCATTGACGAGATTCAGGCGAATTACGTGGCGGAGATCAAGCTGCGCAACATCAACAAGGAATACATCCTCAAGCAGACCCGTGCCATCGACGATCTGGAAGGGGAGATCGACGATCTGAAAGACACGCTGAACAGCCCCCGGAAGTTGAAGAACGTCATCATCAAGGAGCTGCAGGCGGTGGCCGACAAGTTTGGCCAGCCCCGGCGGACGGAAATCCTGTACGACGTCCAGGAAGCCGCGCCCGAGGAAGAGGACGACGTGCCGGACTACGGCGTGACGGTGTTCGTCTCCAAGGAGGGCTATCTGAAAAAGATGACCGCCCAATCCCTGCGGATGAGCGGCGAGCAGAAATTCAAGGAGGGCGACAGCCTGTCCTTCTCCCAAGAGACCACCAACAGGGCGGAATTTCTGGTGTTCACCGACCGGTACCAGTGCTACAAGTCTCGCCTTTCCGACTTTGACGACGGCAAGGCATCCCAGCTGGGCGATTACCTGCCCCAGAAGCTGGGCTTCGAGGCGGGAGAAAATCTGGTGGCGCTGGTGTTCTGCGGGGACTACAAGGGCTTTGTTCTGTTCTTCTTTGAAAACGGCAAGGCGGCGAAGGTTCCGCTGTCCGCCTATGAGACGAAGACCAACCGGAAAAAGCTCACCGGCGCATACAGCGACAAGAGTCCGCTGATAAAGGCGGTGGCGCTGGACGCGGATGAGCAGATGGTGGTGTACTCCACCGACGGCCGGGCGGCGATCTTCTCCACGGCGCAGCTCCTGCCCAAGACCACGAGAAACACGCAGGGCGTGGCGGTGATGACGCTGAAAAAGAAGGCAACGCTCCGGGACGCGGTGCTGCTGACCCAAAGCGGCATTGTCAACGAAAGCCGCTACCGCACCAAGACCATCCCCTCCGCCGGGGCGCTGCTGAAAGAAGAGGATTCGGCGGAAAAGCAGCAAACTTTTGAGGTGTAAAAACGAATAGATTGGAAAGAAGAGGACGTTTATGCGCAAGATTTGGGAAGATTACCGCTGGATTCCGGCGACGGCTGTGGGAAGCGCGGTTTTCGCGCTGGGCTTTTCCCTGTTCCTACAGCCCAATGAGATCAGCCCCGGCGGTATTTCCGGTCTTGCGCTGGTGGCCGTGGAGCTGCTGGGCTATGGCAGCGTGGGCGTGCTGACGATCCTTATTAACCTGCCGCTGTTCATCCTCGGCGGTGTGAAGATCGGCAGACGGTTCTTTTGCGGCAGTCTGCTGGGAATGGTTCTCAGCTCGATCCTGATCGACGCTTTTGCCAAAATCACGATGCCGCCCATGGATTCGCTGCTCTGCGCCCTTTACGGCGGCATGATCTGCGGGCTGGGGCTGGGCATGGTGTTCATCTGCGGCACCTCCACCGGCGGCTCGGACATCGTGGTGCGGCTGCTGAAGCTCAAATACCGGGATGTCCCCATCGGACAGATTTCCATGTGCTTTGACGCCGGGGTGGCCGTCCTGACGGGCATCGTGTTTCAGGACATCACCAAGGCGCTGTATACCGGCGTGGCGGTGTTTGTTACGGGCAAGGTGCTGGATGCCGTGGTGTACCGGTTCGACTATTCCAAGGTGGCGCTGATCATTACCAAGGAGTACGACGCGGTGGCGGAGGCCATCGGCACCAAGCTGGACAGAGGCGCAACCTTCCTCAATGGGGAAGGCTCCTACAGCCATGAGCCGACCAAGGTGGTGCTGGCCGCTGTGAAAAAGCAGCAGGTTACGGAGCTGAAGGAGCTGGTCATGGCCATCGACCCCAACGCCTTCGTCATCGTGCAGGAGGCGCATCAGGTGCTGGGAGACGGATTCTCCCATTATTCCAAACAATCGCTGTAGGAGAAACGTAAGGAAGGAGACCCGTATGAAGCAAAAGCTATTGCCGCTGCTGCTGGCGCTCAGCCTGTTGCTCACCGGCTGCGGCTGGATGGACGGCCGGTATTCTTCCGTGACGCCCCACTTGGAGCAGCGGCAGGACACCCAGCCGGAGGTGATCGTGGCCTCCGATTATCTGGATTTGATGGATGCACTGGAGGAAATGATTCAGTCCGGCAGCGAAAGCGGCGTTATCAACGTGGCGGACTACCCCGCGGACGCCGTGGAAAACGGCATGGGCATAGCGGTGAAATATGCCACGGAAGCCTACCCCGTGGGTGCGTATGCCGTGGATCGTATTGACTATGAGGTCGGCGCCAACGGCGGCCTTCCGGCGGTAGCCGTGACCATCGCCTACCGCCACAGCCCCATGGAGATACGGACGATCCGGGAGGTCTCCGACAGCGGGGAAGCAACAGAGGAGATCGTCAAGGCACTGAAAAATTTTGACGCCAGCGTGGTCCTGCTGGTGGATCGTTATGCCCCTATGGACTTTACCCAGTTGGTGCGGGATCATGCCGAGGAGCATCCGGAGACGGTGATGGAGACCCCTCAGGTGACGGCGGCGGCCTATGGCGCCGGAAGCTCCCGCGTGGTGGAGCTGACCTTTACCTATCAGACGAGCCGGGATGCTCTGCGGCAGATGCAGTCTCAGGTGAAGCCGGTGTTTGATGCGGCGTCGCTGTATGTCAGCGGCGACGGAGAAGACCGGCAGAAGCTTTCTCAGCTGTACGCGTTCCTGATGGAGCGCTTTGACTACAAGATCGAGACGTCCATCACCCCCGCCTACAGCCTGCTGCGCCACGGGGTAGGGGACAGCAGAGCCTTTGCCACGGTGTACGCCGCCATGTGCCGTCTGGCAGGACTGGAGTGCATGACGGTGACGGGCACCCACGCGGGAGACCCGTGGACGTGGAACATTGTGCTGGATGGCGGGCATTATTATCATGTAGACCTTCTGCGGTGCAGCGAGCTGGGCGGCTATCACGAGTTTACCGATCCGGAGATGTCGGGCTATGTCTGGGATTACACGGCCTACCCGGAGTGTCCGGCGGTGCCCGCAGTGGCGGCCGCGGAGACCGGAGCCGCCCGGGGAACGGAGGAAACGCCCACAGAAGCCACGACGCTGCCGCCGGAGGAAACCAAGGAACCAACGGAAAATCCGGAAGAAAAAAATACTTGACATTTTTGGAAAAACCGCTATAATAAGCTCTGTTCCGTGCGGGCGTAGCTCATCCGGTAGAGCGCCACCTTGCCAAGGTGGAGGTAGCGAGTTCGAGCCTCGTCGCCCGCTCCAAGAAAAAACCGCTCTTGCCTATCAGGCAAGAGCGGTTTTCTTTATCCTGCCGTCCCATTGCCCAGAAAAATCTCCCGCGGATGAAAATATTGTGCATATTTTCTCGAAAAAGGGATACCATTTTCTGTCAGAATATGCGACAATATAGGTAAACGCAGAGGTTTTTGCGTTTTTTGGGTTAGTCGTTGTACAGGGAGGTAAAACCATGACGATCAATGACGCACTGCGGCTGCGGATCTTTGAACTTTGCGAGGAGCGGCATATGACGATAAACGGCCTGTGCTCTGTCTGCGGGCTTAACCAGTCAACGATTAGCAATATCATCTATGGACGGAACAATTCGACCAACGTATCCACCATCCAGAAGATCTGCGACGGACTTGAAATAGATCTGCCGACATTTTTCACGTCGGATCTGTTCAGGAATCTGGAATAAAACGTATTCCGAAAAACCGGCGCGGGCAGCTTATTGAGGCGCGTTTCCTTCCTTCACCTTGCGGCACCTGCTCCTGTGTGGCACTTCTTTGCCAATTTTTTGCCAAAAACGAAAGGTCAACGGAAAAGAGGTAACCTTCAATGCGGCGGGTGGTATCATCACAGCAGCGAGGTGAGGGAAATGCGTTCCAAGGAAGCACTGCAAATACGGATTCTGAATCTGTGCGACGAAAACGAGCTGTCGCTGAACGCACTGGGCGCCCGCTGCGGCATCACGCAGTCCACGCTGAACAATATCGTCAACGGAAGAAACAACTCCATTACCATTCAGACCGTACTGAGGATATGCCGGGGACTGGGCATGGAGCTGCAGGAGTTCTTTGACGACGATCTCTTCCGGGACATTGAGCAGGAGATATACTGACCGCGGCAGTCAGGGAAAATCTGACGGATCTCCTCAGATTCGGCAAAGGATTCCCCAATCCCACAAAAAAACAGCCCGCCGGGAACATTCATTCCCGGCGGGCTGCTGTCTTATACTATTTCCTGATTAAAATCTTAATTTTAATCAGGAAGGCATCGCCTAATGGCGCTGCCAGTTTTGTGATTTATAAGGAAAGAAATCACAAAACAAGTCTCATATGAACTCCACGCCCTTCAGGCAATTAAAATCTTTTTTAAAGATTTTAATTGGAGTTCAGTATTACACATTGAACAGGAAATTGACGATGTCTCCGTCTTTCATAACGTATTCCTTACCCTCGCTTCGCACCAGACCCTTGGCCTTGGCCGCGGCCATGGTGCCGCAGGCTTTCATGTCGTCGAAGGCGATGACCTCGGCACGGATGAAGCCCCGCTCAAAGTCGGTGTGGATCTTACCGGCAGCCTGAGGTGCCTTGGTGCCTTTCTTGATGGTCCATGCCCGGCATTCGTCGCTGCCGGCGGTGAGGAAGGAGATCAGACCCAGCAGGGTGTAGCTGGCCTTGATGAGCTTGTGCAGGCCGCTTTCGGCGACGCCCAGCTCCTCCATGAACATGGCCTTTTCCTCAGGGTCGTCCAGCTCGGCGATGTCCGCTTCCAGCTTAGCGCAGATGGGGATTACCTGACTGCCCTCGCTGTCGGCAAGCGTCTTGACCGCCATGTAGTGGCGGCTGCTTTCCGGCTCGTTGACCTCGTTTTCCGACATATTGGCGACATAAATGGTCTTTTTCAGCGTCAGCAGGTCGGAGGTGGCGATCAGGGCCCGGTCTTCGTCGGAAACGTCGAAGGTTCTGGCCAGCTTGCCCTTGTTCAGGTGCTCCAGCAGCTCGGTGAAGACCTCCACCTCATGGGCGAACTTCTTGTCGCCGCCCTTCATGGCCTTCTGCGCCTTGTCGATGCGGCGCTCCACCATTTCGATGTCCGACATGACCAGCTCCAGATTGATGATGTCGATATCCCGCAGCGGGTCGGTGGAGCCTTCCACATGGTTGATGTTGCTGTCCTCAAAGCAACGGACAACATGGACGATGGCGTCGGTGGTGCGGATATTGCTGAGGAACTTGTTGCCCAGACCCTCGCCCTTGGAGGCACCCTTGACCAGACCGGCGATATCCACGAACTCGATCACGGCAGGGGTAGTTTTCTTGGGCTTATGGAGCTGGGAGAGCCAGTCCAGCCGCTCGTCCGGAACGGACACAACGCCCACATTGGGGTCAATGGTGCAGAACGCGTAATTGTCCGCAGGGACGCCCGCGTTTGTGATTGCGTTGAACAGGGTGGACTTGCCCACATTGGGCAGTCCCACGATACCTAATTTCATATATACTCATTCTCCTTCGATTTTTCCTTGATTTGCAA
>ERZ1026931.64-NODE-64-length-45850-cov-11.111148_pt1 | contig 45850 bp, 35 predicted proteins | sample MGYA00519253_ERZ1026931 | MGnify/ENA primary metagenome ERZ1026931 (study PRJEB26926, sample SAMN06164831) | human gut metagenome | biome: ENVO:00009003; feature: ENVO:2100002; material: ENVO:00002003 | host: Homo sapiens | place: USA | collected 2012 ... | reverse complement strand
CTTATGCGATCGTCGGCAGCGTCAGATGTGTATAAGAGACAGCCTATGACATCACCGTCTGGGTCTCCGAGATGGCCGGTGTAAAGGAACTGACCGAGCAGCAGATCAAGGACTTTATGGAAGAGAACCCCGGCATCGTCATCAACGCCACCATTGAGGGCGTCACCGAGCTCGACTCCGCCACCCAGATGATCACCTCCGTCGAGGACGGCGCCGACCTGTTCTGCTTCGCGCAGGATCAGCTGGCTCGTCTGGTGCAGGCCGGCGCCCTGACCAAGCTTGGCACCAAGGCTGCCGCGGAAGTCACCGAGCTGAACGACAGCGGCGCCGTTGCGGCCGCCACCGTTGGCTCCGATATGTGGTGCTATCCCATGACCTCCGATAACGGCTACTTCATGATTTACGACAGCAGCGTGATTCCCGCTGAGCACGTGGACAGCCTGGAAGACATCATTGCCGACTGCGAGGCCGCCGGCCGCGGCTTCTCCATGGAGCTTGAGACCTCCGCGTGGTACAATGTCGCCTTCTTCTTCGCTACCGGCTGCCACTCCAACTGGACCATGTCCGCCGACGGCAAGAGCTTCGAGAGCGTTGACGACGACTTCAATTCCGACAACGGCGTTATCGCCCTGAAGGGTATGAAGAAGCTGCTGAACTCCACCGCTTACAAGTGCTCCAGCTCTGCCGATGACTTCTCCGCCGCCATCCCCGCCGCCGTCGTCATCGTCGGCACCTGGGGTACCAGCGCCGCCAAGGCCGCTCTGGGCGACAACTACGCCTGCACCGATCTGCCCAGCTTCACCGTGGACGGCAACTCTTACCACCTTGGCTCCTTCTCCGGCAACAAGCTGGTGGGTGTCAAGCCCCAGACCGATCCCGTGAAGACCGCCGTTCTGCAGAAGCTTGCCCTGTACCTGACCAACGAGAAGTGCCAGCTTGCCCGGTTCGACGCCGTGGGCTGGGGTCCCTCCAACAAGGCTGCCCAGCAGTCCGAAAAGGTTGCCAGTGATCCTGCTCTGGCCGCTCTGGCTGCTCAGAGTGCCTATGCTACGCCTCAGGGACAGATTGACGGCTCCTGGTGGGATATCGCCAAGGTTTATGCCACCGCTGCCAAGGAGGCTACCACCGACGAAGAGCTGAAGGCCGCGCTGGAGAGCTATGAGACCTCCATTAAGGGTCTGTTCTCCATGTCCGCCGAGGAGCGGGAGGCCTTTACGGTCATCGGCTCCATTAACGGCGACGGCTAGTCCGTGGATCTTCCCATGACCAAGCAGGACGACGGCAGCTGGCTGACCGATGAGGCCTACCAGATGGATGCCGGCGTTGAGTTCAAGGTTCGTCAAGGCAAGGCCTGGGACGTTGCCTACGGCACCGACGGCAATAACTTCGTGGTCGAGACCGCCGGTACCTACAGAGTCCGTTTGACCCTCAACGGCGAAGAAGGCACCGTGGAGCTGGTTCCCGCCGAATAAGGCAGGCTTCCATCCACAAACGCAGTGACATAGAGTTCTGAGAGGGGGAGCCGCTCGGGTTTGCCCGAGCGGCTCTTTTGAGGTCCCTCTGCCGCTGCCTTCCGAGTCCCGACGGGATTCGGAGCGTGCTCCCTGTTCCGGCCCGGTGTCCCGCCGAAGAAGGAGGAGCCCCGGCACCGCCGGCTTCCTTTTTGGGCGGAACACCGGAAACAAATGGACGCCTCCGCAACCGGCTTTTGGGCGGGCAGCATTTCCCGCCAAAGCGAAAAAACGGTTCCCGGAGGCAGCCAAATCCAAAAAGAATGGAGGTAGGCGGATAAACGCAGGTTTATCCCGATTGATCATGAAGAAACTGACGGATCTGGAATACCTCAGGCTGAACACGTTTCAGCGTCTGTGGTACAACATTGTCCTGTTCGTTCTCGGCATCCCCGGCTGGCTGGCCTCTTTGGTCAAAGCCGTCGGGAACGGGATCGCAGGCGCTTTCAGGGGCATCCGAAACGAGCTGACGGATTGCGCCACCACCTTTACAAGGGGCAGCTGGAAAACAAAGGTATCCTACCTTGTGATGGGCTTCGGCAATATTGCCCGGGGTCAGGTGCTGCGAGGACTGCTGTTCCTTGTCTTTGAATCTGTGTTCATCGTTTATATGGTCACAACCGGCAGCTACTGGCTGGGCAAGTTCCGCACGCTGGGCGATGTGCCCCCCGGAGAGGTATACAACGAGGTGCTGGACACCTATGTCCGGGTCAACGGCGACGACTCTTTTAAAATTCTGCTGTACGGCCTCCTGACCATTCTCTTCATCATCGCTTTTGTCTACACATGGCGGCTGAACGTGAAGCAGAACCGGATCTCGGAGGAGATCCTTGCCACGGGCAAGAAGCTCAAAAGCGGAAAGGACGACCTTCGTTCCGTGCTGGACGATCAGTTCCACAAGACGCTGCTGGCACTGCCCATCACGGGCATCCTTGTCTTCACGGTAATCCCGATTCTGTTCATGATCCTCGTTGCCTTCACCAACTATGACGGCGCTCACGACGGCTACAGCAACCTCTTTACATGGGTGGGGCTGAGCAATTTCAACGAGCTGATCAGCTCCAGCAGTGCGGACGCGAACCTCAGCTACACCTTCGGCGAAATCCTTTCGTGGACGCTGATGTGGGCGTTCTTTGCCACATTCACCAATTATTTCCTGGGAATGCTGGTGGCGATCCTCATCAACAAAAAGGGAATCCATTTCAAAAAGCTCTGGCGCGGCATTCTGGTTCTGACCATCGCGGTGCCTCAGTTCATTTCCCTGCTGTATGTCTCCAAGCTCTTCGATACCAACGGCGTTGTGAATGCCATGCTCCTGAAGCTGGGCTTTATCGATCAGGCCATCCGCTTCTGGGAGAATACCACCTCCGCCCGAATCCTCGTCATCGTAATCAACATCTGGGTCGGTATCCCCTATCTGATGCTGGTGAGCACCGGCATTCTGATGAATATTCCGCAGGATCTGTACGAGTCGTCCAAAATTGACGGTGCCAGTGTCTGGCAGCAGTATGTGAAGATCACGCTTCCGTACATGCTCTTCGTCACGGGTCCCTACCTGCTGACCCAGTTCATCGGCAATATCAACAACTTCAACGTAATCTATCTGCTGACCAGCGGCCGCCCGGCAAGTCCGGATCTTATAACCAGCGGCGGCAGTGCCACAACTACGGATCTTCTGATCACCTGGCTGTTCAACATTACCACCGGCGTCAGCAGCAACTATAAGCTGGCCGCCGTGATTGCCATCATGATCTTCGTTGTTGTCGCGGTTCTTTCCCTGATCGTCTACAACGTGATCCCGTCTACCAGAAATGAGGAGGATTATTCGTAATGAGCAGGAATCGATTTCACATGGGAATCCGGACGAAAAGTACCGTTTCCAATACTGTGCTCTATGTGATCCTTGTCCTCATGTCCATTATCTGGCTAACGCCCTTTGCGTGCATCTTGCTGGAGTCCTTCCGGACTGAATCCACCGGACGTGTGGGCTACATCATCCCCAAGCAGTGGGGCTTTGATAACTACATCAATCTGTGGACCAAAACGAGCTTCCCCATTTGGTTCCGCAATACGCTGATCACCGCCCTGGCTACGGCGGTGCTGCAAACCCTTATGGTGCTGAGCGTCAGCTATGTTCTCTCCCGGCTTCGCTTCAAGGGCAGAAAGCTGCTGATGAACACCTGCCTGGTTCTGGGCATGTTCCCGGGCTTCGTCACCATGATCGTGCTGTATAAGGTTCTCAGCGGCATGGGGCTGACGGGAGCCAACTCCGTGCCGGGACTGATCCTCGTCTACTGCGCCAGCTCCGGCATGGGATACTATGTGTCCAAGGGCTTCTTCGACACCATCCCCAAGAGCCTGGACGAAGCGGCTCGGGTGGACGGCGCTTCCCGCTTTCAGGTGTTCTACAAGGTGATCATGCCTCTGTCCAAGCCCATTGTCATTTATACCGTTCTCACTGCGTTCATGGCTCCGTGGGCCGACTTCATGTTTGCCAAGTATATCTCCCACAATACGGAGGTGGGCATGAATGTGGCGGTGGGTCTGCAATACTGGATCTCCTCGAAGACCCTGATTGCCACCAACTATACCATGTTCTGCGCAGGCGGCGTGGTGGTGGCGCTTCCCGTCACCATCCTGTTCATGCTCCTGCAGAGGTACTATGTGGAAGGCGTCACCGGCGGCGCCGTGAAAGGATAAGGAGAGAGGAAAGCTATGGCATCTGTAAAATTAACCAACGTCAAGAAGGTCTACGACAAGAAGGTCGTGGCCGTTCACGATTTCAACCTGGACATCAAGGATAAGGAATTTGTGGTCTTCGTCGGCCCCTCCGGCTGCGGCAAATCCACGACCCTGCGGATGATCGCGGGTCTGGAGGAAATCTCCGAGGGTACCGTGGAGATCGACGGCGTGGTGGTCAACGACCTCCAGCCCAAGGATCGGGACATCGCCATGGTGTTCCAGAACTACGCCCTGTACCCCCACCTGACGGTGTTTGAGAACATGGCCTTCAGCCTTCGTTTGAAGAAGGTTCCCAACGATGAGGTGTTCAGGCGCGTCACGGAAGCGGCGAAGGTGCTGGGCATTACCGAGTATCTGACCCGGAAGCCCCGGGCGCTGTCCGGCGGCCAGCGGCAGCGTGTGGCCATCGGCCGTGCCATGGTTCGGGATTCCAAGGTGTTTCTGATGGATGAGCCGCTGTCCAACCTGGACGCCAAGCTCCGCAATCAGATGCGTGCCGAAATCATTCTCCTGCGGAAAAAGATCGACACGACCTTTATCTATGTAACCCATGACCAGACCGAGGCCATGACGCTCGGCGACCGGATCGTCATCATGAAGGACGGCTTCATCCAGCAGGTCGGCACCCCCACGGAGGTATTTGAGCATCCCGTGAATCTGTTCGTGGCGGGCTTCATCGGCGCGCCCCAGATGAACACCTTCCGCACGGAGCTGGTGCGGGAGAACGGCAAGTACTATGTGACGCCTCTCGGAAGCCGGATTGAGGTGGACGGTGAGACCGGTGAAAATCTGGCGGCAAAGGCGGTGGACGGCCGCAGTGTGGTTCTGGGCGTCCGTCCGGAGCACATCACCCTGTCCCAGCCGGGCCCCCATGCGATTCCCTGTACCATTATCGTAAATGAAATGATGGGCAGCGAGCTGCACATTCACGCGGAGACGGAGGACGGCGCCCAGCTGGTGGTTCGGGTACCCACCCTCGGCCTGCGCAGACAGGAGCGGGCGGAGCTGGTCAATGGTGCGAAGATCCATGTGAGCTTCCCCGGCGAAGTCATGCACCTGTTCGATCCCGAAACCGAGCGGAATCTGATCTACGGATAAGGCTTCACGGGTAAGCACCGCACCCCAAAACTGCGCAAAAGTCGGTGCATGAAGGTTTTGTGCATCCTTTACGGTTGCTCCCGCAGGGGCTGGAAAATGGCACGTTATCCATTTTGCCATGCGTTTGCATACCAGGAAGCCCCGCGAGCGCGGGAAAAGAATACATGTTTAATCTCCCCCGGCTGTGCCGATTTTTTCGGTACTGCCGGGGGAGATTTGCGGTGACGATGGTATCCGGAGCGGTTTTGGATGGCGATGGCGGTCAGGGAGCGGAGGAGCCGAGGATCAGGGAGGTCTGGGGGGCAAGGCTCAGGACGGTGCCTTCCAGAGACGCTTCGCCCATGCCGATGACCTCCAGAATGGAGCGGCAGGGAATGTCCGTATCGGCAAGATCTACCGTAAAGGGAATGTCCGTGCTGATGTTGTGAAGAATACACAGGGTGCTTCCCTCGTATTCCACGAGAAAGCCGCCGCACTTGGCGCTGCCAAGATTCACCTGTGTATAGGTGCCCCGGGGAATCGCCGGGTAGCGGTTTCTTATAGAGATCAGGCGGCAGTAGTAGCGCAGCAGGCTCCCCTCCTGTGCCAGCTGAGACTCTACGGTTCCGTTGGTCTGCTTGGAAGAGGGATAGGTGCTGCCCTCCGGATCCCGGGGACTGCTGTCGTCTCCCCAGAGCATGGCAAGCCGCCGGTTGGCATCGGTATTGGCGGAGCCTCGGACGCCCTTCATGCCGATCTCCTCCCCGTAGTACAGGAACGGCGAGCCGCTGCACAGCAGATAGAGATTGGCGGCCATCTGGGGAAAGTGGTTCGCCAGCATCAGATACCCGGCAGAGCGATCCATGTCGTGGTTGGAAAGGAAGGAAACCATCATGCCGTCGGGGTTCGCCTGAGAAATCTTGTCCTGAAAGGCGCACATGTAGCCCGTGAACCGGTTGATGTCCTGATCCTTGGCAGCGGAGGCAATGACGCCCTCGGCCTGGGCGGCGGAGAAATTGAAGCAGTTCATGGCCGGATAGTAGGCAAGGATCTCCGACTCGCCGGACCAGCACTCGCCCACAAGATAGACCTCCGGCTTCACGGCTCGGAGCTGGTCGGTGTACCACTTCCAGAACGCCGCGTTTCGGCCGGTTTCTCCATAGTAAAGATACTTGACGGCGTCAAAGCGGAATCCGTCCACGCCCAGCTCCAGATAGTACTTTGCCACGTTCAGCATTTCCTCCCGGACGGCGGGATTGTCATAGTTCAGTTCCGGCATGTCCGGGGAGAAGTTGCATTCGTAATATTCGTCCGCCGTTCCGGGAATCTTTTCGCAGGTGATCCCGGCCGGAAGCGTCTCGCCGGTGTACCAGCTGTAGTAATCGTAGTAGGGATCGTCGGGATTGGCGTCGGCGTGGGACTGGCAGAAGGACTGAAACCATTCGTGGTTCCGGGCAGTGTGGTTGATGACAAGATCGAGAATCACCTTCACGTTCCGGGCATGGCAGGCGTCGAGAAGCGCCCGGAGATCGTCCTCGGTGCCGAAGTCCGAGTCGATCCGGTAGTAATCCGTTGCGTCGTATTTGTGATAAGAGGGGCTGGCAAAAATCGGCGTCAGCCACAGACCCTGTACCCCGAGACTGGTATCCGACAGGAGATTCCCGTCGTTCAGATAGTCCAGGTGCCGGAGAATCCCGTTCAGGTCTCCCGTTCCATCCCCGTCGGAGTCGGCAAAGGAGCCGACAAAAATCTCATAGAACACCCGGTAGTTGTCGTCCGTTTTATCGGCCTCCGTAGGCACGGTCTCCGCCGGAGAGGCTGTGCCGCACCCTGCCAGCACCAAGGCCAGCAGAAGCGCCGCGGCGCGAAGAAAAAATTTTTTCATATGTGATCCCGCCTTTGAACTTTTTATCCGAAAATCGTATCAGCATTCAGCACTGCGTCGGGTACTGGTCTCATACTATTTCTCGATAAAATGGTTAACACCATTTTATCCTGCGAATTCTTCGCAGGCCGCCGGTAGCGGCGAGAAATGTATGGACTTACGTTTTTTTGCGGCTACGCCGCAGGCTGCTGAAACAGCAGCCGAATAAAACGGTTTTTAATCGTTTTATTGAAAACTAGTATCAGTGGGTTCCCGTCCGGAGGAGGGAGAATACCTTCAGGGATTCCAGCGCGCGCCCCGTGCTGTCAAAAAACGCCTGATTGTCCACGGCGCTGCCGCCGTAGTATTTGCCCGCGTCCTCCGGGTCGTAGGAGGCGGCGTAGGAGCTGGCCCAGCCGGAGCCGTACTGCTCCCATTTCCGGCTGTTTTCCGTCCGGCTGCCGCCTCCAGCGCTGATCCATGCGCCCTCCCAGTAGAAGACACCGATGCCGTTTGTCGTGTCCTCCGCCATTGTACGGACAACGTCCGCCACGGCATCGGCCTGTCCCTGTACGGTAAGGGGATAGGGTTTGGCATAGCTGCCGCCCGCGCCGATGGTATTGCCGAAGAAATCCGTATCCTCCGGGGTGTAGGCGTAGGAGGTTTCCGCTACCATGACCTTCTTGCCGTAGGCTTCGGCAATCTGAGAGAGCACGGCGGCGAGATTCTCCAGCGTCCCATGCCAGTAAGGGTAGTAGGAGGTGGCGAATACATCGTAGTCCAGTCGGAAATCGTCCAGCGTTTTCGCGTAGAAGCGCATGGCGTCGGCGTTCTCCGGATTCGTGAAGTGAACGGCCACCAGTGCCTCCGGGAAAATTGCCCGGACGGCTCGGGAGCCGGCCTCCATCAGCTGGCAGATGTTCCCCCAGGCGGTTTCCCCGCAGAGACTGCCGTTGGTCTCATTGCCCAGCTGCACCATGCCTACGTCCACCTTGGCGTCCTTCAGCTGCTGAAGGCAGTCCGTGGTGTAGCGGTTCAGGGCATCGGCCTTTTCGTCGATTTCCATACCGACCCACGCTTTGGGAACCATCTGCTTACCGGGATCGGCCCAGAAATCGGAATAGTGAAAATCGACAAGAAGCTTCATGCCGTACCGGGTGGCTCGCTTGCCGATGGCGAGGGCGGTGCCGATGTCGCAGTTTCCGCCGCCGTAGCCCCGGCCGGAGCCGTCGTAGGGATCCACCCACACCCGAACCCGGATGTAGTTGATCCCGTTTTCGGAAAGGATCTCAAAAACGTCCTTCTCCTTACCGTCAAAGTCATAGTACCGGACGCCGCCCGCCTCCAGCGACGGCACGATGGAGGCGTCCATGCCCAGAATAAAGGCTTCGGTCATGTCCTCAATCCTCGGAACATACAGCGTGTCCGAAGTGACGACCCGCTTCTCCCCGCCGCACCCGGCCAGGCACCCGGCCAGCAGGCAGACGGTCAGCCATGCAAACACCCTTTTCACGGTTCCTACCTCCGTCTCTTGCCGGATTGTGCGTTTATTTTTCGGATTTGGCGGGTTCTTCCGTTTCGGGATTCCGGAATACTTCCACCCGTTCAAGCCGGATCGTCACACGGGTCTGTCCGCCGATGGTGCAGGTAAACAGCGTCAGATCCCAGTCCCCTGCTTCCATCCCCTCCGTGTCCATGGGGTTCAGCGTCTCCCGCTCCACCACCTGGAAGGTCACCACATGCTCATCCATATCCGTAAACAGGACGGTGTCCCCGGGTTGGAGCTCCTTCAGCTTTCCGAAATGGGACGCATAGTTGTGGGCGCAGATGATCAGGTTGTCCTGATACAAGGAGCCTGAATACCGGCAGGGGGCAACCTTCAATGCGGGATAGTCCCACTGGCTGATCACCGGCAGCTCCAGCTCCAGCGACGGAATGCTCAGCACGCCGATGTAGTCCCGGCCGTTGATGGTCTTCACCGGCATCTCCCGCTGGACATCCGGCAGGGATTCCGGAAGGGTCGTGGGTTCGGCTTCGTCATCGCCCGCTTCCGTGGGGAGCGCGTCGCACAGCTGGGCAATGACCTGCCGGGCGGAGTCCCGGGCTTCGTGGGACTCCCGTTCATTGTAAGCCGAAAGGAACAGGGCCGCCGCAATCAGCAGCAGCCCCGCATTGATCCAGACGGTTCCCCGGTTAGCCTTCATCCCTGGCCTCCCGGCGGCGGAACAGACCCACGGCGATGCAGCCAAGCCCCGCACAGGCCAGCACCGGCACCGGCCACCACAGCTGCCCGGTCTGGGGAAGCTTTTTCCCGCCGCCGGGGGAGGGAGGCGCGGTGGGCTTGACCTCCCGCTCCAGATCGGTCTTGGGCTGGCTGGTCACGTCGTATTGATATTCATCAGCGTAGAGGTAAGGCACGCTCACCAGGAAGGGAGCGGTTTTCCCGTAGCCGGGAGCGGCGATTTTCTGCACCACCAGATACAGGCCGAAGGTCAGGTCGGAAAAGGTCGCGTTGCCGTCTTTATCGACGGTCACGGGATCGGAGGTGACGGGAGTCAGCTTCCCTTTCAGCTCCGCCAGCCGCCCCGCCAGATCCGGGGACTCGATGTCGCCGAATTCGGGAATGTCCGCCTGAATTTCTTCCACGGGGACGAAGCTGTAGTTGCCGTCGTCCTCCGCCACGTCGCCCACCTTGTACAGGGCAAGCGTGCCGCCGCGGACGGCTTTTCCCTTGTAGGTCATGGAGACGGTGATGCTGCAATGGCCGTTCCGGCTCTCGTCCGGAACCGCGTGGGCGGCGGCGGACAGGGGCAGAGCAAGCAGGAAAAGCAGCGCCAGCAGGCCGGAAATAACATGCTTTCTCATGAAAAAACCTCCTATTTCTTTCTGCGCCTGGGCAGCAGCAGAAGGATCAACAGAATCAGCAGCATGGGGATCGCCACGACGGGCGCCACCAGCATGGGCTCTAACTGGACGGCGTCGGCGGTGACCCGCACGGTTTTGACTTCCTCGATATTGTCGATGCGGTGTCCGCGAACCAGCAGCCGGTGGGTATTGATGCCGTAGGGGGTGCAGGTCACCAGGGTGCAGTAGTCCTCCCCCTCCGCGATTTCCAGCGCGGCGGTATCCTGCGGCTCCACGATGAGGATTTGATCCACCTCATAGGTCAGAATCTCATCCAGCACCCGCAGGAGGAAGGTATCCCCCTCCCGGAGCTTGTCCAGGTTGGTGAACAGCTTGGCGCTGGGCAGACCCCGGTGACCGGAGAGGACGCAGTGGGTGCTCTCCCCGCCCACCGGCAGGCTGGACCATTCCAGATGGCCCACGGCCACCTGCAGGACGGGATCCTCCGTGCCGTGGTAGATGGGCAGGCTCACGTCAATTTCGGGAATCTCGATATAGCCCATGACCCCCTGGCCGGATATGTCCAGCAGGCTTTCGTATTCGGCCTTCTGCTCCTCGGAGAGGAGGAAGCTGTTGCTGCGACTACACAGGTTCCGGTTATACTGCCGGGCGGCATCCCAGATGGCGTCATAGCTGGCGTTGTCGAGAGCGGCCACGTTTTCGGCGTAGGTGGCGATGGCGCGGGTCTGGTGGAAGGAGTTCCAGTAGTCGCTGACGGTGGGGTACAGCAACAGGGACAGCCCTATGAGCAATAGGATCACCAGAACAATGGTGGATAGATGTTTTCGCATACAGGGTTCTCCTTGTGGCTGTGTGCCGGGGAGGGGCGCTCCCCGGCACAGGACTTAGGTATAGAAAGCGGAATTACAGGGTGTGTACTCTCAGGAATTAACGATTGGCATCGCTCATGCGCTTCTTGGTGACCAGCAGGACGACCGCGCCCAGCACCAGGACAGCGCCCAGTACATAGAAGACGGTAGTACCCATACCACCGGTGGAGGGCAGGGTCGTGCCGGTTTTGTTTTCGACCTCAGCGGTAACAGAAAGCTTCGTGGTATCCGTGCTGCTGCCCGCTACCTTAACTTCAACAGGCGCAGTCAGCGGATTGTAGCCGGCGGGAGCCTCGGTTTCTACCAGGTGGTAGGTGCCGTCGGCAAGGCCGCCGAAGGTGGCTTCGCCCTGAGCGTTGGTTGTCATGACAGTGGCAGCATTCTTGTCTGCAACCCATTCGACCTTCTTATCGGTATTCCACTTGTAGTACACGAGAGAGGTTCCAGCATCAGTGGTTACTTCCTTGTACAGGACAAACTTCGCGTTAGGCAGCTTGGTGGTTTTGCTGCCGGACTCAAACTTGTCGATAACGATCTTGGAGCTGTAGACCTCTTGCTTCTGCGCGGGCGTGGTGGTCGTATGGGTCGAATCGGTAGGATCGTTGCTGTAGGTCAATTTTGCCTCGTTCTTCGAGACCACCGCAATTGCCTTTTCATTGACGGTAGCCATATAAGTAACTGTGATGGCATCGCCAACAGTGCAATTCTTGACAAGAATGGTCACCTTGAACGTATTAGGAGCGGTTTCAGCATCATAGGCGATCGTGCACTTGTCGGTGTCAGCGGTCACATCAGCACTTCCAACCTTTACCGCAAGGCTGTTCCGGTTAAAGGTCAATCCCTCGCTCATGGTATCGGCGATTTCGTAAGTATAGGTTTCAAATCCCATGGTATCGGGTACCTTGCCGGTAATGGTGTAGTTGACCGTCTCGCCCACATCGGCGCTAACCTTATTATCGGTCTTTTCAAAGGGCATGTCGTTCTTATCGTGGATGGTGACAGTCGGGTTGGTGGTGGTCAGGTTGCACAGTGCGCCGGTGGAACTGGCGACGAAGTAGTAGCCCAGGTCGAGGTTGGAAACAGAGACAGAGTTAGCGTCTCCGGACAGTTGCAGTCCGGTCATACCATCGACAGCCGCCTTCAACGCCACGGCAAAGTCGGGCGCGCTGAAGCCGTTGCCGGTAGTAACGACATAAGTATCACCACCGTTGACCTGGGTCAGCGTCAGGCCATGCGCCCCTGTAGCATAGGCACTGACAGTGTTGAACCATTCGCTGGTGCTGTCAATGGTGTAAGAATAGTGTTCCTTAGCCGCATCATAGACCACATCAAAAATCTTGTAGGCTTTGTACTCCTGATTTGCAACGGGATTCGCAACGGTAATGGTGCCGGTGGTGGGGGGGGTTACTGTTTCAGAGGCAAAGGCTGTGGTGGCCAGGGCGAAGACCATGACCAGTGCCAGCAGGAGACTGGCGAGTTTTCTTGTGCATTTCATTTTTTGTGCTCCTTCTTTCATCATAATTTTGAATTGGAATGGTGGCTTTCCGCGTATCAGGAAGATGCCTCATCCTCCTTTCGACGCCTGCAATGGCTATACAACAGGGTCGCCGCGCCGAAGATCAGCGCCAGGCCGCCTGCGGTATAAGAGGTTGTTCCGGCTCCGCCGGTGTCGGGAAGCTTATACCCCCAAAGGGTGTCCTGAATGGGAAGCTCCAACACCTTGGAGTCGGTGCCGGTGGTAACGGTCAAAGCCGTTCCGGTGTCGGTGTCGCTGGCCTTTTCCAACGTTCCGTCCGGGTTCTCCGTGGCCGGGTAAAGCGTCGCGTCTTCGTCCCTGACCTCCAGAATCCAGGGTCCTGCCGTCATGTAATTTGACGGCGCCTGTGTCTCACGCAGATCGTAGGTGGTATTGCGCCGGATGCCTTCAAAGAGCGCGATGCCGTCTTTATCGGTGGTGACCTCCATAGAGTTCTCTGTCCCCTGTTCTTTCAGGGTGAACTTTGCGCCTTCCAGCAGCTTCGAAGCGTCCACGCTATCCGTCTTCGTGATTTTCAGATTCAGCTGGGTAGTCATGGTGTTGGTAAAGGCGTCTCCCGGGATGGTCAGGGTGTAAGACCCGTCCGAATTGCTCCCATGCCCAACCGCATCGCCCGACCCCGAAGAGCCGCTGGCAGCAGTGTTTGATACTACATCACCATTAGCACCGAACACCGCTTCTTTTCCCGGTGCATAGGGGATATTTGTAATGTTCTTTGTTTGGGTACCAGAACCGCCAATTACATTGTTGAAAATATAATTGTAATTACCAGTTCCAGTAACGTTCAGGTCGTAATAGTAGGTGTCATCCGTAGTATCCTTTGTCATGGGTTGACCGGGCCAGTCACCGACTATTTTCCTGTTGTCAGCATCCCATACATACACGTTCACGATGTCCCAGTTATTTGTGTTCTGATAGCGTACCCTGAACGTCCCCGTCTCGGAACCCGTTCCGGAGCCAGAGCCGGAGGAACCGCCGCTTTCACTGCCGTCCAACGTAACGGAGGACACATAGTAGCTTTTGAAGTCCACACCCAAAAGGGAAACGGTTTTCTCCGAAACTGTCACCTGAATCGTATGTACATTCGTATCATAGGTGACACCGGCTCGATCGCCCTTGACCTCGCTGAGCGTGTAGGTATGGGTTCCGGTCTGGGAATACTGCACGTCGGGCGAAATCGAAAATTGTCCGGTAGCAGCATCGGATGTTGCCGTTCCGACTTCCTTCCCCTCACTGTCCGTTAACTTAAACTGGAAGTTCAGTCCCTCGTTCTGCTTTACGCCGTCCTTGAGCAGAGCCTTGGTACCGGTAATGTCCAGCTCCGGCGTGGCCGTTACAACCTTTCCACCCGGGTCACCCAGAATCAGACCGCCGTTGGTCATGATGCCGCCGCCGTGGATGTTGGAATGGTTGCCGGTGATAATGACCTTCGCGGCATTGACTGCCTGGCTCTTGGCGGCACCATCCGGGTGCGCATCCAATCCGAACAGATATTTCGCGGCCGCGTAGCCGCTCGGGCCGATACTGACGGGCTGCTCGTCGCAGCTTCCCGTCCAGTTCGCCGCGCCGCCGCCCGCCATCAGACCGGTGACAAGGGAAATCGGGCCGTTTGCGCCGTCTCTTGCGCGGACACAGAAGTAATCCGCGTAGCCGTTTCGCGTAAAGACCTCGCTCTTTTGCGCCAAAGTGGAATCATAGGTTTTGTTGTTGCCGCCGCCGGACATATTTGTGCCGGAAGCCCTGTTCTCGTAAATGGCCGCTCCGTCTTGATTGACGACCAGGGTTTCACCCGTAGGACAGGCACCCACGCCGCCGCCAAAGCCGCCCGCACTGTTGTTTGTGATCAGGGAGTTGACGATCGACAGGTTGCCTTTTTCCTGAACGAAAATGCCGCCGCCGCCCCAGTCATTGTTGGAATTCGTTATGTTATTGGTAATGTATACCTTGTTCGTTGCCTGAATCACGCCGTTGGTGCCGCCGGCGATACGAAGACCGCCGCCCTCGCCCAGTTCGGCGCAGTTGCCGGCAATGGTTCCGCCGCTCATGGTAAAGCCGACATTGTTGCCAAAGAAGCCCGCGTAAATGCCGCCGCCTGCCAGACCGGAATAGTTGCCGGTGACATAGCCGCCGGTCATGTTCATAACGGAACTGTTCGCCAGGGCGATGCCGCCGCCGCCGTGGGTGTTGTTGACATCGTTCCGGCAGTCGTTGCAGCCGCATTCTTTATAGTTGTTGGTCACATAGCCGCCGGACAGGTTCAGCGTTCCGCTGTTGACGTAGATGCCGCCGCCGTTGTCCGAATGTCCGTTGATGACCTCGTTGCCCGCCACCGCGCCGCCGGAGATGTTCAGCGTTCCGTTTTGAAAGAAGATACCGCCGCCGGAACTGCCACGGTTGGCCGCAATGACACCGCCCTGGATATTCACCGTTCCGTTGTCAACGTAAATACCACCGCCGGGCGTGCCGTCACTGCCGCCGCCCACAATATAGCCGCCATTTATGTCCAGCGTTCCGCGGTCCACGGTGAATATATGTTTGCCGCCGGTGTTTTGGAGTACACCGCTCTGTAGTTCCAATGCACCCTTGACCAGAATCACCTGTTCAGAAGCCGCCTGACCCAGAATCTTTCCTGCGCCGGTGAGGGGGACGGTATGCTTTACCAGTGTTTCCGTGGTGCCGGTGCCATTGGCCGTGGATTCTGTGATGTAATACGTCAGGGTATCATTTTCCAGTGTCGCCTTATTGCCGCACACGTTTCCAGTGACCGTAGATTTGGTATCCTGAATACTGTCGGACGAGTCCATAATGGTGAGCTTCGCACCGTCGTGCACATCAAAGTACTGATTGGCCTTGCTGATCGTCAGGGTATGCCCGTTCAAATCGATGGTAGTGTTCTGCGTAATGCTCAAAATCGGGCTATTAGCCCCATCCGCCGTCCAGGCATCGCCGGTCAGCTGAAATTCGCCGCCGTTGATGAACTTGTCCCCGACATAGCCGGACAGACCTTGGAAGGATAGGGCCTGTACTTCATACAAAGAGAAGTGATCCGTGTCTATCGTCACGTCGCCGTTCTCTCCGGTTTTCGCTTCCATGTCCGTGGCGGTCTGGGCATTCGTGTCAATGTGGTAGACCTTGGGGTAAAGCCCCTCCGTGTCAATGCCGCTGAAGGTCACGGTCACGGAGCCGGTTGGCTCGATCTCATCCTCTCCGTGCCACAGGGTGATGTCCAGCAGGTAGCTCCGCTCCGGTTCGGCCTGTTCTTCGCCCAAAATCTGATCGCGAATCGCCTGACGCTCCCCGTCCGTCACCTCGGTCACCGTTACCGTGATTTCCCTTGCCGGATAGGGCAGGGAGGCACTCTCGCCGGTGATGGTCACGGTGATGCCGTTTTCGGTCTGCGCCGTCAGGGTGAATTCCTTCGGCCCCTCCGGCAGGTTGATATAGCCCAGAATCCCGGGGTCGTCCGCCCCATAGGTCAGCAGACGCACCGCGTCCTCCGCGTCGCCTTCCATGGCGGCGAAGCCGGAATCCGTGATCTGCGCCACCAGACCCGCCCGGTCGGCCGTGCCGTCCCCGTCCCGGTCAAAGAGCACCAGATCTCCAACCGCCGGGGTGTGGGACTGTGCCGGTTCAAAGGCATCCGCCCAGGACGTGACCCAGCCGCCGCAGTCTCTGTCGACGCCCTCCACCCCGGCGTAATGCAGGCAGAAGGTCAGGAACATGACGTTCCAGTCGCCGTAAGGCTCCCCGCACCACGCGCCATAGCGGGTGTAGCCCTTAACCGTTTCGCCGTCCTCCGCGACAACGTAGTTTTTCGTACTCTCGGCATAGCCCAGCTGGGTTTCGGCGATGGCAAGGGTATCCTGCCGCCAATTCCCGGTCAGCGTCACCCCCGCGAAGGTCTGCTCCCAGATTTCCGCCGTCTCCACGTCCGCGCCGGAGTCTGCATAACAGGCAAGACTGTGGGTGTGCTCCTCCGTCCCGCAGACCAGCTCCCCGTTTTCATCCCGGCAGGCTTCCCCGTGGGTATGGGCGTCCTCGCCGCAGAATACCGTTTCTTCCTGCTCATTCTGAGTGCAAGCCTCGCTGTGGGTGTGTTCTTCCTGTCCGCAGACCAGCTCCCAGGTGCCGTAGCACCGGGCGGTATGCACATGCGCCGTATCGGTGCAGGCCAGCGTCCCGGTGTCCACCGGCTCCGCCACCGTCTCAAAGCAGGCGTCGGAGTGGCGGTGCTCCAGAATCTGGGCCTGTCCGCATATCAGATTGCCGTCAGCGTCAAAGCAGTCGGGCGTGTGACGGTGGAGGACGATCTCCGGTTTCGTGCAGACCAGCACCGGCTGAGCGTCTTCCGCCGGCTCCGTGGGCAGGTCGCAGCTCAGAACCTGCTCCCATTCATAGCAGGCATCGGTATGACTATGGTCGCTGTCGATGCCGCAGGTCAGTTCCCGGGACGTCTCATAGCAGCTCTCGTCATGCCGGTGTTCCTCGGATTCTTCCAGGCCGCAGGTAAGCACGGCAGTCTCTGTGTAGCAGGCATCCGTATGGACATGCTCCCCGCAGACCAGATTGCCCCGCACCGACGTATAGCAGCCCTCCGCGTGGGTATGTTCTTCCGGCAGGGCATAGCAGTCGGCAGTGTGCCGGTGTGCCTCAATCTCGGGAAGCGGACACCAGAGATTCCCGGTTTCGTCATAGCAGCGGGAATCATGGCTGTGAACCACAAAATCGGCATACCCGCACCTTGGATTTCCGTCGGCATCATAGCAGTCCGCCGTGTGCCGATGAATTTCCAGCGTCTCCGCGCTGCACACGGGAACCCTTTTCTCAACCGACGTCACCTGCGCATAGCAGGCGTCCGTGTGGGTGTGCTCCGGGATGTCACATTGCTTTTCCAGTGTGATAGCCGGCAGAATCAGCGCATAGGTGGTACAGAATACCACCACACCGGCAAGCACGGTCACTACCCGATGCCGGAGGCGCTTCCTCTTATGCACCTTCGTGTATTTTTCCGCACCCCGCAGAACATCATACTTCATATATCCCTTCACCATCCTTCCTATCTCAATGCGCCGAAGTCCGGCAGAGGCCAGACCCGGAATACGATTCTTCCGACGATTTGCTCATCGGAAATGCAGCCGACCGCGGTACTGCGGGAATCCACCGAGGTGGAACGGTGATCGCCCACGCAGAAGTAACGGTTATCCGGCACCTGATAAGGCAGCGTAATGTCACATTCTCCAAGCGCTTTTTCCGTCAGGTACGGTTCCTCCAGCAGCCTTCCGTCCACGGATACATTTCCGCTTTCGTCGATATCCACCCATTGGCCGGGGCCGGCAATACAGCGCTTCACCAGAATCTTGTTTCCCAGGTAGAACGCCACCAGGTCGCCGGGTTCAAAGCCCGAGCCCTTGACGGAGAGGACAATGTCCCCCTCATTCAGCGTGGGCGTCATGGAAGACCCGTAGATCTGCAGCACGGGCATCCAGATGGTAGCAACCAGCACGGCTACAGCCGCAACAACCACAAGCGTATAGACGGTGCTGCGAAGAACGCGTTTATACCGCCGTTTGTATTTTTCTCTGCCAAGCTCCGCCTCCAGCTGTTCCAGAGTCGGCGGCTCGGGAGATTTCCACGATTTCGACTTCATAACTCTCCGCTTCCCTTTTCCGACATAAGACGCACGTTTTCCAGATATTGCTGCGCGGCTTTGTCCGCGGCCTCAAATACACGGTTCAGCTGCAGCGCCGCCTCCGCAAGGGAACCGGCTTTTTCAACCGCTATTCTGCGATCCCGGAGCTGCGCCTCCGCACGCTCCAGCCTGATTTTCAATTGACGGTTTTCTTCCGTCTGCGCAATCAGCATTTCCAGCAGCTCGCTCCGGCTTAACCGTCTCAGTTCCTTATCCGTCATCCGACTTCCCTCCAATCTGCGCTTACGGCTGAAAGCAGAAAAAAGCAGCGGTCATTTTCCTGCCCGTCATTCCCACAATGTAGCTAAAAAACCTGATTCCCGGTGATATACGGGAATTGGAATCGTTTCCAACCTCTTAATACAGATGATATCACGTTTAACACGCAAATGCAACCATTGATCGTCGAATATTGTGTGTCAGAATTAACGAATTTTCAGCTTTATTTTTGTTAATTATTCCCCACCTCCGGAAATAAGATGAAGCATTCCCGCCATCCGTGCGCTTCTGCGCAGGAGGTTCTGGAGGACGTATCGGAAATGCCCGGATTTAGAGAAGAGAAAAGGCTCACCCGCAGTGTCAGCTACTGAAAACTGCGAAAGGGAAAGCCGGGAATGAGCAGTTTTACCAAAGCAGTGATATCTTTTAAAATAATTATAGTGCGTTCTACCGAATTTGTCAATGCCCTGGAACAAGCAATATTCCCCACCCTTTTACACAAGGCACCTCAATTTCTCTGTAATTTGACAGTATCTTCTTCGCGAGAGGATATGTCACAATCCGGAAGCTCGATTCCTTTCCGCAAGTAAGGGAACCGTGTCCCCATTGCGGCGTTGCCCTGAGCGTGTCGGAGTTCTGCAAGCTATGTACAATAAATAAAGCAGCACGCCCTGCCAATCAAGGCGGGGCGTGCTGCTATTTTGGAGCAGGATACGGGAGTCGAACCCGCCTTCACAGCTTGGGAAGCTGTTGTACTACCGATGTACGAATCCTGCGTACAGGTGCATTATAGCAGAGCCGCATGAAAAAAGCAACCATTTTTTGTCGGAAAAGGGAATCCCGGTTGAGGAAAAGCATCAGATGTGCTATATTAGGGAAAAAGGACAGCCCGGCAAAATGCCGGGCAGAGCCGTGATTTGTAAGGAGAAGCGCTTATGGCAGAATACGAGCTGGTTTACGAGATCAAGAACCTTTGCCGCAACAACCAGATGCGGGACGTCTTCTTTGAAGAGGTGGAATGCGACGACCCGGAGGCCTATCTCCGCGGCCGCCTGAAGGGGAAAACCGTGGAATTTTCCACGGAAAAAGGCGCGGGCGGCAGCGTGACCATCCACGCGGTGGTGGACGGGCTGATCCAGAAGTACGTGTTCACGCCGGTGTAACAAAAATATCCACTTGCAGCCGTCGGATAAATGAGAGTTGGGCAAGTTTTCTGAAAAAATTTCGCAAATTATGGGTTGAATTTAGATGGCATATGTGATACGATAAGTTAGTACCGATATGGGCGAAGTGCGCCCGTAGGGCAAAGTCACCATCCGCAGTCAAAAACGGCTCCCGAGCCATGAGTGCGCGTGGTGACGCGGCCTGTATGGACGAAATTCCGACCTGTCGGCCGCTCCTTTTCCGCTTTCGCCGGAAGGGAGAAGACGCGGGAGGGGCTGCGCTCCGAACCTGCGTTACGCAAAATCACTTTTAAGGAGAACCAGACTATGGCACCTCATACCATTGCCGTTGCCGGAAAGGGCGGCGTGGGCAAAACCACGACCTGCGGCATGATCATCGACTACCTGTGCGCAAAGAAGCGCGGCCCCGTCCTTGTGGTGGATGCCGACGCCAATTCCAACCTGAACGAAGTTCTGGGCGTGGAGGTGGAGACCTCTCTCGGCCAGATCCGGGAGGAAATGGCACAGGCAGAGCTGAAAGGCACCATTCCCAAGGGCATGACCAAGGCGGACTACGCGGAAATGAAGTTCGGCGACGCCCTGATCGAGGACGACGATTTCGACATGCTGGTCATGGGACGCACCCAGGGCAAGGGCTGCTACTGCTATGTCAACGGCGTGCTGCAATCTCAGCTTGGCAAGTATCTGCCCAACTATTCCTACGTGGTCATGGACAACGAGGCGGGGCTGGAGCATATCGCCCGGGGGACGCTTCCCCATGTGGACACCATGCTTCTGATTTCCGACTGCTCCCGCCGGGGCGTTCAGGCCGTGGCGAGAATCGCCGAAATGATCGACGAGATGGGCCTGAATCCCGGACAGATGGGCCTTATCATCAACCGCGCGCCGGACGGAAAGCTGGACGACGGCGTCCGTGCCGAGATCGAAAAGCACGGTCTCAAGCTCTTCGGCGTTCTGCCTCACGACGAGGCGGTTTACCGCTGCGACTGCGACGGCAATCCGTCCGCGAAGCTCCCGGACAGCGACCCCATGAAGGTCGCGCTGCGGGGAATTATGCAGTCTATCGGCCTGTAAGCCGGTAAACCCGCAGGATGCCGGGCGGCATTCCGCGGCAGAAACACATCCATAATTGCGCCGGGCGGTTTCCGCCCCGCGTGTGGAAAATATATCAAGGGGGATTACAAATTATGGCTTTCACTCCTAAAACGGCACCCTTCAGCGGCAAGATCAATGCCGTGACGCTGGGCACCGGTGACAAGGCAATCGTCATCGGCGGTCAGAACGTGATGCCGTTTTACACCTTCGATGCTGCCATCGAACACGCGCCCAAGATCGGTATTGAAATTTCCGATCTGGCAACACAGTGGGATGCTCCTGCTCTGAAGGAGTTCTACGCCGGCTGCACCACTATGGTCGATTTTGCGAAGAAGGCAGAGACCATGCCCGGCGCGGATTTTCTGTGCCTGCACTTCGAGTCCGCAGATCCCAACGGCGCCAACCGCTCCGTTGCCGACTGTGTGGCCGACGCCAAGGCTGTCGCCGAGGCGACCACCATGCCCATCGTGGTCATGGGCTGCAAGAACATCGAGAAGGACGGCGAGCTGTTCAGCAAGATCGCTGAGGCGCTGCAGGGCAAGAACATTCTGGTTCTGTCCGCCCGGAACGAGGACTACAAGACCGTCGGTGCTTCCGTCGCTCTGGCTTATGGCCAGAAGGTGGGCGCTGAGACCGCTGACGACATCAACCTCGCCAAGCAGCTGAACATCATGCTCAAGGGCCTCTCCATCAACCCTGAGAACATCGTCATGAACATCGGCACCGCCGCCGTGGGCTACGGCTTCGAGTACGTGGCCTCCACTCTGGACCGTGTCCGTCTGGCCGCTCTGGCGCAGTCCGATGCCGACCTGCAGATGCCCATCATGTCCCCCGTGTCTCCCGACGCCTGGGCCGTGAAGGAATCCACCGCTTCCGAAGAAGATGAGCCCGAATGGGGCAGCCGGGAAGAGCGCGCGATCGGGATGGAAGTCTCCACCGCCGCTGCCAACCTGACCGGCGGCGCTGACGCTGTCATCATGCGTCATCCCGCAGCCGTTGCCACCATCAAGAAGTTCATCACGGATCTCGTGTAATCGGAAGGAGGATACATACAATGGCTTTGAAAGGTCTTGACATTTTTAAGCTGTCTCCTAAGAAGAACTGTAAGGAGTGCGGCAGCCCCACCTGTATGGCATTCTGCATGAAGGTGGCGCAGGGTGCTGTGTCTATCGACAAGTGCCCCTACTTCTCTGACGACGCGAAGGCGATGCTCAACGAGCAGACCGCGCCTCCCATGAAGACCATCACCGTCGGCGATCACAAGCTGGGCGGCGAGACTGTCCTCTTCCGTCACGAGAAGACTCTGGTCAACAAGAACCTGTACGCAGTTTCCGTCTGCACCTGCATGTCCGCTGAGGAAGCCGACAAGAAGCTGGCCGACCTGCAGAAGGTTGACTATGAGCGTATCGGCGAGAGAATGTACGTTGAGTTCGTTTTCGTCGCCAACAAGCAGTCCGATCCCGCTGTCTACGCGGAGCTGGTCAAGAAGGCCGCTGCTACCGGCCGTGACCTGATTCTGGAGTGCTGGGATGTGGAGTGCGCCAAGGCTGCTCTGGCAGTCGCGGGCAAGAACGTCATTCTCGACGGCGCTACCCCTGACAACTACGAGGCTATGAACGCTGTCGCCAAGGAGGCCGGTGTTGTTCTGGGCGTTCACGCCGACACCATCTCCGACCTGTACGACACCGTGAAGAAGCTGGAAGCCGCCGGCAACAAGAATCTGGTGCTGGATGTCACCGGCAAGACCGCCAAGGAGACCCTGGCCAACGCCGTTCTGGTGCGCCGCACCGCCATCAAGGATGGCGACCGCAGCTTCGGCTATCCCTCCATCGTCAACGTAGGCCGCATCGCCAGCGGCGATGACCATCTGCAGACCGCCTACGCTTCCATGTTCACCGAGAAGTACGGCTCCATCATCGTCATGGAGCACATGACCTATGCGCAGGCGCTGCCTCTGTACGGTCTGCGTCAGAACATCTTCACCGATCCTCAGAAGCCCATGAAGGTGGAGAGCAAGATCTATCCGCTGAACGGCGCCGACGAGAACAGCCCCTGCGCCCTGACCGTGGACTTCGCTCTGACCTACTTCCTGGTTTCCGGCGAACTGGAGCGTTCCAACCAGCCCGTGAACCTGATCATCACCGACGCTTCCGGCATGTCCGTTCTGACCGCGTGGGCCGCCGGTAAGTTCTCCTCCTCCACCGTCAAGAAGACCTTCGAGACCCTGGACATCGAGAACAAGATCAAGAACCGCACCCTGATTATCCCCGGCAAGGTCGCCGTTATGAAGGGCGAGATTCAGGAGAAGCTGCCCGGCTGGAACGTCGTTGTCGGCCCCACCGAGGCGGTTCAGCTGCCCAAGTACATGAAGGACAAGGAATACGAGGCCGCCGCGAAGGCTGCCGCCGCCGAGAACGCCGCCAAGGCTGCCACCACCGTGGAAGTCAAGGAGCTGTCCTTCGACGAGCTGCTGGCGACCAAGGTCCCCGAGATCAAGGTCGTGGACATGGGCGTCAAGTACAAGGGCTACAACCCCGAATCCCAGACCTTCGTCACCATCGGCGAGCGTATCCACTGCATTGCGCCCTCTGTCCGCAAGGCTATGGACGAGCGTGACCCCGAGCCTATCCTGAAGCGTGCTGCCGAGCAGATCGCTGCCGGCGCCACCTATCTGGACGTCAACATCGGACCTGCTGAGAAGGACGGTCCCGAGCGCATGATGTGGGCTGTCAAGCTGCTGCAGGAGAACTTCAACAATGTTCCTCTGGCACTGGACACCGCCAACAAGCGGGCTATCGAGGCCGGTATCAAGGTTTACAACCGCACCAACGGCAAGCCCATCGTCAACTCTGCCGATGCCGGTTCCCGTATTTCCAACATCGATCTGGCTGCTGCCAACGACGCCATCTGTATCGCCCTCTGCTCTGCCGACGGCATTGCCAAGGACAACGACGAGCGCATGAAGCACTGCCACAACATGCTGGAGCGCGGCATGAGTCTGGGCATGGATGCCACCGACCTGTGGTTCGACCCCCTGTTCCTGGTCGTCAAGGGTATGCAGGACAAGCAGATGGAAGTTCTGGAAGCCATCAAGATGTTCGCATCGGAAGGCCTGAAGTCCACCGGCGGTCTGTCCAACAACTCTAACGGCGCGCCCAAGACGCTGCGTCCCATCATGGACTCCGCTCTGGTCGCCATGGCGATGATGCAGGGTCTGACCTCCGCCATCGTCAACCCCTGCGACCTGCGCCTGATGGAGACCATCAAGTCCTGCGACATCTTCAAGAACCACGTCCTCTACTCCGACTCCTACCTCGACCTCTAAGCCCGCGCCCGCAGGGCGGGCGGCCAGTGACGTTACGGAGACTGGTGGTGGTCGAACGTCCTTTGGGCCCCTCGACCGGTTGTGCGGCGGTTGTCCGTGCTGAGTGGGGGAGATTAAGGATGGATTTGGCACTGGGTGGTTGACGGACTGCTTTCGAGTCTGTTGTTTAAGGTGCCGGATGACCATAAACCCCAGAAGGTCGGCATTTGGCTGGCCGGGTAATGTGACTGACAGTTTTCCCATGCACTACATGGCTGGGAGGGAACCTCCCTCCCAGCCAGTTTGCTTTTTCTGCTTTGGAAGAATTTGCTGCATTTGAAAGCCCCGGCGTGGTGCCGGAAACCGAACTGGTATATTCAGCCTTCGGGCTTAATATATATTATCTTCAGGATTCAAAAAATTGGGAGGAATTTACATGAGCGTATTAACCGATCTCATTTATGGCGGTTCCAATGCCGTTGCGGGACTGACCGAAGGTGCCGTAAACGACGCCATTGCCAAGTACGGCGCAGACAAGGAGATTGCCTTCCCCGATACCGCATACTTTTTCCCCACCATTTACGCTGCCACCGGCGTAAAGGTCAAGACTCTGGGCGACCTGCCCGCCTGCGTGGGCGTGCTCAAGAGCCTGATCACCAATCAGGAGGATCTGGGTCAGGCGCTGAACGCCGGCCTTGCTACCGCTGTCGGCGCGGAAATTCTTGAGGGACTGAAATACGTCGACGGTGCCAACCCCTACGAAAACGAGTCCGGCATCGGCTTCGTTCCCGACCCCATCATCCGTTCTCTGGGCGTGCCGCTGGTCACCGGCGATATCCCCGGCGTGGCCGTTGTGCTGGGCAAGGCGGACAATGCCGAGGACGTTGTTAAGGTGGTCAAGGACTACCAGAGCAAGGGCATCATGACCTTCATGGTGGGCGACGTCATCGAGCAGTGCGCCGAGGGCGGCGTCAAGATGGGTCTGGAGCTGCGTGTCATTCCTCTGGGACATGACGTGACCTCCGTCATCCATGTTGTTACCGTGGCCATCCGTGCCGCACTGATTTTCGGCAACGTTCAGCCCGGCAATCTGGCCGCTCTGCTGGACTACACCAAGAACCGTGTTCCCGCCTTTGTCAATACCTTCGGCGCCATTGACTCCGTGGTGGTTTCCGCCGGTGCGGGCGCCATCGCTCTGGGCTTCCCCGTGGTCGTGGACATCGATCTGGGCGAAAATCAGGTTCCCGGCGCTCTGGAGTCCGTATGCGACCATGCCGAGACCGTGAAGAAGTCTCTGGAACTGCGGAACATTAAGATCAAGGTGAAGGAACTGCCCATCCCCGTGGCCTTCGCCGCCGCCTTCGAGGGCGAGATCATCCGTAAGGCCGATATGCACAACGAGATCTGGTCCGCCAAGAACCCCACTGCCGAGCTGGTGGTGATGCGGGAGCTGAATGAGGTGGAGGATCACAAGATCACCATCGTCGGCCCCGACTTCGATCAGGCCAAGGATCTGGCTCTGGCGACCTACGTTGAGGTGGCCGGTAAGAAGATGCAGGTGGACTTTGAGTCCGTTATCGAGCGGAAGTTCCATGCATGGTTCAACTACATGGAAGGCGTCATGCACACCGGCCAGCGCAATCAGGTCCGTATCCGTGTCAGCAACGCGGCCTACGACGCCGGTCTGCGTCTGAAGGACTTCGCCGAAGTTCTGTACGTCATGATCATGGACGAGTTTGACGCCGTTGTGGACAAGTGCCAGATCACCCTGATCACCGATGCCGCCGAGGCGGAGAAGTTCCGCGACGAGGTGGCTATGCCCCGGTACAACCAGCGTGACGACCGTCTGGCATCCATGACCGACGAGGCCGTTGACCGTTACTTCACCTGCATCATGTGCCAGTCCTTCGCCCCCGCCCACTGCTGTGTGGTCACCCCCGAGCGTCTGGGTCTGTGCGGCGCCGTGTCCTGGCTGGATGCCAAGGCCACTTACGAGCTGAACCCCAACGGTCCCTGCCAGCCCATCTTCAAGGAAGGCTGCGAGGACGAGCGCACCGGCCGCTTCCAGTCCGTCAACAAGGCGATCTCCGACGCGACCCACGGCGCTGTTGAGAACGTCACCCTGTACTCCATTCTGGAGGACCCGATGACCTCCTGCGGCTGCTTCGAGTGCATCTGCGGCATTGAGCCGATGTCCAACGGCTTCATCGTTGTGAACCGGGAATACAAGGGCATGACCCCTGCCGGTATGACCTTCGGCGAGCTGGCCTCCTGCACCGGCGGCGGCGTCCAGACCCCCGGCTACATGGGTCACGGCCGTCACTTCATCTCCTCCAAGAAGTTCATCGCTGCTGAGGGCGGCATCGAGCGCATTGTCTGGATGCCCAAGGAGCTGAAGGACGACGTTGCCGAGCGTCTGAACAAGACGGCCAAGGAACTGTACGGCATTGACAACTTCACCGACATGGTTGCCGACGAGACCGTCACCACCGACTGCGAGGAGCTGCTGAACTGGCTGACCGAGAAGGGTCACCCGGTGCTGGGCATGGAGCCTCTGATGTAATGAAATTGAGATTGCGCCCGGGAAGGAAACTTCCCGGGCGTAGTTTTTTGTGGCTTCCCCTACTGGACGAGGAGAGCCTTTTGGGGAACGGATTGCTACACCAGTGCTGCGCGGCATTGGCTTGCAATGACACCCCCTATTGAGGAGCACATGCGTTCGGTCAGGTTATGATGCCGGAGTGATGAGCCATATCAAATTTAATATAGGTAAAAAAATACTGATTTCGCTGGACAATTGCGGGTAGCTATGTTATACTTGAAAGGAAAATAAAATTTCAGGCGGCGCTATCATTCCGTCCGGGAGCTTCGGCAATTTTTTGCCGGATGGCAGGGCCTCGCCCAAAAAGAAAGGTGTTATCCTTATGCCAAAAGTCGTATTTCAAATCGAAGGCGGCAAGCCCGTTACCGTCGATTGCAACGTCGGCGATAACCTTCTGGAGCTGGCTCGCCGTGCCAATGTGGCAATCGACGCTCCCTGCTCCGGCAACGGTTCCTGCGGCAAGTGCCGCATCAAGCTGGTGGAGGGAGAGTTGGAATCCTACCCCAGCCGCCATATTTCCGACGAAGAATATGCCGAAGGCTGGCGCCTGAGCTGCAGCTCGAAGGTCGTCGGCAACTGCACCGTGTTCGTTCCGGACATCGCCAGCGCCTACCAGTCCCGGATGAAGACCGCAGATTTGAGCAGCCCGCAGGAGGTCGCCATTTTTGACGCCTGCCAGAGCCAGCTGAAACAAAGCGGCATTCACTTTACCAATCAGTTCCGGGCGGTGGTCGTGACCATGGCCGAGCCGAGTCTGGACGACACCATGCCCGACAACGAGCGCCTGACATGGGCGCTTGAGGAAGCGCTGGGCGTAGAGAAGGTGGAGATTCCCTTCTGCGTCATGGTGAAGCTGGCCCACGTTCTGCGGGAAAACAGCTTCCACGTGTGCGTGAAGGGCGAACTTCTGGGCGATACCTTCCGCTGTATGGAAGTTTGCGCCCCGGAGGACACTGCCATCGTCGGCTGCGCCATCGATATCGGCACTACCACGGTCACCATGGTGCTGACCGATCTGACCACGGGCAAAATTCTGGCGAAGGGTTCCTCCGGCAACGGCCAGATCCGTTACGGCGCGGACGTCATCAACCGTATCATCGAGCAGGGCAAGCCCGGCGGCAGGAAAAAGCTTCAGGACGCCATCCTGAAAGAGACCCTGAACCCCATCATTGCCAATCTGTGCAAGTCCGCGGGGGTCACCTGCCCGTCCATTCTGCGCATGAGCGTGGGCGCGAATACCACCATGAACCACCTGCTGGTGGGCGTGGATGCCCAGAGTGTCCGCATGGATCCGTACATCCCCAGCTTCTTCCTCTGGAACGGACTGCTGGCGCAGGACTTGAAGATTCCCGCCAACCCCCTCGCGCCGGTACTCATCGCCCCCAACATCGGTTCCTACGTGGGCGGCGACATCACCGCCGGTACGCTGGCCTCCGGCATCTGGGACAGCGACGCGCTGAGCCTGTTCATCGACCTTGGCACCAACGGCGAGATCGTGTTCGGCAACCGGGACTTCCTTGTGAGCTGCGCCTGCTCCGCCGGCCCCGCCTTTGAGGGCGGCGACATTTCCTGCGGTATGCGCGCCACGGACGGCGCCATCGAAGCCTGCACCGTTGACAAAGTGACCATGGAACCCACCGTTTCCATCGTGGGCGACGAAGGACAGAAGGCCGTCGGCATCTGCGGCAGCGGCATCATCGACATCATTTCCGAGCTGTACCGCTGCGGCATCGTCAACGCCAAGGGCCTGTTCATCCGGGAGGGCGAGCGCGTCCGCCGGGATCATCACGGCATGGGCCGCTACGTTATTGCCTTTGAAAACGAAAGCGAGACCGGCCGGGAAGTGTCCATCAATGAAGTGGACATTGACAACTTCATCCGTGCCAAGGGCGCGATCTTCTCCGCCATCGCAACATTGCTGCAAAGCGTGGATATGCCCGTGGAAGCCATCGAGAACGTCTATGTCGCAGGCGGCATCGGCTCCGGCATCAACATGAAGAACGCGGTGAATATCGGCATGTTCCCGGATGTGGAGCTGGAAAAGTTCCACTACATCGGCAACTCCTCTCTGGCTGGCGCTTACGCCATGGTCATGAGTGACGAAGCCGCCGCAAAAACGGCGGAAGTGGCCGCAAACATGACCTATCTGGAGCTTTCCACATACCCCGGCTACATGGATTCCTTTGTAGCTGCCTGCTTCCTGCCCCATACGGACAAGCGGCTGTTCCCCCATTCCATTCAGGAGGCGTAACATGCTGGAGGGAATGCACCATGTGGCGGTGATTGCTTCGGAGGAAGCCCGAACCCTGGATTTTTATGTCAACAAGCTGGGGTTCACTCTGGAGAGCCAAGTCTGGAGGCCGGAGCAGCGGGATTATCTGCGGATGCTGCGGCTGGGGAATTTGGTGCTGGAGCTGTTCATCAAGCCCGACGCTCCTGCCCGGCTGACTCTGCCAGAGGCTCTGGGTCTACGGCATTTGGCCTTCCGGGTAACGAACATTCAGGCGGCTCGGGACTGGCTGAACGCACAGGGCATCGAGACGGAACCGATTCACGAGGACAAGGCAAACGGAGGGCACTATGTATTCTTCCGGGATCCCGACGGTCTGCCTCTGGAACTACACGATTAAGGAATAAGGAATATGCAAGTAGAAAACCACAAAGAAGAAGCCCCTTTTGCCCATTACGCGGAGCTGTTTCGCGATCTAAATCCCGCCGCCGTGACGGCGAGACTGTCGGACGTCCGCTGGGACGGGAAGGAATTCACCCTCAGTCTTCTGGGCAGGGCGTTTGCCATTGCCCACCCGGACTATGCCATCCGCGCGCTGGACGGCGGGGCGCTGCCGCCGCTGCCCTCCCAGACGTTTCTGCTGCGCTATCTGCTGGAAAGCAAAGATGTGGTCTGGCAGGGGCAGTGGAAGACCTTCCGGGAGATGCCCTGGGGGGAGATGTACATCAAGCCCTACACCGGCCGTGTGCTGACCCGTGCGGCCTTCACCTTCGGCACCCGGCTGCCGGCGTTCAAGGCTGCCTGCGAAAAAATGCAGGCGCTGCCCATGAAGCACGGAGACGCGGGCTACCAGTTCGACCTGATCGGCGGCTATCGGATGCAGATTCTCGTCTGGGAAGGGGACGATGAATTCCCCCCCAACGCGCAGGTGCTCTATTCCGACAATTTTGCGGAAGGCTTCGCCGCGGAAGATCGGGTCGTGGCGGGAGATATTCTGATCTCCACGATCAAAAGCCAGATGTAATACTGAACTCCAATTAAAATCTTTAGAAAAGATTTTAATTGCCTGAAGGGCAAGGAGTTCATATGAGACTTGTTTTGTGATTTCTTTCCTTATAAATCATAAAACAGGCAGCGCCATTAGGCGATGCCTTCCTGATTAAAATTAGATTTTAATCAGGAAATAGTATCAGCATGGATTTTCAGCAAATGCCCATTGGGTTCGCCATGGCGCTGGCACAGAATTCTGCGGCTATGGAAGCCTATGCGGCGCTTTCCCGTGAAGCGCAGAGCGACATTCTGACCCGGGCGCACGGTGCCCGTTCGGAAGCGGAAATGCACAGGATCGTATCCGGAATCGTAAACAGCTGAGGGCGGGGATATCCCCGCCCTCAGTCTGCAAACGGCCAGTCCGCAGACTGACCCCAACATATTTATGCTAACATAGCGCAGGGAATATGTCAACGATAAATTGGTTAATACGCTGGAATTCTATGTTATGCAGTAAATAAAATGGTATATTTTATACAAAATTCCGGGTTGCATTTCAGAAAGGAATATGTTATTTTATAGACACAAAGAGGTGATACCAATGTACAGGTAAATCTTCTCAGAGACGACGGCTTCCCAAGGTAAATCTCCCGATCATATATGGTCTTCCCAAAATGTAAAGAAAGGAATTTTCACGGGAGGAATTCCAAATCTGCAAGGCGGAACGCCGACGTCTACTCCGCAGAAAGAGAGGTTAACCAACAGATGTTAGATACCAAGATCGCAGAGGAATGACCCTCGGCGGCTGTCGTGACAGCAGGCCGGGGGTTATTTCTATTTTCCGGTTTTCCACCTGTTGGACACGGTGCGCGCTGCCTGAAAAAATCAATGGACAGTCTGCCGTTTCTATGGTAGAATCGTCCCAGTATATCCGTCGGGAGGCACTTTTTATGCAGGGCGAATTGCCGTCGCAGCGCATTACGGAGGGCGTGATCTGGAAGCAGCTGCTTTTCTTTTTCTTTCCCATTCTGCTTGGGAGCTTTTTCCAGCAGATGTACAATACCGTGGACACCATCATCGTCGGCCGGTTCGTCGGCACCCGGGCGCTGGCGGCGGTGGGGTCTACCTCCGCACTGCTGAACCTGATGAACGGCTTTTTCATCGGACTGAGCACCGGCGCGACGGTGCTGCTGTCCCAGTTTTACGGCGCGAAAAGTAAGCAGGGCGTGCAGGATACCCTCCATACCGGCGTGGCGCTGTCGCTTGTGCTGGGCGCGGTGGTGATGACGCTGGGCTACTCCCTCGGCCCTAAAATTCTGGGGCTGATGAACACCCCGGAAAGCTGCATGGACGACGCCGTTCTGTACATAAAAATCTATTTTGCCGGCGCGATCGCCTCCATGCTCTACAACATGGGCGCGGGTATTCTCCGGGCCATGGGCGATTCCCGAAAACCTACCATGTTCCTGATGGCTGCCTGCGGGGTCAACATCGTGCTGGACATCCTGTGCGTGGTGGTGCTGAAGCTGGGCGTGGCGGGGGCCGCCATTGCGACGGTTTTCTCTCAGGTGGTCAGCGCGGGGATGGTCACGGTGGCGCTGCTCCGTCAGCCGGAAGAAACACGGCTCTCTCTGAAAAAGATCCGCTTTCAGGGCGGGCTGCTGAAACGCATCCTTTACGTTGGCGTCCCGGCGGGACTGCAATTCGTGACATTTGACCTTGCCAATCTTCTGATACAGTCCGGCATCAATTCCTTCGGGGACGTGGCGGTGGCGGCATGGACGGCATATGTTAAGACCGACAGCCTGACTTGGATGATCTCCGGCGCTTTCGGCGTATCGGTGACCACCTTCGTGGGGCAGAACTTCGGCGCGCAGAAATATGATAGAATTCGTCAGAGCGTCTGGGTCTGCATGGGTATGAGCGTGGTGCTGACGGGGGCGATGAGCGCGCTGGTCATCACGTTCCGCCCCTTCATTCTGGGAATTTACACCACCGACCCGGCTGTGATCAGACTGGGGGCGTATGTCATGGCGTGGACGGTGCCGTTCAACGCGCTGTTCATGCCGGTGGAGGTATTCGCCGGAGCCATGCGGGGCACCGGATGTTCGGTGCTTCCCACGGTCATCACCTGCGTATGCGTGTGCGTGTTCCGGGTGGTGTGGATCTTCACGGTGGTGAGGACGTGGCACAGGATCGAGCTGCTGGCCGTCTGTTACCCCCTGAGCTGGCTGCTGGCGGCGACGGTATTTTCGATCGTATATTTTCAGGGCGGCTGGCTGCGCAGGCGCATCGCGCAGTGCGGCATGGAACCGGAAGCACGGGTATAGGAGGAAAGAGAATGAAAATAAGGTTTTTACGGCTGATCGCGCTGGTTCTGACGGCGGCAGTGCTGCTGTCCGGCTGCGGCATGGTGGACTTTGGCGAGTATTTCGGCGCTGTGCGTTCGCTGGTGGATGGGAACGCCATTGTCCCCTACGAGAGCATGACCTACGAGCGCCCGGATATGACCCAGCTCCAGCAGACGCTGGACGCCGCCTGCGAGGCGGCGGAAGGGGACGATGTTTCGGCCATTCTGGACGGGATATACGACTTTTACGACGCCTATGACTGGTTCAGCACCTACTACGCGCTGGCGGATATCCATTACTGTGCAGATCTGACGGACACCTACTGGGGGGACGAGTACAACTACTGCACCCAGAACGCGGCCACGGTGGACGCCGCCTTACAGGAGCTTTACCGGGCGCTTGCCCAGTCCCCCGCCCGGGAGAAACTGGAGCAGGAGGAATATTTCGGCGAGGGCTTTTTTGACAGCTATGAGGATGAGGAAACCGTATGGGACGAGACCTTCACCGCCATGCTGGAGGAGGAAGCCCGGCTGCAAACCCGGTATTACGAGCTGTCCGCTCAGGCGGCGGACTATCAGGACGATACGCAAGGCTACTATGACGCCTGCGCGGACGGCATGGCGTCCCTTCTGGCGGAGCTGATCGCCGTCCGGCAGGAGATAGCGGAATACTGCGGCTATTCGGATTATCCCCAGTTTGCCGAGGACTTCTACTTCTACCGGGACTACACTGCCGCGGAGGAAGAGCAGCTTCTGGAGGACATCCGCCGGGAGCTGGTGCCGCTGTACCGGGAGCTGGACGCCGGCGCGTGGGAGGCGACCGGTGAGTACGCTTCGGAGAGGGAGACCCTCAACTACTTAGCCACGGCGGCAGAGGGCATGGGCGGCACGGTCAAGGAAGCCCATGACCTGATGAAGACGGCGAAGCTCTACGACACCGGCTACGGGGAGAACAAGTACAATTCCTCTTTTGAGCAATACCTGACCAGCTATCAGGAGCCGTTTATCTTCATGAACGCCACGCTGACGGCCTATGACAAGCTGGTTCTTGCCCATGAATTCGGCCACTTCTGCAATGACTATGCCAGCTACGGCAGCGCCGCCGGGGTGGACGTATCGGAATTCTTCTCCACGGGTATGGAATATCTGAGTCTGTGCTACGGCGGGGAAGACCTGACCCGGGCAAAAATGGCGGACAGCCTTGGCAATTACGTGGAGCAGGGAGCGTATGCCAGCTTTGAGCGGCAGATGTACAGCCTGACCGGCAACGCGCTGTCTGCGGAGGGACTGTACGCGCTGTACGAGCAGGTCGCGCTGGACTTCGGCTTTGACAGCGTGGGCTACGACCGGCGGGAGTTTGTGGACGTGACCCATTTCTATACGAACCCCATGTACGTGTTCAGCTATGTGGTCAGCAACGACGCGGCGATGCAGCTGTACCAGCTGGAACAGGAACAGCGGGGTGCGGGTCTTGAGCTGTACGAACAGAATCTGACGACGGAGGAATCCTATTTCCTGGCCTTCCTGGACAGCGCCGGACTGGAAAGTCCCTTTGAGGCGGGAAGAATCAGCTCGGTCAAGGCAGTTTTTGAATCGGTGCTGGAGTAATTTTAACGGAATCCGCCCTTGGCTCTCCCTCTGGGAGAGCTGTCACCGAAGGTGACTGAGAGGGCATTGCGGCCTTACTTACCCTCTCCGTCCTCGCTGCGCTCGTCCACCTCTCCCAAAGGGAGAGGCAAGGGGTGCTTTGCATCTTTTTGGCGAAACGGCGCATACTGTATGCGAGGTGAGAACGCCGTGAAAGAGGACGAAAAGAAGCCGCTGTCATGGGAAGTGGCCGACCCCAAGCCCCCGGTCATCCAGTCGGGGCATATGGAGAGCCGGAAAGAGAACTGACTGTGAAAACCCAGCAAAAACCGGGAAGGGCATTGCCCTTCCCGGTTTTGTGTATGAAAGCCACGCAGAGGCAAATCGCCAAACTGGAAGTTATCGATTTCTTTGTGCGCTATATCTAACGGACAGCACAATGCTTACTGATGCGGTAATGACCTTTGCAAATACGGCGCTCCACCAAATCATGATTTGACCGCCAAACACCGGCGGCAGCATCAGCATCAACACCAGCATGATGATGGGTTCGATAAAGGTCAGAACATAGGACAGCACACTTTTTTCGGTTGCGTAGAAAGCCGCCGTGGAAACTCGTGTGATGGCGTCAAACGGAACCGACACAAGGAAGATCGGCATGACCTTTATGACCCCTGCGTTTACCTCGGCAGATGAACCGAACAGTAGTCCAATCTTTCCACGGAGCAGGTAAATCAGAATCGCACTGATTACCGCCAAAACCATGGAAAATTCATACGCCAGCGTTTTGGTTTGTTTGAGCGATTTTTCTTCGCCTGCTCCGTAGAACTGACTCATGAGCGGCTGGCTACCATCACCGACACCCTGCAAAAGAAGATAAACAATGCAGATGATATAGGAGATACAGGCATAGGTGGCGATAGCCTCCTGTCCGCCATAAGAATCCGAAAATCGGTTGATGATCACAAGAGAGATATTTGGGGCAAGGGTCAAGCCAAATGGAGCAAGTCCGATTTTTAATATCTGAAATGCCGTTTTCGGGGTATCAACAGGTGCGATTTTCAGAGTGAGGTTCTTTTTGATGGCGCAATACACGAGTGCAACCGCCATGGTAACTCCCTGCCCAATAATGGTCGCCAATGCCGCACCGTACATGCCCCGTCCAAGAACCCACACAAAAGTATAGTCAAGAGCAATATTGGTAGCAAAGCCGCAGATCATAGCGATCATTGCCCACAAAGAACCGCCGTAATTACGCATAAACGGAACCAGTCCGGTGCCGAACACCTGTAAAATCGCTCCAAGGGCAATTACCTTGATATACTCATTTCCCAGAGTAAGCAACTCGTCCGATGCACCAAGGGCAGAAAGGATTTTCTCTGAAGTGAAGAAAACGGTGACAGTCAGGACAGCGCTGAAAAGAAGCATCAGCCATGTTGCACCGGCAACGAACTCCCGTGCTTTTTTCTCATTTCCTGCTGCTTTCAGAATGGAGTATTTGACTGAACCACCCATTCCGATTCCTGTCCCTACGGATTGCAGGACCGCCGTGATGGGATATGCAATGTTGATTGCGGAAAGTCCGGCATCCCCGATTGAGTTGCCTACAAAGAAACCGTCAACGATGGCATACACCCCGGAAAGCGCAAAGGATAACACGGACGGAATCACATACTGAAAGAAAGTCCGCTTGTTATTCACTGCCCAGACCTCCGCTCAGCTCTCTTTCAAAGAGAAGATTGAAAAGGTCAAGAATTTCACACATGGCTTGGAGCCGTTCGTTCCCGATTGTTCTATAAACCTTCTCCTCGGCTTTTCGTAAAGGCGCAATCATTCTGTGGGCGTATACCTGTCCGCTTTCAGTCAAGACGATCCGCTTCTCACGTTTATCGCCCTCGCTGGCCTCCAACAGTAAATAGCCCTTCTTCTGAAGTGCGCTCACGACCGTATGAACCGTCTGTTTTTGCATACCGAAATTCTCTGCGATCTGCTTTTGCGTCAGTTCTCCCATGGATTCCAGCGCATACAGCACCATCATTTCCGGGTATCCGACGCCAAGTACCGAAGCTGCTTTTGTATATAGAGCAGTGCTTTTCGCCCACGCAACGTTAAAACGATTGTTTTCCATAAGTCCCCCACTTACAAATAGTATTTGTAAATATTATTATAGTATATTGTAAGGACTATTGTCAAGGGCGTATGGAGCAACAAATTCCGATTTGTTGAACCAACATTCCGTACAGCACCCACGAAACCCGACGGCAAGCGGTCAGCAAGCGCCTACACCGGGCAGCGTTTCTCCACCCCAAAGAGATGCCGCTCCTTAAGTACAAAATGAAACCGGGAAAGACTTTCGCCTTTCCCGGTCATTCTCATTTCAGCAATCAGCCGTTGGCGCGCATCTGAGCGAAGCACTCGCTGCAGTACACGGGACGGTCGGACTTGGGCTGGAAGGGAACCTTCGCCTCGCCGCCGCAACGAGCGCAGGTAGCGGTGAAGAACTCACGGGGGCCACGGGTAGCGTTCTTGCGAGCGTCACGGCAAGCCTTGCAGCGCTGGGGCTCGTTCTGGAAGCCGCGCTCTGCGTAGAACTCCTGCTCACCGGCGGTGAACACAAATTCCTTGCCACACTCTTTGCACACTAAAGTCTTGTCTTCGTACATTGGAAAATACCTCTCTTCGGTTAGTTGTTGCCCCGTGAAATCCCACTGGATGAATGTTATAACGCAGGGTCGGTTAATTAGCGGCAATCTTCTGCCACAAGTCGGATTATACCACACGAAATCCTTTTGTCAATCCTTTATGAAAAAAATTCCTGAATTTTTTGCGGATTTGTGCAACTTGGAGTAGCAATACAAGGCCGGGAAGTCCCAATCAGATGGAAAACTGGGACTGTCCCTCGTAGGGAATGTGCAGATGGTCGTAGGCCAGCGCCGTCACGCAGCGCCCCCGGGGTGTGCGGGTGAGAAAGCCCAGCTGCATGAGATACGGCTCGTAGACATCCTCCAACGTCACGGCTTCCTCGCCGATGGTGGCGGCCAGGGTTTCTAAGCCCACGGGGCCGCCGCCGTAGTTCTGAATGATGGCGGTGAGCATCCGGCGGTCGATGTTGTCAAGCCCCAGCTTGTCCACTTCCAGACGGCGCAGAGCAAGGTCGGCGGCCTCCTTCGTGATGGTGCCGTCGCCCATGACCTCGGCAAAGTCCCGCACCCGGCGGAGGAAGCGGTTGGCAATCCGGGGGGTGCCGCGGCTGCGGGAGGCGATCTCCATAGCGCCCTTGGGGTCGATGGGCATTCCCAGAATGGCGGCGGAGCGGGTGACGATCTTCGCCAGCTCCTCCGGGGTGTACAGCTCCAGACGCAGATTGACGCCGAACCGGTCACGCAGAGGCGCAGACAGCTGGCCTGCCCGGGTGGTTGCGCCCACAAGGGTGAACTTCGGCAGATCCAGCCGGATAGAGTTGGCGCTGGGGCCTTTGCCGACGATGATGTCGATGGCAAAATCCTCCATGGCGGGGTAGAGGATTTCCTCCACCACCCGGTTTAAGCGGTGGATTTCATCGATGAACAGAATGTCGCCGGGGTTCAGGTTGGTCAGCAGCGCCGCAAGGTCGCCGGGCTTTTCAATGGCAGGGCCGGAGGTGACACGGATGTTCACGCCCATTTCGTTGGCGATAACGCCCGCCAGCGTGGTTTTGCCCAGACCGGGAGGGCCGTACAGCAGGGTGTGATCCAGAGGTTCTCCACGCCGCCGGGCGGCTTCAATATAAATAGAGAGATTTCCCTTGGCCTTTTCCTGCCCGGTGTAGTCGGAAAGGAGCTTCGGCCGCAGACCGATCTCCCCCGCGTCCTGAGGCGCGAAGGTGGGGGAAACAATGGGGGTATCCAGTTCCTGAGAAAATTCGAGACTCATAATTTACCTCCAAGAGCGGAGTCATTGTTTGAAAATCAGCCCTTCATCACCATGGCGCGCAGGGCAAAGCGCACCATTTCCTCGGTGCTTGCGCCCGGGTCAACGCCCTTGAGGGCGGCGGAGATCTCCACGGGGGAGTAGCCCAGCTCCTGCAAAGCGGCTCGCGCCATGGCGGCCGCGCCGCCGGTCTGCGCCGGGGCGGCGGAGGGGGTACCGGCGGAAAAATCCAGCTCCATGCTGCTCCCGCCGATTTTTTCCTTTAATTCCAGAATGATGCGCTGGGCGAGCTTTTTGCCCACGCCCTGAGCGGCGGTGAGCATCTTTTCGTCCCCGGTCATGACGGCCAGGGTGAAATTCTGAGGCCCGCCGGAGGACAGAATTGCCAGCGCGGCCTTGGGGCCGACACCATTGACGGAGGTCAGCAGTTCAAAGCACCGCTGCTCCTCCCGGCTGATGAAGCCAAACAGGTCGAAGGCATCCTCCCGGATGGACTCGGTAATGTACAGCCGGGCGTTCTGGTTCAGCTTTAACTGACCGGCGGTATAGGCGGTGACGCGGCAGCCGTAGCCCACGCCGCCGCAGTCGATGACGGCCAGACCCGGTTCCAGTATGGCAACCGTGCCGGAAACGTAATATAACATAGAAACACCTCGGTCGTTGGATACAAATTTAATGAAGTGGGTCAGATAACAATCTTCGCACAGGGAATTTCAGCGCCAAACCGGAATTTTCAAATTAGTCTTTGCAAATAACCTTTGAACCTTCACCATCAATTACAATTCCCTGACGGTTGTTAATTGGGCATAGATTCAAATCCGAAAACTCAGTCATTATTTTCTCGGTAACTTTCTTAAATGGTGCTGTAAGATAATGCGGAAGAACATAGAAATCAATCAAATCAAGCCCTGCATCATCTTCTTGTGAGTAGTCCTCCGGCTTTTCATCCATTTGCTCGATATATTGGATGCTTGGAGCGCATATAATCGCACCTGCCGATTCACCAATCATCAGTTTTCCCTTTGCCAATTCTTTCTTCAACAGCTCATCCGTTCCCGTTTTACGGAGCTGGTCTATAAGGAAAAAAGAATTTCCGCCGGTAAAATATATCACATCCGCATCTTCAAAAACAGACTGTATCGTTGAATAAGCCTCCGTTGAAATATCAATTTCAGTTACGATTGCTCCCAACTTTTTGAATAATTTTCGAGCCGAGCCGACATAACCGGTGTAGCCTTCACGCAGTGAAGCTGTTGGAATAAATGCGACTTTCTTATTTTCAATTTCTTCCTTTATCAGACTTCCTACACTTGAAAAGTGCGAACATAAAAACAGTTTCATCAATATTCTCCTTTATATATAAATTCCGATTTACCTTTCCGCCTGCTTCTCCGCCCGGGCAAGCAGGGAGGTTGCCGAACGGGCGTGGCACAGGGCGATGGCGATGGCGTCGGCGGCGTCGTCGGGTTTGGGCATGGCCTGCAGATGCAGCAGACGCTTGGTCATGTCCTGTACCTGATGCTTGCTGGCGTTGCCGTAGCCCACCACGGCCTGCTTGACCTGCATGGGCTTGTATTCAAAAACAGGCAGCCCCGCCTGACGGATGGCCAGCAGAATGACCCCCCGGCTTTGGGCGACGTTGATGCCTGTGGTGACGTTCTGACCGAAGAACAGCTCCTCGATGGCCACCGCCTCCGGCTGCGCCGTTTGCAGCAGCTGGGTCATGTCGTTGTAAATAACCTCAAGCCGCCATGGAAAATCCGTATTGGGGGGCGTGGTGATGGCGCCGCAGCCCAGCAGACGGTACTGCCCACGCTGGGCGTCGATCAGGCCGAAGCCCGTAATACCGTAGCCGGGGTCGATTCCCAGAATCTTCATCAGAACCGTCCTCCGGCAAGGTTGATGATCTGCGCGATCACCAGCAGAAGGAAAAGCACAAGCCCGACCCGGGCTGCCCACAGCTGCCACTTCGGGCGGGGGACATAGCCTTCTTCCTTGGGCTGCACGGTTTCATCGGTTTGCTCCATAACATTCACCTCGTCTCCTTATCATAACACATTTGTTTTGATTTGACTATCTCTTTTTTTATTTTTGGCAATACATGTTTTTCGTTCCATGGGAAATACTAGCGCTGAAAAGGCGGTGCATATTTATGGAGGAGTTTCAGTGTAAGACCACGATCTATTCCGGCCCCGGTGCGGTTTCGGCGCTGGCGGGGATGGGCGGCCAGCGGCTGATGCTGGTGACGGACCCGTTTTTCATGAAAAACGGCACGGCGCAGCGGATCGCCCAGACGGCAAAGTGCGCTCAGGTAGAGTATTTTGACAAGGTGCAGCCCGACCCCTCGGTGGCGCTGGCGGCGGAGGGGACGGCGCGGCTGAAGGAATTCGCCCCCGATCTGCTGGTAGCGCTGGGCGGGGGCAGCGCCATGGACTGCGCCAAGGCCATGGCCTATTTCGCGAAGGGAAACTACAAGCTGGTCGCCATCCCCACGACCTCCGGCTCCGGCTCGGAGGTGACGGATTTTGCCATCCTGACCCACAACAAGGTCAAGCACCCGTTGGTGGACAAGCGCCTACGCCCCGATGCGGCGATTCTGGACAGCGACCTTTTGCAGGAGCTGCCCAAGGGGCTGATCGCCGAGACGGGGTTCGACGCCCTGAGCCACGCGGTGGAAGCCTACGCGGCAAAAAACGCGGGGGCCATGACGGATTTGTACGCCCGGGAGGCGTTCAGCAGCGCCTTTGCCGCCCTCCCGGCCTCCTATGCGGGGCGGAAGGACGTGCGGCTGAAAGTGCATCAGGCGGCGACCATGGCGGGCATTGCCTTCACGCAGGCAGGACTGGGGCTGTGCCACGCCATGGCGCATAGTCTGGGCGGGCTGTTCCACGTTCCCCATGGGCGGCTGAACGCCATTCTGCTGCCCTCGGTGATCACCTGCAACGCCCATGTGGCGGCGAAGAAATACGCCGAGCTGGCAAGAGCCGCGGGGATCGGCGGCAGCGCCGACACCATCGCCGTGCGGAACCTGAAAAACGGCCTTGTGCGTCTGCGCCGGGAGCTGAACCTTCCGGAAACCCTGGCGCAGGCGGGGGTTGATCCCCGGTCGGTGTGGCGCAGCGCGGAGCAGATCGTAAAGGCTACGCTGGAAGACCCCTGCTGCAAGACGAACCCCATGGAAGTGGAGGATTTTCTGGTGCGGCGGATTCTGGAAGAGGTGACCGGCCGTGTCTGACATTCTGCGAAGCGTGGGGCTGGACGTGGGAACCACCTCCACCCAGATGATCTTCTCGGAGCTGACGGTGGAAAACAAAGCGTCGGGCTTTGCGGTGCCGGAGATGGAGATCGCCCGGCGGGACATCCGCTACCGCAGTCCGGTGTATTTTACGCCCCTGCTGGACGAGAGCCATGTGGATGCCGGGGCGCTGCGGGAGCTGGTGGCGGAGGAATACCGGAAGGCGGGCATCCGCCGGGAAAGCGTGGATACCGGCGCCATCATCATCACGGGCGAGACCAGCCGCAAGGAAAACGCCCGGGCGGTGCTGGACGCCTTGTCGGACTTTGCCGGGGAGTTCGTGGTGGCGACAGCTGGCCCCGATCTGGAAAGCGTGCTTGCCGCCAAGGGCGCGGGGGCGGTGGACTACTCCCAGCGGACGGGAAAAACGGTGCTGCACATGGACATCGGCGGCGGCACCAGCAACCTTGCGCTGATCTGCGACGGGAAAATCGAGAGAACCGGCTGCCTGAACGTGGGCGGGCGGCTGCTGAAATTTGACGGCGGCGGCACCGTCACCTATGTTTCCCCGGTTTTGGATGGGCTGTGCGGCTTGAAACCGGGGGACAAAGCAAGCCCCGGGCAGGTGAAAACCGTGGCCGAAATTCTGACGCAGGCGCTGGAAATGGCGGCGGGTCTGCGGGAGGAAACGCCCCTGCTGGAGCAGCTGACCACCCGGGAAGCGGGGCGGTTTGACCCCTGTCGGGAAAAGGAATTGGTCATTTCCTTCTCCGGCGGCGTGGCGGACTGCATCGAAAAAGAGCTTCCATGGCTGGAATTCGGCGATATTGGGCCGATTCTGGGACAGACTATCCGGGAAAGCAGGCTTTGCGGGGGAGAATTCACGCTGGGAAGCGAGACTATCCGCGCCACGGTCATCGGCGCGGGCTGCCACAGCGCCCAGCTGTCCGGAAGCACCGTGTTCCATCAGAACGTCCCGTTCCCGCTGAAAAACGTCCCGGTGGTGTCGCTGACGGATATTTCCCGGGAGACCATCCGCCGGGAGCTGAGCAAGCAGGAGGACAGCGCCATTCTGGCGTTTCCGGGGCTTGCTTCCCCGGGCTACCGGGAGGTGGCGGCGATGGCGGAGGAAATCGCGGCGGGCACGGGCGGAAAAGCGCTGATCTGTCTGGAACAGGACATGGCCAAGGCACTGGGACAGGCGCTGGCGCTTCGTCTCGGCCCCAACGCGGAAATCCTGTGCATCGACCGGGTGAAGGTGAGCGAGGGCAGCTATCTGGACGTGGGCGCCCCGGTGGGGCCGGCCCTGCCGGTGGTGGTAAAAACCTTGGTTCTCGGAAAGTAGAGGGAAGAAGCAAATGAACAAACAGGAACTGGCCGCCATGGTGGCGGAGATATTGAGCGGTATGGCGCATGAGCCGCCGGTGAAGGGCGGCGACTATCGCCCGACCGCGCCCCAGCCGGAGAAAGCGCCCACCCCTTACCGGGACGGCGACTTTGTCCCGGATGTGACGGCGCTGGACTTACGGAAGCTCTATCTGGTGGAAAACGCCGAAAACGCGGAAAAATTCCGGAAAATGAAGGAAAAGACCCCGGCGCGTCTGGGCAGCGGCCGGGCAGGAGCGCGGTATAAAACCCTGACCATGCTCCGCTTCCGCGCCGACCACGCGGCGGCGCAGGACGCGGTGTTTTCTCAGGTCAGCGAGGACTTCGCCGCCAAAAACGGCATGGTGGAGGTCAGAACGAAATGCCGGGACAAGGACGAATACCTGACCCGCCCGGATTTGGGGCGGTGCTTTGACGAGGAAAACCAGCAGAAAATCCGTGCCGCCGTCCCCGGGACGCCCCGGGTGCAGATCGTGGTAGGGGACGGGCTTTCCTCCGCCGCCATCACCGCCAACGCCATGGATTGCCTCGCGGCCATCCGGGACGGCCTGAAGCTCAGGGGCATCGATCCCGGAACGCCGATTTTCGTCCGCTACTGCCGCGTGGGTGCGGGGGACGCCATCGGCGACGTGACGGGGTGCGAGCTGGTGTGTATGCTGGTGGGCGAGCGGCCGGGTCTGGTGACGGACAAGAGCATGTCCGCCTATATCACTTACCAGCCAAGGACTGGCGTTTCCGAATCCGCCCGGACGGTGGTGTCCAACATTCACGCACAGGGCACCCCGGCGGTGGAGGCCGGGGCGCACATCGCAGGGCTGATCGAGACCATACTAAAGAAAAAAGTCTCCGGCGTGGGACTGCATCTGGAGGCGGGGGCATGATCCCGGTGAAGGTTCTGGCGGTGCGGTATCTGGCCAACGCCGCCCCGGCGCTGTGCCGTCAGCTGGGCGCGCCGGAAGGGTATCCGTCTCTGGGGCTGCTGACCACGGATTGCGACGACGCCACCTACATCGCTTTGGACGCGGCGACGAAGGCGGCTCAGGTGCAGGTGGCATACGCCCGCAGCTTTTACGCCGGGGCGGCCAACGCCACCACGCCCTTTGCCGGGGAGGTCATCGGCATTCTGGCGGCGCAGACCCCCGGGGCGGTGCGAAGCGGTATGGAAGCGGCGCTGGCAGAGCTGGAACGGGTGGGCTTTGAGGACGCGGCGGGGGTGCCGTACCTCGCCCACACGGTCAGCAGCGTGGGCTCGTTTCTGGCAAAGGAAGCGGGCGTGCGCCCAGGGTCGGCGCTGGCCTATCTGATCGCCCCGCCATTGGAGGGCATGTACGCCATGGACGCGGCGCTGAAGGCAGCGGATGTGACGTTATGTAAACTTTACGCCCCGCCCAGCGAAACGAACTTCGGCGGCGGATTGCTTGCCGGGACGCAAAGTGCCTGCGACGCCGCCTGCGGGGCCTTCGCCGACGCGGTAGCGGAGATTGCGGCATCGCCGGTGGAGCGGTAAGCGGAAACACGAGGGGACATGTCCCCGCACAACTTGAAAGGATGGAAACACGATGGATACGAATTCTTTGGGCATGATTGAAACAAAGGGACTGGTCGGCGCCATTGAGGCGGCGGATGCCATGGTCAAGTCCGCCAATGTGCAGCTGGTGGGCAAGGAGCAGGTGGGCGGCGGCCTTGTCACCGTGATGGTGCGCGGCGACGTGGGCGCTGTGAAGGCGGCCACCGACGCCGGTGCGGCGGCAGCGGAGAAGGTGGGGGAGCTGATCTCCGTCCACGTCATTGCGAGACCTCACGTGGAGGTGGACTCCATTCTCCCCAAGGGGCGTCCCTCCCAGACCCCGAACGCCGGGAAGTAAGGAATGCTCTATAACGAAGAAGCCGTCCGGGCGAATATCCGAAACCGGGAGGGCAAGCGCATTTTCTATCTGGGAAAGGGCGACCAGCTCACCAGCGCCGCCCGGGACTATCTCAGCCGGGAACGGATCGAGATCCGTCCCGGCGAGCAGGCGAAGCAGGACTGCTTTCCCCTTCTCACCGGCGGCTTCCTGACGGAAAAGCCAGAGCATATGACCCACCTGAACGGGGATTTTCTGGTGGTGAAGGATCACCCCAGAATTATTTTCCGGGGGAAGCTGGACACGCTGGAATCGGAGCTGATCCTCTGCCAGCTGACGGACAAAGGTCTGGAAGCACCGGTGGGGGAGATTCTGGAGCTGGCGCGGCGGATCATCCGCTGTGAGGTGCTGGACGAGCCGCTGCAATGGGACAGGCTCTGCGGCCTGACGGAGGATGAGCAGCGCAAGCGCAGCCATTTTCCTCAGGACTATTACGGCCAGCCCCACTTCATGCCCTCGGCGGCGGACGGGGCGGCCATTGCCCGGCTCAACCGCGCCCGGTGCGCTGCCCGGGAGGCAGAGCTGGCGGCGGTGACGGCCTTCCGCGACCGGGAGGGAAATCCGACCCGGGTGGATATCCTCCGGGCCATGAACCGGATGAGCAGTATGCTGTATCTGCTGATGATTGGGAAGCGCGCGGACGCCGGCCGGGGGAAAGAACGGTGACCTGCGGAAACGGACGATCTCCGCAGGCCACCCCACAAAAAGGATGAACGACATGAAATTAAAAACCACATTGCTGGGAAAAACCTACACATTCCGGGATATCAAGCAGGTGCTGGCCAAGGCCAACGAGGAAAAAACCGGCGACCAGCTGGCAGGCCTGGCGGCGGAAACCGCCCAGGAGCGGGTGGCGGCCAAGGTGGTGCTTTCCGCTCTGACGCTGGCCGATCTCCGGGAACACCCCGCCGTCCCCTATGAAAGCGACGAGGTCACCCGGATCATTCAGGACGACGTGAACGAGACCGTCTATGAGAAAATCCGGGGCTGGACGGTGTCCGACCTGCGGGAGTGGATTCTGGACGAAACTACCACGGGCAGCGACATCCGCAAGCTCAGCCGGGGGCTGACGGCGGAGATGATCGCGGCGGTGTGCAAGTTGATGGGCAATCTCGACCTCATCTATGCCGCAAGCAAGATCACCGTCACCGCCCACTGCAATACCACCATCGGCCTGCCGGGAACACTGTCGTGCCGTTTGCAGCCCAACCACACCACCGACGACCCAGAGGGCATCACGGCCTCCACTCTGGAGGGACTGAGCTTCGGCGCGGGGGATGCGGTCATCGGCCTGAACCCGGTGACGGACTCCCCGGAGCAGGTGGGCAAGGTGCTGCGGCGTTTTCAGGAGATCAAGGAGCACTGGCAGATACCGACGCAGATCTGCGTGCTGGCCCACGTGACGGCACAGATCAAGGCCGTCAAGGCGGGTGCGCCCTGTGACCTGATTTTCCAGTCCATCGCGGGCAGCCAGAAGGGCAACGAGGCCTTCGGCTTCTCCGCCGCGACGCTGGAGGAAGCCCGGCAGCTGCTTCTGAAGCAGGGCACCGCCGAGGGACCCAACGTGATGTACTTCGAGACGGGGCAGGGCTCGGAGCTCAGTTCCAACGCCCATTTCGACACCGACCAGGTGACCATGGAGGCGCGGTGCTATGGCTTCGCCAAGCGGTTTTCGCCGTTTCTGGTCAATACGGTGGTGGG
>ERZ1026931.61-NODE-61-length-46916-cov-10.942618_pt1 | contig 46916 bp, 45 predicted proteins | sample MGYA00519253_ERZ1026931 | MGnify/ENA primary metagenome ERZ1026931 (study PRJEB26926, sample SAMN06164831) | human gut metagenome | biome: ENVO:00009003; feature: ENVO:2100002; material: ENVO:00002003 | host: Homo sapiens | place: USA | collected 2012 ... | reverse complement strand
GCTGCGGCGGATTCCCGGTGGAGCCGCAGGAATCCATTGCGCGTACCGTGGACGAAATCCGCTACAGGCTGGGCATCCCGATTTCCATTGTGGACGGCGGCGGTTCCGGCGTGCGGTGCGTGGCGCACAACACGGAGGTTGGCGGTGTGTCCGACTCCCAGCATTTGTATGGGCTTGCGGCCGACCTGCACAGCGCAGCAAGTCCGGCGCAGATGAAAGCCGTGGCGGAGGATGTCATGGGGCGCACCGGCGGCATCGGGCTTTACGACTGGGGGATTCACGTGGACACCCGCCCCGGGTATGCCCGGTGGAACGGCTGAGAAGGGAGTATGCCTATGGACTTGGAACATGAGCAGAGACTGACCGCCGTGGAAGAGCGGGCGAAATCCAACAGCCACCGGCTGGATAAGGTGGAAGCATCCACCGAGGCCATAACCCGGCTTGCCACCTCCATGGAGGTCATGGCCAACAAGCAGGAGCAGGTCGCGGATACCGTGGACAGGCTGGACGGCAAGGTCACGGCGTTGGAAGGAAAACCCGGAAAACGCTGGGACAATCTTGTGGAAAAGCTGATTTGGGCAGTCGTGGCCGCAGTTGCAGGCTTTTTCCTGGCTCAAATCGGGCTGGGTTGAGCGATATATTTTGTATCTTGGAGGTATACCATGAATGAGAAAGATTTTGTAAACCTGTGCAAAAAGGCCGTCGTTGAATACTCCAATGAGCATTTGGACAGGAGCGACGGCAAGAAGATCACCGAGGACGATGTTTTTATCGTCTGGATGTGCAAGACCTTGCAGAATAGCAAGGCGCTTGCGAGCACCACCCTCTTTGACGGTATGTACTACGAACTTACCTTCAACGGGGACAAGAAGGAACTCTATTTCGACGCCTACAAAAAGTGGGAAAATAAGGCCATTTCTATTGGCTGAGTAATTCAAGGAGGAACATACAATGTTTGAATATTTCATTTATCACTACGGCACGCAGATCATTGCGGCCATTCTATGCGCGATCTTCGGCTGCCTGGGCTATGCCATAAAGAAGCTGGCCGTGAAGTACATCAACGACGACACCAAGCGCGCGATCGCCCGCGTGGCGGTGCAGTTCGTGGAGCAGGTGTGGAATACCCTCCACGGCGCGGACAAGCTGGCCAAGGCACTGGAAACTGCCGAGGCTCTGCTGAAAAAGAAAGGCATTGATTTTGACGCCGAAGAAATGCAGATTTTGATTGAGGCGGCTGTGGCTGAATTTAACGAAGCATTTAAGAAGCCGTTGACCGCAGAATCCACCGCCGACGCCGTGCGGCGGGTGGAAGCTGAATAAAATATAGAAGCGCCCCTATCTTCCAAATTTCTGGAAAATAGGGGCGTTTTTCTTAAAAAAGCACTTGACATTAGTTACCATATGTGGTAATATATCTGTGTCAAGAGGGAACACCGAAAGACAAATACATAGAAAGGAAGCAATCGCAATGGCGAAACGAAAAAAGGGCAGCCAAGAGAAGACCCTCAAAATCATCCTCTTGGCTACCGCAATCCTGAACCTGATTAGCTCATTGGTGAATCTCATTGAGAAACTGACAAGCTAACCAAAGGCGGGGAGGGAAACCTCCCCACCCCCTTATAATAATTAGGATTTCCGCCGTTGTCAAGTGGAAGGAGCAGCATATGTTAGGAATTATTTTGGACGTGGCAATGATTCTTTTGAGCATCGTTACGATTGTGTACGTGCTGACGCACTGGAAAGCGAGGGACTAATGGGTGAAAAATTAAAGGCTGCCCGTCAGGCCGCAGGCATGACCCAGGGACAGCTTGCCGAGGCCATCGGATGCCGGGTCAAGGATATCAGCCGCTGGGAAAACGGTCACGTAGAACCCGGCGTGCTGACCGTCAAGAAAATGGCGCAGGCGCTGGGCTGTAGCATGGACAATCTCGTTTAACCATTGCACGGGGATGGAATACTACCACAAAAGAACCCCACGGCCACCCTTTCGGGTTGCCGTGGGGCAAATCTTTTTCTTTCCCGTTTTGCAGTCAACTGCAAACCTACCAGCGGGAAAATCTGGGGACACAAATACCAAACACACCACAGACGAAGAACACCTCTGTAGGGTTCGTATTTGTTCGGTCTGGTACGCCAGAAGGGACTCGAACCCCCAACCCTCGGAACCGGAATCCGATGCTCTATCCATTGAGCCACTGGCGCATTTCATCGATAGCCTGTGTATTATACCAACCTTTTTCATTTTTGTAAAGGGGTGCGCGGAAAAATATTTTTTGGTTTTCCGACCTTGTTCGGCGAAAACGGTTGTTTTTTCGGAATATATGTGGTATAATTCTGAAAAATGTTGACCCCCGCGGCAGAAAAGGGAGGATTTTATTATGGCTGCACCTCAGAATTTCCGTTCTGCGTTCAATGGCTTCAACCGGCAGGACGTGGTTCATTATCTGGAATACATCAACACAAAGCATCAGGATCAGATCAATTCGCTGACCGCCGAGACGGAGGACCTGCACCGGCAGCTGGAAGAGCTTCAGGCGCAGGCTGCGCAAATCGCGGAACTGGAAGCCCGGCTTGCCGCCATGACCGAGGAACGGGACGCTCTGCGCGCCCAGATCGAGCAGATGCAGGCCGCTGAGGCCGTGCAGGAACCCCAGCCGGAGACGGACGGCGGCAGTCAGGTCGCCGGGGAGGAACTGGATTCCTACCGCCGCGCCCAGCAGGTGGAGCGCAGCGCCCGGGAGCGGGCAGAGCTGGTTTACCATCAGGCAAACGGCGTGCTGAACGAAGCCATTGCCAAGGTGGACACCGCCACTGCTGAGATCACCGCCAAAACCGACGAGGCCATGTCCCAGCTGACCCAGCTGCAAATGGCGGTCAGCACCAGCAAGCAGGCGTTACAGGATGCCGCTTCCCTGATGAACACTATCCGTCCGAATTATTGATTTTCCGGAAGCGCATACCGCGGGGTGTGCGCTTCTTTTTGTGCAAGGAGGAGTTTCCCATGCTGCTTTTCAAACCGGACTACTATGACTGCTTCCGCTGCGCCGCCGGGGAATGCCCGGACAGCTGCTGCAAGGAGTGGGAGGTGGAGATAGACGACGCTTCCGCCCGGCTCTACCGCACCCTGCCCGGAACGCTGGGCGACCGTCTCCGGGAGGTGATGCGCACTGCCGACGGCAAAACGTCCATGTCCATCATCGACGGACGCTGCCCCATGTGGCGCAGTGATGGGCTTTGCCGGATTCAGGCGGAATTGGGAGAAAGCGCCCTGTGCGAAACCTGCCGGATGTTCCCCCGCCTGACCCATGATTACGGGGATTTTGCCGAGCTGGGGCTGGAGCTGAGCTGCCCGGAAGCCGCGAAGCTGATTCTGAATGCGCCGCTTGCCCCGTTGACGGTGGACACCCGCCCTGATGGCGGTACACCGGGGTATGACGTCGAAGCCATGGCTTCGCTGAAAGCCTCCCGGGAGGTCATGCTGTCCATTCTGTCGGACGAATCCCATAGCGTCGGGGAATCTCTGGCGCTGGGGCTGCTCTACGGCTGTCAGGCGCAGTCAGAGCTGGACGGCGGGGAGGAAAGCCCCTTCGACGCCGGGGCGGCGCTGGAAACCGCCGCGGCTCTGGCAAAGCCGGGAAATCCAGCAGATGTTCTGGATTTCTTTCTGGGCCTTGAGCTGCTGACGCCCCAGTGGGAGACCATGCTCCGCCATCCCGATCCCGGAAACTGGACGCAGCATCACCGGGCACTGGCAAGATACCTGACCCAGCGGTACTGGCTTCAGGCAGTCTCTGACTACGACCTCTACTGCCGCGTGAAGTTCATCCTGATATCCTGCCTGCTGGTCAGGCTAGTGGGCGGCGACATTTTCTCCACAGCGCAGCTTTATTCCAAGGAGGTCGAAAACGACACAGACAACGTAGAAGCCATTCTGGACGCCGCCTACGCCCATCCGGCCTTCACCGACGACAAGCTGCTGGGAATGCTGCTTTCCCGCTCCCTCTGATCACCGTTTCAGCCTTGTCATAATCAATCGCTCGGCCACATGCGCAGTCACCGAAAAAACAATGCACCCGGACAGGTAGAATACGTAGCCGCAGCCAACGGGAAATACAAATGAAGCGATCAAATCAAGGGCAACACCGCGCAATTGCGTCTGCGAGTCTCAGCCGTCTTTTTGCTCCACTTCCGCAGTTCCGAAAATGGGAAATACATACAGTATTCCTCCATTTTCGGAACTTTGAATTGGAACAAAAATCCTGCCTGAGACTTCTTGCCGAATTGTGCGGTGCTGCCTTAATTTTAATCAGGAAATAGTATAAGTGCGGCACAGGGAACAGTTGAAAACGGGTCTGCCGGTTAAGGCAGACCCGTTTGTACTTTGGTTCAGAATCAGGCTTCCAGATTGATGCCGGTCTCCTTGGAGAAGATGTGGCATACTTGGCCGGGGAAGGAGAAGTGAACGGTGGAACCGCTGGACAGAGCAGCGACTTCCGCACCGGTCATGTTCATGGTGGAGACCACCAGAACCACGTCGCGGCCCATGGAGGTGACATGCAGGTGGACAGTGGAGCCCATCATTTCGGACACGTCAACCTTGCCCTCGATGCCGCCGGCGGTCAGCTCAATGTGCTCGGGACGGACGCCCAGAACGACATCCTGCTCCGCAATGTTGTTGGCGGCGAGCTTGGCCTGCTTCTCGTCGGACAGAACCACGGTCTGGTTGTCCAGCTGCACGGCGTACTTGCCGTCAGCCTTGACCAGCTTGGCGTTCTCGAACATGTTCATCTGAGGCGTACCGATGAAGGTAGCGACGAACAGGTTGTAAGGATGGTTGAAGACCTCCTGAGGTGTGCCGATCTGCTGGATGAAGCCGTCCTTCATGATGACGATCCGGTCGCCCAGAGTCATAGCCTCGGTCTGGTCGTGGGTAACATAGATAAAGGTGGTGTTGATGCGCTCGCGCAGCTTGATGATCTCAGCACGCATCTGGTTACGCAGCTTGGCGTCCAGATTGGACAGAGGCTCATCCATCAGCATGACCTGAGGGTCACGAACGATGGCGCGGCCGATGGCAACACGCTGACGCTGACCGCCGGACAGAGCCTTGGGCTTACGGCCCAGATACTGGGTGATGTCCAGAATCTCAGCAGCTTCCTTGACCTTCTTGTCGATCTCGTCCTTGGGAGCATGACGCAGCTTCAGAGCGAAGGCCATGTTCTCGTAAACGGTCATGTGGGGGTACAGAGCGTAGTTCTGGAAAACCATGGCGATATCGCGGTCCTTGGGGGCAACGTCGTTGACCAGACGGTCGCCGATGTACAGTTCGCCTTCGGAGATCTCTTCCAGACCGGCGATCATACGCAGGGTGGTGGACTTACCACAGCCGGAGGGGCCGACCAGAACGATGAATTCCTTGTCCTTGATGTCCAGGCTGAACTCCTGCACTGCCACGACACCCTTGTCGGTGATCTGCAGGTTCACCTTCTTCTCGGTGGTCTCCTCGCCCTTCTTCTTTTTCTTCTTCTTTGCGTCGTCGCCGTTGAAGGGGTAGATCTTCTTTACGTTCTTCAGGGTTACACTTGCCATACTGTTTCGACGCCGAACGCACCTACCATTTTCGCATGCGTTCTCACTGACCGGAAAGCAATATTCCGGGAGCATTACGACAGGTCTCCACACTGCCGCACCGTGCGTCAGACGGGTTTATCCTCCTTTATTTTAGCGGTATTCTGTCTATTATGTGGAGTAGACAGAATCCACCTGGATAAATAAATGTTACCATATTCTGCAAGAACACGCAATGGTTGGTTTCTACAATTTTGGATAATAGTTTTTGGGCAGTTTGCCAATCCGGGCTTTTTACAGGATGGAAAAGCCGCTCCCAGTTGCTTCCAGTGTCGAGCCGTAGTAGGCGGCCATAGCGGTTTCTAAGTCGATGGCGTCGGACACTGCGGCCGTCTCGTAGCACGAGTGCATGGCCAGCTGGGCAAGGCCGATGTCCACCGTGGGGACGCTCACGTGGGCAAGGGAGATTCTGCCAAGCGTAGAGCCGCCGGGAAGATCCGCCCGGTTGTGGTAGGTCTGCACCTTGACGCCCGCCCTGCCGCAGATTTTCCGGAACACTGCGGCGCTGACGCTGTCGGTGCAGTAGCTGAGATTGGCGTTGTACTTGATCACCAGTCCGCCGCCCATGACCGGGGCGTTGCCGGGGTCGGCATACTCCGGGTGGTTGGGGTGGATGGCGTGGGCATTGTCCGCGGACACCAGAAAAGACTGCGCCAGCATCCGCCCCCGGTTCAGCTTCAGGCCATCGCAAATTCTGCCCAGGGTATCCTCCAGCAGAGACGAGCCCGCGCCCTGCGGGGAAACGGAGCCGACCTCCTCGCTGTCAAAAACGCACAGAACCGGGATGGACGCGCTGTCCCTGCCCTTGAGGAAGCCCTGCGTGCAGCCCCATGCGCATTCCAGATCGTCCAGCGCGGCGGAGGAAATGTATTCTTCGTCAACGCCCCAGACCGACGCCTTCTGCCGGATGTAAAGATACAGGTCGTGTCCCAGAATCTTTCCGCCCGCTTCCTTCTCCAGCAGCGCCGGGAGTTTGCCCGCTGCGCCTGCGCCGCCGATGAGGGGCAGGGTATCCACTGCCGGGTTCCATTTGTAGCCTTCGTTCGCCTGACGGTTCATGTGGATGGCGACGTTGGGGATGAGCAGCAGGTCTCTGTCGATGTCCAGCAGCTTCGTCTCCACACCGGCTTCCGTCTCCACCGTCACCCGTCCCGCGACGGACAGGGGACGGTCCAGCCATGGGGAGATCAGCATTCCGCCGTAGCGCTCCACAGCCATGCGGGTGTAGGCAGCGGCAAGCTCAAAATTCTCCTTGACCTTGAAGGTTGGACGGTCGGAATGGCTGGCGCTCATGAGGAAGCCCTTGGGGCTTCCCTGCGGCACCCGGAAGGCCACGATGGCGGAGCCGCCCCGGGTCAGGAAATACTTTCCGCCGGGGGCAAGCGCCCATTCGTCCTGCTCGTACAGCCGGGTATAACCGGCATTTTTCAGCGTCTCGGCCAGATACGCCTGGGCGTGATACACGCTGTGGGCTGCATTCAGAAAATCACACAGTGCTTTTGTCCGGTTGTCCATTACTGTTTTCCCTCCTCAAGAAGTCCGCAGACCAGATCGATCTGCTGGGCGACGGTCTGCAACGCGCCGCGCCAGAATTCCTTGTCTGTCAGGTCAATGCCCGCCACCTTGGCGACATCCTCCGCCGTGGCGACGGTGGTGGTGCGCAGCAGCTTCTTGTACTTCGGCACGAAAGCCGCGCCCTCCCGCTCGTACTGGGCGTACAGTCCCCGGGCGAACAGACCGCCGAAGGCGTAGGGATAGTTATAGAAGGACGAGCCGTAGTAGTGGCTCTTGCAGACCCACATATAGGGATGGCGGAAGCTTGCGTCCAGACCGTCGCCGTAGGACTGCTCCTGCGCCTTCAGCATCATGCCGCACAGAGTCTCCGCGTTCATGAACTGCTTCTCCCGGTTTTCCAGCACCATGCTCTCAAAGAGGTACCGGGAATAGATGTCGCAGATGATCTGAGTGACGTCCTGAAGCTGGGACTCGATGAGCGCCAGCTCCTCGTCGTGGGATTTTGCCTGCCGGATGGCCGCCGCCATGACCACGCACTCGTTGAAGGTGGACGCGGTCTCCGCCACGGGCATGGAGTAATCCCGGTTCAGCGGCCGGTGGGTACGGATGCACTGGTTGTGGAAAGCGTGTCCCAGCTCGTGGGCAAGGGTCACGATATCGCCGAAAGTGCCGTCGAAATTGGTCAAGATGCGGCTCTGGCCGATGCACGCCACCCCGGCGCAGAACGCGCCGCCGGACTTTCCGTCCCGGGGATAGAAGTCGATCCATTCCTCGTCAAAGGCGCGTGCCACCATGTCCGCCAGCTCGGAATCGAAGGTGGAGAACAGCTCCACCAGAATCCGCTTGGCGTCTTCCGTGGTGTACCGCGCAGTAGATTTGCCCATGGGCGCGAACAAATCGTACCATGGCAGGCCGTTTTCGTGGCCCAGCGCCTTTCCCTTGGCGCGGAGGTACTGCCGGAATTTAGGCATGTATTCTTCCATCGCCCCCAGCATGGCGTCTAAGGTCTCCCGCTTCATGTCGGACTTTTCCAGCGTCCGGTCAAGGGGCGACGCATAGCCACGGAGCTGGCAGTCCGAAATGGTCTCCAGCTTGATGGAGTTCAGGGCGAAGGCCACGGCGTCCTTGATCCGGTCGTAACAGCTCAGCTCCGCCTCATAGGCCGCTTTCCGCACAGCTGGGTCAGGGTCATAGGCCAGATTGCGGATGGCGGACAGATTGGTCGTCCCGCCGTTGTAGCTCACCGGCACGGTGCTGGTCAGATATTCCTGCAGGTCGCTCCACGCGCTGGAGCCGGACATGGACAGCTTGGCGCTGATCTGCTCACCCAGACTTCCCAGCAGATGGGAGCTGTTTCGCAGCAGGCTTTCAAACAGGAAGGTGTAGTCCTTCAGCGTCTCATCGCTGCCCACAAGCGTCATCAAATCGGGGATTTCCGACACCCACTCCCGCCACTGCGCCTGCGCGCCGGCAGCGCCGGTGAGGATCTGCATCACCTGTCCCAGACGGGAGCCGGCCTCCGCGTCCCGGGTGTTGCCCGACTGGCGCAGAAAAGCGTATTCCACCAGCTTCCCGGAAAGCTCCGACAGGGATTCTTCCAGCGCGACGCCTTTTTTCAGGCCGTCCAAGGGCGTCTGCTTGTCCAGTTCCCCGGCAAAGGCCACATAATCCTGTACAAGCTTCTCCAGCTTTTCCATGTCCGCGGCAAAGGCGGGGTCGTCAAAGCCGCGGTAAATAACGTCCAGATTCCATACTTCGTTCATGATTTGTCCCTCCTGACAGTATTCACAGCCATTTTACACCAGTCTTCCCCTTCCGTCAACTGTCCGCACGGACTGCCGCATTTTGTCGAAAAATGTAGAAAAGTTCTCGATATCCGTCGAAATTGTCGAAAACGCGCTGTTTTTGACGAGCGATTATTTTTGTTTTTCCTTGCAAAACTGCGTGCTTCATGGTATTCTTTATTTGTCGCACACGGGTTTTCGTGATTCGTGGCATTGGGGAGCAAAATCTAATCTTTTACATGACAGGAGAGGACTGTATATGGAACATGTAACAACCGTATTGATCGCGGACAGCGCGGACGACTTCTGCACCGCCCTGACCGCCGCATTGCAGCACGCCGACGGTTTCCAGGTCGTTGGAACGGCCAACGACGGGGAACAGGCCATTCGCATGGTCGAGGAGCGGAAGCCCGACGTTCTGGTGCTGGATCTGATGCTGAGCAAAAAGGACGGCATCAGCGTTCTGAAAGCCGTATCCGGCATGGAGCGCCGCCCCATCACGCTGGCGACCTCCGTCTTTGTGACGCAGTACGTGTCCGCGGCGGCGGCCAATCTGGGGGTGCGGTATCTGATGCTGAAGCCCTGCGATATGACCGCGCTGGTGGAGCGGCTTGAGGAGATCCGGGGCGGAGACGGTCAGAAGGCCGCGGAAAAGCGCCGCCCGGACAAGACCAGCATCGAGTCCATGGTCACGGGCATCATCCACGAGATCGGCGTCCCCGCCCACATCAAGGGCTACCAGTATCTGCGGGAGGCCATCATCATCGCGGTAAACGACATGGACGTAATCAACGCCATCACGAAGGTGCTGTATCCCCAGGTAGCAAAAACCTTCGGGACGACCCCCAGCCGGGTGGAGCGCGCCATCCGCCACGCCATCGAGGTAGCCTGGGATCGGGGCGATCTGGATACCCTGCAAAGGTTCTTTGGGTATACCGTGAGCAATACCAAGGGAAAGCCTACGAATAGTGAGTTCATCGCGCTTATCGCTGACCGGTTGCAGCTCCAGCTCAAGAGCGCCGAGGCGGCGCAATATTGAGGGATTCCCTAGGACGTTTTGGCGTTTCCATTTGAACTACGCAAGCAAATTTTATCGTTCTGAAAAACGCTCCTGCTTTATTGGGAATTTTACACCCAATAAGGCAGGAGCGTTCTATTTATAGTGATCTATTCGCCGCTTAACGTAAGCAGCTCTGCAATTACTTTATCCAGAAGGGGCAAATATTTCTCATCAATCCGGCGGATGGCGTCGAGCCGTTTGGAATCTTCCGGCCTGTCATTACCGAACAGGACATAATCTGCCGACAGGCCGAGAACCTTACAGACCTTAATTAACATTTTTACAGAAATACCGGTTCTGCCGCGTTCCAGCTCTGCCAGATAAGAGACACTGACGTCCAGTTTTTCCGCAAATTTCTCTCTTGTGTAGCCCAGTTCCTCACGCGCTTTGCGAATTCGCATATACATTTACTGTCACCTCAGCATATAGTATCGGTGATAGTTTCACAAATTAACATCAACTAATATTGTATAAATTACATATTGCATTACTTGATGCTTTGATGTATGATGTAGCCATGTCCCTATACAGAAAAGGAGGAAAAACTATGGAGTACATGACAACAAAAGAAGCTGCTGAACGCTGGGGCTTCAGCGAAGAAACCATCAGGAAGTGGTGCAAGTCCAACCAACTTTCCGCTGTGGTCAAAGCTGAGAAAGTGCGTGGGCGTTGGAGAATACCGGCCAATGTGGAATGCCCGAGACAAATCAAAGCGAAGAAGGAAGGATGAAGAATATGAATCCACTGAAATCCAATAACATCGTTGCAAGAATTTTGCAGGTATACGCTTATGTGAATGCTGCGGCCGGATTTATCCTTACTTTGCTGATTAACAAAGAATTAGAATTGGACGCTGTAGTACTATCGATTATTCTTGCGTCTGTTCTGGTTGTCAATTTTCTCATTTTTGCATTGGGCGAAATCATTGATTTACTGCAAAATCTCAAAGATAACACGGATAAAAAAGCGGAAGCCCCTAGCATCCGAGGAACTGAGAATACCCCTGTAAAGAGTGCTCAGCCTGTGGCTGTGGTATCACAGACCGGGTCTTCCAATCTGAATAACCACATGAGTCAGCAAAACTATGATCCCAGGGAAAAGGAGAAGCGAGTGGCTGCGTACTGGGCAGAACATACAGCAGAGAAAGCAGCGCTTGAAGCTGAGTTGGAATCGGTGAATAACAAACTGACTGATTTACAGGCGCAAATCGATGCGGTTTCAAAAGAGGTTTCTCCCCAGATTGCGGCATTGAACAAAAAGAGAACCGAGAAAATTCCGGAGGAAATTGAAGTGGCAAAGCAAAGAGAGCTGATTCACGAGTTGGAAAAAGCCCGTGCCGACCTTGGCGGTCTTTTTAAAAGCAAAGAAAGGGACGCAATTACAGAGCGTCTTAACACGATTGAACGGCCCAAATTGGATAGACTTTCCCAGGAATGTGAGATTGCCAAACAGAAAAACAAGTCCTGCATAGATGCCGAAATTGCGGCGCTTAACAGACCGGAATTAAGATATGAAAAAGAAAATCTGAAAAAACGTCAGGCAGAAATCAAGCGTGAATTGACCAGAGACAGACTTTAACTCGCTTGCAGGATAGCGGAAATACCACTTACAGCACAAAAAACTCCCAACCGATTTCCCTCGGTTGGGAGCATTTTTTCATCATTCAAACGCCGCTGTATTCCAGATATGTACCCCGTCTCAGCAGGGCGGCGGCACATTTTTCGCAGAGGTAATCCTCCGTGAGCAGCGCTTCCGGCGCGCCTTCCTCTGTTCCGCCGCAGCGGGCGCAGGCTGGGATCGTTACGATCTTCTTTTCAAAGATCCAGTAGGCCGTCCCCGAGGGTACCACCGTGGAAAAGTCGAACCGGTCGGTTTTGTGGCCTTCCAGCTTTCCGTAATTGTAAATGTTGGAGTCCCGTACCTGAATCACATCGTCGTCGAACATCTTTTCCAGCAGCAGATAGTGTCCGCCCCGGGTCCAGTAGCCCTTGGTCTGGACGCAGACCACCACGTACCCCTCCCGCATGGCGTCTCTGGCTTCCCGCCACTCGAAGGTCTTTTTCTTCAGGTAAAAGCCCATCTGCGCCGGGGCGACGACGAACAGGCTGCCGTCGGTGCCGTGATCGTAGCAGTAGCCGCCGTAGCGACGGCACATCTCCGGCGGCGTCAGCTCGGTGTCGGCCATGTAGGTCGCCAGCATGGCCATGGTGGTGATGCCGCAGCCGTGGGTGACGATCCGGTACGCGCCGTACATGGTGGTGGGGTAATCCTGCTGGAGGTAAAGCTGGGCTTCCGGGTAGCGCTGGTGCCCAACGTCGGGATAGAGCAGGTCAGAGGCAGTCACCGGGGCGGTCTGCGCCGCGGTGCCCAGCGTAATGGCGCTGTAGTCGATCTCGGCGGGGTATTTTTCCCGCGCCTGCGCGATCTTCTCCCCGCCAAGGGCGGCGGTCAGGTCTTCCCGGGCGGCGTCGTACCAGATGTCGGTGCTGCCCTTGAAAAAGACGATATGATAGCCCAAACCTGAACGGAGGATGTCCACGTCCCCGCTCTGGCGGGCATCGTCAAAGCACCAGTCGTCCAGCACGGGGGTCAGCTGCCCCTTGTGCAGCTTCTGGTACAGTCCGCCGTCCAGCGCGGAACCGGCGTCCGCGGAATTTTTATTGGCCAAATCCGCGAAGATGGCGTCATTGGTGGATCTGTTGTCGCCGCGCCTGCTGTCCGCTGCCAAAGCTTTCTCGTAGTCCTCCACCAGCGTCTGGGCGGAGGCAAGGCACGCGTCCCACAGTTCTTCGGAACAGGTCACGGTGCCGTCCGGCGCCACGGTGACGGTTCCTGTCCCGTCCTCCGGCACCTGCGGAATCAGCAGAATGTGGCGGATGTCCACCAGCTTGCCGCTGCTGCGGGTGATGCCCGTTTCGGCATAATCCGACTCATGTTCCGTGAAGTAGGCTTCCACCTCTTCCTCAGTGGGCGCGATGTAGTAGCTCAGGGAGGTATCGTACATATAGCCCCGGTTGTACAGCTCCATGCAGGCGGTCAGGTCCTCCGCCGACGCACCGGCGATATCCTTCGCCAATGCGGAAACGTCGGCAAAGCCGTACTTTTCCGCCAGAGCCGCCAGCGCCTGGGGAATGTCCTCCAGATACTGTTCGTGGAGAGTGTTGAGCCGGTAATTCTTATTGTAGCCGTAGAGATAGGCCGTGGCAGGCTTGCCGGACATGTAGGTCTCGTGGTTTTTCATGTTGGGCTGGTAGGCTTCCTCCGTGGGGATGCCCTCGTCCACGCTTTGCAGCGACAGCGCCAGAGCGCTGTGCCAGCTGTTCAGCGCCCGTTTCAGGAAATACTGCTGCCAGCTGGCGACGCTGGCGTCAATTTCACAGGGCTGAGTGTCCAGAGGCTTATCAAAGTCCGGGGCAGTCTCGTGCGCTGCCTGACGGTAAGAGGCGACTTCCATCCAGTAATAGACCTGCAACTGCCCGTTTGTCAGCTGCTCGTTTCCAACGGTCGCCACCACGGCAGAAGCGTTGACGGAATCCGCCGTATAGCTGCCCTTGCAGGTCACGTCGCCGGGATTGCCGTCCTGCGGCATCGTCGCCGGGACGGTGGGCTGGGTAGTCTCCGCCGCGGACGGGGCGGTAGTCTCCGTCTTCACGGGGGGCTTTTTCCCGCAGCCCGTCAGGCCCTCCAGAAGCATAACGGCACACAGGGCTGCTGCCAGATATCTCTTTGTATTCACTGTCATACCCAGATTCCTTTCTGATTCCATGCTCCTCCCGGCCGGCGCCCCCATTGACTTTGTTTCGGAGGCATGATATAAAACGATCAGACTTTGGGGGGAGGAAGCGAACATGCGCGAACAATTTATCCGTACCGAAATGCTGCTGGGCGCCGAAGCGCTGGAGCGGCTGCAGAATGCCCGGGTCGCCCTGTTCGGGCTGGGCGGAGTCGGCGGCTACACACTGGAAGCCCTGACCCGCAGCGGCGTGGGGCAGCTTGATCTCATCGACAACGACACCGTCAGCCTGTCCAATCTGAACCGGCAGATCCTCGCGACATATGATACCGTGGGGATGCGGAAGGTGGACGCGGCAAAGCAGCGGGTGCTTTCCATCAACCCCGCGTGCGTCGTGCGGACTTATGCCGTTTTCTATACCCCCGAGACCGCGGGGCAGTTCGATTTTACCCAATACGACTACATCGTGGACGCCATCGACACCGTCACCGGCAAGCTGGCGCTGGTTCAGAACGCCCACGACGCCGGGACGCCCATCATCAGCTGCATGGGCACCGGCAACAAGCTGGACGCGTCCATGTTTGAAGTTGCGGATATCGCCAAGACATCCATGTGTCCTCTGGCGCGGGTCATGCGCCGGGAACTGAGCAAGCGGGGCATCCGCCACTTAAAGGTCGTCTATTCCAAAGAGGAGGCCCTTACCCCCACCGGCTGGGAGGCGGAAGCCGCCGCCCTTGGCAAGCGCCAGATCCCTGGCAGCTCGGCCTTCGTGCCGGGAACGGCGGGACTGATTCTGGCAGGGGAAGTGGTACGGGACATCGCGATGGCTGCACCGGAGGCTTGAAAAAGCAGCCCAAAAACGGCTGCTTTTTTTCGGGCGGGCAGCGCCGCCCCAGCTTACTCTTCCTCGAAGGTCAGAATGTCCTTGTACTTTTCCTTGAACAGGCCGTAGACCGCATCCAGAATTGCCTCGTCCTCCACGGCGAGGTAATTTTCATTTTCCTCGTCCACCGGCTCCACTTCCAGAATCACGATTTCAGTGGACGGCTCGTCGGCGGGCATCAGCACCAGATATTCCTTGCCCTCGTAGGTAAGGCAATCCAGATATTCAAAGTCCATATCCTGTCCGTTTTCGTCGGTCAGGGTCAGAATGCTTTCTTCCTGTTCCATGTTTTCGTTTTCCATAAAAAGTCCCTCCTGATATTGGGATTGATTTTGGGATGATTATACCTGATATGGCCGGGAAATGCAAGAGGAATGTGCCGGAGTGTTTCATTGACTTTGCCCTTTGCATATGTTAAACTGAGATCAAGAACACAAGGAGGGATACCTATGACCCCCATCGAAAAGGAAATCGAAGGCATTGTGGACGGCATTCTGGAGGATTACCGCCACGGCCGGGACATCGACAAGCTTGACCCATTCCAGCACCCGGACAAAGCCGTGGTCATTGACATGATCGGCAAGCTTCTGCGCATTGTCTACCCCGGCTCCTCCCGGGACAAAGCCTACCGCATCTACAACACAAAGCACAACCTCTCCATGCTCATTGAGGACGTGATGTACAATCTGAACAAGCAGATCGCTATCGCCCTGCGGGGCGACAGGACGGAGCGGGAAGCGCAGGAAACGGCGCAGGAGCTGAGTTTGCAGTTCTTCCGGGCAATTCCCGGCATCCGGGCGGTGGCCCAGACAGACGTGGAGGCCTTTTACGACGGCGACCCCGCTGCGTTCAGCACGGACGAGATCATCTTCTGCTACCCCGGACTGTTTGCCATCACGGTGTACCGGCTGGCGCACGTGCTGTATATGCTGAAAGTCCCCATGCTCCCCCGGATCATGACGGAGCACGCCCACAGCGTCACGGGCATCGACATCAACCCCGGCGCCACCATCGGCCGGTATTTCTTTATTGACCACGGCACCGGCATTGTGGTGGGCGAGACCACGGTCATCGGCGACCACGTGAAGGTCTATCAGGGCGTGACGCTTGGCGCGCTGACCACCCGGGGCGGACAGAGCCTGCGGGGAAAGAAGCGCCACCCCACCATCGAGGACAATGTGACCATTTACGCCGGCGCGTCTATCCTTGGCGGCGGCACGGTGATCGGCCGGGACAGCGTCATCGGCTCCAACGTCTTCATCACCCACTCCATTCCCCCCTGCACCACAGTGAGCGTCAAGAGTCAGGAGCTGCAGTTCAAGCCCCGGAACTGCGAAGGAAACTGCGCCTCATGCACCAAGCCGGAACCCTTCTGGGAAGGGCAGAAATAATGTGAGGGCACACCCCAAATGAACCGCACCGGTTCGTGCGGATGGTACAAAAACGGGGCCATGAGCGGGAATGTTTCGTTTCAAATGGAGTGGCGCAGCGCTGGCGGCGCCACTCCGGTTTTTATCCGGATGCGCTCACAGGAAAGCTTTTTCAAAGATTTTGCCGGAGTGTCTTGACTTCCCGGACAAACGTGGTATAATCCCCATATGTAATGAATGTAATAAACATGTGGGGGAGTAGCAAGCACGGTTTCCGCCGCGCAGCAAGTCAACAGTACGGCGAAAGCCTGGCTTGCTTTAATTTGCCAGACTCATGTATATCCGTCCTTTCGGTTATGCATGATCTGTCTCTTTTTCAGACCTGACATATCCGTTCGGATGTGGGCAGGTTTTTTATTTTGGGAATCTTTGATTCAGAGCTTCCCCGCTGTCCTTCGGATATACCATTATGATTCGGGAAAAATCCCCAAAAACGAAAAGGAGAGTCATTATGCTTGTACCCGTATTATTGTTCGCAGTCGGCCTCGTGCTGCTCATCAAGGGCGGCGATTGGTTCGTGGACGGCGCCACCGGCCTTGCCCGGCGCTTTCATATTCCCGAGATCATCGTGGGCGCCACGGTGGTGTCCATCGGCACCACATTGCCGGAGGTGATGGTGTCCGCTACCGGCGCACTGAACGGTCAGGGCGCCATGTCCTACGGCAACGCCATCGGCTCCATTATCTGCAATACGTCTCTCATAGCCGCCATCACCCTGGCCGTCCGTCCCGCCCCCGTGGATGTGCAGTCCATGAAGAAGCCGGTGATTTTCTTCTTCGTCGCCGCCGCCGTCTACTGCTTCGCCGCCTACGGGATGGGGGAGTTCACCCGGCCGCTGGGCATCGTGCTGCTGGCGATGTTTGTCTTCTACATGGTCGTCACCGTCCGTCAGGGCATCAAAACCCCCGCTCCCCAGGACGAGGAACCCCACGAGGACGGCACGTCCGTCCCTCTGTGGAAGGAGCTGCTGCTCCTGGTGGTTGGCGCGGCGGTCATTGCCGTGGGCGCGAACCTGCTGGTGGACAACGGCACCATCATCGCCAAGGAGCTGGGCGTGCCGGAGACGGTCATCGCTCTGACCTTCGTCGCTCTCGGCACCAGTCTGCCTGAGCTGGTCACGGCCATCACCTCCCTGGTGAAAGGCCACGGCTCGCTGTCCGTCGGCAATATCATCGGCGCGAACCTATTTAATCTGGTGCTGGTTTCCGGTGTGTCCGTCACCCTCGCGCCGTTTGAGGTTCCCGTGGGTAAGACCATCTTCGGCATCAATTCCTCCCTGATTCTGGACATGCCGCTGATGCTCGTCGTCATGGCGCTGCTGACCGTTCCGGCGCTGACCACCAAGAAGCTCCACCGCTGGCAGGGCATCCTCCTGCTGTGCATTTATGCGGCCTTCTGTGCGATTCAGTTCGGGCTGTAAAAGAAAATAACGCACCGGCGGCGTCGGAGAGAAGCTTCTCTCTGACGCCGCCGTTGATTTTCTTCCGGGCATGTAGTATAGTTAGAAGGAGATAACAACGCCCGCTTCGGCAGAAAGGATCCGGTAACATGACGCGATATGAATTTGAGGTACTTTCCCACCTGGAGCGGAACGGAGCGGGGCAATATCCCCTGCGGGCGCTGTCGGACGCACTGACGATCTCCGGTGGGGAAATTTCCCGGTGTCTGGAGCGGTTGACGGCGGGACATTGGATCACCCGCGACGGGGACACCCTCGCTGTCACGGACGCCGGTCTGGCCGCGCTGGAGCCTTACCGGGTGAAACGCGCCATCATTCTCGCCGCCGGGTTCGGCTCCCGGATGATGCCCGCCACTGCCGACCGCCCCAAGCCTCTGGTGACGGTGAACGGGGTGCGCATTCTGGAAACGCTGCTGGACGCACTGGCGGCGGTTGGGATTCGGGACATCACCGTTGTGCGGGGCTACCGGAAGGAATGCTTTGACGCGCTGCTGGAAAAGTACCCCTTTCTGACGCTGGTAGACAACGACATTTACAGTAAGACCAACAATATTTCCTCCGTCATGGCGGGGCTTAATAAGCTGGACGGCTGCTACCTGTGCGAAGCGGACTTATATATCACCAATCCCGGCATCATCACCAAGTACCAGTACGCCAGCAACATCCTCGGCGCTTACTGCCTCGAAACCGACGACTGGAGCTTCCAGATGGACGCAGCCGGTCACATCATCAACTACCAGAAGGGAAACACCTTCTGCTACAACTACTATGGCATTTCCTACTGGACGCAAGCGGACAGTGCCCGCCTGCGGGAGGACTTCCGGCAGGTCTATGGGGAAGACGGCGGAAAAGACTACTTCTGGGAATTCATCCCTCTGGTGCTCCGGAAGGAGCGCTATGCCGTGGAGATCCGCCAGTGCCGGAAGTCGGACATCATGGAGATCGACAATTACTACGAGCTTGCGCAGCTGGATTCCACCTACCGAACGGAGGAGACGCTATGAAATGCTACGAAGGCCATATCCTGACGGTCAATCAGAATAACGACGTTGCCCGTTACCTCGTGGAAGACGGGGGAAAAATCGTATACGTGGGAAACGACCTGCCAGAACAGTACCACTCCGCCGAGGTCATTCCGCTGGGTGAAAAAGCCCTTATTCCCGCCTTTGTGGACGCACACCAGCACTTTGCGTCCTTCTCCACTTTCCACGCGGGTCTGAACGTCATGGACGCGGCGTCCAACGCCGAGATCATGGAGATGGTGAAGCAGTTCGCGGCGCAGTCTCCTAAGAAAACGCTGATCGCCTTCGGCGCGTCCCCCTACTGCGTAAAGGAGGGGCGGCTCATCAGCCGTCAGGAGCTGGACGCCGTGTGTCCCGACAAGGAGATCATGGTGGTAAAATACGACGGCCACGCCTGCATTGTCAATTCCAGACTCCTGAACGCCATGGAAAGCAAGGTAAAGCACCTTCGCGGCTACCACCCGGACACGGGGGAAATGAATCAGGAGGCGTTTTTCGCCTTTTCCAACGCGCTGACCAATTCCCTGTCCATCCCCGAGCTGATTTATAATATGCAATCGGCGGTGGATTTTCAGGCCAGCCGGGGGATCGGCTGCGTCCACACCGTCAGCGGCGTGGGCTTCGCGGGTGATCTGGACATCACACTGGAAAAGCTCTTTGCCAAGGGACTGAAAAACGGGTTCCAAATCCGGGTATTCCCCCAGAGTATGAACGTGAAAACGGCCACCAGCCGGCATCTTCCCCGCATCGGCGGCTGCTTCGCCTGCGCGCTGGACGGCTGCTTCGGTTCCCACGACGCGGCGCTGAACGCCCCCTACGCCGACGAAATCGGCGGCGAGGGCGTGCTGTACTACGACGATCAGAAGGTCATGGATTTCTGCAAGGACGCCAACCGGGCGGGATTGCAGATCGAGCTGCACGCCATCGGCGATAAGGCATTTGACCAGGCCTGCCGCGCAATAAAAGCGGCGCTGGACGATTACCCAAGAGAAGACCACCGCCACGGCATCATCCACGACTGCCTGCCCACCCCGGAGGGCATTCAAATTTGCCGGGACTATCATATCCAGATGCCCATGCAGAGCGCGTTCATCGGCTGGAAGCAGGAACCGGACGATTATCTGGGACACATTCTGGGTCACGACCGCCTGGAAAAGCTGAACCCCATCCGCACGTTCCGGGATAACAATATTGTGGTTTCCTTCGGTTCCGACGCGCCATGTACCACCCCCGACCCCATCGCATGGATGGACAGAGCGGTGAACAATGATAACGCCGGTCAGGCGGTCTCCGTTCAGGACGCTCTGCGGATGTGTACCTACAACGGCGCGTGGGCGGCCTTTGACGAGCAGGAGCGGGGCAGCCTGGAAGCCGGGAAAATCGCGGACATGGCTGTGCTGTCGGAAAACCCGTACACCGTCCCCAAGGACAAACTCAGTGGTCTTCGGGTAGAGCGGCTGTACCTCAGCGGAAAGTCCTACGAAAGCTGCCGGGAAAGCATTCTTCCCATGATGCTCCGGGGATTGACCTCCCGGAACAAGGCGTAAAGGCGGATTCCTATGACAAAACACGAATTTTACATTCTCAACGACCTGTATAACGGCAGACAGGGCCGGGGCGGCTGCACGTCGGACATTGACCGCACCCGCGCGCTGGACGATCAGACCGCCATCAACGCCCTGACGGACGCGGGGCTGATTGCCCGGGACACCGGCGCTCTGACCGGGGCGGGTCTTGCGGCGCTGGAACCCTACCGGGTGGACAACGCGGTCATTCTGGCGGCGGGCGCCTCCACCCGATTCATCCCTCTCTCTCTGGAGCAGCCAAAGGGATTGTTCGAGGTGAAGGGTGAAAAGCTGATCGAGCGCCAGATTCAGCAGCTGAAGGCCGCCGGAATCGACGACATCACGGTGGTTCTGGGCTATAAAAAGGAAATGTTCTTCTACCTGAAGGAGAAGTACGGCATCAAATTCGTCATTAACGACGCATTCAACATCAAAAACAACATTGAAAGCCTGTACCTCGCCCGAAACGAGCTGAAAAACACCTATGTCTGCGTCAGTGACAGCTATTTTGTGGAAAATCCCTTTAACCGCTTTGAATACCAGACCTTTTACGCCGGTCTGTCCGTCAGCGAAGCGGTGAACGAACTGTACGTGGATACGGACAGCGACGGCAGAATCATTCGGATGGCAGAAAACCGGGACGCGGGGCGCGTGCTGCTGGGGCATTCCTTCTGGCGAAAAGAATTCTCCGACGCCTTTATCGCCCTTGCCGAAGCCGACCGGGAGGTCGGCCGCTATCACGCCTGCTTCTGGGAGTGGCTGGTGAAGGACTACCTTGCCCAGCTGCCGCCCATGTATTATAAGGAATACACCCCCGGCACGATCTTCGAGTTTGACTATTTCGAGGAGCTTCGCCAGTTCGACACCCAATACCTGAGCCACACCCACAGCGGCATTATCCGGAACATCAAGCTGGTTTTCCGCTGCGACGAGGAAGACATTGTGGACTTCCGGAACGTCAGCGAGGGCATGACCAACACATCCTTTATTTTCAAGATCGACGGTGTGGACTACATCTACCGCCACCCGGGGGATGGCACCGACAGCATCATCAACCGCCGCAACGAGAAGACTTCCCTCATAAAGGCGAAGCAGCTGGGCATCGACCCGACATACATCTACGCCGATGTCAACGAGGGGTGGAAGATCTCCCGGTTCGTCCCCCAATTCCGGGAGCCGGACTACGGAAGCTTTGCCGATTCCAAAAAGGTGCTGTTTGTCCTGCGGAAGCTCCATGCTTCGGACGTGAAAGTGGACTACGGAATGCGCCCATGGGAGGACGCGCTGAGTATGCAGAAGCTGCTTACCGGAAAAGACCCCAACTGCTTCGCTCCCCACGAAGCGCTGAAAGCAAAAATCGGCAGACTCTATCAGATGACGCTGGGCGACGGCGTGGGAAAATGCTTCTGCCACGGCGATACCTACCGCCCCAACTGGATGCTCCTGCCTGACGGGGACGTAATTCTCATCGACTGGGAGTACGCAGGCTTTTCCGACCCCGGAATTGACGTTGGCTACTACATCGTAGACGCCATGTACGACTTCCCGGACGCGGAACGGTTCATCAAAGAGTATCTGGGAAGCGGATACGACGCGTCCGGCCGCTTCCACTACATGGCCTATACTGCCATCATTGCCTATTACTGGTTCGTCTGGGCACTGTACCGGGAATCCTGCGGCGCGGACATGGGGCAGTCGCTGGAAAACTGGCGCGCCATGGCGGAAAAGTACGCGGATTATCTGCTGAAAGAATAAACTGAGCGCAGAAAGCCTCGATTCATGGGGCTTTCTGCGCTTCTTTTACAAACATTCTGCGGCTCGGGAATGTGGCGGAAACGGCCGTTTCTGCTGCTTTCTGAGACCCTCCGCTCGAGCGGAGACATTTCCAAAATAGTGGAAAAAAGTATGCATTTCATCTATTTATATCGATACAATTGGAGCTTTATACAAATTTTTTGTTTAAAATGACAAATTCACTGTGGACAAATGGCTCCGGATGAAGTAGAATAAGGGGCGTACAGTGCGGTGTGTGCCGCGAAATTTGAAAGAGGTGAAGTAATATGGCGTTTTCTTTTTTCGGCGGGGTCCATCCCAAAGAAAATAAGTGGTATGCCTGCGACAAGGAGACTCAGGTTTTCCCCGAACCGGATATCGTTGTGATCCCCATGTCCCAGCATATCGGCGCCCCCTGCAACCCCCTCGTGAAGAAGGGTGACCCGGTGACCGTGGGTCAGAAGATCGGCGATAATCAGGGACTGTGCGTGCCTGTCCACGCTTCCGTCTCCGGTACGGTCAAGGCTGTGGAAATGCGCGCCCACACCAGCGGTACCACCGTGATGAGTGTGGTGATCGAGAATGACCATCTGGATACCCTGTGTGAGGACATCAAGCCCCGCACGCAGGAAGAGGTGGACGCACTCAGCCCGGAAGAGCTGATCGGCATTATCCGGGAGGGCGGCATCGTCGGCATGGGCGGTGCGACTTTCCCCACCCACGTCAAGCTCTCCGGCGGCATCGGCAAGGTGGATACCGTCATCATCAACGCGGGCGAGTGCGAGCCTTACATAACGGCTGACGACCGGCTGTGCCGGGAGCATCCGGCGGAGCTGATGAAGGGCCTGAAGATCATCATGAAGATCTTCGGCCTGACAGAGGGACACATTGCCATCGAGGACAACAAGCCAGAAGCCATTCAGTCGCTGAAGGAGCACCAGCTGGACGGTATCGTACTGGATGTGCTGCCTGCCAAGTACCCGCAGGGCGCTGAAAAGCAGCTGATCTACGCCGTCACCGGCCGGGAAGTTCCCTCCGGCGGTCTGCCCGCCGCGGTGGGCTGCGCGGTATTCAACGCTGCGACCACCCGCGCCATCCACGATGTGGTGTACGACGGAATGCCACTCATCAAGCGGATCGTCACCGTGTCCGGCGACATCCTTATGGAGCCGAAGAACCTGCTGGTTCCCATCGGAACCAGCTTCAACGACCTGATCGACGCCTGCGGCCACTCCGAGAATCCTTATAAGGTTCTCTCCGGCGGCCCCATGATGGGCGTGGCGCAGTACGACCTGAACGTCCCCACCATCAAGGGCGTCAATGCCGTCACCGTGCTGGGCAAGAAGAACAACTTCTTCGTGGAGGAGCCTCACTGCCTGCGCTGCGGCAAGTGCATCGAGGTCTGCCCCATGCATCTGATGCCCGTTCTCATGTATCAGGCCACCCAGGACGGCGATGTGGACGGCATGAAGTCCGTGAACCTGCTGGACTGCATCGAATGCGGCTGCTGCGCCTACACCTGCCCCGCCAGCGTGCCTCTGGTGCTGGGCTTCCGTGCCGGCAAGCAGATGATCCGCAACGCTGCCGCCCGGGAAAAGGCAAAGGCTTAAGGAGGTGGAGATCAAATGGCACAGATGAAATACTTTTATGAGCTGACGATTTCCAGCTCTCCCCACGCCCATTCCCCCGTCACGACCCAGACCATCATGCGGGATGTGCTGATCGCGCTGGTTCCCGCGCTGCTGGGTTCCATCTACTTCTTCGGTTTCCGCGCGCTGCTGGTGACGCTGGTCAGCGCCGCTGCCTGCGTGTTCTTTGAGTGGGGCTTCTGCAAGATCCGGAAGCTGCACTGCAAGACCTATGACCTGTCCGCCGTCGTTACCGGCGTGCTGCTGGCCTTCGTCTGCCCCGTGACCATTCCCTACTGGACGATCATTCTGGGCGACTTCTTTGCAATCGTATTGGTGAAGATGCTCTTCGGCGGCCTGGGCAAGAACATCGTCAACCCCGCCCTCGCCGGACGTGCCTTCCTGTTCAGCTGGCCGGTGCTTATGAGCAACTGGGTCAAGGTCGGCTTTGACAACGCCGCCGGTCTGCTGTCCACCGCCGACGCCGTCACCGCCGCGACGCCCATGTCCGCCATGCACCAGGGCGCGCTGCCGGAGGAATCCATCCTGGACATGTTCCTGGGCAACATCGGCGGCTGCATCGGCGAAACCTCCGCGCTGCTGCTGATCATCGGCTTCATTTACCTGCTGTACCGCAAGGTCATCACCGCCCGGATCCCTCTGGCCTATATCGGCACCGTGGCGATTCTGGCGTTCCTGTTCCCCCAGGGCAATGACCGCATTGCCTGGATGGCCGCCCAGGTGTTCGGCGGCGGATTGATGCTGGGCGCCATCTTCATGGCCACCGACTACGTGACCTCCCCGCTGACCAAGCTGGGGCAGATCGTCTACGGCATCGGCTGCGGCGTCATCACCATTCTGATCCGCTACTTCGGCGGCTACAGCGAGGGCGTGACCTATGCCATCCTGTGCATGAACGCCTGCGCGGTGCTGCTGGATAAGATCGGCCGTCCCGTGAAGTTCGGCGCACCCAAGAAGGAGGCGGCAAAGAAATGAAAACCGAATCCACTGTGAAATATGTGCTCCGCATTGCGCTGACCCTGCTGGCCATCACCGCCGTCGTGGCCGTGATCCTCGCCGCGGTCAACTCCGTTACCGCGCCCCGCATCGCGGCGCAGAACGAGCAGAAGACCCAGGCCGCCATTGAGGCCGTGCTTCCCGGCGGCGGGCAGGAAGTGACCTTCACCGACGACACCGGCCTGGTCACCGCCGCCTACAAGGGCGATAATGGCTGCGCCGTTCAGGTGACGCCTGCCGGCTTTAACGGCACCGTCACCATGATGGTCGGCGTGGACAATGACGGCAAGGTGACCGGCATTTCCATCATTTCCCACACGGAGACCGCCGGCCTCGGCGCTACCGCCGACGCCGACACGGACGCGGGCAGAGCCTTCCGCGACCAGTTTATCGGCATGAGCGGCACCGTGTCCGTCACCAAGGACGGCGGTGAAGTGGATGCCCTCACCGGCGCCACCATCACGTCCCGCGCAGTCTGCACCGGCGTCTCCGCCGCGCTGGCCTGCGCCGCCAATCTGGGTTAAGGAGGCTGCGTCATGGATTTCAAAAAGCAATTTAAGGAAGGCCTGCTGACCAAGAACCCGGTTCTGGTGCAGCTGCTGGGTATGTGCTCCACGCTGGCCATCACCACCAGCCTGTTCAACGGCATCGGCATGGGTCTGGCCGTCACCGTCATTCTCATCTGCTCCAATATTCTGATCTCCGCTCTGCGGAAGGTCATTCCCAACCAGATCCGCATTGCGGCCTACATCACCATCATCGCGGGCTTCGTCACCGTGGTCGATCTGTCCATTCAGGCGTTTCTGCCTGCACTGTCCCAGAGTCTGGGCGTGTTCATCCCGCTGATCGTCGTCAACTGTATCGTCCTTGGCCGGGCGGAGGCGTTTGCCTCCAAGAACGGCGTTCTGGCGTCCGCCGTGGACGGCCTGTGTCAGGGCATCGGCTACACGCTGGCGCTGATCACCGTCTGCGTCATCCGGGAACTGCTGGGCAGCGGCACCTTCGGCGGCGGCATCCTCAACGGCGGCGAGGGCATCCGCATCATTCCCGCTCCGTATCCCGCCATGCAGATGGTCATGCCTGTGGGCGGCTTCCTCGTGCTGGGCTGTGTCATTGCCGCGTCCCAGTGGCTTGTAAAGCATCTGGAAATGAAGAATAAGAAGAAGGAGGCGGCGAAATAATGCAAGCGATTCTCGGTATTATTCTCAGCGCCATTCTCAGTGAGAACTTCATTCTGGTCAAGTTCTACGGCATCTGCCCCTTCATGGGCGTCTCCAAGAAAATTGATACCGCTCTGGGCATGGGCATGGCCGTTACCTTCGTTATGGCGATCGCCTCTGCCGCATGCTATGCGGTCAACGTGCTGCTGGTGAAGCTGGGACTGGACTACATGCAGACCGTCGCCTTCATTCTGGTCATTGCCGCCATCGTGCAGGTGGTGGAGATGTTCCTGAAGAAGAGCGTCCCCGCGCTGTACAAGGCGCTGGGTGTGTACCTGCCTCTGATCACCACCAACTGCGCCGTTCTGGGCGTGGTGCTGGTCAACGTGCAGAAGGGCTACAACTTCCTGCTGAGCGTGGTCAACGGCGCTGCCGGCGGACTGGGCTTCACCGTGGCCATCGTGCTGTTCGCTTCCGTCCGGGAGCGGGTGAACCGTGCCGACTGTCCTGCGTGCTTCAAGGGCTTCCCCATCGCGCTGATTTCCGCCGGACTGCTGGCGCTTGCCTTCATGGGCTTCTCCGGCCTGAAGGTTTTCTAAGGAGGGCGAAGATATGGAAATTGTGATTGCGATTGCGATTCTCGGCGGCCTGGGACTGGTGTTCGGTCTGGTGCTGGCTGCCGCGTCCAAGATTTTCTATGTGGAATCCGACCCCCGGCTGGATCAGCTGAACGAATGTCTCCCCGGTGCCAACTGCGGCGGCTGCGGCTATGCCGGCTGCGGCGCTTACGCCGAAGCCGTCCTCAAGGGCGAAGCGCCCATCGGAAAGTGCGCCTCCGGCGGCAACGAAGCTGCGCAGGCCATGGCGGCCATCATGGGCGTCAAGGCGGAAGCCGTCACCCGTAAGGTCGCGCTGGTGCGCTGCTCCGGCGAGAAGATCTATGACGCGGACGGCAATCTGACCAAGGGCGCGAAGATCAAGGGCAACTACGAGGGACTGAAGGACTGTCTGGCCGCCTCCAAGATCGGCGGCAACGGCCCTGTGTCCTGCAAGTTCGGCTGTCTGGGCTACGGCACCTGCGTCAAGGCGTGTAAATACGGCGCGATGAAGGTCGTCAACGGCGTTGCCCATGTGGACGAAGACCTGTGCGTCGGCTGCATGGCCTGTGCCAACGTATGCCCCCGTCACCTGATCGTCCCCGTGGAGCCTGACCGGAACGTGGTCATCGCCTGCGCGTCTCTGGCCAAGGGCGCTGTCACCACCCGCGGCTGTACCGTGGGCTGCATCGGCTGCGGCCTGTGCAAGAAGGTCTGCCCCAAGGACGCCATTACCGTGGAAAAGAATCTTGCCCGCATCGATTACTCCAAATGTGACAACTGCGGCCTGTGCGCCACGGTCTGCCCCAAGAAGCTGATCAGGGACTCCAACGTGGAGAACCTCGGCGAGCCGAAGCCTGTTGTTCAGGCGTAACCCCCCAGCAAATTGCGCGGCGGACCTCTGCGGAGGTCTGCCGCAAGCTCTATAGATGCGGTCTGATACTATTTCCTGATTAAAATCTTTGATTTTAATCAGGAAGGCATCGCCTAATGGCGCTGCCAGTTTTGTGATTTATAAGGAAAGAAATCACAAAACAAGTCTCATATGAACTCCTTGCCCTTCGGACAATTAAAATCTTTTTTAAAGATTTTAATTGGAGTTCAGTATGAGCCACTGCCTGAGGCACGGCTGGGCTGTGCGGACAGCGGCACCCGCGGCGGGATGGAACCCGCTTTTCCGAATGGACGGACACGTTTGCAAATATAATAAAACAGACCGGTTTCGCGGAATACAGCCCCCATTTCCCGCTCAAAAGTGTCCTCCGGCCCGTTTCTACTGCCGGTAGAGTGGGACATTCTACTGCGGGGAGGAAAGATGCGGCCGTTTTCTTCCCGGGGGGCGTGGCTTTTGACCGGAAAAATATGATACAATCAGAGCAAGATTCGGATGATACCGTTTCCCCTATTATTTTCAGGAGTGTGAACCTCATGCCTAACTACAATATTGTGACCGATTCCTGCTGCGACCTGCGGCCGGAAACGTATGAGCAGCTGAATCTGACCGTCGTTCCTCTGAGCATGGAATTCCGGGGGCAGGTGCGCGAGGATAAAAGCGACGACAGCATTAAGGAAGTTTACGCGGCTCTGCGCGCCGGAGAGAGTGCTCAGACCGCAGCAGTCAACCCGGACCGCTGGCTGAACGCCATGGAGCCCCATCTGGCAGAGGGAAGGGATGTATTGGTGATGGCCTTTTCTTCCGGCCTGTCCACTACCTACCAGTCTGCCGTCATCGCGGCGGAGGAGCTGCGGGAAAAGTATCCGGAGCGGACGATTTATGTAGTTGACACCCTCTGCGCCTCCCGTGGCGAGGGACTGCTGGTGTGGTACGCCTGCAAGAAGCGGGATGAGGGTATGACCCTGGACGAGCTGCATACCTGGGTGGAGGACACGAAGCTCCATCTGTGCCACTGGTTCACCGTGGACGACCTGATGTATCTGAAGCGGGGCGGCCGCATCAGCGCCGCGACCGCCATTGTGGGAACCATGCTGAAGGTAAAGCCTGTGCTTCACGTGGACAATGAGGGACATCTGATCAACATGTTCAAGGTGCGCGGCCGCAAGGCGTCTCTGGAGGCCATCGCCGACAAGCTGGGCGAGCTGGGCGGAAATTACGACAACAGCACGGTGTTCCTCTGCCACGGCGACTGCATCGAGGACGCCAAGTACGTGGAGAACATTCTGAAAACCAAGTACGGCGTCAAGGAAGTGCTGATCAACTACACCGGCGCAGTCATCGGCTCCCACTCCGGCCCCGGCACCATGGCGGTATTTTTCCTGGGCGATCACCGGTAACGGCAGACAATTTCACACTGCATCCACCCCGGCTTCCCTTGCGAAGCCGGGGTGTGTTCTTGTTGACCCTAAAAGTAAAAACCGGTAATACAATCCGGCGAAAGAGAACGACGATTTTAAGAAAGTTTCCGTGGAAAATTGATATTGACATTGCATAAAAATCGATATAAAATGTTGTGCAAAAAGCGAAAAATGAGGTGACAAACTTGGCTGATGTGCATACGAAGGATCTGACCACCGGGTCGCCGATGAAGCTGATACTTTCCTTTATGCTGCCGCTGGTTTTCGGACTGTTGTTTCAGCAGGTTTACAGTATGGTGGATACTATTGTGGTGGGTAAATTTCTGGGTGTGGACGCGCTGGCGGGGGTCGGCTCTACCGGTTCTATTACGTTTCTGGTGCTGGGACTGTGCAACGGCGTGTGCGCCGGGTTTGCCATTCCCGTGGCGCAGAAATTTGGACAGCGGGATTTTGACGGGCTGCGCCGGTTCGTCGGCAATATGATCTGGCTCGGCTGCGTCATCGCCGCGGCGGTGACGCTGGTAACGACACTGCTGTGCCGCCAGATTCTCATCTGGATGGACACCCCGGCGGATACGTTTTCCTATGCTTACGACTATATTTTCGTGATTTTTCTGGGCATCCCCGCGACCATGCTGTACAATCTCCTGTCGGGCATTCTCCGGTCGCTGGGAGATTCCAAAACGCCGCTGGTGTTCCTGATTATGTGCAGCCTGCTGAACGTGGCGCTGGACATCGTGTTTATTCTGACGCTGAATATGGGCGTCGCGGGCGCAGGCTGGGCGACGCTGCTGAGTCAGCTGATCTCCGGCGTGTTGTGCCTGTATTTCATCGTGAAGAAATTCCCGATTCTCCATTTGAAGCAGGACGATCTGCGGCTGCGGAAAATCTATGTCCGGAAGCTGCTGAATATGGGCTTGCCCATGGGCTTGCAGTATTCCATCACCGCCGTCGGCAGCATTCTGCTGCAAACGGCGGTCAACGGTCTGGGCGCGACCGCCATGGCGGCCATCGCGGCGGGCAGCCGGGTGAGCATGCTCCTTGTCTGCCCCTTTGACGCCATGGGAACCACCGCCGCTACCTTCGCCGGACAGAATCTGGGCGCGGGGAAGCTGGATCGGATTCACCAGGGGGTCAAGGACTGCACGGTACTGGGCATTATCATCTCCGCTGCGATTTTTGTGATCACCTGGTTTGGCGGCAGTGCCATGACCACACTGTTCCTGGATACGGCGGACGGGGCGAGCGTCGACATGGTGGTGCCGATGGGACAGCAGTTCCTGCTGATCAATGCGGCGTTTGCCATTCCGCTGCTGTTCGTTAATCTGCTCCGCTTCACCATTCAGGGGTTGGGCTACTCGGAGTTTGCGGTGTTCGCGGGAGTGTTCGAGATGGTCGCCAGAGGCGCCTTCGGGCTTTGTCTGGTGCCGGTGCTGGGTTATACGGCGGCGTGCTTCGCCAGCCCCGCGGCATGGGTGATGGCTGATCTGTTTCTGTTCCCCGCTTATTTCCACTGCATGAAGAAGCAGGGGTATTCCTTCAAACCGACGAAGGTCAGTGCAGCGACAGAATAAAATATCAAAAAATGATGGCAGGTCTCCGGTAAGAGACCTGCCATTTTATGTTTTCACTGCTCTTGAAGCTGGTCGATTTCCTTAGCGATGGTGCAGCTGCTCTGGTAGACGCAGCTGCCGTAGCAGCAGTCCGTCTCGGTGACTGCGCCGTCCTCCAGAACGACTTCCACCATGCGGCTTCCGTCCAGCTGACGGCAGTAGCCGGATACAAATTTCTCTGTCTCCACGTTATCCCTCCACGATGCAGAAGCCCTTGGGCGCCAGCGTCAGCCAGTCCGGGGCTACGGTTTGCAGGTTGTGACCCATGAGAATTTTCCCCGCGGGGATGTCCCACGGGTCGCCGCAGCGGTTGCAGTAGATTTTCAGTACGCTGCCGCCATAGCGCCGGGTGAAGCCAATCCGGCGATCTTCCGCCTGAAAGAACTGAATGTCCCCCAGACGCAGCGCGTCACAGGTTTTCCGCAGCTGCCCCAGACGGCGGAAATGGGCCAGAAGCTCCGGGTCCTCCCGCCCCCATGGGTAGGTGCGGCGGTTGAAGGGGTCGCGGTAGCCCTCCATCCCGGCCTCGTCGGCGTAGTACAGGCTGGGGCTGCCCGGCAGGGTGTATTGCAGGAAGGAGGCCATCTGCAGCCGCTCCACGGCCACCGGCAGCAGGTTCCGGGACAGATGGCGCTTGGCCTTTTCTTCCCGGGAACCGTCAAAATCGTCCACCAGGGCGGTGAGAATGCGGGGGGTGTCGTGGGTGCCCAGCAGATTCATGTTACAGGCCGCCACTTGGGGCGGGTAGTTTTCCATAATGGACATCACGGTTTCCTTAAAGCCCCGGCCGCCGTCCAGATTCCTGACGAAGTTCACAATGGCCGTGCGGAAGGGGTAATTCATCACGCTGTCCAGCTCGCCGCCGGTAAAGTAGGTGCGGCGCTTGCCGTAGGCGCATTTGTTGGAGGCGTCCTCCCACACCTCGCCCAGAAGCAGGGCGTCGGGATTCAGTTCCTTGATGCGGTTGCGGAGAAGCTTGATGAATTCGTCAGGCAGCTCGTCCGCAACATCCAGCCGGTAGCCATCCGCCCCCAGCCGCAGCCAATGGGCGAGGACGCTATCTTCGTCCGTGATGATGTAGCGGACGAAAGCGGGATCCATTTTGTTCACCGTGGGCAGAGTGTCAAAGTCCCACCAGGAATGGTAGACGTTCGGCCAGTTGTAGAAGGTGTACCAGCTGTAATAGGGGGATTCCTTGGAATTGTACGCGCCCACGGATGGGAACGCGCCCTCCCGGTTGAAGTAAAGGCTGTTGGAGCCGGTGTGGGAATACACGCCGTCCAGAATGACCCGGATGCCCCGGGCGTGGGCCGCGTCGCAGAGGGCGGCAAAATCCGCCTCGGTGCCGAGAAGGGGGTCGGGGGTCTTGTAGTCGCCGGTGTCGTAGCGGTGGCTGGAAAAGCTCTTGGAAATGGGGTTCAGGTAGAGAATGGTAACGCCGAGACCGGCAATATAGTCCATTTTCTCAGTGATGCCCCGGAAATTGCCGCCGAAAAAGTCGTTGTTCAGCACCTGCCCATCGGGGGTGGGCTTCCAGTCCACTTCGTCGTACCAGTTTTTGTGGATGGTGTAGGGCTTCAGCTTCCCGGTCACATCGGCCCTTCCGCTGGCGTAAAAACGGTCGGGGAAAACCTGATAGATGGTTGCGCCCTTCGCCCAGTCCGGGGTGGTGAAGTCGGCGGGGATGCAGCTCAGCTGCCAGAGATCCCCGGCTTCCATGTTGGTGTCGTCCCCCTGCTTGAACAGGCGGAAGCTGCCGCCCTGTGTATCGATGACGAAATAGTAGAAAAACAGGCCGGGGCAGGGGATGGAAAACTGCCCCTCAAAAACGTCATACGCGCCCTTTTTCATCTGGAATGCCAGAACGGCGTTCTGCGCCCATGAGCCGTCCTCATGATTAAAGACGCAGGTGACCTTCGTCGTCAGGACGGAGGCGGGAATATGGATATGCAGGGTGCAGACCTGCCCCGGCGTCAGGGTTCCGAAGGGGGTCTTGAACTGGGGCTGCTTGCTGTCGTAAAGGATTCTCATGGCGGTCTCCTCATGATAAACTCGTTCTGTCCATTATAAACCATTTTTCCGGAAAAGGGAAGCGTGGGAGAAAGATATTTTGGGAAAGCGCTTGAGAAACCCATGCCTTTTTGGATGAAGGATGGACTTTCCCGGTTTTTCTGGTATACTGTACTGGACGGGGAGATAGGAGAATGAATGATGATAAGAAAATTGCAAAATGCAGATATGGACAGGGTAGCCGGTATATGGCTGGACGCCAATCTGAGGGCGCACTGCTTTATTCCCCCACAGTATTGGAAAAGCAATTTTGACCCGGTAAAAGAAATGCTGCCCCGGGCGGAAGTCTATGTTTACGAAAATGACCGGGAAATATGGGGCTTTATAGGGCTGAACGGGGAATATATCGAAGGCATTTTTGTTTCCGGTGAAATGCAGTCGCGGGGCATAGGGAAGCGCCTGCTGGACTTTGTAAAGACGAAAAAGACGGAATTGCGCCTGAATGTTTACCAGAAGAACATGCGGGCGATTTGTTTTTACCAAAGGGAGGGCTTCAAAATTCTGCGGGAAGGAATGGATGAAGCAACCGGCGAAAAGGATTATGAAATGACATGGCGGCAGGAATAAAACGCTGTTTGGAGAAAACACGAAAAATGCACCGTATGGCCGCGGCCATACGGTGCATTTGCTGCATTTTGGAGTATTTTACCAGCTCAGCATATTCCGGAACTGCTCCATGTACCGTCCGGCGGGGACGTCCCAGCTGAAATCTTTTTCCATGTCCCGCTTCTGCAGGGCGCGGAAGGCTTCCCGGTTGTGATTGTACAGACCAAGGCAGCGCTTCAGCGAAGCGAAGAAGTCGTCGGCGTTGTAGCTCTGGAAGGTGAAGCCAAGACCACCCTCACCGTTCTCGTCGGCGGGAGGAACGGTGTCCTTCAGGCCGCCGGTGGCGTGAACCACGGGTACGGTGCCGTAGCGCATGGCGTTCATCTGACTCAGGCCGCATGGCTCGGATTTGGAGGGCATCAGGTAAACGTCGCCGCCGGCGTAAATTCGGGCGGCAAGCCCCAGATTGAAGGTGATCTGGGCGGAAACCTGATCGGGGAACTGATTCGACAGGTCTCTGAAGAAGCTCTCGTATTGAGCTTCGCCGGTGCCAAGGATCAGCAGCTGGGCGTCTTCCTCCCATATGAGCCGCCGGGCAATGTAGCACAGCAGGTCAAGACCCTTGTGACCGGCCAGCCGGGTGACCATGACCATCAGCGGCACGTCAGGCTTGACGGGCAAACCCACTTCTTTTTGCAGGGCGGCCTTCACGGCGGCCTTGCCCTCTACAAAGGTCTCGGAATTGTAGTGGGCGGGGAGGGCAGGATCGGTCTCCGGATTGAAGGTGTTCACGTCGATGCCGTTGGTGATGCCGGTGAGCTTCCAGGCGTTGCCCGCAAGGACGCTGTCCAGACCGTGGGCATAGTAGGGATACATCAGCTCCCGGGCATAGGTCTCGGACACGGTGGTCACAAGGTCGGCGGTCTCAATGGCGCCCTTCATCACGTTGACGGAGTTGCTCATGTCCAGGGTGGAACGGTACTCCCAGGGAAGCCCCAGCACATCGTCAAAGAACCCGGCGTTTGCCCAGCCCTGATATTCGATGTTGTGGATGGTGTACATGCAGCGGGTCTTATAGAAGGCGCCGTGGTACATGGCCTTGAGATAAATGGGAATGCAGGCGGTCTGCCAGTCGTTGCACTGGATGATTTCGGGGATGAAGTTCAGGGCGATCATGGCGTCCAGACAGCCCCGGGAGAAGAAGGCGAAGCGCTCGCCGTCGTCCATGTCCCCGTAAATCGCGCCGGTGCGGGCACCGAAGTAATAATCATTGTCCAGGAAATAGACCTGCACGCCGTCATTTCGGTTGGTCAGCTTCATGATGCCGCAGTATTGCTGCCGCCAGCCCAGCTGCACCCGGATCTCGGCCACCCGCTCCACCATATAGGCGGCGTTGGTTTTGATTTTGTGGTAGTAGGGCAGGAACAGCACGACCTCGTTGCCCGCAATGCGGGCCAGGGCGGAGGGCAGAGCCTCCATCACGTCGCCGAGACCGCCGGACTTGGCATAGGGTGCGCCCTCAGAGGCACAGATGGCAATTTTCATACGGTTTCCCCCCTCTTGACGATGACAGGACTCTTCTTTGTCCCAATGAGCTTTGCCCCCGGGGTGACGGTGACGTCCTTGTCCAGAATGACGTATTTCAGTTCCGCGCCCTCGCCCACCACGGAGTCGTTCATGATGACGCAGTTTTCCACGTCCGCGCCCGGGGCGATGGTGACCTGCCGGAACAGAATGCTTTCCTTGACGTTGCCCTCCAGCATACAGCCGTCGGCCGCCAGACAGTTGGCGATCTGGCATTCCTCGCCGTAGTAGGTGGGAACCCGGTCACGAACCTTGGTGTAGATGGGATGATTGCCGCCGAACATGTCGTGGCGGATGTCCCGGTCGATGAGCGCCATGGAGTTTTTGAAATATTCCTCCACGGACTCGTTGTACAGGGCGGCACCGTCGAACTGGTAGACATTGACGGAGACCTTGCCCCGCTGCCAGCCGCCCAGAACCAGGTCGCGATCCATGTGGAACTTGTCCCGGGCAATCATTTCCTTGGTCTGCTGCATGAGCCACTTCTTGCCCACCACGAAAATGTCCATGGAGGCAACGTAGTCGGCGGGGGCGGCAAAGTCCACCAGCATGTCGGTCACGTTGCCTTTCCCGTCCAGCTTCATGGCCAGATCAATCATCTTTTCCCCGTTGCAGATACCGGCCTTGGTGACTACGGTGATGTTCCGGCCGCTCTTGACATGGGCGGCGATGACCTTGGTCAGGTCGATGTTGGAGAGAATGGCGGAGTCGGTCATGATGACCAGCTCGTCATCAGAGCCGTAGGCGAGGAAGTCCATGGCGCTGGCGAGAGACTCCAGCTTGCCCCGGTAGCGGTGGACTTCGGACTGGGCGTAGGGAGTCAGAAATTCCAGACCGCCTTCTTCCAGCTCCAGGCCCCATTCCTCACCGTCGCCGATGTGGTTCATCAGGGACTGGTAGTTGTGACGGGAGATGATGCCGATGTGGCGGACACCGGCGCAGGCCAGATTGGACAGCGCCCAGTCTACCTGACGGTAGCGACCGCCGAAGGGCAGGGAGGCCATGGTGCGCTTGGTGGTCAGCTCACCAAGGCTTGCGTCGTTGGTAAATACAATACCGGTTACGTTCATTGCATTTTTCCTCCTGTTACAGCATGTCACCGGGCTTCAGCACGGTGTTGGCTTCGACGACAGCGCCCTTGGACGTGACGCTGATCTTCTTCTTTTCCCCGTCGGCGTAAGCGCCGCCCACGATGGCGTTCTTGCAGACCTTGGAGTCCTCGCCCAGAATGGCGTGGCGGACGATGGCGCCGGACTCGATGACCACGCCGGGCATGACGACGCTGTCCTCTACCAGCGCGCCCTCACCGACGGTGCAGCCGATGGAGATGATGCTGTGGTGGACGGTGCCGTAGACCTCGGAGCCTTCGGCCACGAAGGCGTTGACGATCTCGGCCTGCTCGTCAATGTAGGAGGACGGCATGGCGGAGTTGCGGGCGTAGATGGTGGAGCGCTTGTCGCCCCGGAGCTGGAAGGCAGGTTCCTTGCCCAGCAGATCCATGTTGGCTTCCCACAGAGAATCGATGGTTCCCACGTCTTTCCAGTAGCCGTCGAAGGGGTAGGCCATCATCTTGTGACCGTCGGCCAGCAGGCTTGGAATGATGTTCTTGCCGAAATCGTTGGCGGAGCTGGGGTTTTCCTCGTCAGCGATCAGGGCGTCCCGCAGTACCTGCCAGTTGAAGCAGTAAATGCCCATGGAAGCGTTGGTGGACTTGGGCTTGGCGGGCTTTTCCTCGAACTCGTAGATGGTGTTGTCGGGGTTGGTATTCAGGATACCGAAGCGGGAAGCCTCCGCCAGAGGGACGCTGCGCACGGCGATGGTGCAGGAAGCCTTATGCTTTTCGTGGTAGGCCACCATGGCGGCGTAGTCCATCTTGTAGATGTGGTCGCCGGAGAGAATGACCACGTAGTCGGGGTTGAAGCGGTCCACGAAGTCGATGTTCTGATAAATGGCGTTGGCGGTGCCCTTGTACCAGCCGGATTTCTTGTCGTGACGCTCATAGGGGGGCAGAACCTGCGCGCAGGAATGGGTCTTGTTCAGGTTCCAGGGCTGTCCGTTTCCGATATACTCATTCAGCTCCAGGGGCTGATACTGGGTCAGAATACCGACGGTGTCGATGCCGGAGTTGACACAGTTGCTCAAAGGAAAATCGATGATACGGTATTTGCCGCCGAAGGGAACGGCAGGCTTGGCGGTTTTCTCCGTCAGGACCTTGAGCCGACTGCCCTGTCCGCCGGCAAGCAGCATCGCAATTACGCGCTTTTTCTGAAAATACATGGTCACAGCTCCTTATGTAGATTTTTTGAGAATCTCCCGTTGACCCGGAGATTCGTTAGTGCCTCTCTCGGTTTTGCGCAGATGTTTGGGGACATCTATCAACTCTGATAAAATATCATATTTTCCCTGATTAGGAAAGGGAAAAATTATCTAAATATTGGTGAATGAATTCTGCGTTTTGCATAACGGCCTGCCATGGGATGGGGACGCCGCCCGGGGGATCGACGCCCTTCAGCCGCTTTTCCATCCAGTTGAGGTCAAGCCATCTGCCAAACTTGAAGCCGCAGGCCGGAAAATGCGCCACGGTGCGGTAGCCGCGTTTCTCGTGGAAGCGCATGGAGTTCTCATTTTCCCCGCAGACGAGGGAGTAAAGAAGGCAATACCCCTGGGCGTCAAGGATCGCTTCCAGCGCGTCGTACAGCGCTTTTCCGATGCCTTTGCCCCGTGCCTGAGATTTGAGATAAATGGTGGGTTCGGCGCACCAGGCATATGCCGCCCGGGAAAAGGGCAGACTTGCGTAGGCGTAGCCGAGGATCTGCCCGTCCTCCTCCCAGAGAAGCCAGGGAAACTGGGCGGTAATATCGTGGTAGCGGCGCAGGAATTCTTCTTCGCCGGGCGGGTCGTATTCAAAGGTGGCGGTAGAGGTCAGAACGTAAGGCCGGTAAATGGCAAGCATGGCGCTTACGTCCGCCTCGGCAGCAATTCGGAGCATGGGAATTCCTCCTTTTTTCCGCCGGTGCGGCCGGCGGATAGTAAAAGCAATATATTTTCATTTTACTATCCCAACTTCTTTCCGTCAAGGTTGACATTTCCGTCAAAGATGGGTAAAATAAGAGAAACTGTGACTTCAAAGGAGGGATTCTCTTGGACGCTGGCGGCAACGGCAATATACCTGGACGAAGTAGAGTGCGGCTTGCCGTCCGGGTGAGTCTGTAATCTCTTGTCTGCGTAAATTGCCTATTCATCATGACAAATAAAAATGAATAGGAGGAATTACGATATGGCAGAGCGCTTTGAAATTGTGGAAAAAGCCCTCCTGAAGCTGCTGGAGGAGAAAAAATATGCAACTCTCCGGGATATCCTCACGACCATGAATCCGATGGATGTCGCCGGACTTTTTGACGGGCTGGACGAAAAACAGATCCCCCTCATGTTCCGTTTGCTTCCCAAGGAACAGGCTGCGGAGACCTTCGTAGAAATGGAGCCGGAGGCCAAAGAGCTTCTCATCCGTGGCTTCTCCGACAACGAGCTGAAGGAAGTTCTGGACGAGCTGTACGTGGACGACGCGGCAGACATCGTTGAGGAAATGCCCGCGAACGTGGTGCAGCGTATCTTAAAGCACGCCGACCCGGAAATGCGCAGCTCTATCAATCAGATTTTGCGTTACCCCGAAGATTCCGCCGGTTCCATCATGACCACGGAATACGTTTCCCTGCGCCCCCACATGACCGTGGAGGAGGCCATCCTCCGCATCCGCCGTCAGGGTGTGGATAAGGAGACCATTTATACCTGCTACGTCACGGAAAAGGACAGGACGCTCATCGGCCTTGTGACGGTGAAGGATCTTCTGCTGGCCGAAGACGACGAGACCAAGATCGAAGACATCATGGTAACGAACCTGATTTCGGTCACCACCCAGACCGACCAGGAGGAAGTGGCGGCGACCCTTTCCAAATATAACTTCATTGCCCTGCCCGTGGTGGACGGGGAAAACCGGATGGTGGGTATCGTCACCTTCGACGACGCCATGGACGTCATGCAGGACGCGGCCACCGAGGACATGGAAATCATGGCCGCTATGACCCCTTCGGAGAAGACCTACCTGAAAAGTACGCCCTTCGATCTGTTCAAGCACCGGATTCCCTGGCTGATGCTTTTGATGGTCTCCGCTACCTTTACGGGGATGATCATTACCTCTTTTGAGGATGCCTTGAGCTTGCTGCCGGTGCTGACCGCCTTTATCCCCATGCTGATGGATACCGGCGGTAACTGCGGCTCCCAGTCCTCCGTGACCGTCATCCGCGCCCTGAGCCTGGACGAGCTGCATTTTTCCGACCTGTTCCGGGTGATGTGGAAGGAAGCCCGCGCGGCGGTGCTCTGCGGCGCGGCGCTGGCGGCGGCCTGCTTCCTGAAAATTCTGCTGGTGGATCGGCTGCTGATGGGCAACGAAAGCATCAGCCTGCTTGTCAACGGCGTGGTGTGCCTGACGCTTTGTGTGACGGTCATCCTTGCCAAGTTCGTCGGCTGCACGCTGCCTCTGTTTGCCAAGCGCCTGGGCTTCGACCCGGCGGTGATGGCAAGCCCCTTTATCACGACCATCGTGGACGCCCTGAGCCTGCTGGTGTATTTCCTGTTTGCGAAGCTGATGCTGGGGGTTTGAGAAAAAGAAAACTTCGTATGATTTTGGTCATACGAAGTTTTTTGCTTTATTCGGCCTTCAGGACATGCGCGCCCTCAAATTCCACATGGAGGGGCAGCATCTGCCAGCGATGCTCCGTGATGCTGTCCAGCTTCTTGGCAAGCTTTTCTTCCAGCCCGGGGTTGCGGGTGATGCACAAAAGGGTGGGGCCTGCGCCGGAAAGGCAGAAGGCCGCGCCCACGGTGCGCACCAGCGCCTCGATTTTTTCGTAGTCCGGAATGAGCTTTTTCCGGTAGTCCTGGTGAAGCCTGTCCTGCATGGCGGTGCGCAGGAGCTTTTCGTCTCCAAGCTCCAGCGCCTTGAGTACCAGCGCGCCGTGGGAGATGTTGTAGATGGCGTCCCGGCGGTTGACCTGCTCCGGCAGAACGGAACGGGCGAGGGGAGTGGACAGGGTGAAATCCGGAATGAGAACCAGAAATTCCCACCCGGGGTGGAGAGGAAAGCTGACGCTCACCGGCAGGCCGCCGTCCACCATGGACGCGGTCAGACCGCCCAGGAAAGCGGGAGCCAGATTGTCCGGATGGCCTTCCATGGCGTTGGTGATGTTGAGAAGACCCTGGGTGGAGAGCTTATTGCCCCGCAGGACGTTGGCACCCATGGCGCCGGCCACCAGCAGCGCGGCGGAGGAGCCGAGACCCCGGCAGATGGGGATATGGGCGTCAATGTGAATTTTCACGCCCCGGACTTCCTCGCTCAGGGTACCCAGCACGGCGCAGTAGGCGGTGTAGGCCAGATTGTCAGGCCCCGTGTAGGCTTCGTCGCAGCCGGTGATTTCCAGGCCGGAATCGGTTTCTTCAAAGGTGACGTCGGTGTACAGGCTCAGGGCGCAGCCGAAGGCGTCAAACCCGGGGCCGAGGTTCGCGGTGGTGGCGGGAACGCGGATGGTAACTCGTTTCATGCAGCTTCTCCTGTCAGCTTACAGATGCAGGACATAGTCCAGCATGTCTTCCTTGTTGATGACACCGGTATGGCGCTCGGGCTTGCCCTGCAAACCCGCCAGATTCTTGGGGATGGGCACGCCCGTCATGGCGGACAGCCGCGCCATCTGGTCGAATTCGCTTCCGGAGGTGTCGCCGCCCACGGCGGTGAGAACCGCTGCGGGGAATTTGTAGGGGGACGCGGTGGACAGCACCACCATGGGACGATTGTCGCCGGTCTGGGAGGTATACTCCTCCGCCGCTGCCCAGCCGGAGGCGGTGTGGGGGTCACAGAGGTAGCCCCAGTCCCGGTAGACCCGGCTCATGATCTCCTGGGCTTTGGCGTCGTCGCAGCAGGCCGCCCAGAATTCCCTCTGAATCGTGGCCAGCAGCGCGCCGGGGACGGTGTAAACGCCCTCCCGGTTCAGCTCGTTCATCAGCCCGGACACCAGAGCGGTGTCCCCGGACAGCAGATACAGCAGCCGCTCCAAGTTGGAGGACACCAGAATGTCCATGGAGGGGGAGGTGGTCTTCAGCAGGGGACGGCGCTTGTCGTAAACGCCGGTGCGGATGAAGTCGGTGAGGACGTTGTTGGCGTTGGAGGCGCAGATCAGCTTCCCCACGGGCAGACCCAGCCGCTTGGCCAGGTACCCCGCCAGAATGTCGCCGAAGTTGCCGGTGGGGACGGAGTAGTTGACCTCGTCGCCCAGCCGGATTTTCCCGGCGTCCAGCAGGTCGCGGTAGGAGCGGAAATAGTACATGATCTGGGGCGCCAGACGGCCGATGTTGATGGAGTTGGCGCTGGACAGGGCATAGGGCAGCTCCCGCCCCTGACAGGCGGCGAAGATATTTTTCACCCCGGTCTGGGCGTCGTCAAAATTGCCCCGGACGGCCGAGACCGCCACGTTGCCGCCCTCCTGGGTCACCATCTGGGCGCGCTGCACCTGAGAGACGCCGCCGTCGGGGTAAAATACGCAGATGCGCACACCCGGCACGTCCCGGAAGCCCTCCAGAGCGGCCTTGCCGGTGTCGCCGGAGGTGGCGGTGAGGATCAGGATATCCTTTTCCATCCCCTTGACGGCCTTCGCGGCGGTGAGCAGCTGGGGCAGCATGGAAAGCGCCACGTCCTTAAAAGCGGATGTAGGCCCCCGAAACAGCTCCAGCACGGAGTAACCGCCTACGGAAACGGTGGGGGTCAGATCTTCGGTTTCAAATTTCCCCTGATAGGCACGGCGAACCAGCGTATCCATATCGGGAATATCCGGCAGCAAGGCGGCAAGAATTTTCGCGGACATTTCTGTAGAGCTGCCCCGCAGGCAAGCCTGCCAGTCAAACGCGGGAATGCTCTCAGGCATATACAGGCCGCCGTCGGGGGCAAGACCCTCCAGCACGGCCTCGGCGCTGTCCACAAAGTGGGCTTCGCTCCGGGTGGAATGATAGAGCATAGTATCCTCCTGATTTTCTTGGGAAACTCTGAATAAATCGCCTTCGGCCGGGCGGCGAATCTTTTGCCCCATCCGTGCAGTTCTGAAAGCGGGAAATACACAAAGTATTCCGCCGCTTTCAGAACTTTCGGCTGAGCCAAAATCTTTCGCCGCCAGCTCTTGCCGATTTAATCAGAGCTTCCCTCTTATCTGCTAATTGCACAAAAAGTTTGGGAATACCGGGAAAACCTTGGCTTTTTGGCGTGGTTGAAATTTGAGCAGGTATATGATATACTGTTTTCCGACAAAAAGCAAGTGTTTTCGGGATGGACACATCCGTTTTTACACACTGACCAAAAATCACCGCACATACAGACAAAACGGGGGATGATTTGATGAAGATCGGATTGCTGGGCTTCGGTGTCGTCGGCCGGGGCGTGTATGAGCTTACCCGGGGCAGAGACGATATGCAGGTCGTCAAGGTTCTGCGCCGGGAGGATATGCAGCTTCCAGGCGCGAAGACCGTCCGGGACATCCGGGACATTGTGGAGGACGACAGCATCGACACCGTGGTGGAGGTCATGGGCGGGCTGCACCCTGCTTACGACTATGTCCGCGCCGCCATTGAGGCGGGGAAAAATGTGGTAACTGCCAACAAGGCGCTGGTATGCACCTTCTATGACGAGCTGCTGCCGCTGGTGCAGGAAAAGGGCGTCTGCTTCCGCTGCACAGCAGCCGTGGGCGGCGGCATCGGCTGGCTTTCCGAGCTGGAACGCGCCCGCCGGGTGCAGAGCATCCGGGAGGTCGGCGGCATCATGAACGGTACCTGCAACTATATTCTCGACAACATGACCCGTCAGGGCCTCAATTACGACGATGTGCTGAAACAGGCGCAGGCGCTGGGCTACGCCGAGGCAAATCCCTCCACCGACGTGGACGGCATCGACACCTGGCATAAGGTCATTCTGTCCTCCAACGTTGCCTTCGGCGTGAGCCTGGACAAGGAGACCGTCCCCGTGGCGGGCATCCGCAATATCAAGGCCGAGGACGTGGAGAACTTCAAAGCCCACGGCCTGGTGTGCAAGCTGATCTCTACGGGCAAGCGGGAAAACGGCGTGATCAGCGCCTACGTTCAGCCCACGCTGGTCAAAGATGGCGAGCCGGAGGCCGCTGTTCCCATGAACTACAATCTTATCACCTTCATTGGCGAAACCTCTCAGCGCATGAGCTTCTTCGGCCAGGGCGCAGGCCGGTATCCAACCGCATACAATGTGGTGCAGGATCTGGTGGACGTTCTTGCCGGGAAGGGGTTCTACGCCCCCTACGGCGGCCGGGCGGCAGCTGTGAACAACGAGGAGCTGACCTGGTACGTTCGCGGTAACTGGAACGGCGAAACGAAGGCGCATTGGGGCAATGCGGCGGTGACCGCGCCGGTATCCGTTGCCAAAATGCACGCCTGGCTGAAGGAGAACCCCGACGCATTCGCCGCGGCGATTCGCGGATAATGGGAAGCGGCAGAGAGGATTCAAAAATGAAAGTAGTCAAATTCGGCGGCAGCTCCATGGCGGATGCCGGCCAGTACCGCAAGGTACGGGATATCCTTCTGGCCGACCCGGAGCGCCGGGTCGTGGTGGTCTCCGCCGCGGGCAAGCGGTTCGGCAATGACCATAAGCTGACCGACCTTCTCTATCTGTGCTATGCCCACGTCCAGTATGGCGTGGACTGCAGCAGCATTTTTGACATGATCGCGTCCCGCTATCTGGACATCCGGGATGAGCTGGGGCTTGACCTGGCGCTGGAGCCGGAGCTGGAGGCTCTGAAAAAGCGCATCGACGCGAAGGAAGTGACCCAGGAGGAGCTGGTCAGCCGGGGCGAGTATTTCTCCGCCAAACTGATGGCGGCGTACCTGGGCTTCCAGTTCGTGGACGCGGCAGACTGGGTAATGTTCAACATGGACGGCACCGTGAACCGGGAGGCGTCCTACAAGGCGCTGCGCAATCAGGTGCTGCTTGGCTACGGCGCGGTGATCCCCGGCTTCTACGGCGCCATGCCCGACGGCGCCATCCACACCTTCTCCCGGGGCGGCAGCGACATCACCGGCGCGCTGGCGGCGGCGGCGCTGGACGCGGACGTGTACGAGAACTGGACGGACGTGTCCGGCATCCTCATGGCCGACCCCCGGATCGTGGACGATCCTCAGGCCATCCCCGAGGTCACCTATGATGAGCTTCGGGAGCTGAGCTATTCCGGCGCGCAGGTGCTTCACGAGGATTCCATTTTCCCGGTGCGGGAAAAGAACATCCCCGTCAACATCCGCAACACCAACGACCCGGAGGCCCCCGGCACCATGATTCAGGAGTCCTTCTCCGGGGACGTTGACCCCGACCGGTTCATCACCGGCATTACGGGCAAAAAGGACTTTTCCATCATCTCTCTGACCAAGCGGGGCATGAGCAATCAGGTCGGCGTCCTGCGCAGAGTTCTGTCGGTGCTGGAACGGCATAACATTTCCGTGGACTACGTTCCCAACGGCATTGACAACGTGTCCGTCGTGCTTCCCACCGCCGCGGTGGAGAAGGAGCTGTACACCATCATGGCGGAGATCAAAAAGGAAGCCCAGCCGGATACGCTGGACGTCCACCACCACATTGCCGTGGTCGCCGCCGTCGGCCGGAAGATGGCCTTCCGTCCCGGCATTTCCGGCCGGATCTTCAAGGCGCTGGGCGAAAGCGGTATCAACATCCGTATGATCAACCAGGGCCCTGACGAATTGAACATTATCTTCGGCGTGGACAACAAGGACTTCAAGGAAGCCATCCGGGTTCTGTACAACAGCTTTGTAAAATAATGTGTGGGAGGAATGAATATATGAAAACCTATACTGTAGCCGTCCTTGGCGCGACCGGCGCTGTGGGACAGGAAATGATCAAGGTTCTGCAGGAACGCAATTTCCCCGTCGGGAAGCTGGTTCCGCTGGCCTCCGCCCGGAGCGCGGGCAAAACCGTGAAGTTCCGCGGTGAGGACGTGACCATTCAGGAAGCCGCCGACACAGCATTCAAGGGCGTGGACATCGTTCTGGGCGCGGCGGAAAATGACATCGCCAAGAAGTTTGCCCCCGCCATCGTTGCCTCCGGCGCGGTGTTCGTGGACAATTCTTCTGCATTCCGCCTGAATCCTGAGGTGCCGCTGATCGTGCCGGAGGTCAACCCCGAGGACGTGAAGAACCACAAGGGCATCATCTCCAACCCCAACTGCTCCACCATCATCACCGTCACGGCGGTGAACGCCCTGAACACCATCGCCCCCATCCGCACCATGACCGCTTCCACGTATCAGGCGGTTTCCGGCGCTGGCGCGGGCGGCCCCATTGAACTGATGAATGAGGTGGAGGCACTGCGGGAGGGGAAGACCTACGAGCCGAAGGTGTTTTCCCACCAGATCGCCTTCAACCTGATCCCCCAGATCGGCGGCGAGCAGTTCGAGGGCTACACCAGCGAAGAAATGAAGATGCAGAACGAAGGCCGCAAGATCATGCACCTGCCTGAACTGAAGGTCAGCTGCACCTGCGTCCGCGTTCCTGTTGTGCGCAGCCACTCCATTTCCGTCAGCTGCCACTTTGACGTGCCGGTCACCGTGGAGCAGGCACGGGAGGTCATCGCCAAGGCTCCTGGCTGCAAGCTGGTGGACGACCTGAAAAACAAGCAGTACCCCATGCCGCTGGACACCTCCGATCAGGATATTGTGTTCGTCGGGCGTATCCGTCCCGACCTGACGGACGACAACGGCCTGTGCCTGTGGTGCTGCGGCGATCAGGTCCGTAAGGGCGCCGCTACCAACGCCATCCAGATCGCGGAGCTGCTGGTGAAGGAATAATTCCATAAAAATTATGTACGGGAGAGCCACCGGCTCTCCCGTATTTTCTGTATATAAGGAATAGACCGCCGAAAACATGTCAATACTCCGTCCAAAAGGAGGAATGACAATGAAATTGCGGGATGTTATGACAAATCCGGTCATCCGGATCAATCCGGAGGAATCCGTGGCGGTGGCGGCGCGGACGCTTGACCGCTACAATATTGGGGCGCTGCCCGTGTGCGGCAGCGACGGAAGACTGTGCGGCCTGGTCACCGACCGGGACATCGTCACCCGGTGCCTGGCCGCTGGACGGTCGGCCTCGTCCACGCCCGTCCGGGACGTGATGACGGCGAAGGTGATCACCGCCCGGCCGGACATGGAGGTCGCCCTTGCGGCAGGGCTGATGGGCAGGGAACAGATCAGAAGGCTGCCCGTCATGGAGAACGGCAGGCTTTGCGGCATGGTCAGTCTGGGAGATCTGGCAATGCAGGACGAAACCAGCATTGACGCAGGGGACGCCCTGACGGAGATCAGCAGCAATCTTTCCTCCAGAGACGGTCGTCTCTGAGTAGAAAACAATAAAAAAGACGGCCAAAAATGTAAAAAACCCTTGACAAAGCGAACTTTGAATGGTATTATAAGCAAGCTGTCCACGAGGGCGGCGCACAAAAAAGTTTGTAAGAATTTGGAAAAAGTTCTTGACAAAGGGAAAAAGTTGTGCTAACATATAAAAGTTCGCTGCGGGACGAATGTGAACGCAAAACGAACAGCTGTATCTTGTAAATTGAATAACGCAGACGATTATAAAAGACACCTTGGACAATAAATGGATTGTTTAAGCGTAAGCGAAAAAACAGCCAACGAAAATTCTTGAGTAATAGATGCTAGAAGCAGATTATTCAAAAGCTTGATTTTAGGCTCTTCGGAGTTTAAGATACAAATTTTTGAGAGTTTGATCCTGGCTCAGGACGAACGCTGGCGGCGTGCCTAACACATGCAAGTCGAACGGAAGTTAGAGCTTCGGTTTTAACTTTAGTGGCGAACGGGTGAGTAACGCGTGAGGAACCTGCCTTTCAGTGGGGGACAACAGTTGGAAACGACTGCTAATACCGCATGACACTTTTGGGAGACATCTCCTGGAAGCCAAAGCTTTATGTGCTGAAAGATGGCCTCGCGTCTGATTAGCTGGTTGGTGAGGTAACGGCTCACCAAGGCGACGATCAGTAGCCGGTCTGAGAGGATGAACGGCCACATTGGGACTGAGATACGGCCCAGACTCCTACGGGAGGCAGCAGTGGGGAATATTGGGCAATGGGGGAAACCCTGACCCAGCAACGCCGCGTGAAGGAAGAAGGCCTTCGGGTTGTAAACTTCTTTTACCAGGGACGAAGGACGTGACGGTACCTGGAGAAAAAGCAACGGCTAACTACGTGCCAGCAGCCGCGGTAATACGTAGGTTGCAAGCGTTGTCCGGATTTACTGGGTGTAAAGGGCGTGTAGGCGGAGATGCAAGTTGGGAGTGAAATCCATGGGCTCAACCCATGAACTGCTCTCAAAACTGTATCCCTTGAGTATCGGAGAGGCAAGCGGAATTCCTAGTGTAGCGGTGAAATGCGTAGATATTAGGAGGAACACCAGTGGC
>ERZ1026931.55-NODE-55-length-49837-cov-10.319292_pt1 | contig 49837 bp, 45 predicted proteins | sample MGYA00519253_ERZ1026931 | MGnify/ENA primary metagenome ERZ1026931 (study PRJEB26926, sample SAMN06164831) | human gut metagenome | biome: ENVO:00009003; feature: ENVO:2100002; material: ENVO:00002003 | host: Homo sapiens | place: USA | collected 2012 ... | reverse complement strand
ATGGGGCCGGTGACGATGGGCGGGAAGAAGCGCATGACCTTCTTCGCGCCGAAGAGCTTGAAGAAGAGCGCCAGAACCAGGTATACAAGACCCGCCACGGCGACGCCGAAGCAGGAGTAGGTCAGCGGAATGTCCTGTCCGGAAGCGGTGACCAAGCCGTAAGCACCCAGAAACGCGAAGGAGGAGCCGAGGAATGCGGGAACCTTCCGTCCGGTGATCAGGTGGAACAGCAGCGTGCCGAGACCGGCAAAGAGCAGGGTAGTGGATACGTTCAGTCCGGTGATTGCGGGAACCAGAACCGTTGCACCGAACATTGCGAACAGGTGCTGCAGGCCCAGAACCAGCATTTTGGGGGTACCCAGAGTACTTGCGTCATAAACCGCGTCGGTATTCTTTTCGGGAGTAGCCATAAAAATCATCCTTTCTGTTTTTTGCAAATCTACGTGTTTTCATGAAAAAAGAGGCCCTAGGGCTGACCTAAGACCTCCTTTTCACACATTTCTGTGACATTGTACCTCTTTTTTTCCGATATTGCAAGGAAATATGCCAGATCCCACCGCCAAAATATGAACGATTTGTAAAGCGGTTTTTGTGGATTCTGCCATTGGGGGGGCAAAACCGGCAGCGCCGTCAGGCGATGCCTTCCTGATTAAAATTAAGATTTTAATCAGGAAATAGTATCAGAATACAGATACATACGAAACATCCGGCTGCCGCACGACAGCCGGATGTTATGCTTATTTTGTATCCCGCGGGGGATTTTTCGGCTTTCCCGCTTTGTGTCGGTACTCGCCCTTGGCGTCGAAATTCGCCATGGCGATCAGGTTGATGGCGATGGTGCCGATCAGCAGAAGAATCGCTTCCCATATCAGACAGTTTACCGCGCTCCACACCATGTCCATCGAATCCATACTGCCGTAACCGGCGGTGACGATGGCCATGATAACGGTGAGGATCAGCCCCAGCCCGCCGAGGATCATCCCTGCGATCCGCTGTGTGAACCGCCATGCGCGGACGCTGCCCATGCCGAAATAGCAGCGGTAGCCGAAGTAGTAGTTGGCCTCCTTCGGCGCGAGAAACAGATACGCCAGTCCAAGGATCAGCGCGATGACCGGGCCGATCATCACGGCGACGCGGCACACGCCCACCAGACTGCCGAAAACCTTGCTCAGGTCGGGAAGCAGCGAGGCAGGGTCAAAGCCGTCCATCACGCTTTTGATGGAGGCAATGTCCAGCGAGCCTTCCGTGGCGGCGGTGATTTCAGTTGGGATCGTGCTCATTATTTTTCCTCCAGGAATTTGCTGATCTCCCGCATAAAGCTGCCCGCATCCTGGAACCGGTGGTAGATGGAGGCAAAGCGGATGTAGGCCACCTCGTCCAGAGGCTTCAGGCGCTCCATGACCATCTCGCCGATCTTATCGGTGCTGATCTCCCGCTCCAGCGTGTTCTGGATGGTCTGCTCGATCTCGGTGGTGATGCGGTCGAGGTCAGTGACGTCCACTTTCCGCTTGTCAAAGGCGCGGATCATGGAATTGAGAATTTTGTTGCGGTCAAAGTTCTGGCGGGAGCCGTCCCGCTTCACAACGATGATGGGCAGGCTTTCCACGATCTCATAGGTAGTGAACCGGCGCTGGCAGCCCATACACTCCCGGCGGCGGCGGATGCTCAGGCCGTCCTCCGAGTGGCGGGAATCGACGACCTTGCTTTCCTGATCGCCGCAAAACGGACATTTCATGGGAAAAACACTCCCTTCCCCAATACTATTCCTGACATTATAGCAGATGTTGGCAGAACTGTCCAGTTTTTTTTCACCGGCGGGGTTCGACGGGATTCGCTGTTGCCTTTTGCGCCGGTTTCGGTTAAAATGGGGACACTACATCTACCTGAAAAGGAGAACCTTATGTCTAAAAAGCTGCTGTTTGCCCTGTGGGGCGGTCTGTTTATTTTGTGCGCGGGGCTGGGATTTATCCCCGGCTTTTCTCAGAATGTCAGCGCGGGGGCGCAGGCTGTGCTGACGGTGCTGGCTGTGGCATTTTTCGCGCCGCCCGCGTGCCTGATTTACGGCGCGAAAAAGGAGAAGGACGCACGCACACTGAAGCTGGTGCGCGGCATTTCGCTGCTGTCGCTGGGGCTGACGCTGCTGGCACTGGTGCTGAACGTGCTGTCCGCCATGGGGACGGTGACCATGGGAAACGTGTTGTTCGCCGTGCTGATCGTGGTGTCCAGCCCCATGGTCTGCAGCGGCTATTGGGCGCTGAGCCTGTTCCTGTGGGCGTGTCTTCTGATCGTCAGCCACTCCCTGCTGAGGAAGAATTTTAACTGAATCTTTACTACATCTGGTGTATACAAGTGGAAGAAAACCACTACCTGTAGTGCGTTAACTCAAAAGAGGTAAAACGTCGAAAAATGGCTGTGCTATATTCCCAAACGGATAAGGGAACCTCTGATACAAACGGCAGATCGTTGACAGCTGGTTGAATACTATCCGCAGCCAAGCCGGCGATGATTTTTCGGGGGTTCCGGGAGGAAACTCTGAAAAAAGTCGGGAGGGTTTGGTATGATAAGAAGGTTGGTAGCCAGAGGGTTGCTGTCAGTTGTATTGGCGGCAGCTCTTTTTTCGTTGTTCCGGCTTCCCGCCGGAGCGGCGACGGTGTATCAGGAGATCACCGGCATGGAGGAACTGACCAGCGGGCAATACGTGCTGGTGACGCCCCTTGGCGACGCGCCGGGTATCCTGCTGGGAGAAGATTTTGTGATTTCCGCCACGAAACCCACCTTCACCGGCGACACGGATGCCGCCGGTGCGGAATGGGACCTGACGGTGACGGAGAACAGGGTCATCCTGACGGACGCTCACGGCGTGTCCGCCGCACCCATGGAAGACGACAGAAACGGCATCGCCGCCGGGACGTATGAATGGCAGGTTCTCTGGGATGGCGAATATTTTTCCTTTCACGGCTACAGCGGGAGCGAGCCGGTGACGCTGGTTTCCGATACGCTTCTTGAGAATGACTTCCTTGCATGCAGGGACGCCGATATTGAGGAAGCACCGGACTCCTACGTCAGCATCTTTACGCTGTACCGGCGCATGGAGGTGCAGGACGACCCGGAGCCGGAGGAGCTGGAGGAGCCGGGAGAAGTGGTGGAAACGTCGCCCAGTGTGACCGTTTTGCCCGAGGGCGGCACGATCCTCGCCGGGGAGGAAATTACCCTGACCTGTGAGGACGAAAGCGCCGACATTTATTACGCAGTCTCCGCCGACGGGGTGAATTACCAGCCCGATGCGCTGTATGCCGGGCCAATTTGCTTTGAAAAGGACTTCGGAACGGCGTATCTCAAGACATATTCCATCGCCGGGGGCTGCGAACCCGGGGAAGTGACCCGGGTCATTTTCACGGAAGAATTTGACTTTGACTGGAATCTGTACTTCGGTCAGCTCCACGCCCACACCGATATTTCCAACGGCGCCGGGAGCGTGGAGGAAGCGTTCCAATACGCGTCGCAGGTGGATGGCCTGGACTTTTTCGCCGTGACCGACCACAGCGATTCCTTTGACAACGCTGATATGGGCGCCATCGACGCGGATGGCGCGGACATCAGCGCTGACTGGGCGGCTGGGAAGCAGGCGGCCGCTTCCGTGACCGGCGAGGATTTTGTGGGGCTTTTCGGCTTTGAGATGACCTGGCCTGAAGATAAGCAGCTGGGGCATATCTCCACCTTCAATACCCCCGGCTGGCAGACCAGAGATCAGGAAGCGTTTACCAACGTCACCGCCGCGCTGGAAAATTACTATAAGGCGCTGACCGCCGTCCCCGGTTCCGTCAGCCAGTTCAACCACCCGGACGACATTCACGGGGATTTCGAGCGGTTCGACCACTACAGTCCCCAATATGACGCGGCAGTCTCCCTGCTGGAAGTGGCCGGGGAGGACGGCGTGGTGGACTGCGGATATTATGATCGGGCGCTGGACGAGGGCTGGCACGTCGCGCCCACCAACAACCAGAACAACCACGACGGGCAGTGGGGCGACGCCAGCGAAGCGCGGACTGTGGTACTGGCGAAAAGTCTGACGGAGGAAGCGCTGTACGCTGCCATGAAGGACCGCCAGGTCTACGCCACGCAGGACAGTGACCTTGCCATTTATTATGAGCTGAACGGTACGGTCATGGGCAGCATCATCCCCAAGTCCGAGAGTGCGGCGGTCACCGTTTTCCTGAGCGACCCCACGGATGAGGCCATCGGCAATGTGGAGGTGGTGACGGACGGCGGGGCAGTGCTTGTGAGCGAGTATGTCGAAACGCCTTCGCAGGTGCTGGAACTGTCCGCCTCCGGCGGACACAGCTACTACTATCTCCGTATCACCCAGCCGGATGGGGACGTAGCCGTAACCGCGCCCGTGTGGATGGACGGGTATGACGATATTGGCATCGAAAGCTTCACTTCGGACACCCTCACCCCTGCCCGGGACGAGAAGATCGGGCTGACTGTGGAGCTGTACAATGACGAGTCGGTGGACTTTATCGTGGAATCCCTGTCGCTTTATGCCGACGGAAAAGAGGTTTGCGCCGTCTCCGACCCGGGAACAGCGGCGGGCATGGGGACGCTGAGCCATACCTTTTCTTACGCCCATCGGGAGTATGGCATGACGGAGTTCCGGGTCGAAGCGGTTGGCAGCGTAAACGGGGAAAAGCGCACCTACGAAAAAACGCTGAGCCTGAGCTTCCATGTCCCGGAGCAGGTGAAGCGTATCGCCGTGGACGCTTCCCACGGCAATTCCGGCACCGGCAAGCTGAACCGGCTGGCCGAAATTGCGGCGCAGAACAGCATTTCGGTGAAGAAATTTGAGACGGAACTGCCCAAGGACAGCGACATCCTGTTGATAACCGCCCCGGCGGAGCCGTTTGACGAGGCATTTGTGGAGAAAGTCAGGACGTTTGCCGAAAGCGGCGGCACGGTCATTCTCTGCGGTCAGGCGGATAAGGGGCACACCTCCGGCGAGATGAACAAACTGCTGGAAGCCATGGGCGCAACCGTGCGCCTGAACGACGCCGCCGCGAGCAGTATATCCACCAACGTGTTCAACCCTGACAGCGGCCTGACGAAATCCCTGACGCAGGAGCAGACCTACACCCAGCGCGCCGGCTGCACCGTAAATCCGGGGAACGGCACCTGGCTGGTGAAGGGGCGTGATACCACCCACGGCATAGACGCGGACGCCGACGGACAGGACACCGGTGAAAACGCGGTGCTGCTTGCCTGTGAGGAACTGGCAAACGGCGGCAAAGTGTATGTCAGCGGCGGACTGTTCCTGGAAGACAGCGCCATGAAGGAACCGGACAATATCTGGAAACCCGTCAGCGGGAATCAGAGAATCGTGGAAGCGCTGCTGAAAATTGAGCGGGCGGCGTGTCCAGAGCTGGTCACCATCGGCGAAATGCGTTCCGGCAAGGCCGGGGAGATATACCACATTCGCGGCTGGGCGACCTCTGGAACCTCTCATCCCGGGAACATCTTCCCCAACACCATTTATCTACAGGACGATACCGGCGGCGTGGCGCTGGAGCCGTTTACGGAGGACGGCATCGAAGTCGGCACGCCCATAGAAGTGGTCGGGCAGAAGAAAATCCGCGGCGGCAACGTGGTGCTGAAGATTATCGACTACGATAAGAAGCTGGACGAGCCGCTTTACAACTACACGCCGAAAACCACCCCGAACAAGACCGCCATGGACTACGAAGCAAACGGCGGCCGCCTGATGCAGGTGGAGGGCAGGGTGACGGATGTGACCTACAGCGTCGGCGGCAAGGGCGTCTCCCGCATCACGTTAAAGGACGGAAACGGCGACCTTGCGGAAATTCTGATTGAGAACGGCATCGTATCCGGCGCAGACGGGAAAAACAACCTTGCGTCTCAGGTGAAGAAGGGCCGCACCGTGCGGGCGATCGGCATTCTCCATCTGGACGGCAACGGCACGCCGGTTCTCCGGGTGCGCAACTGCGACGAGGTGGTCTACGTGCCGCCCGTCCCGGTTTCCCTGGGTTCCCGCAGAAATCCCCGCACCGGCGACCTGATCTGGATTGCCGTCGGGGTGATGGTTCTGTCCGGAATCGGGCTTGCAGTGCTGGTGAATAAGAAGAAACGGTAAAAATAGTGCCGGGGGCGGTCAGCCCCCGGCATTCTTAATTTAAATGTGTATGTACTGCTTATTCAGCTTGTCCGCCTTGCAGAACAGGACGAAGCCGATGGCGAAGATGACGACCAGCGTACCCACGGCGATGTTTTCGTTTTGCAGCTCCAGCCCGAAGACATGGAATGACTGCCCGTCGGTGAGCTGACTGACCATGGCGATCAGGGTCGTACCAAGGAAGGACGCGCCCTTGCCGCAGATGTCCATGAGACCGAAGTATTCGCCGCTGCGCTCCGCCGGGATGATTTTCCCGAGGTAGCTGCGGCTCAGCGCCTGAATGCCGCCCTGAAACATACCCACCAGGACCGCCAGTACCCAGAACTGCCACTGGGACACAAGAAATACCGCGAACAGGGTAATGCCGGTGTAGCAGAGGATGCAGATCTTAATGAGCAGCCCCGTATCGTATTTGGCGGAGAACCGGCCGAAGGCGATGGAGCAGGGGAAGGCCACGAACTGGGTCAGCAGCAGCGCCAGCAGCAGCCCGGTGGTGTCCAGACCCAGAGCAGTGCCGTAGGCCGTGGCCATGTCGATGATGGTGTAAACGCCGTCGATGAAGAAGAAAAAGGCCAGCAGGTACAGGAAAATATGCTTCTGCTGCCGAACCTCCCGGAAGGTGCGTCCCAGCTGTCGGAAGGTGGAGAAAACGGGGCTGCCGGTATGCTCCACGAAGGCGGTCTGGCGGTAACGCTTCAGCAGCGGCTGGGTGCATACGAACCACCACACGGCGGTAATGAGGAAGGAAACGACCATGGCCGTTCCCGCGCCGATGCCGATCTTGCCCCCGAACAGCACCAGCAGCAGACAGAGGATGAAGGGAATCACGGAACCGATATAGCCGTAGGCGTAGCCCATGGAGGATACCGTGTCCATCCGCTCGTCGGTGGTGACCTCCGGGAGCATGGCGTCGTAGAACACCAGACTGGAGGAATACCCCACCTTGGCCAGAACGAACACCACCAGAAATGCCAGCCATCCCGCGGTCACGCCCATGGCGGCGCAGCCGAGAACGCCCAGAAGCATACAGGCCATGAAAATCGGCTTCTTGAAGCCCCGGTGGTCAGCCAGCGTGCCGCAGATGGGACCGATGACGGCCACCAGCAGCGTGGCAGCGGAACCGGCGTAGCCCCAATAGGACAAATACAATGACTCGTTCAGCCCGCCGGTAGTCGCCAGAGCGTTGAAATAAATGGGAATCAGAGTCGAAACCAGTAGAATGAACGCGGAATTGCCGATGTCATAGAGAATCCAGCTCCGCTCCAATGCGGTGAGTTTGATTTTTTTCACTTCTACCACTCCTTAAATTTTAGCCGAAGGCCGGGGCAAAATCCTGCCCCAGAGGCTCGCCGGTGCGCATGTGCTCGTCCAGCTGGCTAAGCAAAACGGGATAGCGCTTGAGCGCGCGGTTGTACAGCACCAGCATTTCGCTGTCCATCCACAGCCAGCGGTCGTCGCCATGTTCCGGCATGAGCTGATCCTCAATGGCCGGGCTGCGGGTCAGGCGCAGCAGACGCTGGACGCGCTTGCGGTTCTCGCCCACCAGAAACCGGGTGGCGCGGGCCATGTTGCGGACGCAGGTGTTGACGTTCGCCGGGGTGGCGGGGGGATAAAAGAGGGCAACCGTGACGCACTCTCCCCGGGTCAGCCGCATGTGGGCGCTGCCGTCGTAGGTGTGGGGCAGGACGACGCCGTCGGATTCCAGCAGATACCGGTCGAATTCCGATTCCAGCTCCACGTGACGGGCGCTGCCGTCCGCTTCCTTTTTCTCCACGTAGGGGTGGCACAGGGAATCCAGACAGTAATGCCCCAGCAGCCCCAGAAGATAGACCCGCCCGGCCTCGCTGCCCGCCTGGGCGCAGACCCGGGCGAAGAATTCCTGCCCGGACTGGGCGTGGAAGACGCCGCCCAGCTGTCCCGTGGCGGTTTTGATCAGGGGGTTATAGTAAAAGAAAATATCCGGCCCGTGCAGACCCATATCGTAAAGCCGCCGGAACCGCTGGATACTTCGGCGGCCGTTGGGACACATTCCGGAGAGCAGCTGCTTTCCGAAGCGGTAATGGGCGTAATTTGCTGGCATGATCGGTCACCTCGTTGTTTTTTCTCACGTTTTCTCATTCTACATGATAATTCGGCAAAAGAGAAGCACTTTTTTCAAAATTCCACTTCAAATTTCTGTAAAGCCGGGGCGTTGCAATGCCAGCGGCACCGTGGTATAATGAACAAAATTGCCATTTTTCGAGGTGCGATATGGAAACACGCAAGCTTTATTATGAAGATTCTCACCTTTCCCGCTTTACATCGGCGGTGCTTTCCTGCGCGAAGGCCGCGGACGGATGGGAGGTCACGCTGGCCGCTACCGCCTTTTACCCCGAGGGCGGCGGTCAGGCGGGGGACTCGGGAACCCTGAACGGCGTCCGGGTGCGCAGTACCCGGGAACGGGAGGGGGCGGTGATTCACCTGTGCGAAGCGCCCCTGGAAGCGGGCGCGGAGGTCACGGGGGTGATCGACTACGACCTGCGCTTCCCGCGGATGCAGCAGCATTCCGGGGAGCATATCGTCTCCGGGATTCTCAACCGCCGCTACGGCTGCCACAATACCGGCTTCCACATGGGCGCGGACGTCATCACCATCGACTTTGACGGGGTCATCCCGCCGCAGGTGCTGCCGGAAATCGAAGCGGAGGCCAACGGAGCAGTGTGGCAGAACCTGCCCGTGCGGTGCTGGTATCCCAGTCCGGAGGAGCTGCCCGCTATCCCCTACCGCTCGAAAAAGGCCCTTGCATGGCCGGTGCGGATCGTGGAAATTCCCGGCTACGATTGCTGCGCCTGCTGCGGCACCCATGTGGCGGCTACGGGGGAAATCGGCCTCATCAAGCTGCTGAGCGCGGTGAGCTTCCGGGGCGGCACCCGGATCGAGATGGCCTGCGGGTCGCAGGCGCTGGCGCTGCTGAACGCGGCCTTTGACCAGAACCGGCAGGTTTCTCAGGCTTTTTCCGCGAAAATCACGGAGACCGGCGAAGCTGCCCGGCGGATGAACGAGCTGCTTTCGGCGCAGAAGTACCGCATGGCTGGTCTGGAAAAGCGGGTCTTTGCCGGAATCGCGGAAAGTTATGGAAACCGCGGCAATGTCCTGCACTTTGAGGAAGGCTTAAGCGCCGACGGCGTCCGGGAACTGGCGGATGCTATCGCGGACAAGTGCGGCGGCACGGCGGCGGTATTCAGCGGCGGCGAGGGCGGCTATGCCTACTGCCTGATTGCCCGCCAGGGCGACCTGCGGCAGCTGGGTCGGGACATGACCGCTGCGCTCCATGGCCGGGGCGGCGGAAAACCCCTCTGCCAGCAGGGGCGGGTGCAGGCGGCGAAGGAAGAAATCGAAGCCTTTTTCGCCGACAGACAGTGAATTTGGTAGTTCGGTGAGGAAAAAGAGGGCACGAAGCCGCTTTTTGTTCATAAATTCGACTTTTATTCTCTTTGCGCTTATGCTATAATACCCAAAATGACCTGTGCCGCCGAAACTGTTCGGAAGGCACAAAAGGAGAAACATATGGGAGTATTTGAAAAAATTTTCGGCACCCGTTCCCAGCGGGAAATTAAGAAAATCCAGCCCACGGTGGATAAAATTCTGGCGCTGGAGGACGACTACAAGGCGCTTTCCGAGGAAGCCCTGAAGGCCAAAACCGCCGAGTTCAAGAACCGGCTGGATCAGGGGGAGACGCTGGACGACCTCCTGCCGGAAGCATTTGCCGCCGTTCGGGAAGCGGCCGACCGGGTGCTGGGAATGCGCCCCTATCCTGTCCAGCTCATCGGCGGCATCGTGCTCCATCAGGGGCGCATCGCCGAAATGAAGACCGGTGAAGGCAAGACGCTGGTCGCCATTCTGCCCTGTTACCTAAACGCGCTGACCGGTAAGGGCGTTCACGTGGTCACCGTCAACGAGTACCTTGCCAAGCGTGACTCTGAGTGGATGGGCAAGGTCTACCGCTACATGGGGCTTTCCGTCGGTCTGGTGATCCCCGGCATGTCCCCGGCGGAGCGCCGGGTGGCCTACGCCGCCGACATCACCTACTGCACCAACAACGAGCTTGGCTTTGACTACCTCCGGGACAACATGGCGATCTACAAGTCCGAGCTGGTGCAGCGGGGACACGCCTTTGCCATCGTGGACGAGGTGGACTCCATCCTCATCGATGAAGCCCGCACCCCGCTGATTATTTCCGGCAAGGGGGAGGATTCCTCCAAGCTGTACGAAATGGCTGACCATTTCGTGTCCACCCTGCGCAAGCAGGTCTTCGCCAAGACCGACGAGAAGGAGATCCACGACGACTACGACTGCGACTACATCGTGGACGAAAAACAGCGCACCGTGTCCCTCACCGCCAGCGGCATCGCCAAGGCGGAGAAGTTCTTCGGCGTGGAAAATCTGGCCGACGCGGAGAACGCTACCCTCTCTCACCACATCAATCAGGCCATGAAGGCCCGCGGCCTTATGAAGCGGGACATTGACTACGTCATCAAGGACGGTCAGGTCATCATCGTGGATGAGTTCACCGGCCGTCTCATGTACGGCCGCCGGTACAACGAGGGCCTGCATCAGGCCATCGAAGCCAAGGAGGGCGTGACCGTTGCGGGGGAGAGCAAGACCCTGGCCACCATCACCTTCCAGAATTTCTTCCGGCTGTACGGCAAGCTCTCCGGCATGACCGGCACCGCGCTGACAGAGGAAGAGGAATTCAGCGCCATTTACAATCTGGACGTGGTGGAGATTCCCACCAACCGTCCCGTCATCCGTATCGACCACCCCGATGTGGTGTACAAGACCGAAGCGGGCAAGTTCCGCGCCATCATCCGGCAGGTGAAAGAGTGCCACGAAAAGGGTCAGCCCGTGCTGGTTGGTACGATCTCCATTGAAAAGAGCGAAATCCTCAGCAAGCTGCTGAAACGGGAGGGCATCCCCCACAGCGTCCTGAACGCCAAGCATCATGAGCAGGAAGCCCAGATCGTGGCGCAGGCAGGCAAGCTGGGCGCCGTGACCATCGCCACCAACATGGCGGGCCGTGGTACCGACATCATGCTGGGCGGCAACGCCGATTTCCTTGCGAAAGCGGAGCTTGCGAGAATGGATTTCCCGGAGGAGCTTTTACAGGAGGCCGACTCCTACGCCGAGACCAGCGACCCTGAAATTCTGAAAGTGCGCCACACCTACGAAGAGCTGCTGAAAAAGCACAAGGCCGCCATTGCGCAGGAGGCGGAGCAGGTTCGCGCTGCCGGCGGTCTGTTCATCATCGGCACCGAGCGCCACGAGTCCCGGCGGATCGACAATCAGCTGCGGGGACGTTCCGGCCGTCAGGGCGACCCCGGCGAAAGCCGCTTCTACCTGAGCTTACAGGACGATCTGATGCGCCTGTTCTCCACCGACCGGGTGATGAGCATGATGGACTCCCTGGGTCTGGACGAGGATACCCCCATCGACGCGAAAATCCTCAGCAACGCCGTGGAAAACGCCCAGAAGAGCGTAGAATCCCGGAACTTCCGCGCAAGAAAGAACGTTCTGGAATACGATAACGTCATGAACACCCAGCGTGAGGTCATCTACGCCCAGCGGCAGAAGGTGCTGGACGGGGAAGACCTGCGGGAGAACATGATGCAGATGCTCCGCTCCCTTGTGGAGAGCGATGTTTCCACCGCCCTCAGCGGGCATGGCGGCGAGGTGAACGAGGACGGCCTGAAGGGGCTGGCCAACGCCATGGAGGGCATCTACTTCGCCAAAGGCACGCTGGCGTCCCGCCGGGAGCAGCTGCTGGCCATGAATGCCGACCAGCTGACGGACACCGTTTTTGAAATTGCCAAGCACACCTACGAGGCCAAGGAAGCCGCCTACACCCCCAAGATCATGCGGGAGCTGGAGCGTGTGGTCATGCTCCGGGTGGTGGACGAATACTGGATGGACAACATCGACGCCATGGACGATCTGAAGCAGGGCATCGGTCTGCGGGCTTACGGCCAGCACGACCCGGTGGTGGCCTACAAGGAAGAGGGCTACCAGATGTTCGAGGCCATGATCACCGCCATCAAGGAGGAGACCATCCGCCGGATGTTCCTGGTGCAGCTGCGTCCCGCGCAGGAAGTCAAGCGGGAGAAGGTGGCCAAGGAGACCGGCACCTCCGCCCCGGACAAGTCTCAGGTCAAGCGTGCGCCGGTGCGTAAGGAGCATAAGGTCGGCCCCAACGATCCCTGTCCCTGCGGCAGCGGCAAGAAGTACAAGAAGTGCTGCATGCAGAAGGACAAACTCGAAAGTTAAGATAACAGAGAATCGGAAGTAAGGCGCTTTACGCCTTACTTCCGACGCGCGAAAACGAGATTATGATACGAACACAGAAATACGAGACACTCCAATATCTCACCGCCGACGGCATCACCGTCCCCCACGGGTTCACCACCCGTCTTGGCGGCGTCAGCACCGGCACCCAGAGCAGCCTGAATCTGGCCGTAGGCCGGGGGGACTCTCTGGAAAACGTGGAGGAAAACCTCCGCCGCCTCGGCCGCGCCGTGGGCTTCGACCCGGAAAAACTGGTGATGACATTGCAGATCCATTCGGACATCGTCCGGGTGGTGACGGAAAAAGACCATATCGGCCTGTGCCACCGGGACTATCCCAAGTGCGACGCCCTTGTGACAAACACCCCCGGCGTTGCGCTGCTGGTGTTCACTGCCGACTGCACGCCGCTGCTGTTTTTCGACCCCGCGACCGGGGCGGTGGGCGCGGCACACGCCGGTTGGCGGGGGACTGCCCAGGCCATCGGCGCAAAGGTGGTTCACGCCATGGCGGAGAACTTCGGCGCGAAGCCGGAGAACATCCGCGCGGCCATCGGCCCCAACATCGGCATGTGCCATTTTGAGACCGACCACGACGTCCCCGATGCCATGCGCGCCGCCTTCGGCCCGGAGGTGGACGCCTACATCGAAAAACGGGGCGAAAAATACCATCTGGACTTAAAGCAGATCAACGCCATGGTTCTGCGCCGCTGCGGCGTGGAACACATTGACTTAAGTAGAGACTGCACCGTGTGCAGCTGCGACCGCTTCTGGTCCCACCGGGCGACCGGCGGGGAGCGGGGGTCCCAGGGCGCGGTGATCGTCTGTCAGGAGGTGACGGGATGAAGAAGGGAATATCCGCGCTGCTGGCGCTCGTTCTTTGCCTGGGGTGCTTCACCGGCTGCGTCGGGAGCATCGACAATTCCGCCTACGTCCCCACGGGAGACGCCCTTCTGATGGAGGGGGAGGACCCGGCGGAGGAAACCATCGCGCCGGACTCTCAGGATCTGACGCTGGCCTACTATCCCGACCGCTCCATGAACCCCCTGTACGGCAGCGACTACACCAACCGCGTGGTCATGTCCCTGATGTATCAGGGGCTGTTCGCGGTTGACTCCAAGAACAATACGACCCCCATTTTGTGCTCTCAGTATCAGGTCACCCCGGATAACCGTACATGGACGATCTATCTGGAACCCAACGCGACCTTCTCCGACGGCACCCGGGTCACGGTGCAGGACGTGGTTGCGAGCTACGAGCAGGCGCGGCAGAACGTGTATTACAAGGGACGCTTCACCCACATTGCCCGTGTGGAGCTGTCCAGCGACGGCGGCGTGGACTTTTTCCTTGACACGCCGTACCAGAATCTGGCGCTGCTGCTGGATATCCCCATCGTCAAGGCTTCGGAAGTGACCGTGGACAACCCCCTTGGAACCGGCCCCTACTCTCTGGAAGACGGCATCGGCGGCAAGCACTTGCAGCGGGTGGTGGGCTGGTGGTGCAGCAGCGACGACTTAGTGGCAAAGGATTCCTCCATCGCCCTTGTGGAAGCGGAATCCCCTTCCCAGATCCGGGACGAGTTTGAGTTTTCCGGCCTGAGCGTGGTCTGCACCAACCCCCAGACGGATTCCTACGCCGACTACCGCTGCGACTTCGAGCTGTGGGAAGTGGACAGCGGCTTCATGATGTATATCGGCTGCAACGTCACCTACAGTAAATTTTTCGACGACGGCACCCTGCGTACCTTCCTGACCTACGGCATCGACCGGCAGACGCTGGTGGACGACAACTACGGCGGACTGGCGCTGCCCACGACCCTGCCCATTTCCCCCATGTCGCCGTATTACAGCAAAAGTCTGGCAACAAATTATGATTACGACGAGATGCGCTTCATCGACGCGGCCAGCAAATTCCGCGTTCCCACCAACGACAAGGGCGTGCCGAGGACGCTGCAGCTGCTGGTCAACAGCGACGATTCCGCCCGCCTGCGCTGCGCCCGGAACATCGCGGCCACGCTGACGGAGCTGGGTCTTGCCTGCGAGACGGTGGAAAGTCCCACCAGCGTCTACGAAGCCCGGCTTCAGGCGGCCAACTACGACATTTACCTCGGCATCACGAAGCTGCCCACAACGGCGGATCTGTCGGAATTCTACCGGCCGTGGGGCGAAATGAGCTGGGGCGGCCTCGCCAACGAGACGATCTACAACATGGTCAATCAGTCTCTGGCGGACAGAGGCAACTACTATAACCTGCACAAGCTGGTGGCGGACGACGGCCGGATCATCCCCGTGATGGCCGGTTACTACGCCATCTACGCCAAGCGCGGCGTGCTGAGCGACCTGAACCCCGCCCGGGACAACGTGTTCTACTACACACTGGGCAAGACCATGGAGAGCAGTAAGGTTGCCACGCAGTTCAGCTGAGAGAGACCGCAGATCTGCGGAAAAATATCTACCAACAGGAAAGGAAGAAGATCATGAAAAGAGTTATTGCCCTGACGCTTACCTTGGCGCTGCTGCTGTGCGGCTGCGGTGCCAGGAGCGCGCCTGCCACAACTCCCGCAGCGGTGCCGGAGACCACCGCCGCGCCGACCGCCGAACCCACCGCGGAACCCACGGCGGAACCGACCACCGTGCCGACCACGGAACCGGAGGTTTATGTCAACCCCCTGAACGGCGAAGTTCTGGATGCGCCCTTCACCGGCCGTATTTTTGCCAACACCGTGAGCAATCTGGCGGACAACATTCCCCATGTGGGCGTGGTGAAGGCGGACATGCTGATCGAGTGCTACGTCAACATGGACAGCGTGGTGCGCTGTCTGGCGCTGTTTACCGACATCGACTCCGTGGACGCCATCGGCTCCACCCGTTCCACCCGGCCCATGTTCAACAGCATCGCCCAGCACTATGACCTGATCCTGTCCCACGCGGGCGGCTCCGCGCAGGCGCTGAAGGATGCCAAGGATCGGGGCGTGGAGAATTTCAACATTGACGAATGGGTGGTGGCCTCCACCGGCGCTTCCTATCGGGACACCGAGCGCAAGGGCGCGCTGGAGAACACCCTCTACGGCATCGGTTCCGGCATCAAAGCCTACGCCGAGTCTCAGGGCTACCCCATGACGCTGGAGCGGGACTACGGCTTCGACTTCACCGACGACGGCACCCCGGCGGACGGTGTTGAGGCCAAGGACATCAGCATCACGCTGGTCTACGAAAAGGCCAGAAAGGAAACCCGGATGGTCTATGACGAGAGCACGGGCAAATACGCCTTCAACCAGTACGGCAAGGTCATGACCGACCTGAAGACTGAGGAAGTCGAAGCGTTCCGGAACGTCATCGTCATGTACGCGGACATCACCACCACCGGCATTTACCACATCGCGGACTTCAATGCCGGTGGCAAGGGCTACTTTGCCTGCGGCGGCAAGCTCATCCCCATCGTCTGGATGTGCGGCGGCGATAAGGAGCCGTTCCGCTTCTTCACGGAAAGCGGCGAGCCGCTGGAGCTTGGCCGGGGCAACACCTACATGGCCATCTGCACGCCTCAGTCCCCCGTCGTCTGCGAAGGAATGCCGGAGCAGCCCGCCGAAACCACGGCCGCGTCCTGAGTTTGGGACGGATATTCCGGGAAATGAAAAGCGCCCGCAGCGTCACGCGGCGGGCGCTTTTGCGCGAATGAGCAACATGCACCGAAAAATAGCAAAAACTGATCGGAATTTTACGAAAATTACACTTTACAACGCAGTGGGATTATTGTATAATGGATTCCGTACGGAGATATCGAATGCCGTACCTGAAAAGTAAAATACTGCCTTCCGGCAGTAATAAAAATGGAGGAATTACCATGTCTGTTAAAGTTGCAATCAATGGTTTTGGCCGTATCGGCCGTCTGGCTTTCCGTCAGATGTTCGGTGCCGAGGGTTTTGAAGTCGTCGCCATCAACGACCTGACCTCTCCCAAGATGCTGGCTCACCTGCTGAAGTACGATTCCACTCAGGGCAACTACGCTGCTCAGGGTCACGTCGTTGAGGCCGGCGAGGACTTCATCACTGTGGACGGCAAGAAGATCACCATTTACGCCAAGGCCAACGCTGCCGAGCTGCCCTGGGGCGAGCTGGGTGTTGACGTTGTTCTGGAGTGCACCGGTTTCTACACTTCCAAGGCCAAGGCTCAGGCGCACATCGACGCCGGCGCCAAGAAGGTCGTCATTTCCGCTCCTGCCGGCAATGACCTGCCCACCATCGTTTACAACGTTAACCACAACACCCTGACCAAGGAAGACAACATCATCTCCGCCGCTTCCTGCACCACCAACTGCCTGGCTCCCATGGCCAAGGCTCTGAACGACGGCTGGAAGATCCAGTCCGGCATTATGTGCACCATCCACGCCTACACCGGCGACCAGATGATTCTGGACGGCCCCCAGCGCAAGGGCGACCTGCGTCGTTCCCGTGCGGGTGCTGTGAACATCGTTCCCAACTCCACCGGCGCTGCCAAGGCCATCGGTCTGGTCATCCCCGAGCTGAACGGCAAGCTGATCGGTGCTGCTCAGCGTGTTCCCACCCCCACCGGCTCCACCACCATCCTGAACGCCGTTGTTGAGGGCAACCCCACCAAGGAAGAGATCAACGCTCAGATGAAGTCTCAGGCCACCGAGTCCTTCGGCTACAACACCGATGAGATCGTTTCCTCCGACATCGTTGGCATGCGTTTCGGCTCCCTGTTCGATGCCACCCAGACCATGGTCATCAATCTGGGCAACGGCACCAGCCAGGTGCAGGTCGTTTCCTGGTACGACAACGAGAACTCCTATGTTTCTCAGATGGTCCGCACCATCAAGCACTTCGCTACCCTGCTGTAATTCCGGTTCGGATAATGTAAGATTCCCCGCGGCACCCAAAGTGCCGCGGGGATTTTTCGCTGTTCAGGGCTGCCAGAATTCGTTCAGGCTCCGGCGCACCTTGCCGGTATAGCCCGTTACCGGGTGGGCTTCCAGCATGGAGCGCAGCACCGCTTCCTCGGTGGCCTCCGCGACCGCACGGAAGGCGTCGTCTATGTGGGACTCGTGGATGCAGCGGAAGTTCAGGCAATCGCCCTGCGCGGGAATGCGGTTGGCGGTGGAAAAGCCTACCATGACTTCGCCGCTGCCGTGGCCGATATAGCTGCCCAGCCGGGCAAGCCCCACGCTGCACCGACGGATGATCCGTCCCAGCTGGCGGGAGGTGACGGGCAGGTCGGTGCCGACGATCATGATGCAGCTGCCCTCGTCCGGAGTGTCCTCCCGGATGCGCTGTTCAATCGCTTTGCCGACGTTTTCCCCGCCGATGGTCAAATCCCGCAGACACCCGTGGTTCGTCAGAACCAGCACGCCCACGGTGAAGGTCTCACCGCCGATCTCCACAAGCCGGGAGGAGGAACCGATGCCGCCCTTCAGGTCGTGGCAGGTCATGCCCTTGCCCGCGCCCACGTCGCCCTGCGCAAAGTCCGCCGACGCGGCGGCAATGGCGGCGAACACCTCTGCCTGCCCCACCGCCCGGTGACGGATGTCGTTCAGGGATGCGTCGTTGCACTCGCACACCACGGGGTTCACGGAAAGAACCGGATATCCCCGGCGCTCCCCCTGACGGCACATATATTCCACCATGGCGTCGTGAACCAACCCCACGTTCAGGGTGTTCGTCAGGGCGATGGGGGCCTCCAGCGTCCCAAGCTCCCCGATCTGCATCAGCCCGGTGGTTTTCCCAAAGCCGTTGAGAACGTGGTAAGCCGCGGGCATTTTATTGCGGAAAATGTCGTCCTCGCAGGGCAGGATCACCGTCACGCCGGTTTTGTGCCGTTCATCGTCCACGGTGCAGTGGCCGACGCGGACGCCTGACACGTCCGCGATGGAGTTCCGCGGCCCGTGGGGCATACGGCCGATGTTCAAATCCATAAAAATTCCTCCCGAGTGTTTTTTTGACATTATACCGTTTCGGACGGAAGAATGCAACGGTTTTGCCATAAAGAGGGAGGTTTCCCGTGAAGCGGCAAAAAATCCCGTGTTCATGCTGTTGCGGAGGGTTGACCCCTATGTTACAATTAAAATTGAAAACCAAAAGGAAGGCGGCACCGGATGGTGCGGAAGTGTGAACCCAAATGAAAAGATGCCCCTGCTGCGGCGCGCCCTATGACGGCAAGCGCTGCCGGGAATGTTACTACGAGCCGTTTACCGAGGAGATTGCCCACGGGATGCATACCCATGAGGGGGAACCGCTGGTCATTGAGCACCCGGAGGATAGGCCCATCCGCCGGAGTGTCCCCACCCGGCAAAAAGAATGCAGGCAGTATTCCGGCCGGCGGAAAAAGACCAGCCCCAAGTGGCTCTGGCCGATTCTGATCGTAACCGCGTTCATGGTGGCGCAGTACGTGCTGACGGAGTTCATTACCGAAAAAGTGAGCAGCATGTCCTCCCTGTGGAGCGACGACGGGGACACCTGGGAGACGGAAGCGGTGATTCGCCCGGAGGATTTCCACCACCAGACCGTCCTGTACGACAAGGACGGTATTCTGGCCGTGGCCGACTGGAAGGACGGAGACACATACACGGACGAGATTCCCGTCTACCTGCGCAACGATTCAGACCGGGACGTTATGCTCATGAGCAGCATGGACTGCGTCAACGGCTACATGACGGAGTACCGCCTCTTTTTGGGCGAGGTGGAAGCGGGACAGGAGGAAATGACCTCGATCTGGGTCAACGATACCGACCTTGAAAGCGGAAATATTGAAACGATCGGCGAACTCTCGTTCTGCTTGGAAGTGACGGATGCCAGCGACTACAATCCGCTGGATTCTACGCCCCCCATTACCCTGCGCGCAGACAAGAACAATGTCCGGTCGGTGGAGAGCGGCGGCACGACGGTTCTGGAGGAGGCGGGCATCACCCTTACCTACACGGGCAGCGAGGGTGAGCTTTGCGAGGACGGCGCCTTCCGGTTCCGGGTAGAGAATCATTCCGAGCGGAATATCTGGCTCTACACGATGGAAACCTATGTGAACGGCGAATCCGCTGATCTGTTCCTGTTCGACGAGCTTGCGCCGGACGCCTGGGGCAAGTGCGAAATGTGGCTGTATGACGCGGACGTGGAGCGGGTTCGGGACATCACCTCCCTGGAGCTGGTGCTGGGCGTCCTGGATCATGACACCGATGAGCTTTTGCTGGAAAGCAAGCGGGTCAGCATTCCCGTTACAAAATAGTGTTTTCTTCCCCCGGCTGCATCAGCAGCCGGGGGAGCATTCGCTTCCAAAAAATCCACGAAAAAAGCAACGAGCCATTGAAAGAACGGTGGAAATTTGATACTATATAGAAAATGTGGGGCGGCCACGCGCCCGCCCCGAAAAACGATCAGGTGAAACCATGAACACCAAACAGGATTACATTGCCGTCTTTGACTCCGGCGTGGGCGGCATCAGCGTACTGCGGCACCTGCGGCGCCTCATGCCCGGGGAGCGGTATCTCTATTTTGGCGACTCCGCCAACGCCCCCTACGGCACAAAAACCAAGGACGAGGTGGAAGCCCTCACCTTCGCCGCAGCGCGGCGGCTGATGGCCCGGGGGGTCAAGGCGCTGGTGGTGGCCTGCAACACCGCGACCTCCGCCGCCATTCACGACCTGCGGGAAGCCTATCCGGATACCATCGTCATCGGCATCGAGCCTGCCCTCAAGCTGGCCTATGACCGGTATCACGGCGGCGGCATCGGCGTGATGGCCACGCCCATGACCCTGCGGGAGGAAAAATTTGAAGCGCTGATGCACCGATACGACCAGAGCTGCCGAATCTATAAAATTCCCGCGCCGGGGCTGGTGGAGCTGGTGGAGCGGGGACAGGCGGATTCCCCGGAAGCCGAATCCCTTCTGCGGGAGCTGTTCGCCCCCTATCAGGGAAAGCTGGACGAGGTGGTGCTGGGGTGTACCCATTATCCCTTCGCGGCGAAGGCCATTTCCCGGGTGCTGGGAAGCGGCGTCGCCCTGTTAGACGGCGGCGACGGCACCGCCCGGGAGACCCGCCGCCGGCTGGCGGAAGCGGGGCTTCTGGAAAACGGAACAGGCGAGGTCATCCTCACCAACAGCCTCCCGGACGAGTCAATTCTCGAATTGTCCCGGAAGCTGTTGGATGAGAAATAGATATGGAGGAAAAGATTATGGACGACAACATTCTGGTCATCGGCATTGCGGGCGGCACGGGCAGCGGCAAAACCACCCTGATGAACAATCTGATCTCCCGCTTTGAGGGCATGGTCACGGTCATCAGCCACGACAACTACTATAAGCGCCACGACGACATGACCTACGAGGAGCGCAGTCAGCTCAATTACGACGAGCCTGCCGCCTTCGACACCAGCCTGATGGTCTATCATCTGGAAGAACTGCGCCGGGGACACGCCATCGAATGCCCGGTGTACGACTTTACCATCCATAACCGGTCGGAGCAGACCATTCACATCGTGCCGAAAAAGGTCATTATCGTGGAGGGCATTCTGATCTTCGAGAACGAGGAGCTGCGCAACCTCATGGACATCCGGATTTTCGTGGACACCGACGCGGACATCCGCCTGTGCCGCCGCATCAAGCGGGACGTGAACAAGCGGGGAAGAACTTTGGAAAGCGTACTGAAGCAGTATCAGGACACGGTCAAGCCCATGCGCGAGCGGTACGTGGAGCCGAGCAAGAAGTACGCCAACATCGTCGTCCCCGAGGGCGGAAAAAATCTGGTGGCGCTGGACATGATCGTCGGCCGCATCCAGCGGCATCTGGAGGAAACATGAATTACGAGAGCCTGATTTTTGACATTGACGGCACCCTCTGGGATTCCCGTGCGCTGGTGGCGGAGGGCTACAACATCCAGCTTAACAAAGAGGGGCTTTCCCGGTACTGCATCACGGCGGAAACCCTGAAACCCCTGTTCGGCCGGGTGATGACGGAGATCGCCGACGTTCTGTTTGCCGACTTTCCGGAAAAAGAGCGCTACGCCCTGATGGCGCGGTGCATGGAGACGGAAAACCGCCACCTCCACGAAAACCCCTGCCATATCGGCTACCCCGGCGTCCGGGAGACGATGGAAGAGTTGGCGAAGACGCACCGCCTGTTCATCGTCAGCAACAGTCAGCAGGGCTATCCGGAGCTGTGCATTTCCAAGCTGGGGCTGACCGGCTGCATCACCGGCCATCTGTGCTTCGGCGACACCGGCACCAGCAAGGGAAAGACAATCCGCACACTGATGGAGAAATACAACATCACCTCCTGCGCCTACATCGGCGACACGCAGGGGGATTACGAGGCCACGGTGGAAGCGGGCGTTCCCTTCCTCTGGGCAAGCTACGGCTTCGGCACCCCGGCGGGGTACGCCGGGAAAATCGATTCCTTTGAGGATTTGCTGAAGTTATAAACATTATGGAGGTTCCATGAGTATCCCAATCGACACTTACTGCCTGCAATGCCTTCTGCGGCGGAACATCGCCCTTGCCCAGACGCTGGGGACGGAGGAGCAGGCAACGGCCTTTGCCAAAGAGATCATGAAGCTGTGCATTAATGCGCCGGAGGGGGTGTCCTCCCCCTGGTTCGGGCCGAAGATCGCCGACCTGCTTCACGAAATGTACGGCCTTGACTATGACCGTTTCCGTCAGGAAAAGCTGGATTCCAACCGCTTCGTGCTGGAGCGGCTCCCCATGATCCGGAAAAGGGTGACGGAAGCCAAGGACCCGGTTCTTGCGGGGCTGCAATTTGCCATTCTGGGAAATTATCTGGACTTTTCCGCCTTGCAGGGGCAGGTCAGCTTTGAAAAGCTGGAGGAAATGCTGGACAAGGCGCTGGAAATGGAGCTGGACGAGCAGGTGTACGCTTACTTTTGCCGGGACTTACGCCGGGGCGGGAAGCTGGTGTACCTGACGGACAATGCCGGAGAGATCGGCTTTGACCGGGTGCTGGCCGAGGCAATCGCGGCGGCGTATCCGGATATTGCCATCACTTTCTGCGTCCGGGGCGCCATTGCCCAGAACGACGCGACCCGGGAGGACGCCGCCGCCGTGGGCATCCCCTTCCCGGTGATCGACAACGGCAACCGGGTGGCGGGCACCCAGCTGGATATGCTGAGCGAGGAAGCCGCCGCGGCGCTGTCGGACGCGGACGTGATCCTCGCCAAGGGCATGGCCAACGCGGAGACGATGCTGGGCTGCGGGTACAACGTGTACTACGCGTTTCTGGTAAAATGCCAGCGCTTCGTCACCCGCTTCGGCAAGCCCATGTTCACCCCCATGCTGGTGAAGGAACGGGAGTAAAAAATTCCTCTGCTGCGGTGGCAACAGAGGAATTTTTGCAATCAGGAATGGCGCTGGGTGGGCTGGAGGTAGCATTCTGTGCTCCAGCTGAAACAGCTATCGTACTCGACGGTCAGATAGACGGTCTTCTTGCCGTCCTTCAACTGGACGAAGCACACGCCGTTTTCGTCAAAGAGATCGGTGATGTCCATACTCTGATCTTTATAGTAGACCCACACCGTTCCGTCCTCCCGGTAGGTCACATCGATTCTGCTCTGAAGGTCTTCCAGAAGCTCTTCCTCCGTCAGAGGGCGCTCCCGGCCAAGGGCGTCGATGGCTACACCGCCGCCCCCTTCGCTGTGTACCCCGTCGGCAGCTTCGTAGGTCAGCTCGTAGCTGCCGTCCTGAATTTCCAGAACGGCGTCGGTCTGATCGCCGTAGCACCAGAGCTGGATGGTTCGCTGAATGCCCCCCACGTCCTCCGCATAGCATACGCCCGCCATGGCAAATACCGCAATCACCGCGGCGCACAGCAGCACCGCCTTCCGCAGGGAAAAATGCTTTTTCGTTTCCATATGGGTTACCTCCGTCAAAATGTCCTCGGAGGCATGAAGCACGCCGAAGGCACGCCGGTATTTTTCCTTATTCGTCATCGTTCCACGCCTCCATCAGTTTGGTTTTCAGGAGCTGCCGTCCCCGGTTCAGCTGGCTTTTGACGGTGCCTTCCCGCGAGTGGAGAATCTCCGCGATCCGGGCGACGCTGTAGTCCTCGTAATAAAACAGGTGGATCACCGTCCGGTACTTGGCGGGCAGGGACATGACCGCCTCAAAGAGGGACTTATCCTCCGGCGCTTCAAAGACCAGCGTTTCCATATAGTCCTCCCATGAGACCCGGTGCTTTTCCCAGAAGGAACGCTTCTGATCTCTGGCCCGGTTGATGGCGACCCGCAAAAGCCATGCGCGGATGTGATCCTCGTCGGTAAATTCCTTGTCATAGGAACAGTACCGCAGATATGTATCCTGCACCGCGTCGTCGGCGTCCGCCTGATTCCCTGTGACGCTGAACGCCGCAGAGAAAACACGGTCGCCGTATAAGCGAAAGGCATCCTCAGCTGACAGTTTCATAGACAACCCCTTGTTCGTTAGAAGTACTTCTGCCAATAGAACGTATGAGAAGCGGAAAAGGTTGCGTATTCTGGAAAATTATTTTTGAGTATTGTATCATCCGAAGCGCTTTCCTTCAAGGGCGTTTTCCACCGCTGATTGGGCAAAATGTTGAAAAAAAGTCCCGGAATTTGTGAAAACCCTCTTGCCAAACAGGAAAAACAGTGATATAATCCTAACGTAAACAGGTAGAAGGTAGGAAAGAGAGGCGCGAGCGCCTCTCTTTCTTGCTGATTAAGGTCGTGTCTGAGAGCGGACGAAAGCCCCCTTTCGGACAGACTCAGGGAAAGGGTGTATCCATGAAAGTTACCGAACAAGTGGCGGCCTTCGCCGAGCCCATCGTAAAAGAACACGGCTGCGAGCTTTGGGACGTGGAATACGTCCGGGAGGGCAGCGAATATTTCCTGCGGCTGTATATTGACAAGGACGGCGGCGTGGACATCAACGACTGCGAGGCCATCTCCCGCGCCGTTGACCCCATTCTGGACGAAAAGGACCCGATTCCCGGCTCCTACCATTTTGAGGTTTGCTCCGCCGGACTGGAACGGGTGCTGAAGCGCCCTCCTGATTTCCAGAAATATCTGGACAGCCCCATCACCGTCAAGCTCTACCGCCCCAGAAACGGCCTGAAGGAAATCCCCTGCGTCCTGCGTGCTTACGAGGACGGCAGGCTGACCGTGGAAGCGGGGAAGGAAACCGTAACATTTGAAAAATCCGAGGTCGCGCTGGTGCGGCTTCGCGTGGAATTCTGATAGGAGGACAGAATAAAATGGCAAGAAAGACAGCCAAAAAGCAGGCGGAAGCCCCCAAGGTGGACATCGGCGCGGAGATTTTCGCGTCCCTGCGGGAGCTGGAAAAGCTCAAGGGCATCCCTGTGGACTATATGGTGGAGCGTCTGAAACAGGCGCTGACCAACGCCTACCGCAAAGACCGGGAGGATCGCCGGGACGTCCCGGCGGACAATGTGGTGGTCGATCTGAGCGAGCACGGACTTTCCATGCACATCGTCAAGACCGCCGTGGAGGAAGTGGAGGATACCGCGCTGGAGATCCCCATCGACGCCGCCCGGAACTATAACCCCGACGTTCAGGTGGGCGACCCGGTGAACATCCCCGTGGACATCCAGAAATTCGGCCGCATCGCCGCCCAGACTGCCAAGCAGGTGGTCATTCAGGGCATCCGGGAAGCCGAACGGGGCGTGGCTTACGAAAGCTATTCCAACAAGGCACAGGAGCTGATGACCGGCACCGTGCTGCGCATCGACCCCACCACCGGCGATATGTTCCTGCGCATCGGTCAGGGGAACGACACCTCCGACGCCGTGCTTCAGGCCGGCGAGCAGATTCCCGGCGAAACCCACCACGAGGGCGACATGATCCGGGTGTACGTGCTGGAAGTCCACAAGATGGGCCGCGGCCCGCTGATCCACGTCTCCCGCACCCATCCCAATCTGGTGCGCCGCCTGTTCGAGCTGGAGACCCCGGAGATCGCCGACGGTCAGGTGGAGATCCGCAACATCGCCCGGGAAGCCGGTTCCCGTTCCAAGATGGCAGTTCGCGCCGCCATGGAGGGCATCGACCCCGTGGGCGCCTGCGTCGGCCCTCACGGCGGACGTGTGGGTGCCGTCGTGAAGGAACTGGGCGGCGAGAAGATCGACATCGTGGTGTGGAGCGAAGACCCCTGCCAGTATGTCCGGGCTGCCCTCAGCCCTGCGGATGTCATTGACGTCAGCCTGATCCCCGGCCAGAAAGCCTGCCGGGTGATCGTCCCCGACGACCAGCTGTCTCTGGCCATCGGCAAGGAGGGTCAGAACGCCCGTCTGGCTGCCCGCCTGACCGGCTACAAGATCGACATCAAGCCCGCCTCTCAGGCAGAACCCGCCGAGGAGACGGAGGAAGCATAAAAATCCGGAGCGATAAGGAGGCAGTTCGATGCAGAAGAAAATTCCCCAGCGGCAGTGTATGGGCTGCCGGGAACGGAAGGCCAAGCGGGAGCTGATCCGGGTCGTCCGCAGCCCCGAGGGCGAGGTCAGTCTGGACTTCGGCGGCAAGAAAAACGGCCGGGGCGCGTACATCTGTCCCAACCCCGAGTGCCTGAAAAAGGCCATCCGCTCCAAAGCGCTGGATCGCAGTCTGGAAGTGACCATCCCGGAGGAGGTCTACCAGCGGCTGGAAAAGGAGATGGAGAATGGATAAGGCGCTGCAATATCTGTCCATAGCCCGCAAGGGCGGCATGGCGGAGCTGGGCGAGGAGCCGGTAGGCGCGATCGCCCGGGCGGGAAAGGCGTACCTGATTCTGGTAGCTGCCGACGCTTCCGACCATACATGGCGTCGGGCGAAATCCTTTGCCGCCGGAACCGACCAGCAGTGCGTCCGCCTGAAATCCACCAAAGAGGAAATGGGCTTCGCCATCGGCCGGACCAGCCTTGCCATCGCCGCCGTGACGGATGTCCGGCTGGCGCTGACCCTGCTGACGGCGCTTGGCGAACCGGAGAAAAACCGGGAAGCTCTGGAAGTGCTTTCCGCCAAGGCCGAAAAGGTAAAGAAGCATCAGGCCGAAGCGAAAGCCCATGTAAAAAATGTGCGAAAAGGGAAAAAGAAGCAGTAGTTTTGAGTAGTAAGCAGAGCGCAGAAGCGCATATCCCCTGCGTTCCGCTTTCCGCTTGTCATATTTTGGAGGTGCGTTTTATCGTATGAGTTTAGTGAAGTATCGTTTGAAGGAGGTCGCGGCAGACTTCGGCGTTGCGCCGAAGGTGATCGCGGACATCATCTCCAAGTATTTTCAGAAGCCCAAGTCCAATACGCAGGTGCTCACCGATGAGGAACTGAATCTGGTGTTTGACAGCATGACCCAGACCCACCAGATCGCATCGCTGGAGCAGGTGTTTGCCGTGAAGCCCGCGCCCAAGGCGGAGCCGCCCAAGCCCGAAGCCCCCAAGGCCGAGGCTCCCAAGCAGGAAGCCCAGCAGACCGCGAAGCCCCAGCAGGCGAAGCCTCAGTCCCAGCCCCAGAATCAGAACCGTCCCCAGCAGCCCGCCGCGCCCAGCGCGCAGCCTGCCAAGGCAGACAAGCCCAAGGAGCCTGAACGGAAGCGGGAGCGCCGGGTGGTGGACACCTCCGCCGTGCAGGTCAACGCCGGACGCTTTGCCGACGTGGACAATCTGGTCTCCGAGAAGGTGCAGAATTATCAGGGCGGCAAGCAGCGCATCGGCGGCAAGAAGGGTCAACAGGGCAATAAGCAGCAAAACGGCAAGTTCCGCGGCAGCAAGTCCCGGAACGAAGAGCAGGAGAAAATGCGCCGCCTGCAGATGGAGGTCGCCCGGAAGGCACCTCTGACGGTGAAGATCCCCGAGGAGATCACCGTGGGCGAGCTGGCTTCCCGGATGAAGAAGACCGCCGGAGAGGTCATCAAGTGCCTGATGAAGAACGGCGTCATGGCCGCCATCAACCAGAGCATCGATTTTGACACCGCCGAGTTCGTGGCCACCGAGATGGGCTGCAAGGTGGAGAAGGAAGTCACCGTCACCATCGAGGAGCAGATCATCGACGACCATGTGGATACCGCCGAAGAGCTGGAGACCCGCGCCCCCGTCGTAGTGGTCATGGGTCACGTTGACCACGGCAAGACCTCCCTGCTGGACGCCATCCGCAAGACCTCCGTCACTGCGGAAGAAGCTGGCGGCATCACCCAGCACATCGGCGCTTACACTGTGGACGTGAACGGGAATATGGTCACGTTTTTGGATACCCCCGGCCATGCGGCCTTTACCTCCATGCGTGCCCGCGGCGCGAAGTCCACGGATATCGCCATTCTGGTGGTTGCCGCCGACGACGGCATCATGCCCCAGACCATCGAGTCCATCAACCACGCCAAGGCCGCGGACGTTCCCATTATCGTTGCCATCAACAAGATGGATAAGCCCACCGCCAACCCCGACAAGATCAAGGAGCAGCTGACCAAGTACGACCTGATCCCCGAGGAGTGGGGCGGCGAGACCGTCATCTGCCCCATCTCCGCCAAGACCGGTCAGGGCCTGGACAATCTGCTGGAAATGGTCATCCTCACCGCCGAGGTGCTGGAACTGAAGGCCAACCCCAACCGCCGCGCCAAGGGCGTGGTGATCGAAGCGCGGCTGGATAAGTCCCGTGGCCCCGTGGCAACGCTGCTGGTGCAGAACGGCACGCTGAAGCAGGGCGATATCGTCATCGCCGGTACCGCCGTCGGCCGTGTCCGTGTTATGACCAACGACAAAGGACGCACCGTCAAGACCGCCGGCCCCTCCGTGCCTGTGGAGATCACCGGCCTTGCCGACGTGCCCACGCCGGGCGACGAGTTCAACGCCGTCACCGACGAGCGTATGGCCCGTGAGCTGGTGGAGCAGCGCCGTCAGGCGCAGAAGGACGCCCTGGCCAAGATGAACCAGAAGGTCACGCTGGACAATCTGTTCGCCAAGATGCAGGAGGGCGAAATGAAGGAGCTGCCCCTGATCGTCAAGGCCGACGTGCAGGGCTCCGCCGAAGCGCTGAAATCCTCTCTGGAGAAAATCTCCAACGAGGAAGTCCGCGTCCGTGTCATCCACGCGGGCGTCGGCGCTATCAACGAAAGCGACATTCTGCTTGCCTCCACCGCAGGCGCCATTGTGGTGGGCTTCAATGTCCGTCCCGACGCCGCCGCTGCTGCCAGCGCCCACCGCGCCAATGTGGATATGCGGTTCTACCGCGTGATCTACGACGCCATCGACGAGATCGAGGCCGCCATGAAGGGTATGCTCGCGCCCAAGTTCGAGGAAGTTGTCATCGGCCACGCGGAGGTGCGCATGACCTACAAGGTCAGCGCCATCGGCACCATCGCCGGCTGTATGGTCAAGGACGGCAAGGTCACCCGGGATTCCCAGGTGCGCGTTCTGCGGGACAACATCGTCATCCACGAGGGCGAGATCGGCTCCCTGCAGCGCTTCAAGGACGCGGTCAAGGAAGTCACCGCCGGTTACGAGTGCGGCATGAGCGTCGTGAAGTACAACGACATCAAGGAAGGCGACATTTTCGAGTGCTTTGTCATGCAGGAAGTGAAACGCTAAGTTATTCGCCGCACCGCACATAACGCGGCGCGGCGAAAACCGTTATTGCACAGAGGGGAAACCCCCAATGTGCTGCTGAAAGGAGTACCCAATGTCATCCAACCGAATCAATCGGATCAATGAGGAGATCCAGAAGGAGCTGTCCGCCCTGCTTCGTACCGTGAAGGACCCCAGAGTGCAGGACACGATGATCTCCATTACCCGGGTGGAAACCACCCCGGATCTGCGCTATACCAAGGTATACGTCAGCTTTTTGCAGGAGGAGCGGGTGAAGGACGCCATGGCGGGGCTGAAATCCGCCGCCGGATACCTGCGCCGTCAGCTGGGACACAACCTCCAGCTGCGCTACAGCCCGGAGATCGTCTGGTCTGAGGACGATTCCATCACCTACGGCGCGAGAATGCTGAAGCTGATCAACTCCCTGGAGGTAAAACACGATGAAGATTCTGACGAGAGCTGATGCGGCGCGTTTTCTTCTGGAACACGACCATTTTGCCATTCTGTCCCACCGCCGCCCGGACGGGGACACCGTCGGCAGCTCTGCCGCTTTGTGCCGGGGGCTGCGGCAGCTGGGCAAGACCGCCCATGTGCTTGTCAACAAAGAAGTGACGCCCCGGTTTGCGTGGCTCCATGAGGGGCTGACCAAGCCATGGGTGGAGGAAGGCGACACCGTTGTCTCGGTGGACGTGGCGTCCCCGGAGATGCTGCCCGCAGACTTTCGCCCGCTGCTGGGAAAGATTGCCCTGCGCATCGACCATCACAGCTCCGCGACCTCTTTCACGGAGCAGGAGCTGGTGGACGGGGACAGCGCCTCCTGCGCCGAGGTGGTGTGGGACGTGCTGGAGCTGATGGGCGTCAAGGCCGACCGGGCGCTGGCGGAGGCGGTGTATGTGGGCGTTTCCACGGATACCGGCTGCTTCCGCTTTTCCAATACCACGGCGCATACCTTTTCCGTGGCGGCGCTGTGTACCCGGGCAGGGGCGCGGATCTACGAGCTGAATCAGGAGCTGTTTGAGACGAACACGCTGGAACGTCTGAAAATGCAGGCGTGGATCGTGGAGCATCTGGAGCTGCTGCGTGGCGGCGAAATGGCCATCTGCGCTATCCCCCGTGCCGTGGAGGAGGAGATCGGCGTCAACGAGGACGATATGGACAACATCTCCAATTTCCCCCGCACGGTGGCGGGCGTGCGCATGGCGGCGACCCTCCGGGAGACGGGGGACGGGGAGACGAAGCTGTCCGTCCGGGCAGTCCCCGGCTGCGACGCCACGGCGGTCACCGTCCGTTTCGGCGGCGGCGGCCACAAGGGCGCGGCGGGCGCGTCCATGAAGCTGCCTCTCGATGAGGCCGTCAAGGCCGTGGAAGCGGTCATGTCAGAAGTGAACTGAAATGAACGGAATTGTGATTATCGACAAGCCCGCCGGGTGGACGAGTCAGGACGTGACGGCGCGGCTGCGGCGGGTGTTCGGCACCCGGCGCATCGGCCACGGCGGTACGCTGGACCCCATGGCTACCGGTGTGCTGCCCGTGTTTGTGGGGCGCGCCACCCGGGGCGTAGAGTTCTTTGAACACGCCGAAAAGACCTACGAAACGGAACTGCTTCTGGGCGTCGCCACCGATACCGAGGATACCACCGGCACGGTGCTTACCCGCCGGGAGGTCAGCGTGACACAGGAACAGCTTACCGAGGTGCTGGAACGCTTCCGGGGGGAGATCATGCAGATCCCGCCCATGTATTCCGCGCTGAAGGTCAACGGCCAGAAGCTGTGCGACCTTGCCCGGAAGGGCAGGCAGGTGGAGCGTCAGCCCCGCCCCGTCACCATCCACGAGCTGACGCTGCTGTCCCGGGAGGGGGATACCCTCCATCTGCGGGTGCGCTGCTCCAAGGGCACGTATATCCGCACCTTGTGCGCGGACATCGGCGAAGCGCTGGGCTGCGGCGGATGTATGCAGGCGCTGCGCCGGACGCAGGCCGGGGAATATACCATCGCCGAGGCCGTCCCCTTACAGCAGCTGCTGGAAGCGGCGGAGCCGGAAACCTATCTGCGGGACGTGGACACCATGTTCCGGGGCTATCCCGGGGTGAAGCTCACCGTCAATCAGGAAAAGCGGTGCCGGAACGGCAACGCCTTTTCCGTCAGTCTTCCCGGCGGAACCTACCGCGCTTACAGCCAGTCGGGAGAATTTCTCATGCTGGCGAAGGTAGAAGACGGCGTTATGTCAACCATAAAGAGCTTTTTTGACGTACAATAAAAGAACGGAACGGAAAGCCCCGGCCTTTGCCGCAAGCTTCCGTTCCTGTCAGGTGAACCAATGAACAAGACGATTTATGCCCTTGGATTCTTCGACGGGGTACACGTAGGCCACGCCGCGCTGCTTGACCGGTGCAAAACCTTAGCGCGGGAAGAAAACTACCGCGCCGGGGTCGTGACCTTTGCCGCCCATCCGGATACGCTGGTGCTGGGGAACACCCCGCCCCTCATCAATACGCCCTACGACCGGGAGAAACTCCTTCGGGAACGCTTTTCCATGGAGCAGGTCGTGACACTGCCCTTTGACGAGCAGATGCACACCATGCCGTGGCGGGATTTTCTCAACATGCTGATACGGGACTATGCTGCTGCCGGGTTCGTCTGCGGCGAGGACTTCCGTTTCGGCTATCGGGGCGAGGGAAACGCGGACGCTCTGGAGGGATTCTGCCGGGAGCAGGGACTTGTCAGCGCCGTGGTGAACGACCAGATGATCGACGGCATCCGGGTGTCCAGCACCTACATTCGCCGCCAGATCGAGACGGGGGACATGGAGACCGCCGTGAAATTTCTGGGGCACCCCCATATTCTCAGCGGCTCCGTGGTTCACGGACACCAGCTGGGACGCCGGCTGGGCATCCCCACCGCGAATCTGCGTCTGCCGGAGGGGCTGGCAGAGCCGAAATTCGGCGTCTACGCCTGCCGCGCCGTGGTGGAGGGCAAGCGGTATTGCGCCGTGACCAACATTGGCGTCCGACCCACTGTGGAGGGGCGCAGCGTCACGGTGGAGCCGTGGATTCTGGACTACGACGGCGACCTGTACGGCCGGGAAATCACGCTGGAATTCTACCGTTTTCTCCGCCCGGAGCGGAAATTTCCCTCTCTGGACGACCTGAAAGCGGAAATTCACCGCAACGCCGGGGAAACGAGAGCCTACTTTGGGGAATAACCCCTTGTTTTATCCGAGGAAATGCAGTATAATAAAGCATCATTCAGAATTGGGAGGACGACGCCATGCCGCTGCACGACGATGAAATGAATATGCGCCGTGAAAAGCGGGAAGCCCAGCGCAGAAAGCAGCAGGCCGAAGCTAAGCGTCTGCGGATCACGCTGATTCTGGCGGCGGTGGTGCTGGTGCTGTGTACGGCGGGGATTGTGTTCCTCACTAGCCGTTCCGACAGTTCCCAGACGACAGTGGCGGCGGAGACCCGTCCCACCCAGAAGCCCACCCAGGCGACAGAACCGGCCACCCGCGCTCAGAAAAGCACCAAAACCACCATCCACATCAAGGCGGCGGGTGACCTGAACGTGACCAACACTGTGATCAACGCCGGTGTGGCCGTGGGCGGTTACAATTACACCCGCGCCTTCATGGACGTGGCGTCCACCCTGTCCGACGCGGATCTGACGGTGCTGAACCTGGAGGGCAACATCTGCGGCGAACCCTATGGCAGCGACACCACCTCCGCCCCCCGGGAGCTGCTGGAGGGTCTGCGCAACGCGGGCGTTGACCTGATCCAGATGGCCAATTCCTGCACCATCAACAACGGCCTGATCGGCCTGACTTCCACCCTGCAAAGCATCCGGGCGGCGGGCCTGGAGCCGGTGGGTGCGTTCGCTTCGGAGTCCGAGTTCCAGCAGTCCAAGGGCTACACCATTACGGAAGCTCAGGGCGTCAAGGTTGCATTTGTGGCCTTTACCAAAGGTCTGGGCGGCCGGGGACTTCCCGCCGGAAACGACAATCTGGTGAACATCCTCTATGAGGACTACGCCAGCACCTACGACAAGATCGACCGCACCCGCATCACCAGCGTTCTGAAGGCTGTGGAAGCGGAGAAGCCGGACATCACCATCGCTCTGCTCCACTGGGGCAGCGAATACAACGACGACATCAGCGACACCCAGAAGAGCATCGTCAACCTGATGAAAAAGCAGGGCGTGGACGTTATTATCGGCACCCACCCCCATACGGTGCAGGCCATCGAGTACGACGAGCTGGCAGGCACGCTGGTGGCCTATTCTCTGGGGGATTTCTTCGGCGACGCCTCCCGGGGCGGCACCAATTACTCCATCATTCTGGATTTGGAGATCACCAAGGATTCCAGTACCGGCACCACCAAGGTGACGAATTACAGCTACACACCCATTTACACGGTCAGCGAGGCGGAAAGCGCCGACGGCTACCGCCGTGTAGTGCGCATCGACAAGACGGTGGAAGCATGGGAGGAAAATTATCTGGACAAGGTGAGCCAGTCGGCGAAAGAAAGCATGGTCCACGCGCTGGATCGTATCGAAGCCCGCATCAACCCGCCGGTGGTGGAAAAGAAGAAGTAATCGCGGAAACGTTCCGTGCCACAAGAATATGTGTTATGGAGACTCCCATGTGCTGCGGCACGTGGGAGTTTTTGAGCCTGTAAGGACGGTCGCTTGATATCGGGGTTGACATGTGATATACTGGAAACCGGATAAACAAATCGGTATTTGACAAAGGAGTGTGATTGTATGAAAAAGAAGTTATCTGTTATGGCTGTAATCATTTTGGTTCTCGCGATATGTGTATCGGCATGGTTTTATGGATACTACAATCGCAAAAGCAACGACAATCTTCCCACTCTGACGGCAATCGCAGAAATGAGTGAAGCCGATGTTAATAGCCTTTTGCCAGGGTACCATATTGACCAGCTTAGAGAGGTATGGGGGAAGCCTGATACCAGTGAAAACAGCACTGCATGTTGGAAACTTGGGAATGACACTACTCTCGTTGTAAGTTATAAAAATAATGGTATAGTTGCGATTTGTGGCCTTAAAGACGATAGCGGTGCCTCCATAGGAGAATAACAAATTCCGATTTGTCGGTTTGATTTACAGGCGGGATACACTGCCCCGCGCCCCAGCCGGATTTTCTGCATTAAAAATTCCCCGCTTTCGGTAACGAAAGCGGGGATTTGCTATTGAACCTTACTGGTTTGCCATTTCCTTCAGAGCGTCCTTGCGGCTGAAGTTGGCGCGGCCCTTCTCGTCGAAGCCCATGAACTTCACCCAGGTCATATCGCCCAGGTTCAGCACGTCCTCCACCTTCTCCACGCGATGGTTTTCCAGCTTGGAGATGTGGACCATGCCGTCATGGCCGGGGGCGATCTCCACAAAAGCGCCGATGGGCAGGATGCGCACGACCTTGCCGTAGTACAGCTTGCCCACCTCGGGAACGAAGCAGATGTCGTCCACCATCTTCTTGGCGGCGTAGGCGGCGGCGGAGTCAACGGCGGAAATGAACACGCTGCCGTCGTCGTCGATGTCCACCTTGGCGCCGGTGTCGGCGCAGATCTTCTGGATGGTCTTGCCGCCGGAACCGATGACCTCGCGGATCTTGTCCACGGGGATCTTCAGGGACAGCATCTTCGGGGCGTACTCGCTGACCTCGGGACGGGGCGCGGGGATGGCCTTGAGCATGACCTCGGACAGAATCTCCAGACGCGCCTTGCGGCAGCGCTCCAGAGCGTCGGCGATGATCTCCATGGTCAGACCCCTGTTCTTCAGATCCATCTGGATGGCGGTGATGCCCTCGGTGGTACCGGCGACCTTGAAGTCCATTTCGCCGTGGAAGTCCTCAACACCCTGAATGTCGGTGAAGGTTCTCCACTCGCCGGTCTCCTGATCGGAGATCAGGCCGCAGGAAATACCGGCCACGGGGCGCTTGATGGGCACGCCGGCGTCCATCAGAGCAAGCGTAGAGCCGCAGATAGAAGCCTGAGAGGTGGAGCCGTTGGAGGACAGAACCTCGGACACCACACGGATGGCGTAGGGGAACTCCTCAACGCTGGGGATCACGGGCAGCAGAGCCTTCTCGGCCAGCGCGCCGTGGCCGATCTCCCGGCGGGAGGTGGAACGGGCGGCACGGGCTTCGCCGGTGGAGTAGGCGGGGAAGTTATAGTGGTGGATATACCGCTTGGTATCCTCGGGGTAAATGGTGTCGATCTTCTGGGCGGCAGACAGGGTGTTCAGGGTGCAGATGGAAAGCACCTGGGTCTGACCGCGGGAGAACAGGCCGGAGCCGTGGACTCTGGGCAGAACGCCGACTTCGGCGTCCAGAGGACGGATTTCGTCCATGCCGCGGCCGTCCACACGCTTGCCCTGAAGCAGCCACTTCTTGACGACCTTCTTCTGCATCTTGTACAGGCAGACCTCGATATGGGTGTCGAAGTCCTCGTACTTCTCGCCGAACTTCTCCTGGAAGTCCAGACGGGCGGCGGTCAGGCGCTCCTCCCGGACGTTCTTGTCGGGGGTGTCCAGGGCGTACTCGATCTTACCCAGGCCGTAAGCCATCAGATCGTCCAGCAGCTCGTGGTTGACGGCGGCCTTCTCGAAGGTGAACTTGGGCTTGCCGATCTCGGCGACGATGGAGTTGATGAACTTGACGATCTCCATGTTGGCCTCGTGGGCGACCCGGATGCACTCGTAGACGATGTTTTCAGGGGCTTCCTTGGCCTCGGTCTCGATCATGACCACCTTCTCAAATGTGGAGGAGATGCACACGAAGCAGTCGGCGGCGTCCCGCTCGTCGGAGGAGGGGTTGATGATATACTTGCCGTTCAGGTGGGCAACGTTGGTGGTGGCCACGGGACCGTTCCACGGGACGTCGGAGCAGGCAATGGCGATGGAAGCGCCCAGAGACGCCACGATCTCCACGGGGTTATCGTAGTCGTTGGCAAGAACGGTGCAGGTCACGACGGTGTCGTTGCGCAGCTCCTCGTCAAAGAGGGGACGCATGGGACGGTCGATGATGCGGCTGTTCAGGATGCCCCGCTCGGAGGGCTTGCCCTCCCGGCGGTTAAAGGAGCCGGGGATGCGGCCCACGGAATACATACGCTCCTCGAACTCGATGGTCAGGGGGAAGTAGTCGATTCCGGCCTTGGGAATGGGGTTGCAGGTGACGGTGGTGAGCACGACGGTGTCGCCGTAGCGGCAGATGCACTCGGCGTCGGCCAGCTCTGCGACCTTACCGGTTTCCACGGTAAAGGCACGGCCGCCGATTTCCGTCTCGTAAACGTGATGGTTGGGATACTGTTTGCGGGTGATCATTGGTTTACCTCCTAATTGAATGTTATTTGTACGGGAGGTTTAGCACTTGAATCTGCGGCCGGATTCCGGCGGCACATTCAACTGCTAAAGCATCTCCCGTGATTTACAGATTGGCAGAGACACGAAGAAAAGGGGCGACGACAGTCGCCCCCCTTAATCTCTTACTTACGGATACCCAGCTTGGCGATCACAGCACGGTAGCGGTTGATGTCCTTCTTGGCCAGATAGTCCAGCAGACTGCGGCGCTTACCGACCATCATCAGCAGACCACGGCGGGAGTGATTGTCGTGCTTGTGGACGCGCAGATGCTCAGTCAGCTCGTTGATACGGGCAGTCAGGATGGCGATCTGAACCTCGGGAGAACCGGTGTCGCCCTCGTGGGTCGCGTTTTCCAGGATGACCTGAGTCTTCTTTTCCTTCTGAATCATGATTTTTCCACCTTTCAAATCGGTAGCCCGGGAGCTAAGTAGGGGCCGGTGAAGTGCCGCATGGGCGTTGTCCCACAACTGAGCAACGGGCGCAAAAATTGTGTCTGGTCATAACCAGCTTTTCGAGTATATCACAAGTTTGCCCAAAAGTAAAGGAAAACTTTCACTTTTTCGGGCGAAAACTTTTCAGTGTTCTTTGTGCAGTTTCTCCCTGAAATAGTCCCGGACGTGCATGATCTCGTCCCCGGCGAGGGCCTTTTTCATATTGCCGATGTGCATGACGTCCAGCACCGCTCCGGCGCAGATGGCCGTGAGGATTTTTGTCGGTGCTTCGCCGAAAAGGTACATCAGCAGGGGCAGGGCGATGCCCACCGTTATGGGGAACATCACGGTGCAGTCAAAGATCCACATGACCGCCCATCCGGCGCACAGCACGATGGGGACGTACTTTAACCCGCAGTAAATGACCAGCCCGCCGAAGGTCGCCAGCCCCTTGCCGCCCCGGAAGCGGTGAAACACCGGAAAGCAGTGGCCGATCATGGCGTCGATGCAGGCCAGCATCCCTGCGACGCTGAGCCCGGGGAACAGGTACTGCGCCAGCCTGCCGGAGAGGAAGGACTTCATCAGGTCAAAAAGCATGACGAAAATCCCCGAGCCCCAGCCGAGAACCAGCATGGTGTTGGTGGCGCCAAGGTTTCCGGTGCCGGATTTGCGCACGTCGGTCTTCTTCACCCTGCCCACCAGAGAGGACGGGCTGAGCGAACCGACAAAATATCCCAGAGCGAGACTGAGAGCTGCGTCCATAAAAACCTCACTTTCCAAAGTGCCTTAAAGTGGAGACTGCTTGATCTTTGCGTAGCGGCGGGGGTACTGCTTCGGCGTGGGGGCGATCTTCCGCAGGACGATGACCGCGTGGGACGCCCCGTCGATGGAAAATTCCTTTACCGATTCCAGTTGTAACCCCAGCTTTTTGATCGCGGATGTACACTCGGCCAGCTCTTCCCTTGCGGCGGAGCCTTTCATGGCCAGCACTGCGCCGCCGACCTTCACATAGGGGGCGGTCAGCTCCAGCAGGATGTTCAGCCGGGCGACCGCGCGGGAGACGGCGTAATCGTAGCTTTCCCGCCGTTCCGCCGCCGCTTCCTCCGCCCGGGCGGTGACGCACTGGGCACGGACGCCCAGCTGGGGGAGGATTTCTTCCAGCCACTTCATGCGCTTGCCCAGACTATCCAGCAGGGTAACGCGCGCTTCCGGGCAGGCGATGGCCAGCGGCACACCGGGAAATCCCGCGCCGCAGCCCACGTCGATGATCCGCTTTCCCCGCAGATCGGCGGCGGTGAGCACCGTCAGGCTGTCAAGCAAATGGAGCTTTGCCACTTGATCCGGCTGGGTGATGGCGGTGAGGTTCATGACCTCGTTCTGCTTGATAACCGCCGCGCCAAAATCGCAGAGGGTCTGGCGCGTGCTTTCCGGCAGGTCAAGTCCCAGCTCGGGCAGACCTGCATCCAAAGTCTGTCTCATCATGGCTGTCACCTTGCGTTGACGATGCCGCTCAGGTCCACCTGCGTTTCGTCGTAGGGGTCGAAGGGGGATTCCTCCACGGTGATGGAGGGCAGCACCACGGTCTGGATGTGCCAGTTCACCAGCAGGTCGCAGACCTCGCCGTAGGAAGCGACGCCGCTTTCGTCGCCGCTGACCTTGAGATAGGTGTCGTTGGCGGCATCGGCGAGGTTCGTGGCGGCGGTGCTTTTCCGGGAATTGAAGAAGCTGTTGTAGGCAGCCATGTCGAATTTCAGATTGTCGTTGACCCCGGCGCTCACCCGTGCGGCAGCCGCCGCGGCGGACTGGTTATTGACGCTGCTCAGGGCGCTGTAGCAGTAGCGGAAGGCCATAAAGTAGGCGCTGTACTGGAATTCCGGGTCGGAATGGACGGAGGCGGCGAGGAACGCGGCAAAATTGGCGTCCCGCTCCGGGGCGATGCACATGCGGTGGGCCATTTCGTGGCACATGGTAAAGGGCAGGGACACGCCGGGGATCTGGGGATTGACGCAGGCTTCGCCGGTCAGGCCGAAGGTGACGCCGGTGATGCCCATGGAGGAATACATATCCGCCCAGCCCAGCTTCTTCACCGGAAGGGTGGAACCGGCGAAAATGGGATAGAAGTAGTCGTAGGTCAGCGTCTGGAAGCCCTCGCCGGCCTTGCCCGCCAGCGCGTCGAAGTCCGCGAAGGCCACATTGCCGCTTCCGTCCCGGTTGACTTGCAGGGCAAGGGCGTTGGCTTTGTCCCGGTAGTATTCGGTGGCTTCGGTCAGCTCCTCCAGATTGTAGCTGCCCACATCCAGCCGCATATCGTCGGACAGGGGGCCGGAGTAGTAATTCAGACCCCAGAGCATGGTGTGGAGCATGTAAATACCAGCAAAAAACGCGAGCACCCAGCCGCCCCACTGAATGGGGTTCCATTTCAGCACGATCATCAGCACAATGCTGGCAAGGATCAGCGCGCCCAGCGCCACGGCCAGCAGCTGCCAGATGGGAAAATCCACGCCGCCTGCCCACTGGGCAAGAATGGACTCCGAGGTGCGGATGACGTAGGGGTACACCATATCCACCAGAGTAGAAAACCGTTCACCGAACCGCATCAGCACCCATGTGATGGCGCCGAAGATGGCGGCGGTGAGGTAGCCGAACCAATATTTCAAAGGAAACGCCTCCTTCAGACAGCGAAAAGCATAATGTACGCAGCGCACACCTATAGATTTTAATAGTATAACACAAAACCTGCCGATTGTCTGCACCTAATTTTGAATTTTTTATAAACCCGGTGGAATGGGGGCGGTGCAAAACCCTCTCAGTCACCTTCGGTGACAGCTCTCCCAGAGGGGGAGCCAAGGGCTTGTACCCCATCAAAAAATTTGTGGGAATAATTTTTCCAACATTGGCAAACAATACCACCGGAAATCATTTTTTGGAGGTATTGCCATGTTCCGAAATCGATTATTGGCTCTGCTGCTGGCGGTATGCTGCATCGCGGGGCTGTCCTGCGGCGCGGCCGCCGCCGAGGTGGACTGCGACAGCGTTTACTGCTTCTCGGCGGAGGACTTTTCCGGGGAGACCCCCATTGCGGGCATCTGCATCACCAGTCTGCCGGATAAAAAGGTAGGCAGCGTGATGCTGGGCAGCCGCGTTCTCGTTCCCGGCGACGTTCTCACCGCCGAACAGGCGGCGCAGATGACCTTTTCTCCCCGCCTGACCGAATTGGATGAATCCGCCGAGGTGGGGTATCTGCCCATCTATCCCGACGGTGTGGAGGCGTCCGCCGCCATGACCATCGGCATCCGGGGTAAGGAAAACAAGCCCCCCGTGGCGGAGGACTCTGCGCTGGAAACCTACAAAAATCTCGCTGCCGACGGCAAATTGAAGGTCGCTGACCCGGAGGGGGAGGACATGGTCTACACCGTCGTCCGCCAGCCCAAGCGGGGTACCGTGACCCTTCAGCCGGACGGAAGCTTCACCTACACGCCCAAGAAGAATAAGGTAGGCATCGATTCCTTCACCTTCACGGCGACGGACGCTTCCGGGAAGACCTCCCGGGAAGCCACCGTCACCATCACCATCCTCAAGCCCGCCGACGCGACCCAGTACACCGATACGGTGGGCAGGGACTGCCGGTTCTCTGCGGAGTGGATGAAGAACACCGGAATTTTCTCCGGGGAAAACGTGGCGGGGAATCCCTGCTTCGGCCCGGAACGGACGGTGAGCCGGGGCGAATTCGTCACCATGCTGGTCAGAACGCTGAACATCCCCGTAGACGAGGAGCTGACCGGCGCGGGGTTTACCGACGAAATCCCTGAGTGGCTCCAGCCCTATCTTGCCGCCGCAGTGCGTTCCGGCCTGACGGCGGGGCTGCCCGATCAGCAAACCTTCGGCGCTGACGAGATCATCACTGGCGCGGAGGCGGGCGTCATGCTGAAAAACGCTCTGGCGCTGACGGCGGACACCCCGGAGGAGGCGGCGGAAACGTCGGCGGAGGAATCGGAAACCTCCGCATGGGCGCAGACCGCTCTGGCGGCTGCCGCACGGAACGGCTTTAATCTGGAAGCCGACGTCCCGCTGACCCGGGAGACTGCCGCGGAAATCCTCTACCGCGCGTGGCAGATGGAAAATGAACTGATCGCAAAGGCATAAAATACCAACGCCCCGGGCTTCGGCCCGGGGCGATGCTACAGTACATTTACGGGAACTCAGTCAACCTTGACCACGATCTTCGGAATACGGGCAATCAGCTGCGCCGCGATGGCGGTGAGGATCAGCTCGGGAACCATGTAGAAGCCGTTGTACACAATGGAATAGACCCAGCCCAGCGCGACGGGGCTGAGGCTCTCCACCAGCTTCGCGCCCCATGCGGGGAAGCCGTCCTGCGTGAAGAACCAATCCGCCCAGCCGGAGAACAGCAGGTATCCGGACAGAATGTGAGACAGATACCGCGCACCCAGCGCCACAAGGGAGCCGCACATCAGGCTGGTGCCGGGATTCTTGATCTTATCCCGGAAAATGCCGCCCAGACCCATCATGGTGTAGGCGAGCAGATAGTCCAGCAGGCACATGAGAATGGCCTTGAAGATCATGGTGTCGTCGCCGAAATAGCCGGGCTGAAAGGCGGCGCTCACGGTCTTCGCGCCCAGTGCCATTTCCAGCAGCGCGTAGCAGAAGCCGGAAACGAAGCCCCACTTCACGCCGTAGCGGTAGGAGATCAGCACCACCGGGAGCATGGCCACCAGCGTCACCTGACCGCCGAAGGGCATTTCGGGGATGATGGCCTTGGAGATCAGCTCCAGCACAATGGCCAGTGCCAGCAGCATGGCGCTTTCCGTCAGTCTTTTGGTTTTCATTTTGGGAACCTCCAAAAAAATAAGTATCGCATTGCAAACCGTCCAGGTGCAACGCGATACTTCTGGTATCCCATATATGCATCTTTCCCTCCGACGGTATTAGCCGTATCAGGTTCACGGGTCAGGGCGCACACGCCCACTCTCAGCCGGTACTTCCGGCCCCCCGAAGACTTATTGTTTTGCGATCTGAGCATAGTATAGCAAAAAACCGGAAGAAGTCAAGGGCAGAAAACGCGAAAACCGGCGTCCAAAGAACGCCGGTTTCAAGAATCACGCCATATCCAGCGCCAGCGTTTTGCCGCCGAGGATGTGGAAATGCAGGTGCGGCACGGTCTGACCCGCGTCGGCGCCGCAGTTGCTGACCACCCGGTAGCCACCCGTCAGCCCCTCCGCCGCCGCGATTCTGGGGATGACCTCAAAAATGTGGGCGACGACGGCGCTGTTCTCTTCCGTGACGCCGTTGCAGCCGGAAATATGCGTCTTGGGGATCACCAGAATGTGGGTCGGCGCCTGGGGATTGATGTCCCGGAAGGCGAAGATCAAATCATCCTCGTAGACCTTGGTGGAGGGGATATCCCCCGCGATGATTTTGCAGAACAGACAATCGGACATTTATGTTTCCTCCTTACAGACCAAAAACATGGACGCCCGCCATGCTGGCGGCTCCCATGATGATTCCCGCGATAATGACGCCCAGAGAAACGGACAGCGCCGTGGTTTTGATGCCCATGTCCAGAAAACTGGCCGCGAGGGTTCCCGTCCACGCGCCGGTGCCGGGAATGGGAATGCCGACGAACAGCATCAGTGCCACGAACAGCCCGCCCCGACCGGCCTTTTTCATCAGCCTGTGACCGGCGGCTTCGCCCTTTTCCAGGCAGTAGGAAAAGAACTTCCCGATATATTTTTTATCCGCGCCCCAGTGCAGCACCTTCCGGGCGAAGAAATAGATCAGCGGCACCGGCAGCATATTGCCCACGACGCACACCGCAAGAGACGTCCAGTAGTCCAGATCCATGCCCACGGCCATAACGATACTGCCCCGCAGCTCCACCAGCGGCACCATGGACACGAAGAAAATCAGAAGATATTTGGCAAACATTCCATCACCCTAATGTGAATTTCCCCTATTATACCATAATATATCCGTGTTTGCAACGGAAAACGGTGCGGACAGCTTAAGTTTTGATTAAAAAGAAATGCAAAATCCGCGGCTCACCACCGCGGATTTTGCAACAAGAAAAGAGGAGAGGAAAAAATGAAAAAGATGAAGGTTGGTAGCAAATTTATATACTGCCCCATGTGCCTTGCGGCGGGGCTAACGTTGTCTTGATCTTTATGGCCTTATTATACCGGTAAAATATTAACGATTAAAGTGGGAAAATGTTAAGCTCGTATGAAGTTCTGTAACAAGTTTTCGGGCGGCGTGAAAATGCGATTCTCGTAAACAGGAAAATAATTATTGACATTCGATAATTTCTGTGGTACACTCCATGCAAACGGAGGTGCTTTTATGAATTCACAGCTTTCTGCGAAATTTACACTTTGGTGCAGCCGGGGATTGTTCATTATCATCTGCCTGCTTACTTTTGCCATGCCGGGACTGCTGCGGTGGTATCAGACTTTGCGGCCGCTGGGGCGGTACGGCGCGGCGGCGATCATGGTAGGGTTTTACTGCTGCGTCCCTGCGGTGCTGTACGCGCTATCCTGCATGGAGCGGCTGGTGCGGAATATTCTGAAGGAGGATGTGTTCGTTACACAGAACGTCCGGTTTCTGCGGCGCATCCGCTGGTGCTGCGCGGCGGTAAGCGGCATTTGTTTGCCCGCCGCGTTCTTCTACCCGCCCCTGGTCTTCATGACCGTGATCATGGCGTTTCTGGCGCTGGCGGTGAGCGTGGTAAAGAACGTCATGGCCGCCGCGGTGGAAATCCGGGAAGAAAACGATCTGACGGTGTGAGGCGGCGTATGGCGATTATTGTGAATCTGGATATGATGCTGGCGAAGCGGAAAATGACTTCCCTTGAGCTGGCGAACCGGGTGGGCATGACGCCCGCCAACCTGTCCATTCTGAAAACCGGCAAGGCCAAGGCCGTGCGCATGAGCACTATGGACGCCATCTGCCGGGAGCTGCAATGCCAGCCGGGCGACCTGTTCGAGTTCGTACAGGACGACGACCCATGGAAGCGATGAGAAAGGAGCAATATTATGGAAGAACGGACGCTGCCCCGGTATCCTGCGGGAAAACGGGAACTGATTTTTGGCCTTCTGGTGCTGCTTTTCGGCACGTTTACGTGGAACAGCATTCTTTACGGCGGTTTTTGTCTGGGATTTGCCCTGGGGGCGGTGGCTCTGACGGGGTGCAGTTTTTGGTATCTGCTTCGCTGCGGCTTCCGGCCGGGGAAGTATGAGGCGGCGCTGCTGACTCTGGCAGCGGTGATTTTCGCCGGGTTTGCCCGGTCGTCGGACAGCGACGTGAAGGCGGGGATGCTCCTGATGGCGCTGTTTGCCGTGAACCTCAGCTTCTGCCGGATGGCCGGGCAGAGCCGCCGGGAACCCGGCGGCATCGCGTCGGCGCTGGACGCTCCCCGGGCGCTGTTCACGCTGGGCGTGGGCAGCATGAGCGCCGCCGCCCGGGGACTGAACGATGCCCGGAAAAACGCCGGTACGGCGGGAAAACGGGGCGGCGCGGCGATCCTCGGCGTACTGATCGCCCTGCCGGTGGCGACGGTGCTGATCGTCCTGCTGATGCGTGCCGACGCGGCGTTTGAGGGGCTGATGGATATGCTCCCCGATACCGACTGGTCGGAGCCGCTGCTCTCCCTGTTCTTCGGCGTTTTCGCCGGGTGGATTCTGTATTCCCGGGGCGTGGGACTGAAATACGCGGAGAAAAACGGGAAAGAAGCGAAGAGCTTCCACGGTTTCAGCGCCATTACCGTGAACATTCTGCTGGGAACGGTGTGCCTGATCTACGCCGTGTATCTGCTGAGTCAGCTGGCGTATCTGGGCGGCGGCTTCGCGGGAATTCTGCCCGATGGATACACGCTGGCGGAATACGCCCGCCGGGGATTTTTCGAGATGGCGTGGCTGAGCTTTATCAATCTGGGGCTGATGTGCCTTGCCATGGGACTGGTGGAAAAGAAGGCCAGTGCCCCGGCGCTGACCAGAGGGCTGTGCCTGTTCCTCGGGCTGGCGGCGCTGTTCCTCATCGCCGCGGCCAGCGCGAAAATGCTGCTCTACATTAGCGGCTACGGCCTGACGAGAAAGCGGGTGCTGACGGAGATTTTCATGCTTTGGCTGGGGGTCACGACGATCCTCGTGTCCGTGTGGCTGTTCAAGCCCCGATTCCCCTACATGAAGGGGGCGGTGATCTGCGCGCTGATTCTGGGGTGCGTCACCTTCTGGGCGGACGTGGACACGCAGGTCGCCCGGTACAACGTCCGCGCTTACCAGTCGGGGCAGCTGGAGACCATCGACATGGGGCACATGAGCAGCCTTGGGGACGGCGCACTGCCCTACATTAAAGGGCTGACCCATGACCGCGACCCCGAAATTGCCTCCACCGCGATGGACATTCTGGAAAACAGCTATTGCAGCATTTCGGATTTCCGGAGCTGGACATACACCGAGTCCGCCGCCCGGAAAGCCGTGGATGCGGACTGAATACACAAAGCCCCCGGAAAACGGCTTGCACCGCTTCCCGGGGGCGATTTTCACAATTATTCCGCGTCCTTTGTGACCACCATGTTCGGCCAGTGATGTTCCATCCAGTCGTCATCATAGGTGTCGTCCAGAAACGCTTCGGCCACATTTTTGGGTTCCGGGTTGTTCTGACGGTCGGTGTAGCGCAGCATGGCGGCGCCAGTGAGCAGACCGTCGCAGGCCAGAAAAAAGATGATAACCCATGTAACCACCTTCCCCAGCAGCGGCGAAATCTTTTCAATGCCCTTGCTCATGGGCGGATACAGCACCTTGATCCATGCCACAGCCAGCAGTCCCCAGAAAATGCAGTACAGCACGTTGGTGCGGCCGCCGATGTTCAGGGGCATTTTGCTGTAGTCCCAGAACACCGTGCCGAATACCAGCTCGGTGAACACGCTGCAAAGGTACTCGTAAGCGCCGCCGATGACGAAGCCCGCTAGGAAAATCCGCCGGTCGGGCTTGTCGGCGATCCGCTGCAGGGTGATGGTCAGCACCACCGCGCCCAGCCCCCATACGAAGCTGAAGCTCCCGTACAGCACGCCGGAGCGGCTCATCCACTGCCCCGACGTGACCCGGCAGAAGACCATCTCGATCAGCGCGCCTAAGAACGAGGTCACAAGGAACACCCACACCAGCTTGTCAAAGCAGATGCCCCGGGCAAAGACATACCGTTCCGGCCCCGGAACGTCCGCCGCCGCAAGGCCGGGGTAGGCTTTTTGCAGACGCCGCCAGATGGTATTGCTGATCCGGTCGGCCATGCGCTGGGTGGTCTCCTGCCCGGCCTTATTCAGCCGGGTGGCGCTGCTGGTGCGCAGGGCGCGCATCACGCCGATGAAGTCCGCCAGAATCAGGACGATCCCAGCGATGACCAGCGTCCGTTCCAGCCACTTTGGCATCAGGTACAAAAGCCCCATCACGCCGGGATGCACCACCAGATACACCAGCAGCATAACGGCCGCCGCGGCGGCCGCGTTGAGGAAAAACGGCCTTCCCTTCGGCGCGGCGGCAAAGGTTCCCCGGCTGACGCCCCGGACAAACTGGTCGGTCACGCACCTGACCAGAATGTAGATCACCAGCGTCATGATATATTGTAAGATGGTTTTGTGGTTCATGGTGCCCAGCACCGGCAGCAGCAGCGCGGCGGCAATGCCGCAGGGCATATTCAGGGGCAGGTTCAAAAAACCACGGTTCACAAACCGCCCGCTTTTCACGGCGGCGCAAAAGACTTCGACGCACCAGCCGAGGAAGGCGTAGAGCAGCAGATAGAAAAGCAGGTCGAAAATGGTGTAGGAAATCTCCATGGGGGACACTCCTGTCTGTTTTTATTGGGGAGTTTTCGCCTATATTCTACCATGCAATCGGAATTTGTCAAAGAAAAAAACCTGGCAGGACGTACTTTTTTCCGCCTTGGTCATATCGCCGGTTTTCCTACCGGACAAGTAGGAAATTTTTGATAAAAAACCGATTGACCTGGTAGGAATTTTATGGTATGATGCAATCACCTACCAGAAAGGTAAGTTTTGAAGGGAGGCACTCCCATGAAAAATCACTTTGAGACCCTCGTAAGGGCGAATTTCCGCTTTGGCCGAATGTATCCCCGATGTTCCAAACACCAAGGATAATATTTGACTGAAGAAAGGAAATAATCATTATGTCTGACTATAAATTTGAAACCCTGCAGCTCCACGTCGGTCAGGAGACCGCCGACCCCGCTACCGATGCCCGGGCCGTTCCCATTTACGCCACCACCTCTTACGTGTTCCATGACTGTGCCCACGCCGCCGCCCGCTTCGGGCTGACGGACGCCGGCAACATTTACGGCCGTCTCACCAACTCCACGCAGGACGTGCTGGAAAAACGGGTGGCCGCTCTGGAAGGCGGCGTGGCGGCGCTGGCGCTGGCCTCCGGCGCGGCGGCCATTACCTACGTGCTGGAAGCGCTGGGTCAGAACGGCGGCCACTTTGTCGCCCAGAAGACCATCTACGGCGGCAGCTACAACCTGCTCGCCCACACCCTGCCCGGCTTCGGCATTACTGCCGATTTCGTGAACATCCACGATCTGAAGGAAGTGGAGAGCGCCATCCGCCCCGAGACCCGCGCCATTTATATTGAGACCCTGGGCAACCCCAACAGTGACATCCCCGACATCGACGCCCTGGCCGAGCTGGCGCACAAGTACGGCATTCCGCTGGTGGTGGACAACACCTTCGGCACGCCCTACCTCATCCTCCCCATCGAGCACGGTGCGGACATCGTCGTCCACTCCGCCACCAAGTTCCTGGGAGGCCACGGAACCACACTTGGCGGCATCATCGTGGACTCCGGCAAGTTTGACTGGGCGGCTTCCGGGAAGTACCCCGCCATCGCCGAGCCGAACCCCAGCTATCACGGCGTTTCCTTCGTAGCCGCCGCCGGCCCCGCCGCGTTTGTGACCTATATCCGCGCGGTGCTGCTACGGGACACCGGCGCGACCATCTCTCCCTTCGCGGCCTTCCTGCTGCTGCAGGGCGTTGAAACGCTGTCCCTGCGCTTGGAGCGCCATGCCGAGAACACAAAGAAGGTGGTGGAGTTCCTCGCGAACCATCCTCAGGTGGAGCATGTGAACCACCCCTCCCTGCCCAACCACCCGGATCACGCCCTGTATGAGAAGTATTTCCCCAATGGCGGCGCATCCATCTTCACCTTTGAGATCAAGGGCGGCGTGAAGGAAGCCCATAAATTCATTGACAATCTGAAAATTTTCTCCCTGCTGGCCAATGTTGCGGACGTCAAGAGTCTGGTCATTCACCCGGCCACCACGACCCACAGCCAGCTGACCGAGGAGGAGCTGCTGGATCAGGGCATCAAGCCCAACACCATCCGCCTGTCCATCGGCACGGAGCACATTGACGACATTCTTGCGGATCTGCAGCGCGGCTTTGACGCCGTGAAGGAGGGATAATCATGGCAAACATTTACACTTCTGCCGACCAGCTCATTGGCAAAACGCCCTTGCTGGAGCTGACCCACATTGAAAAAGTCCTTGGCCTGAAGGCGAAGGTGCTGGCAAAGCTGGAGTATTTGAACCCCGCCGGTTCCGTGAAGGACCGGGTGGCCAAGGCCATGATCGACGACGCCGAGGAAAAGGGTCTGCTGAAGCCCGGCTCCGTCATCATCGAGCCGACCTCCGGCAATACGGGCATCGGTCTTGCCGCCGTGGCGGCTGCCCGGGGCTACCGTATCATCATCGTCATGCCGGACACCATGAGCGTGGAGCGCCGCCAGCTGATGAAGGCCTATGGCGCGGAGCTGGTGCTGTCCGAGGGCGCCAAGGGCATGAAGGGCGCCATTGCCAAGGCCGACGAGCTGGCAGCCTCGATTCCGGGCAGCTTCATCCCCGGCCAGTTTGTGAACCCGGCCAACCCCAAGGCGCAGTTTGAGACCACCGGCCCCGAAATCTACGCCGATACCGACGGCGAGGTGGACATCTTCGTGGCGGGCGTGGGCACCGGCGGCACCATCACCGGCGTGGGCGAGTACCTCAAGTCCAAGAAGCCGGAGGTCAAGGTGGTGGCCGTGGAGCCTGCGACCTCTCCCGTGCTGTCCAAGGGTACGGCGGGCGCACACAAGATTCAGGGCATCGGCGCGGGCTTCGTCCCCAAGGTGCTGGACACCGGCGTTTACGACGAGATCATCCCCGTGGCCAACGAGGACGCCTTTGCGGTGGGCAAACAGATCGGCAAGGCGGAGGGCGTGCTGGTAGGCATTTCCTCCGGCGCGGCGGCATGGGCGGCCATCGAGCTGGCCAAGCGGCCGGAAAACGAGGGCAAGACCATCGTCGTCCTCCTGCCGGACACCGGCGACCGGTATCTGTCCACGCCGTTGTTCGCGGATTGACGCCATGATGATTTCGACCCGTGGCCGCTATGCCCTGCGGGTGCTGGCGGATCTGGCGGAGCATCGGTCGGAGGGCTTCGTCCCCATGAAGGACGTAGCCGCCCGGCAGGAGATCTCCCTGAAATACATGGAGAAGATCCTGCCCGTGCTGACGAAGAACCACATCGTGGACGGCATTCAGGGCAAGGGCGGCGGCTACCGCCTGAGCCGGGAGCCGGGAGAATACACGCTGGGCGAGATCCTGCGGCTGACGGAAGGATCCCTTGCGCCGGTAGCCTGCTTAGAGTGCGGCGCGAAGCCCTGTCCCCGGGCGGCGAGCTGTCCGACGCTGCCGGTCTGGAGCGAGCTGGACAAACGCATCAGCGGGTACTTAGACAGCGTGACGCTGGCCGATTTGGTGAAAAAGTAAAAGAGAGACCCCGGCGGCGCAGTGAACTGCGCCCCGTCAAGTAGACAGCGAAATAATTAACGAAAAGTTCACAGCGCTGCGGCGCTGTGGCACCCATCCAATATGTGCACTTGCTCCGGCAAGCACACATATTGGATGGGTTTTGTTATGCTGCCAGTAACATAGTGTGCTTCTCCATAG
>ERZ1026931.54-NODE-54-length-50113-cov-9.312458_pt1 | contig 50113 bp, 51 predicted proteins | sample MGYA00519253_ERZ1026931 | MGnify/ENA primary metagenome ERZ1026931 (study PRJEB26926, sample SAMN06164831) | human gut metagenome | biome: ENVO:00009003; feature: ENVO:2100002; material: ENVO:00002003 | host: Homo sapiens | place: USA | collected 2012 ... | reverse complement strand
TCAGATGTGTATAAGAGACAGGTCTCCCTCAACGAAAGATTGGTTTGTGTAATCAGTTGTCGAACCTCCTCACCTATATGTTTTTCTATTAAAGATAAGTTGGGGCTGTCTTTGGCTAGTTGTAGCCAATAAATAACTGATGCTTTAAAGTTTTCATAGCGGCCATTTTTAAATGTATCGGGTAGTGATATTGTATACTTTATGAATTTATCTAGATACTTTTGAGAGTCAAGGCTATAACCATAAATATGGTTAATGGATGCTCTTAGTTGTTTTGTGTTAGTAACCAAAATAAAGTAAACATTCTGTGTGTCAAAAATGTGTTTTATTACTTCAAGTATGGATGTTGAAAAATTTGGTTTACATCTGTCTAACTCATCAATAATTATTACGGTTCTTTGTTTTGCCGATAGTTCTTCGATACAAGTTTTGAGTGAGTTTATATTTTTCTCGGCCTCTATATGATCTTCTAAAATGTTCTCGACAGTTCCATCAATTGCAGCATTACTCGCTTTCTTTATCGCATCTTGAAATTCTTCAGCCATGTTGTCGGTTTCTTGACGTAAGACCCAACCTGCTCCTGCTTTTAAGACGGTTTTCATACCAAATCGAATCGCAGGAATAGCTTTCTTAATGAATGCTTGCTTTTCCTTCTCTGGCAAAATGCGCGCGATAGCAGAAGCTATGAGAAGCAATGGTGATTCAGCATGGTCGCCTTTAAAAGCATCAATATAGATAACTTTAGATTCAGGATCCTGTTCAATAATTAGATTCTTTAGTTTAATGCTAAACTCAGTCTTACCCGTACCCCAATCACCGTCTATCACCAGTGGTGAAATATCGGTATCAGGATTAAGGAGTTTTACGATATTTTCAGCGATAGATTTTCTTTGAAATTCATCGCGATCTGAAAATGAAAGTGTTTCTTGCATAAAATTATTCCATTAACGAAATTTAAGAAGAAGTCACGATACTATTTTTAGCAGGAAAAAACATTAACGCGGTCCGCAAAAAATATCGTAATCTGCTAAGAGTGGTCACTTGGACACAAACTTACAAGATTATAAACCTCGCTTCGGTGGGTTTTTTAAGGCACAGTGGATTACTCCTAACTTATCTTTTGACATAAGAGTCTGAGAATCTGATCCATTACCATCACACAGTGCACCCCTTGAATACGGAGGTGAGGCTATGAATGGACAGCAAACATTGACTGTGGCTTCTTGCAACGCTGCATTATCTATTCCGCTCTATACTATCTGCTGAGTATTGCGGAGGAATGTATGAAAGAAGGGTATTACTGGATTCAGCATGTCGGTATTGTACAGGTAGCGTACTACACGAATGACACTGTTGATGATCTGGAATCGGGTAAAACAATCACAGGTGTCTGGCATCTGACCAGAGGCGATGACATTTGCCATAATGGTGAAGCAGAGGTGTTAGTAGGTCCTCTCACTCCACCAATGTAAACAACTTAACTCACTTCGAGGCTGCCAACTGGCGGCCTTTTTTATTCCCCTCATTCCTGAGAGGACTCACAGCAATTTAGAGGGGGCTAAATGTCCGATCCGATTTCCGGTACTGGGCTGGCTGGTGGTGTTCTGACAGGGGGCCTGTGTTTATTGGATGCAATGAATCGCGAAGCCTAGGGTGCTTGTAGAAAGTGCTGTAGTGTGTTAGTAGTGGTTACTTAATAAACAACTTAATCAAAGAACCCAAACAGTAGATTAATATGGACTTTCCCCTGGGAGACAGTTGGTTATGGAAAACAATGAAAGCGTCTACGACTTCTATGAGAGTAACTTCGACGAGGCAAACCGCTTCAAAGTAAATCAGCTGGAGTTTATCCGCTCTCAGGAGATTATTAAGCGATTTTTAACGCCTTCCCCTATGCTTATCGCTGATATCGCCGGCGCAAATGGTTTTTATTCATTCTGGCTGGCAGAGAAAGGGCATCATGTACATTTGTTGGACCTTTCCAGCAAACATATTGAGCAGGCCAGACAGCGCGGACAACAAAGTGCTTTCAAGTTGCAATCGTACACCTGCGGCGATGCGCGAAAACTGCCATGGGATGGTAACACTTTTGACATGGCGATGCTGATGGGGGCTCTGTATCACCTGCAGGAAAGCGTTGACAGGATGCAATGCATTGAGGAATGCCTTCGTGTTCTGAAACCCGGCGGCGTAGCTATTTTTACATATATATCGAGGTCAGCATCGCTGGTGGATGGATATAAATACCAGTTTATAAATGACCCGGTGTTTCAACGTATAGTGGAAACCGATCTGCTGACGGGAAACCATGAAAACCCTTATGACACCCCAAATTATTTCACTACTGCTTTTTTTCATACCCCGTCATTAATTATGCAGGAGCTTCAGCAAACAGGGTTTCAGGATATCAGACTGTTCGCTGTAGAGGGGTTTGCCAGCATTATTGACACGGATGAGATAATGCAGATAGAGGACAAAAAGGCCCTGTTGCTGAAGTATCTGCGCTTAACTGAGGAATTTCCTGAATTGCTGGGTATTTCGTCGCATCTGCTGGCAGTCGCAAGAAAAGCCTAAGTCCGTTAGAATCGCCAATATTAATCACATTCACGTCGAGGCTGCCAACTGGCAGCCTTTTTCATTTCAGGCTCACGGGAATCATCCGTTACGCGCTTTGTTGATAAATCCAGCCCGTGAAGCCTGACCCTCCTTAATCAAACACAGCACCATCCGAAGAATCGGAGGTGAGGCTATGACCAGAATGAGCACCATTTACAGCAGACTTTCATATGGAACAGGAACCACGCTGACCGGCTGCGGTGTATCAGCGAAGGCATATGCCGAAACAGCTAAAACAGCAAAAGAGGTGTCCTGGATGTTGGCCGACAGAATTGCAGGGTTAAGCCTGAGCGACTGGGCAATTATTGTCGGTATCGCATGCACTGTTATCACTTGTGCAGTGAACTGGTATTTCCGCTGGAAAGAACGGGAGGATCGGCGCAATGGTTATGCCAGCAAAGCTGAAGAATAAACTGAGCGCAGCGGTCGTTGGTTTGATTCTTGCGGGGGCTTCCGCGTCCGTAATTCTCGATCAGTTTCTGGATGAGAAAGAGGGTAACAGCCTGAAAGCATATCGCGACGGCGGCGGAATCTGGACTATTTGCCGTGGCGCCACAATGGTTGATGGTAAGCCAGTAGAGCAGGGTATGAAGGTGTCTGCTGAGAAATGCGCCCGGGTGAACGCCATAGAACGCGACAAGGCGCTGGCGTGGGTTGAGCGAAATATCAAGGTACCACTGACCGAACCACAGAAAGCCGGGATCGCGTCCTTCTGCCCATATAACATCGGCCCCGGAAAATGTTTCCCATCTACGTTCTATAAGCGAATTAATGCGGGCGACAGCAGAGGTGCCTGTGAAGCGATCCGCTGGTGGATTAAAGACGGTGGGCGCGACTGTCGTCTGACCAAAGGCCAGAAAAGCGGCTGCTACGGACAGGTTGATCGAAGAGACCAGGAAAGCGCTCTGACATGCTGGGGGATAGGCCAGTGAGTAAAACATTTGCTGTGTTTCTACTGCTGGCTGGTGCGTTTATTGCCGGAAGTGTCTGGAGCGACCGGGGCTGGCAAAAGAAATGGGCGGAACGTGATAGTGCTAAGTCTTCGCAGGTTGCGAACGCGCAGACCGCCGCCCGCATGATTGAGCAAGGGCGCATAATTGCCCGTGATGAGGCTGTAAAAGATGCACAAACACAAGCCGCTAAATCTGCTGCCACTGTTGCTGGCCTGTCTGCCACTGTTAACCAGCTGCGTACCGAAGCAACAAAGCTTGCCACCCGCCTGGACGCCGCAAAGCACACCGCAGATCTTGCCACTGCCGTCAGAAGCAAAACAGCCGGAGCCGACGCCGCAGTGCTCGCCGACATGCTCGGACGCCTTGCAGAAGAAGCTCGATATTATGCTGAGCGATCTGACGAACGCTACCGGGCAGGAATGACGTGTGAGCGCATTTACGACTCAGTGAGGCAGTCAAACAACAACAGGGTTAGAAGATGAACGCAGAAAAACTAAGTGAAGCGTATTACCTCAATAACGATATAAAATACAGCGTCAGAAAAGCATACTGGAAAGTGGTGCCGGACTTGGTGTGACAATCCAGTTTACCTATCAGGATAACGCCTTCTTGATGCCATACGCCCGCATGCAGTGGCTGAACTTGATCGCCGTATTGTGGAGAAGAAAAAATCCCTCTCCACTCTGGGTGTTACACTCTCTTAAATGAGAACAACAATAAAAGGTTATGTCTGCTTTGCCACATTCTGAGAGTATGGGTTTTATTTGGTATTCAATCAGTTACTTTATTGGTTTGCTTTCAGATGGAAGATAGATGTTTCCACAGAAGGGGCAAATTAACGTTATATTGTTTTTTATTCTCGACAGACTGTGCATTGACTGGCGAGAGCAATGAGGACAAGTACTTTTCACATGGCGTAAAGTACGCATCTTGATATCTTTGAGTATCGACATGTTGATTGTCCTGGTGGGCGGTTAACAACCATACACCACATGTTGGCTAATAGCTTCTTTTATAACCGTTACGATGTAATCGTTAGCGATAATCAATCAAGCCTCGCAGTAGCGGGGCTTTTTAACAACTGAGGAATGAGCAATACAGTAGTTCTTACAGCTAAGCAGATTGAAGACCTGGCGGCCTTCGCAAAAGAAGATGGCCAGCCACAATACACCATCACTACCGGAACAATCCCTGAGTTCGAAGCGGATGATGGAGAGGTTATCCCTGAGTACACCGGGCTGATTGCCTATTCCGAGTCGCTAGAGCACAGCGTTCTACAGCTCGATAACTAACGAATCAACAAAACTTTCCATCCGCCATGACACCACAATGCTCGTAGACATGCCAGGAAGCCTGGCAGAAGAAGCTCGATACAATGCTGAGCGCGCTGATGAAAACTACCGGGCAGGAATGACATGTGAGCGGATTTATGAGTCCGTAAAAATACTAACAATGAATCGTAGAGAAAAAATAATAGATCTATAAATTAAGATGTTGACGGTTTTCGTGGATAAATTTGTAAATTTTTACTATGAAGGAAATACGACTCTTCCTTGAGTCAAAATCCCTGACAACTTAGGGTGATAGATAAAGGTCTTACGCAGCATGACATAATTTTCGATTTAAGCTATTTAAATTAATTTTTATGGTCAAAACCCACTGAGATTTACTTACAAAACTAAACCTTGCTATGTTTGGTTAATCATGCGTTAATGAATGTCTGGTTTGTAACGAATTTATCTGAAGCAGTCGCTGTAATAATTTTATTCCTTGTTCCTGTTGAGATTTCCTTGTTAGCTTTTCTCTCTGATAATTTTTTTCGGACCATTCTGCCCAAGGGCTTACTCAATAAAGGTAATTTTTATGTCTAATAAAATGACTGGTTTAGTTAAATGGTTTAATCCTGAAAAAGGTTTTGGTTTTATCACTCCAAAAGATGGTAGTAAAGATGTGTTTGTTCACTTCTCTGCTATCCAGAGTAATGATTTCAAGACGTTGAATGAGAATCAGGAAGTTGAATTTAGTGTTGAACAGGGACCTAAAGGCCCCACGGCAGTTAATGTCGTGGCTGTATAAGGTAACCGTTATTACTAATAATATTCACTTCAGATGTCCGTGTTGCCACGGATCTCAGTACCGAACGTCAAACTTTGATGTTACTGAAAAAAATCCTTTCGGAGCAAAATGTATTTTTTGCAAATCAACAATGATTACATTTGATAATATTGCACTGTACATTCGTTCTGGTCAGTCTTCGTTAGAATTCAGAAAATAAATTTCAGGCTCCTTATGGAGCCTTTTTTGTATGCTGAACCGACAATCTCTGTAAGAGACATCACGGTAAAATTATGAAAAAAGTCATCGTTTTTTTTAATACAGAACCTGCAGTTGTTGTAACCGTAATGAAAGGTATTACTACGATAATGCGTGAGTTTCCCAATGGGGAAAAAGCACACCTACCCGTGATGTCAGCGGGATTTCCATCTCTGACAGGAGACCATAAAATAGTTTATGTAGCCTCTGATCGTGATGTCAGTTCAGAAGAGATCCTCGAGGCAGCCTCGAAGCTTTTGAAATGAGATCTGGTTGTTTCGTGACCGACCCGGATTTTAGTACAGTGGTTTGTGCGGTCGCGAGCTCTTTTGCATGAAGATTGTACTGCAAACTATTGATAATTTAGTCTTTCTATTCTATCTTTTAAACATATCAGCGCTTATACAAGTGCTCTACGGGGAATGTAACATGCTTGGCGTTGATACGTTAGAGATCAAGAGAGGTAAACAATGAACGTCGAAGATTTAAAAAGAAAAACTGAAGCGGATATTTCTGAATTCATCACAAAAAAAATTATTGAACTCAAAAAAAAGACAGGAAAAGAAGTTTCCGATATCCAGTTTAATGCTCGTGAAAAAATGACTGGGCTTGAAAGCTATGATATTAAAATCACATTAATCTAATTGTTATAAGACTCAGTTCGAGTGAAAAAGCATTATCTTGAAAGGTAATGCTTTTTTATTTCTGTCATAAAATTTAGAACGTTGTCAAAGCCTTCACTTCTAACCACAGATTTTCTGCTTACCTTTTAACGGGTCCTCCTTGACGATTCTGACCATCGAGGGGCAGCAGCGGCGCGGGATTTGGAGCATTTTTGATTCTTCACGCAACCATTTCAGCATTTGATGCTGATGACGGAACACTATCCCCGAATACACTGGGTTTGTTGCATTCTCTGATTCAAAAGAACACGGCGTGCTTCAACTTGGCTGAGCAGGCATTACAGCAGACATTCACTGAGTGCCTGCTGTAATGTTAAACATTAAAATTTGTATTTATTTCTTATCGTTACAATCAGGGATCATCCTCAAAAGAGTGTTATCTTTCTGGACGTAGTGATGGAATAACGCTGCACCAGCATGCGCTGCGATTAAAAAATATCCGATGTTTGCCAGTGTTTCGTGAGTATCTTTGATAAGTGATTTTGTTTCCCCGTCAGGAGTAACGAACGATGCAACGTTAAAACCTAATAAACTCCAGTCCTTTCCACCGTAAGCCATAATTGCAATACCTAATAATGGTAGAGCCAAAAAAGAAATGTACAGCAGGATATGCATTATTTTAGCAGCCATCATCTGCCAGGCTGGTGGGGGGGGAGTGATAGCTGGATCATGATACTTATGTTTAATAATTAATCGTATTATCATTAAAAACCAGACAAACACCCCAACATTGTAATGTGTTTCTTTCATGAGAAGGTAGGTGTTACTGCCTTTGGGAAACCAGCCACGAAGCTCCATAGCTGCATAGGTTATCGCTATTAATATCAGGGTTAGCCAGTGTAAGCGAATCTGAAGTTTTGAGAATTTGACCATTATTCTTGCCTCAAACGGTGTATTACATCGACCATAAATCATGAAGCTTAACAAATCCTTATTTTTGTTGAGAGATTAAGAGTTTGTTATTCCAGCGATCTCACTTGAATGTTTTGATAATAATTCTCATTTTTATTTCTTTCTGATAATCCTTGATGTTACGGGGCAAGAACCGCGCAGATTCTCGCTATTTATGAGAACTTTCAATCAACTACTGGTTCATTTTTACTTTCCGCCTATTACACAATTTGTATCCAACAAACAGGACTATGCCGATGCCAGCACGTGCTAAACGCCCATGCCGACACAAAGGGTGTGCGGCAATCACCAACGATGTTAGCGGATATTGTGACCAACACCGAAAGCAGCATGCTGGTGACGGCTGGCGGAATTATCAGTCAGGAAAGAGCAGAAAAGAACGTGGATATGGGCGGCTCTGGGAAATTAAACGAGCGCGTATCCTTCAGCGTGATAAATACCTGTGTCAGAACCATCGCCGGCAGAAGATAGCGAAGAAAGCTACCAGCGTTGACCACATCATTCCAAAAGCTCATGGCGGTACTGATGACGATTCCAACCTTGAGTCGTTGTGCTGGGAATGCCACAGAGCAAAGACAGCAAGAGAACGTATTCGATGATAATATTCACTGCTGTAATGCATAAGAACAGTTTCTACATTCATGCAGATACCCGGAAGGAATTTTGGGTGTTTTTAAGTAAAACATTGGGATGGGGCAAATTTGAGTTAATTCGCCCCTCTGACGAGTTTAGCCCTACTGGAGGGTTGTTTGAATTAGTCGAAGTGCGTTCGGCAGATTCAGAACCCCCTGAGTCAGTAACTGTAGGGTCAAATGTTTTATGGCGTCTCCCGGAAGCTCTCGGAGTTTTGAAATCAATCCCTTCTTCTGATCTTCAGATATATTTGCGACACGGATTATATCCTCAAGGGCAACAATCGTGTCATTGTGTAACCGAACGGTTTGAACCTTAAGGATCGCACTTAAGCCGCCATCATCAAGAAGAAAATCAATTCCTTTCTCTGTAATGTTGCAGTATGGGGCGTTGAAGATAAAATCAACGCCAGCCATGGTTTCGCTACGTACGAAGGGTGTAGAAACAAGACCATGCATTTCAAGATATAGCATGCACGCCACAAAGTGATCATAGTTATCAAACTTCTCAATGAGGTCTCGCTCCTGTGCCTTGTTTAAAAAGTTAGGAGCACAATCTATAAGAGCGTTGAGGATCTCAAGTTGTAAGGCTCTATCATATTTTCTAGTTTTATCCATTTCTTAGACTCCATCGTTTATTTATTGAGATTAACTGAAGACACTATGCTGAACATCCTGATGGATGACCAGTATCTGCTTTTGCATGCTTTCTTGCTGTCATCTTCAAGGGGGGAGGGGGGATCAAATCCCTGACCCCTTTCGCGCTTCAGGACTGCCCGCTTCCTCGTATTTTTATACCCGCGAAAAATGAAATTTAACCAGGAGTGTCGCTTATGGCTGGAACGGCGGGGCGTTCCGGGCGTCGCCCCAAGCCAACGGCGCGCAAGGAGCTGGCAGGGAACCCCGGCAAACGAGCCCTGAATAAAGAGGAACCTGTATTCACACCGATTAAAGGTGTGGCACCACCTGACTGGTTTTCTGAGGATGATGGTCTGCCAATGGCGGCCGTCATGTGGGAACTGACCACGAAAGAATTATGTGGACAGGGATTACTATGTGTTACCGATCTTGCCGTACTTGAGCGCTGGTGTGTTGCATATGAGTTCTGGCGCAGGGCGGTTAAAAATATCGCCAGAGAAGGGCTGACTATCACTGGTGCTATGGGGGGGAAGATAAAAAACCCTGAGCTAACCGCAAAGAAAGAGCAGGAATCGGAGATGAGCTCTACCGGCTCCATGCTTGGCCTTGATCCCAGCAGTCGACAACGCCTAATCGGCCTTGCCGGACAGAAGAAAACCTCTAACCCATTCCTGAAGATGATCAACTCATGAGCCGGAAATCGTACTCCAACGTAAACGCCGCGAATCAATACGCCCGCAACGTTGTGCGGGGGAAAATTCCGGCGTGCCAGTTTGTCATTCAGGCCTGCCAGCGTCATATCGATGACATGGCGGCTGAAAAGAGTAAGAAATTTCGTTACCGCTTCGATAAAGACATGGCAGAAAAGGCCGCGAAATTTATCCAGTTGTTGCCACATACAAAAGGAGAGTGGGCATTCAATCGGATGCCGATCACTCTGGAGGCATGGCAACTGTTTATTGTGTGCTGCGCCTTTGGCTGGGTCCAGAAAGGGTCGAAGCTTCGACGATTTCGCGAGGTTTACACGGAGATACCGCGTAAAAATGGGAAATCAGCTATTTCGGCAGGTGTGGCGCTGTACTGTTTTACCTGTGATAACGAGTTTGGCGCTGAAGTATATTCCGGGGCCACAACTGAAAAACAGGCGTGGGAAGTATTCAGACCAGCTCGTCTGATGTGTAAGCGCACCCCGCTGCTGGTGGAAGCGTTCGGGATTGAAGTAAATGCGTCCAACCTGAACCGGCCAGAAGATGGCGCGCGTTTTGAGCCGCTGATTGGTAACCCTGGGGACGGCGCTTCACCGCACTGTGCGATTGTTGACGAGTATCACGAACATCCCACAGATTCGCTCTACACCACTATGCTGACGGGTATGGGAGCGCGGCGACAACCACTAATGTGGGCGATCACGACGGCGGGTTACAACATTGAGGGTCCATGCTACGACAAACGGCGTGAAGTGATTGAGATGCTGAACGGCACAGTACCGAATGAGGAATTGTTCGGCGTGATATACACCGTCGACGAGGGGGATGACTGGACCGATCCTAAAGTGCTGGAAAAAGCTAACCCGAATATGGGCGTGTCGGTCTATCGTGACTTTCTCCTCAGCCAGCAACAGAGAGCTATTAATAACGCCCGTCAGGCTGGTGTATTTAAAACTAAACACCTCAACATCTGGGTTGCAGCCCGTACCGCTTTCTACAACCTGGTTTCCTGGCAGAACTGTGAGGATAAGACACTTACGCTTGAGCAATTCGAAGGACAGCCATGTGTTCTGTCTTTCGACCTGGCGCGCAAGCTGGATATGAACAGTATGGCGCGGTTGTTCACTAGGGAAATTGACGGCAAGACACATTACTACAGCGTTGCTCCCCGCTTCTGGGTTCCCTACGACGCAGTATTCAGCGTTGAAAAGAACGAAGATCGTCGTACTGCGGAGCGATTTCAGAAATGGGTTGAAATGGGACTGCTTACAGTTACTGATGGCGCTGAAGTTGATTACCGCTACATCCTTGAAGAGGCCAAGGCGGCAAACAAGCTCAACCCAGTCAGTGAGTCACCGATTGATCCGTTCGGCGCGACGGGGCTTTCACATGATCTGGCGGATGAAAGCCTTAATCCGATCACTATCGTTCAGAACTACACCAATATGTCTGATCCGACGAAGGAGCTGGAAGCCGCCATTGAGTCAGGCCGCTTTCATCACGACGGGAACCCGATTATGAGCTGGTGTATCAGCAACGTCGTCGGGAAGTATTTGCCCGGTAATGACGATGTGGTTAAACCCATCAAAGAGCAGAACGAAAACAAAATCGATGGCGCGGTTTCGCTGATTATGGCAATCGGACGGGCAATGTTGAATAGCCGGGCGAGTAATTCATCCGTTTACGACGAGGAAGATGTAGCATGCTAATGACGTTTTTAAGTTTTTTTATCGGCCTCGCCGGAGCCGCGTTACTGTCTGCCGGTGCCTGGCTTATTTCACCTGCAGCCGGGCTTATTACCGGCGGTTCAATCTGCCTGCTGTGGTCATTTTTAATCGCGAAATCAATGTCTGCCAGCGTAATTAAATCAGGGGGTGAATAATGTTCATTCCCCAGATGTTTCGGGGTAAATCTCAGTCTGGTGGTAGTGTCTGGCAGGCGATGCTGGGTGGTGTGAGTTCCAGCCAGAGCAAGGCGGGGATCATTATCACTTCTGAAACCGCAATGGCGTTATCGGCGGTCCGGGCATGTGTAACGCTTCTGGCAGAATCGGTGGCGCAGCTGCCGTGTGAACTTTACAGGCGAGGCGCTAACGGAGGTCGTGAACGGGCGACTGACCACCCTGTTTATGATCTGATTCATTCCCAGCCCAACAAAAAAGACACTTCATTTGAATACTTTGAACAACAGCAGGGCCTGCTTGGTCTGGAGGGGAATTGCTACTCGATCATCGACAGGGACGGGAAAGGTTATCCCCGCGAATTAATCCCGGTTAATCCCCAAAAGGTCATTGTCCTGAAAGGCCCGGATGGGATGCCATATTATGAACTACCCGAAATTGGCGAAACGTTGCCAATGCGCATGATGCATCATGTGAAGGTCTTCTCACTGGATGGCTATATCGGCAGTTCCCCAATCCAGACGAACGCGGATGTTCTTGGGCTAAACCTCGCCGTGGAAGAGCATGCTTCTCAGGTCTTTCGCCGTGGTACAACGATGAGCGGCGTTATTGAGCGTCCAAAAGACGCCCCGACGATCAAAAGCCAGGATGCTATCGACCGCCTGCTGGCAAAGTGGACGGACAGATATTCCGGCGTCAGAAACGCCTTCTCTGTTGCATTGCTTCAGGAAGGGATGAGCTACAAGCAGTTATCTCAGGACAATGAGAAAGCGCAGCTGTTGCAGTCCCGTCAGTGGGGCGTGGAGGAAGTGTGCCGACTCTATAAAATCCCGCCTCATATGGTGCAGATGCTGGCGAAAGCCACGAATAACAACATTGAGCACCAGGGGCTGCAGTTTGTGATGTACACGCTGTTGGCCTGGCTGAAGCGTCATGAAGGCGCATTAATGCGCGATCTGCTTTTACCCAGCGAGCGCGGTGATCTGTACATTGAATTCAATGTTTCTGGCCTGCTGCGCGGGGATCAGAAGTCACGCTATGAATCTTATGCACTAGGCCGCCAGTGGGGCTGGTTATCGGTTAACGACATTCGCCGCATGGAGAACCTTCCACCCATCACCGGAGGGGACAAATACCTGACGCCTCTGAATATGGTCGACAGTAAACAAATCTTACCTGGCGATAACACGCCAACAGCAAAACAACTGGCAGAAATCAACTCTATTCTGTCCAGAAACTGAATATCACCCGCAGCGCGGGCTGACCTGGTAAACATCATGACAAAAAATTTAATTAATCTGCCGCACCTGGCGGCTATGGTCTTTGGTGTTCCACATTACGTGACACGACAGACAATGGATTCTGTAAAAGCTGTGCTGGTTCCCCGTATTCAGGGATTATCAGAAGAGGCTGGAATTCACATGACGCAGGAGCCTGATAACAATCAGGCGCCAGATTTGGTTCAACCAGCTGGTGGAATGGCAGTTATTCCTGTTCACGGCATTCTGGTTCCGCGTCGTGGGCAAATTACTGCAATGTGTTCTGAACTTACCAGTTATGAGCGCATACGTAGCCAGGTGCATGCTGCATTAAATGACCCTTCCATCAGTGAAATTGTGCTGGATATAAATTCTGGTGGTGGTGCGGCGGTTGGATGCAAGGAACTGGCCGATTATATTTTCCAGTCACGTCAAACTAAGCCTATTACTGCAATTGTGAACTACAGCGCCTATTCTGCGGCTTACTTTATCGCTTCGGCCTGCAGCAAAATTGTAGTCAGCCAGACCAGTGGAGTCGGCTCGATTGGAGTGATTATGGAACACCTGGATACTTCCAGGATGGAAGAGCAAATGGGGTTAACATTCACCACGATTTTTCGGGGAGATAACAAAAATAACGGTACACAACATGAGCCACTGAGTGAAGACGCTCGGGGAATGTTCCAGAGGATGATTGACGATATGTACGAGACGTTTATTACCTCTGTAGCGGAATACCGGAATCTTGCCCCTCAGACGGTGATTAACACGCAGGCCGGAATCTATTTCGGCGCTGATTCCATTTCTGCTGGTCTTGCCGATGAAGTTTCGGATCCTCAGTCTGCGATTAATGCCATTGCAGCAAAGTACAAACAACCTCAACAAACCACTTCCATAAAGTTGCAGGCCGCCGCGATGGACCTGCAAACCAGAATGTGACCCGGCGCTAACGCGTCATTACCAGAAAGCAGCCTGTTGGCTGCTTTTTTTATGCCAAAAAGAGAGAAAACTATGCCACAGATTGAAGAATTACGTCGTCAGCGTGCGGGTATTAATGAACAGGTACAGGCCCTGGCCACGATTGAAACTACCGGTGGAACGCTGACAGCGGAGCAGTTAACCGAATTTGCCAGCCTGCAGCAGCAGTTTACAGATATCAGTGCCAAAATGGAGCGTCTGGAAGCAGCTGAACGTGCTGCAGCGCTTGTTGCCAAACCGGTTAAAGGTACACAACAGGCTCCGGGTATCAGCGTTAAAGCAGAGCCAAAGCAATATACCGGCGCAGGAATGACCCGTCTGGTGATGTCGATTGCGGCAGCACAGGGTAACGCCCAGGATGCTGCTAAATTTGCAGCTGAAGAACTGAATGACCCGTCTGTCTCGATGGCCATCAACACTGCCGCCGCGTCAGGTGGCGTTCTTATTCCGCAAAACCTGCACAGCGAGGTGATCGAACTGCTGCGCGATCGCACCATCGTCCGTAAGCTGGGCGCGCGCTCCATTCCGCTGCCGAACGGCAATATGGCGCTGCCGCGTCTGGCCGGTGGTGCGACGGCGAGCTACACCGGGGAAGGCAAGGATGCGAAAACATCAGAAGCGCGCTTCGATGATGTGAAACTCACTGCGAAAACCATGATTGCAATGGTGCCTATCTCCAACCAGCTGATTGGTCGTGCTGGCTACAACGTGGAGCAGCTGGTCCTGCAGGATATTCTGACCGCGATTTCTGTTCGTGAAGATAAAGCCTTTATGCGCGATGACGGTACCGGTGATACGCCTGTCGGTATGAAAGCGCGGGCAACTGAGTGGAACCGCCTGCTGCCGTGGGAAGCTGCTGCAGAGGTTAATCTGCAGACGATTGATACCTATCTCGACAACATTATCCTGATGGCTATGGACGGGAACAGCAACATGATCAGCTGCGGCTGGGGCATGTCGAACCGGACTTACATGAAACTGTTCGGTCTGCGCGACGGTAACGGTAACAAGGTCTACCCGGAAATGGCCCAGGGGATGTTGAAGGGATTTCAGATTCAGCGTACCAGCGCTATCCCGGCAAACCTCGGTGACGCAGGCAAAGAGTCGGAAATTTACTTCGCGGACTTTAATGATGTGGTTATCGGTGAAGACGGCAACATGAAGGTGTCGTTCTCGCAGGAAGCCTCCTACCAGGACGGGGATGGCAATCTGGTTTCCGCGTTCTCCCGTAACCAGTCGTTGATCCGCGTGGTGACGGAGCACGACATCGGCTTCCGTCATCCGGAAGGTCTTGTACTCGGGACAAAAGTGCTGTTTTAACCGGTCCTGCACTCTGTGCGACCACGGTCGCACAGAGTAAAAGCACGTAATCCCCCAGGCCCGCAGCAGCGGGTTTTTTCTTTTCAGGAGCAAAACGATGACAACGAAAGCAGCAAAAGCAGCGGCGGCTGCAGCCGGTGATGTGAAAAAACCGGATGAACTGACGCCGGAAAATTCAGTGGACGGGGATGACGGTCAGAATACCGCAGCGGGTTCAGATAATGCGGGTGTTGAACTGACCGGAAGTGAAGCAAACGGGGCCACGGGCCTGACGGGAGCAGAAGTGGCGCGGAAAGCGGTTTTTTTCCTGGGACCCTATCATCGTTATTCACGCGGTGATACGGCCTGTTTTGATGCTGAGTACGCAGAAAAACTGGTTGAACGCCATATTGCGGTATGGCCAGAAGATGCGGAAAAGGCGCTGAGTCCCCGCAAGGGAGCCGATGACCATGATACTGACATTGGATGATGTGAAAACCCAGCTCCGTCTGGAGCCGGATTTCACGGAGCATGACGGCATGCTCACTAATATGGTGGCGGCGGCGCAGAAGAGTATTGAGCGTGACTACTACTGCAAACTGGTGGGAAGCGATGACGAACTGCAGGCGCTGCCGGAAGGTGTACGCGGTTTTGTGGCGGATGAAGATATCCAGCTGGCCATGCAGTATCTGGTCGGGGATGCGTATCTGAATGGTTTCACCGGTCAGTGGCTGGAGACGGCTGCGGTCCGGCACCTTCTTTTCCCGTTGCAGGAGAACACCGTATGAGCCTGAAGCCGGAAGAGATGACCTGCCGTCTTTCGATTGGGTATATGCAATCCGGCCGGGGGCCGCTGGGTGAACATCTGCCGGAACAACTGGTCGCGACCGGGAAAGCCTGGGCGAAGCGCGAACTGGTGTCGGGCAGAAAGATCCGCACACTGGATCAACAGCAGGTTGTTGAAACGTGTCTTTTTACCACTCATCCGAACCTGAATATTGATATCGACTGGAAAATAACGACGTCTGACCGGGTTTATACCGTTCGTAACGTCGAACGTCTTGCGGACCGCATCATCATCACAGGGGAGGCAGACGCACGTCATGATCGAGCTGGCATTAAAGACAGCACTTGAACGCCTGACCGGGCTGGATGTTTACCCTCTGCTCCTGCCTGATGAACTGCAGGAGGGAATTACTTACCAGTGTATTTCCGATCCGGAGCTGTACGCCGGACTGTTGCGCACAGGCCTGATTGCTGGGCGCTTCCAGATATCGATTCATCTGCTTAATGACTACACCCGCCTGTTACAGCTGGATAAGGAAATCAGCGCGGAATGGACCGCTATCGTGCATGGCCAGCTGGAGGGCTTTCCCGTACAGAATGTGGTCCGGGGGGGAATACAGCAGAGTAAATTGGTACTGACCAGCGGCAATATTCAGTACCGGCTCGTCCGGGATTTTACCTTGCACTACCGGGAAGCTTCACCATGATCACTATGGACGTAAAAGGGCTGGACGAGCTGGAGCGGCAGCTTACCGCGCTCGGTGAAAAGGTCGGCATGAAGGTGTTACGTGATGCAGGGCGTGAGGCGCTGAAAGTGGTTGAAGAAGACATGAAACAACATGCCGGCTTCGACGATGCGTCCTCTGCAGAGCATATGCGTGATTCCATCAAAATTCGTTCATCCACCCGGAAAGGTCGCGGAAATACGGTGGTCATCCTTCGGGTTGGCCCCAGCAAAAAGCATTACATGAAAGCACTGGCCCAGGAGTTCGGTACGGTGAAACAGGTTGCCGATCCGTTCATCCGTCCGGCACTGGATTACAACGTCCGGCAGGTTCTGCGCATTCTGACCGTAGAAATCCGCAATGGCATTCAGAACAGGTAGCAACCGCTGCCCACTATTTAAGAGAGAATCATTATGGCTGATGAAAATAACACGCCAAAATCATCCCCTGAGTATGCAATGCTTCCTGCCGGGACGGTGGTGAAGTTTGGCGAAGTAGGGGCCGCAGTGGCTGCGCTGAAACCTCTGATTAACTGTAAGGCGCTGGGCGCGACAGGTCAGACGGGAGGATTTGTCGACTGTACCACCCTGCTGGACAAGAGTAAGCAGTCGGTGTCAGACCTGCCTGAAGGTCCGGAGAAATCGCTGGGCTTCATTGACGACCCGGAAAACGAAGATTTCACCGCATTCCTCAATGCTGCAGAACAGCGTAAGACCGTTCAGTTTTATGTTGAGTTGCCGAACAAACGAACGGCTTCAATGATCCTTGCGCTTTCAGGCTGGCAGATGAACGAAATCACAGCGCCTGCCAGTGAAGTTATCCAGATTACGGTGCAGGGTAAGCAAAATAACATTAAATGGGGAATTGCCGCCCCGGCGCCAGATGCCGGCGCGTAATCCTTTTCCCCGTTACACACCGCCTCCGTGCGGTTTTTTTTCGTCTGAAAAACAGGATACATCATGTCTGAATTTAGCCTCTCCGAACTGAAAAAGGCCCTGCTCAGCGCAAAACCCTCTCCAATTAAAACCGAAATCTTCGGTACAAAGGTTTACCTTCGCCGGCTGACGGCGGCTGAGCTTATTGATCATGAAGATGCGCTCATCGAGGCACAGACCTCTGGCAACGCCCGCATGGCGTCAGAGCTGAGCGTACAGATTGTTATCGACAGTCTGGTTCAGCCTGACGGCTCCCCGATTAAAGCCAAAGACAAACCCACGGCGAAGGAGCTGCTGGCGGCACACGATAACGTTGCGCTTCTGGATGCCATCGACAAAGTGAAAAAGCACGGCATCGGTAAGCTGGAAACCGCCGAAAAAAACTGAGTGACTCGCCCTGGCTGGAGCTGATTTTCTGGCTGGCCGACCGCTGGGGCGAGCCTGACCCGTCAAAAATTGCGGCACTTCCGGCTGACACGCTTTTTCACTGGCGTGCTTTCTTCCTCAAACAGGGCATTTTCAAAAAGCCTTCGCCAGAAGGTTCTGACAATAACCCGCCCCCTGTTAAATCACCCGCAGCAGCGAACCAGAGTCTGGATGCGCAGTGTGCGGCAGTCATGAAGGTATTAATGTAATGGGTGACGTTGCCTCTCTTGCCGTTGGGCTGCATCTGAATGCAGCGAACTTTAAATCGCAGCTGATGAGCGCCTACGGCAGCGCTGAGAGTCAGTCACGCCAGTTTAACCGCAATGCCCAGGCCGATGCGAAAAAGACGGAGGATGCCTATAAGCGTGTTTCTGCTTCGGTATCGGGGCTGGCAGGCAGGCTGGCAGGTTTTGCCGGGGCGGGTTTATCGCTGGGTACCATTATCAGCACCACGCGGCAGTACAGCCAGTCGTTGTCGGATTTGCAGGCTATCACCGGTGCCACCAGTGCGCAGATGAAACTGTACGATCAGGCGGCGCAGGAAATGGGCCGCACAACGGAATACAGCGCATCACAGGCCGCTGAGGCGATTAAGCTGATGGCTTCGGCAAAGCCTGAACTGCTGAGCACCTCTGCGGGGCTGACGGCGGCGACCAAAAGCGCGTTAACGCTGGCCCAGGCCGCTGGGACCACGCTTCCGGATGCCACCCGAACGCTGGCCCTGTCATTAAACCAGTTTGGGGCGGGAGCCAGTGAAGCCGACCGGTATATCAACGTGCTGGCTGCTGGCGCGAAATTTGGCTCGTCGGAGATAGCCGATACTGCTGCCGCGATTAAAAATGGCGGGGTGGCAGCGGCACAGGCTGGCGTGGGTTTTGAAACCCTCAATGCCGCCATACAGGTACTGGCGGAGCGCGAAGTGAAAGGCGGCGAAGCCGGGACCGCACTGCGCAACGTGATCCTGAATCTGGAGAAAGGAACGGATAAGACCCTGAAGCCTTCTGTTGTCGGGCTGAGCCAGGCGCTGGAGAATCTGGCGGGAAAAAACCTGTCAACAAAACAGGCCGTAAAGCTGTTCGGGGTGGAAAACCTCAGCGCAGCATCCATCCTGGTGCAGAACCGCGAGAAGGTGGAGTCGCTGACCGCCGCCCTGACCGGTACGCAGACCGCGCATGAGCAGGCCGAAATCAGGGTAAATAACCTGAACGGCGATCTTCTCAGCCTGACTTCGGCTTTTGAAGGTCTGATTATTAAGGTAGGACAGAGCGGAAACGGCCCGCTGCGCAGTGGTGTTCAGACCGTTACCGATGCCATTAATGGCCTGACGGATAATTTCAATACAGTAGCTAACGTTGCGCTGTATACGCTGATTCCTGTTCTGGCGACAAAACTGACGGCAGGTATCAGGGGGAACATCGGTGCCTGGGTTGAGCAGCAGCAGGCAGTCAGGGCCAGCGCGATGGCGCAGGCCGATATGGCGCGAAAAACGCTGGAAAGTACCGCTGCCACGCTGGCGCAGAATAACGCAGAATTCGGGCGTTATCGGGAAATGGAGAAAAGCGCCAGGCAATTTGGCCTTAACGTGAGTTACCAGAGCGAGTTTAACCGCTTAATTCGCCAGGAAACCGAGCAGACACTGCTCTCCACCCAGGCAAAGAGCCAGCTGAATGCAGCCAATAAACAGCTTTCCGTTTCAGCCCGCGCAGCCTCTGCAGCGGTAGGTATGGCCAGAGGGGCGCTGGCACTGCTGGGCGGTCCTGTGGGCGCAGCGATGCTGGCCGGTTCGGCGCTGCTCTATTTCCATAATCAGGCGAAGAACGCCCGCCAGTCGGCGATTGACCTGAAAAATGCTGTTGTTGAAACGAATGAAGAACTCAAAAAACTGTCGCTTAACCAGCTCAACGTGAAGCAGTTGGACATTGATGAACAGTTTGAGAATCAGGTTATTCAGCGAAATAAACTGATTAAAGAAATTCAGGATGCGGAAAGCCGTATTGATGGATTGAGTGGCTTCGATCCGTTCGGACAACTTAAAGGCGTACAGAACGATAAAACCCGCTACAAAGGGGATCTGGATGCCGTTGAACAGGGGTTAAAACTCCTCAAAGAACGGCAAAAAATTGTCAAAGAGGCCATAGAACAAGCTAAATCAGGGAAACTCGATCCCACACCGAAGCCGGATAAACCAGGGAATGAAACAGGGAGCGATAAACCTGATACCCCCTGGACCGGGGAAGGCGGGGATACTGGAAAGGGGCAAAAGTCGAAGGTTAACCAGTATGAGCAACTGCGGCGTGAAATCGAAGCGGCGCATGCCTCCAGTCTCGGACGTATCAACCTGCAGGAGCAAGAAAGCGCCAGAAAACTTCTTGAAGCCGCCCGCGCTGACGGAGCCAGCGAGGCTGATATTCAGAAGACTTTGCTGCTGAATGCTGAAAACTATCAGAAACAGCGCCTCGAACTGGCAGAACAGTATGCGCCAGCCAGAGCAACTCTTACGAAAGAGCGTGAAGCGAGCCAGGAGCTGAAGTCGCTCCTGAATGCCCGTCTTCTGGATGAAAAGGAATACCAGACGGCCAGAATCACGCTGGCACAAAGTACGGCCCGCGAACTGTTACAGGCACAGGCAGCGGCAATGTCTGCCCCTCTGATTGATATCGCCGGGATGGTTGATCCGCTGGCAGAACTGCGCAATCAACTGGCCGAGCATCAGTCACTGCTGCAGGCGTTTTACCAGAACGATGCGATCAACAAAGAGCAGTACGAACTGTTGAAGCAAAAGGCGGATAAAGATTCCGCTGATGCGCAGTACCAGACGGCGGTGGAGCTTTATAAGTCGCAGGGAAACCTGAACAGCCTCGCCATTGGCCTGATGGAAACCACCCAGGAGCGAACCTCCAACATGCTGACCGGCATGCTGAATGGTACACAGACACTCCGGGACGGGATGATTGGGTTATTTGCCTCCCTGACACAGTCGGTGATTAAAAACCTTGTCGATATGGCAGCGCAGGCGCTGATTACCAACACCATCCTGAAATCCATCATGGGTATCGGCGGCAGTCTTTTTGGCGGCGCAGTCACCGCGAGCACCGGCACGGCCATCAGCAGTTTTGGCAGCAGTTTTAGTTTTAATGCGAAGGGCGGTGTTTATGACTCACCTTCATTAAGTGCCTACAGCAACGGCATCTATGACAGCCCGACCCTGTTTGCTTTTGCAAAGGGGGCTGGCGTGTTTGGTGAGGCTGGTCCGGAAGCCATTATGCCTCTGGCGAAAACGACTGACGGTACGCTGGGTGTCAGGGCGCTGGGTGACCTTGGTTCTTCTGGTGGTGGTATGAATGGGGGGATTGCTTATTCACCTGTGTATCACATTGCCATTCAGAATGACGGACAAAACGGGGAGATAGGGCCGCAGGCATCGCAGATGCTGGTCAAAATGATCGACACGCGTGTCATGAGTATCCTGAGAACTCAGGGCCGCGATGGCGGCATGCTGGCGGGAGGATAAGTGAAAACCTTTCATTGGGCACCCAGGGAGGGGATGCAGTCGTCTGTTTCCCCTTCGGTGACAACCATTAAATTTGGGGATGGTTATGAGCAACGTCGCCCGACCGGACTCAACCATCAGTTAATTAACTTCCAGCCTGTTTTCCGTATCACGTCGGACAATTCCCGCACCGCACTTGAAGCGTTTCTGGCGGAGCACGGGGGATATAAAGCCTTTCTGTGGCGACCACCAAAATACAACCGCACGATTAAAGTTGTCTGCCGAGAGTGGTCTGTTACGGACAACGTCACGTATTCCGATTTCAGCTGTAAATTTGAGCAGGTCATTGCTTAAGGATCCTTATGCAGGATATTCCTCAGAACACCCTCAACGAAACCACGAAAACCGAACAGTCGGCCCGCATTGATTTGTGGGAAATCGACCTGATGGCCTTTGGTGGCCAGCGTTACTATTTTTCAAATGAACTGAATGAGAGGGGCGAGCCGGTCACCTGGCAGGGCCGGAAGTATGACGTTTACCCGATACAGGGAACCGGGTTCGACCTGGTAGGGAAAGGGACTACCGCCCGCCCGACGCTGGCGGTGTCGAACCTGTTTGGCATGGTTACGGGACTTGCGGCAGATATGCAGAGCCTCGTCGGGGCCACGGTGGTAAGGCATGTTGTGTACGCCCGTTTTCTCGATGCGGTGAACTTTACAGGCGGCAACCCGGAGGCCGATCCGGAACAGGAAGTAGTCAGCCGCTGGGTGATTGAACAACTGTCAGAGCTGAAAGCCACCACGGCGACCTTCGTACTGGCCACACCGACCGAAACGGACGGCAGCGTGTTTCCGGCGCGGATCATGCTGGCTGATGTCTGCAACTGGACCTACCGTTCTGAGGAGTGTGGGTATGCCGGGCCGCCTGTGGCGGATGAATTTGACAAACCCACGGCAGACCCGGCAAAAGATGCCTGCAGCAAATGCCGTACCGGCTGCGAGCTGCGTGATAACCTGCCGCGCATCGGCTGCTTCCTCTCGATTAACCGTCTTTCCTGATGGATACACCCATGAACAAAACTATCCTGGCGCATGCCGCTGCGTGTGCGCCGGCTGAATCGTGCGGCTATGTGGTGAAGACACCTGCCGGGGAGCTGTATTTTCCCTGCCAGAATCTTTCCGCTGAACCGACAATGTATTTCCGCATGGATCCGGCAGATTACCTTCAGGTGCAGGCGGCAGGCGATGTGGTGGCCCTGGTCCACAGCCATCCCGATGGCCTGCCGTTTCTCAGCGATGTTGATCGCCGCCTGCAGGTTCAGAGTGGCCTGCCGTGGTGGCTGGTCTGCGATGACCGGATATACAAATTTCGTTGCATGCCGTTCCTCACCGGGCGGGCATTTGAGCATGGCGTGACGGACTGTTACACCCTGTTCCGCGATGCGTACCATCTGGCCGGTATTGAGATGCCGGATTTTGCGCGGAAGGAGGACTGGTGGAAGCAGGGGGATAATCTGTATCTGGATAATCTGGAGGCGACCGGTTTTTACCGGGTGAATGCCACAGAGGCCCAGCCCGGAGACATTCTGGTTTGTTGTTTTGGTTCATCGGTTGCCAACCATGCTGCGATTTACTGCGGCGACGGCGAACTGTTGCACCATATTCCTGACCAGCTCAGTAAACGCGAGAGGTATACCGACAAATGGCAACGCCGCACACACTCGATATGGCGACACCGGGCATGGCACGAGTCTGCCTTCACGGGGATTTACAACGATTTGGCCGCCGCTTCAGCCTCAGTATAAAAACGGGGGCCGAGGCCATTTACGCGCTGGCCATGCAGGTTCCGGGCTTCCGGCAGAAAATGAATGATGGCTGGTATCAGATACGCATTGCAGGCCTGGATGTGAATGAAACTAGCCTGTCAGCCCGTCTGCACGAGCCGCTGCCGGACGGTGCCATTATTCATATTGTCCCACGCATGGCTGGGGCTAAATCCGGTGGTCTGTTCCAGGTGGTACTGGGGGCCGTGGCAATAGCCGCGTCCTTTTTTACGGCAGGGGGAAGCCTCGCTCTGTGGGGAGCAGCGTTATCTGCCACCGCTATTTCAGCATCCTCAGTCTTGTTTTCTATGGGGATGGCCATGATGCTGGGTGGTGTGGCGCAGATGCTGACGCCCCAGGCAAAAATCCCCTCGTCCCGGCAGACCGATAACGGCAAACAGAACACCTGGTTTTCGTCACTGGACAACATGATGGCGCAGGGTAATGCCCTGCCGGTGTTGTACGGTGAAATGCTGGTCGGCTCCCGCACGATCTCCCAGGAAATCAGCACACGGGATGAAGGTGGCGGGGGGCAGGTGGTGATTATCGGTCGCTGACTACTGCAGCATATTTATATTTTCACAGAACCGCCTCCGGGCGGTTTTGTCGTTTCAGAGGGAACAGATTATGGGTAAGGGTGGTGGCAGCAGTAAAACGCCGCATGAGGCTCCTGACGACCTGAAATCCAGCCAGATGCTGACCGTTGTTGATGCCATCTGCGAGGGGCCTATTGAAGGCCCTGTGGACGGGCTGAAGAGTGTCAGAATTAACAAAACACCGGTCCTCGACAGCGACGGTAACGCGATGGTTCATGGTGTCACCGTGGTTTACCGCGTGGGGGAGGATGAGCAGACCGCGATGGAGGGGTTCGAAGACTCCGGCGCGGAAACCCTGCTGGGTGTGGAGGTGAAGAAGTCAGAGCCGGTGACCCGCACGATTACCACTAAAACGCTGGACCGTCTGCGCTTTACCTTTGGTGTGCAGTCGCTGGTCAGTACCAGTACCAAAGGCGACCGCAACCCGACCAGCGTACAGATGCTGATCCAGTTTCGCCGGGATGGCCAGTGGCAGGTGGAGCGGGATATCACCATTACGGGGAAAACGACCACGCAGTTTCTGGCATCCGTGGTGATTGATGATTTACCGCCCCGACCGTTTGAAGTCCGCATGCTGCGCCTCACTGATGATAGCACCACAGACCTGCTGCAGAACAAAACGGTGTGGTCGGGCTATACCGAAATCATCGATGTGAAACAACGTTACCCGAATACCGCTGTTATCGGCGTAAAAGTGGACGCGGAGCAGTTCGGCAGCCAGCAGGTCACGCGAAACTATCTCCTGCGCGGCCGTATTGTGCCGGTGCCGTCAAATTACGATCCGTTAAAACGGACGTATACGGGACTCTGGGACGGGACGTTTAAACCCGCCTGGACAGATAATCCGGCCTGGTGTGTGCTGGATATGCTGACTCACCCGCGCTATGGCATGGGAAGCCGCATTGGTGTTGCCGATGTGGACAAGTGGGCGCTGTATGCCATTGCACAGTACTGTGATCAGCCTGTTCCTGACGGTTTTGGCGGAACTGAGCCGCGTATTACCTGCAATGCGTATCTGACGGACCAGCGTAAAGCGTGGGACGTGCTGGGGGACTTCTGTTCCCTGATGCGCTGTATGCCGGTCTGGAACGGCAGCACCCTGACGTTTGTGCAGGACCGGCCCGCCGATAAAGTCTGGACCTATACGCAGAGTAATGTGGTGATGCCCGCTGACGGTGCGCCATTCATCTACAGCTTCAGCGCACTGAAAGAGCGACACAATGCCGCCGAGGTCCGTTACACCGACCCGAACAACGGCTGGGAAACATCCACCGAACTGGTGGAAAACGACGCTGCCATCCGGCGCTACGGTCGCAACGTTCTGAAGATGGATGCATTCGCCTGTACCAGCCGTGGGCAGGCGCACCGCGCCGGACTGTGGGCCATCACCACCGAATTGCTGGAAACGCAGACGGTGGATTTTTCCGTAGGGGCTGAGGGGCTGCGACATGTTCCCGGCGATATCATTGAGGTCTGCGACAGTGATTATGCTGGCGTGACCGTGGGCGGACGAATCCTGTCGGTCGACAGCCTTACGCGCACGCTCACGCTGGACCGCGAGGTGGAGATACCGGCAGGCGGCAATGTGGTGCTGAACCTGGTGGGCAGCGATGGCCAACCTGTTACCGTCGCGGTCACCGCGCACCCCGCCCCGGACCGCGTGACCGTCAGCCAGTTACCCGATGGCATGGCGGAGTACAGCGTGTGGGGGCTGAAACTGCCGGACCTGCGCCAGCGCCTGTTTCGCTGTGTGGCCATACGGGAAAACGATGACGGCACGTATGCCATTACCGCCGTGCAGCATGTTCCGGAGAAAGGAGCCATCGTGGATAACGGGGCGACGTTTGATCCGTTACCGGACACCGGTATCACGAATACGCCGCCTGCCGTGCAGCACCTGACCACAGAGATTCTGGCAGAGGAGGGGCAGTATCAGGCGCGGGCGCGCTGGGATACCCCGCGTGTGGTTAAGGGGGTGAACTTCTCCCTGCGCCTGACGGTGAAAGCGGAAGATAACAGCGACCGGCTGGCCAGCAGCCTGACCCTGACAAAAACAGAGCATACTTTCCGCAACCTGACGCCGGGGCGCTACACCCTGACGGTGCGGGCGGTGAACAGCCAGGGCCAGCAGGGGGAGCCTGCCAGCACGGATTTCAGCATCGCCGCGCCGGCAGTACCGTCTTATGTTGAGCTGACTCCCGGCTATTTTCAGATCACCGCCACCCCGCGGCAGGCGGTATATGACCCCACGGTGCAGTATGAATTCTGGTTTACAGATACGCAGATTGCCGATATCCGCCAGGTGGAAACCGATGCGCGTTATCTCGGCACCGCGCTGTACTGGATTGCAGCAAACGCGAATATCAAACCAGGCAAGGATTATTACTTCTATATCCGGGCCGTGAACCAGGTCGGGAAATCGACGTTCGTGGAGGCTAAAGGCCAGGCCAGCAACGATGCGGCGGGTTACCTGGATTTCTTCAAAGGGGAAATTACCGAAAGCCACTTAGGGAAAGAACTGCTGGAGAAGGTGGAGCTGGCGGAGGACAACGCCAGCCGGCTGGATGAGTTTTCGAAAGAATGGCAGGACGCGAACGGCAAATGGAATGCCATGTGGGGCGTGAAGATAGAGCAGACCAAAGACGGGAAGCACTATGTGGCTGGTCTGGGCCTGAGCATGGAGGACACGGAAGAAGGGAAGGTAAGCCAGTTCCTGGTGGCAGCAAACCGTATCGCGTTTATCGACCCGGCAAACGGCAATGAGACCCCGATGTTTGTGGCTCAGGGGAATCAGATATTTATGAACGAGGTGTTCCTCAAATATCTGACGGCCCCGAGCATCACCAGCGGCGGGAACCCGCCGACCTTTATGCTGACGCCTGATGGCAAACTGACCGCCCGTAATGCGGATATCAGCGGCCATATCAGTGCGAACTCTGGTGCTCTCAACAATGTGACTATTGGGGAAAACTGCACCATAAAGGGGACGATGCGGGCAGAGAAGATTGTCGGCGATATCGTTAAAGCAGTTGGGCGGGCTTTCCCTGGAATTCCGGGTTTTCCGAATGGAACCCTCACGGTCCAGATACAGGATGATCACGATTTTGATCGGCAGATAATTATTCCACCCATCACTTTTGCAGGAGCAAGTGGGCAATCAGCCACAAGTAATGACCGGTGGACAGATTGTGGGCTTGTTGTGAAGCACAACGGCAGAGAGATATACAACGCATATCCCGCAATTCCAACGAAATCATTCAGTACGGTCATTGATATGCCTGCCGGAGCTGGAAATGTGACCATGAGCTTTACGGTTTCAAGCAAGGGTAATGGTGGCGGCGGCGATACTCCTGCTTTTATCAGTAACCTGCTGGTCATGGTGGTGAAGAAGAACAGCACAGGCATCAGCATTTACTGATGACTGAATCCCAAAACGAGCGCTCATTCGGGCGTTTTTTTTATGGAGGAGTTATGGCAGTACTTATCTCTGGCGTATTAAAAGACGGAGCGGGGAAACCGGTACAGGACTGCATCATCCAACTGAATGCGAAGAAAACCAGCGCGACCGTTGTTGTGAAGGTTATGTCATCCTCTGTTACGGACGCGAACGGCCATTACAGCATTGAGGCTGAACCGGGTTATTACAGTGTGTCACTGCAGCGGGAAGGTTTTCCTCCCTCAGTGGCTGGCGATATTTACGTGGCCCCGACCGATACGCCGGATACCCTGAATGCGTTTCTCGATGCGCCAAAGGACGCGGACCTTCGTCCGGAGGTGATGAAACGTTTTGAGGAAATGGTAAACCGCGTAGTGGATATGATCGGTGCAACAGAGAAGGATCGGGAACGAGCCGAACAGGCCGCACAGTCAGCGGTGCAGAGTAAAGACGCGACAGCGTTGTCTGCAACGGCTGCGGCAGAGTCACAGCGCCAGGCGGCACTTTCTGCGGGTGCTGCTGATGATTCTGCCCGGTCTGCTGCAGATAATGCCCGACAGACCGCGCAGAACGTTCTGGCCAGCAGTGCAGATGCTGACAGTGCGGCAAAGTCAACACAGACAGCGACGGAACAGGCCGGAAAGGCAAAGATCGCCGCTGATGCGGCACAGAAAGCGCAGCAGGAGGCAGGCGTTTTGGCACAGTCTGCAGCAGGGAGTGCCGGAAGTGCATCTGCGTCAGCACAAACAGCGGGTGAGCATGCCGGTAATGCAGCCGCATCTGAAACCTCAGTGCGTGAAAGCGCCCTCACGGCTACACAGGCTGCAGAACAGGGGGATAACAGCGCTGCAGCTGCAGCGCTAAGTGAACTGCATGCCAGGGAGTTCAGTGAAAAGGCTGCTAAATCAGAGACTGAGGCAGCAGGCAGTGCACAATCGGCTTCCTTAAGTGAAGCATCAGCATTGCAGGCTGCGAAAACTGCTGAGAATCAACAAAATGCAGCCACTGAGAATGCCACTCGCGCAGAGAAGGCCAGAGATGAGGCCCTGACGCTGCGCGATGAAGCTCAGGAAGACGCCATGAATGCCCGGAACAGCGCACAGGCTGCTGCTGCCAGTGAGAAAGAAAGTGGACAGGCAAGGGATGAAGCACAGCTTCTTGCTGAACAGGCCAGAAGTGCAGCCTCAAAAGCCGCCGCTGATACCATTAAAGAGATACAGGAAAGTGAAGACCTCAGTGGTCCGCCAGGCCCACAGGGGCCAGCAGGTGCAAAAGGTGAAAAGGGGGACAAGGGAGACACCGGGTTAACGGGGGCAACAGGACCAATTGGCCCTGCAGGTCAGCAGGGACCGGCAGGTGCAAAAGGCGAAAAGGGTGACAAGGGAGACTCCGGGCTAACGGGGCCTACAGGACCAACTGGTCCTGTAGGCCCGCAGGGACCGGCAGGTGCAAAAGGTGAAAAGGGTGATACAGGATTAATGGGGGCAACAGGACCAATTGGCCCTGTAGGTCCGCAGGGGCCGGCAGGTGTAAAAGGGGATAAGGGAGATAAAGGGGATACTGGGTTAACAGGATCACAGGGACCTGCAGGTGCAAAGGGAGCAACAGGCGCTACGGGACCGCAAGGGCCGCAGGGACCAGCAGGCGCACCAGCGGGTGCTCTTCATGCTGTAGGTTCGTTTGCGCTGGCATATATGAGTGTTGGAGCACCTCTTGCCCCAGGCGCAACCGTTGCAGGGGGGAGTCTCAAGGCTTGCGGCATTATTTTTCCACCGGATCGTTATAGTACATACACTATTGATGCCTACAGGTCGGGTGTTCAATATGGGCCTTACCCTCTTCCGGGGACGTGGCGAGCTTGCGGCATTATCTCAAACCAGTGGCAAAACGGTACTACTTCGCATTATGTAGGTCTTTTTCAGCGAATTTCATAAAAGGAGATTGTATGAACATTGAGGGCATTCAGGCTCCTGAGTGGGCGAATAAAGAACATACAGCGATTAACTGCAGGGTTAAATTTGCAGAGTTTGATGAGTTTCTGCCGTTCACTGCATGTCTGAATGATTTTGAGGAGCATGGACGCCGTATCTACAGCGAGCTTGAATCAGGAAAGTATGGACCTGTCGCCCCTTATATTGTGACTGACAAGATGGTGGAGGATTTACGCAACCAGAAGCTGGCTGAAATCAGCAACTGGCGGGACGTTCAGGAAAACGCCAACATTATTTTTGAACTGGGCAATCGCCGGTGGGATGGAGGCAAAGCGTCGCAGGCGCGTCTTGCGCCCGTGGTTATGGCTGGCAGTGCAGGACAGTTACCGGAGGGATTCTTCTGGACGGATGCGGATAACCACGATATTCCGGTGAATTTTGCTTTCCTGCAACAGCTTGAGGCGGCGATGATGCAGGCAATGGTGATACACGGCTTCAGAATTCACGAACGGCAGCGGCAAATGAAATCTGAGGTAGCGTTACTTACAGATGTTAATGCCATTGCTGAATATCCAGTTGGCTAGCGTGATAGGAAGTAATGTGCTGGTTCACCTTTCTAAACGTCTAAATGCCTGTAACCGCTAACATCTCACTTACGCTCGGGGTACTTGCTCCGTTTATGCTGATAAAGCAACTCATCGGCTTTCAGCATCGCCACTTCCAATGTGTCTCCTGGCAACAGTTGATATGCCCCCCAGGAAAATGCCACCAGTTTATCCGGGTCAATCGCTAGTAATTGTTCCTGCGCCCGAGTAATAACATCACGGAATTTATTCAGAGAATAATCGATAAGAACCAGGCAGAACTCATCGCCCCCAAGCCGGATACCGTAGTCACTTTTACGAATGGCATTTCCTAGCGCCATCCCCAGCATCTGTATCACTTTATCGCCCATATGGTGACCGAGAGAGTCATTTATTCTTTTGAGTCCATCACTGTCAATTGCGATGACTGTGACGGGGATACCTCTGTCAACGAGTGAGCAGATTTTATGTTCCAGCTCCGGTGTAATAACTTTTCTGTTATACAGTCCGGTCATCGCATCCGTCACGTTATCCCTAGAAAGCAAAGTTTGTCTGATTAATTGTTTATGGGCATATCGGCATAATCCCCAGGTTCCGAGAAAATAAAGCAGTAACAGCCATAAATTCGCAACAATAACGTAGATAGCATCTAGTTTCACATGCAGGGTGTAATACTGGGTAAGCGAGTCTTCATAACTGATCAAAGCATAAGATTTGATATATGGTTTATGGAAAACAATATGGCTTCCGGTTTCATTATCGGTGACATACAAAGAAAGGAATTGCCATAACAACGGACGATCGACTGTATTAAACGAAACCACCAGATCGTCAATGTTGATGTCTGTAATCATAATGCCTTTTACTTTATCACCCAGATATACCGGGGTAAGCATGCTGATAATATTATTGCGGGTATAGCCATCCTGATAAATATGAGACAGCGTAGTTTCTCCCTTTAGCAGATCTTTCAGGGCATTGTCATCAATCGAAATCGTGTGTGTGCTACGAGCAATATTGATGTTGCCACTATTACCCACGAGCCAGTTACTGAAGGTATAGTTGCGAGTATTAACTGGCTGATTAATATAAATATAGTTATGAGCAAGATCCACATAGTATCTGATGTTCCTGAACATATAACCGGTATAATTTGAAAAGCTGTACTTTGACTGAGCTGCACGCTCAGCGGTGTGAATTACCGATAGTGCGCCAATGTCTCCCACCCATTCTTTACACGATCTATTGCGGGTTTGCAGGGTGCCGTCGAGGTTATTCCTGTTTTTCTTCAACAGATTGAATCCGTAAATATCACCCTCGGTTTCAAGGTGCTGACATATTACTGTTTGTTCGGTATCGTCAAAGGGCGCATCGGCTATTTGGCGATAAAATTCCCGCGAAAGCCGGGTGGCAATATTCTGGTTAATGGACTCTTCATGGAAAAGCGCCGACTTACCATTTTCAGCGACATACCCCATATAGCTCTGTAAATCTTGCGCTTCACGAACAGCCAGCGCGGCAAAAAGTGAGGTTGTGCAAACCACGATTATGACAAGCGCACTGATATATTTTTGTCTGGACAAGATGGCTAATTCCCTGTTGTACCACCTGAAAATAATAGCAAGTGTAGCACCAAACAGCGGCATCTTAGCTAGTGGTGCCTTCAGGACAAAGCTTCTACCTCTTCTCGTTCATAGCGGACTCTATATCCCTCGGACCTACTGCGTTTTGTGCCAGAAGCGGTATTTATTTTTAAATAGCTATGAACGCTACTCAATTTGCAAAACCAGCTATCCTTTCTAAGAATATTCTGTCTCGCTTGTTTTAAGCCAAAAGCCATCACCGATCGTATGCAAGACCTTAATTTCGCTTTTACTACTCTTATGTCGGGAAATGCCTATGAAATTCCGAATAGTCACCTCTGCCGTTTTGCTGTCACTCGTTTTAGCCCAACCCGCAATTGCCGCCGACGCGCCTCTTTCCCCCCTGATGAAGCAACTGAATAACGGTAACTGGTTACCGGAGCAGGAAGCGAAGTTATTAAGCGACGAACTCTATTATCAGGATGCGATTCAGGCCTACATTCAGACCCTGCCGCTGCTGAATACCATTGGCCTGCGTGATGGCTCTGAAGCCGCGTTTGGCAAAGGCTATAACGTCCTGCCGATCTGGAAAGAACGGATGGACAGCCGGGCAGTGGTGCCTACGCCTAACGGGGATGTGATCTATTCCATGAGTTATCTGGATCTGAAGGAGACGGGACCGCTGGTGATCAAAGCGCCACCAAACGTCATCGGGATGTTTACCGACTTCTTCCAGAAAACCATTACCGATGTGGGTGCCATCGGGCCAGACCGCGCCCGGGGTGGCCTTTATTTACTCCTGCCGCCGGATTACGACGGTCCTGTGCCGCAAGGGTACTACGCGTTTAAATCCTCGACCTATAACGTCTTCCTCTTCTTCAGAACCATCATGGGGAAAGGTGAAGGCAAACCCGATCCGGTCCCGGCGGTGAAAAATGCCGAAACCACCCGCGTCTATCCCCTCTGGGATGTGGAAAAAGAGGTGAAGCCGATGCAGTTCCCGGATGCCAGCGGGAAGCGCGTGAACATGGTTTATCCCACCGATGCCAGCTACTGGCAAAAGCTGAAAACCTTCGTGGATTATGAACCGCTGACCGCCATCCCGGATGCCACCCGCAGCGCGCTGCTCAGCATCGGCATTGTGAAGGGCAAACCTTTCTCCCCGACGGCCAAACAGCAGGAGTTGCTGAACAAAGCTGTGGAAACTGCACCGCGCATGATCCTCGCGCGTCGTCAGATGGGTCGTGATGACCAGCGTCAGCTCTACTACAAAGACCGTCAGTGGGAGACCTCCTGGGCGGGTGCCACGGCAGAGTGGATGCAATACGGCACACTTGATGCCAACCAGCGCGCGGCCTTCTTCCAGATTGCTTACTCCAGCGCGGCAGCGATGGTGATGCACACCACTGGCGCTGGGTCCAAATACCCTTATGCCACCAAAGACGGCGCCGGCAAGTTCCTGAACGGCAGCGATACCTATAAGTTGCACCTGCCGCCAAACCCACCTGCGGCGCTGTTCTGGGCCGTGACTGCCTACAACATTACTGACGGCACCATGCCTGAAACCGATCAGCTGCTGCCGTCCACCAACGGCTATTACAACATCCCGAAAAACAACGACGGCTCTATCGACCTCTGGTTCGGACCGAACAAACCGGATGGTGTGGAAGACAGCGCGTTTATCAAAACCGTTCCTGACCGTAATTTCCTCGTGGCCCTGCGTCTGTATGGCACCGAAGACGGATTCTACGATCAAACCTGGATCCCTGATGACCTGGTTCAGACCAATAAATAAAGGTGAACGACGTGACGAAAATAAGGTATCTGGCACTGTTTACGACTCTGGCGCTAAGCGTGGGCGCGTTCGCCCAAACCGAACCGCTGACCATTCCTCATGCCACCCAGTTCGATCAGCTCACGCAGCCTTCGGCGGATGTCACCATGCCGGAGAGCTATGTCAAAGCCATCGCGCAGCAGGCCTATATCTGGGGCTGGCCGATGGTGAATCAGTTTAACCGTCGGGAAACCATCACCAAAGCGCCTTACCCGGCGCTGAACGGCGGCATGGTGCCGGTTGCGCCGATGGGCCAGCTCAGTATGCTGACGGACTACATCAAGCCGGAGGAGACCTTCGTCACCTGTCCAAATCAAGACGTGGCATACGGGCTGGGCTTCTTTGAACTGGATAAAGAGCCGATCGTGATCCAGGTTCCCGATTTCGGCGAACGCTTCTGGGTGTACGCCATTTACGATGCCCGCACCAATCAGATTGGTAACATCGGTAAGCCTTACGCCACCAAACCCGGTTTCTATCTGCTTGTGGGGCCCAACTGGAAAGGGGAAACCCCGCAGGGCATTAACGGTGTGATTCAGTCCGCCACCGAAATGGCCAACGTTATTCCTCGCGTCCAGATGGATGACACCCCGGAAGACCGGGCGGCGATTCAGGCCCCGATCAAAGAGATTATGACCTACCCGCTGAGTCGGTTTGACGGCAAAATGAAATCCTTCGAATACTCTAAGATCCCGGCTATCGGCGATAAACCGGATGCTAGCATGGGCGAGACGCGCTGGGTCATTCCGGATAAATTCTTCGACCAGTTCGCCAATGTTCTGGAAAAAGTGCCACCGCTGCCTGGCGAAGAGGCCATGTACGCCCAGTACCGTCATCTTGTCGAAGCTGGCAAGAAAAACCCGGAAATCCGCAAGTGGATGGATGCCGCCGCCGTTGAGACGGATAAAACCGTCATTGCTGATTTCTTTAAGTGGAAAAACAACGGTGTCCCGGCAGGCAACGGCTGGAACCGTTCGAAAAACAACGCCGAGTTTGGGGTGGACTACTACAACCGTACCGGCACCTCTAAATCGAACATGTTCGATAACAAACCCAACGAAACCCAGTACTTCTATACCGATAACGATGCTGCGGGTACCCAGCTTTCCGGCGACCATGATTACACAGTAACCTTTGCGAAAGGGCAACTGCCGCCGGTGAAAGGGTTCTGGTCATTAACGCTCTATAACAGTAAGCATCTGTTCAGCCCTAATGAGCTAAACCGTTTCTCGCTGGGAACCAAAAATAAAAACCTGAAGTACAACGATGACGGCTCCCTGACGCTGTATGTCAGCAAAACCCGCCCATCGGATGATAACGTGAATAACTGGCTACCAGCGCCTGATGGTAACCTGTCGCTCTATATTCGTGCGTATTGGGGTGAACAACCAATTCTAGACGGCACCTGGCAGCCGCCTAAAATTGAAACAGTTAAGTAAGTCGCTCTGTTGGCACTTTGCCTGCGGCAAGGTGCCTTTCTTTTCGTTATTGCTTATTGCTGATGTAATGTCCGCTGCGTGCCAATAGTGGACGTTGTTAAGCTCATTCGGTATGAATTCGCGAAAAACATACGTTATATTTTGTCCTGATTTACACGGGATGAAAGCTCCTGATGGCTCTCTTTTCGCTCGCTGTAACGATCTGCGAGATAACCGGTTTGTCCCTTAAGCAGCAGCGTGACTTTAAACAGCTCCTCGGCTACATCGACGATGCGGTCATACCATGAGGAAGGTTTCATTCGTCCGTTTTCGTCGAACTCTTGCCATGCCTTGGCTACAGAGGACTGGTTGGAGATCGTAAACATTCGCATCCAGCGACCCAGAATACGCATCTGGTTCACGGCATTGAAGGACTGTGAACCGCCGCAGACCTGCATTACCGCAAGTGTTTTGCCCTGCGAAGGACGAATCGCCCCTTCACTTAAGGGTATCCAGTCAATCTGCGCCTTCATGACTGCACTCATAGCACCGTGCCGTTCCGGAGAACTCCACACCATCCCGTCACACCATCTGACCAGACCGCGCAGCTCGGTGACTTTGGGATGCGTGTCCGGCGCATCATCCGGCAGGGGTAAACCGGAGGGGTTAAACAGTTTCACCTCCGCGCCCATCGCCGTCAGCAGGCGACCGGCTTCCTCCGCGGCAAAGCGGCTGTAGGAGCGCTCTCTCACTGAACCATACAGGATCAGAATCCGTGGTGGCTCCTGCACGTTCAGGCGTTCAGCGATGTGTTGATCAAAGCATTTAGTATTCAGGGCAGGAAATTGTTCCATTTTTCTCCTCCGGAGAGAGCAGATGATTTCAAAGTTAATATATATGATTTACCATATATGTATTCTAAAGGGAACGGAGAGAAAAATGCTACAACCTGTTCAGCTTTTCAAAATCCTGTCAGATGAAACACGGCTCGCCATTGTCATGCTTCTGCGGGAGTCCGGAGAACTGTGCGTGTGCGATATCTGTGCAGCTACCGCCGAATCACAGCCCAAAATATCACGCCATATGGCCGTCCTGCGCGAGGCAAAGCTTGTTCTTGATCGTCGGGAAGGGAAATGGATCCACTATCGTCTGTCACCTCATATTCCGGCGTGGGCCGCTGAGACAATCACGGCGTCCTGGCTGTGCCTTCGGGAGGATGTGCGAGAATGGTTGGCAAAGTCGGCCTGTACCTCCTGCTGAGGCAGGAAAACATATTTACATAATCATATGTAACGGAGTCTGAAATGTTTTTGGCAGGGAGTATATTTTTACTGACGCTGGTACTGGTGATCTGGCAACCCAGAGGTCTGAGTATTGGCTGGGGCGCGAGTATCGGGGCTGCGCTGGCGCTGGGAACCGGAGTCATCCATATCGCTGATATTCCCGTTGTCTGGAATATCGTCTGGAACGCGACGGCGGCATTTATTGCGGTCATCATCATCAGCCTGCTGCTAGATGAGTCCGGCTTCTTTGAATGGGCCGCACTACACGTTTCCCGCTGGGGTAACGGACGTGGCCGCCTTTTGTTTACCTGGATAGTCTTGCTTGGTGCCGCTGTTGCTGCGTTGTTTGCCAATGACGGCGCTGCGCTGATCCTGACGCCGATTGTAATTGCGATGCTGCTCGCACTGGGATTCAGCCAGGGCACGACACTGGCATTTGTCATGGCCGCAGGATTTATTGCAGATACGGCCAGCCTGCCGCTAATTGTTTCTAACCTGGTGAATATCGTCTCGGCGGATTTTTTCGGTCTGGGCTTTACGCAGTATGCCTCCGTTATGATCCCCGTAGATGTGGCAGCGATTGCGGCCACTCTGGCCATGCTGCATCTCTTCTTCCGCAGGGACATTCCGGCGACGTATGACGTTTCGCTGCTGAAGAGGCCTGCCAGTGTGATAAAGGATCCGGCAACGTTCAGGGCGGGCTGGATTGTCCTGTTATTGCTGCTTGTCGGTTTCTTTGTTCTGGAGCCTCTGGGGATCCCGGTCAGTGCGATAGCGGCTAGTGGCGCAGCAATACTGTTTATAGTGGCGAAAAGAGGTCATGCCATCAACACCGGAAAAGTCCTGCGCGGTGCGCCATGGCAGATCGTTATTTTTTCGCTGGGCATGTACCTGGTGGTCTATGGCCTGCGCAATGCAGGGCTTACGGAGTATCTGTCTGACGTGCTGAACCTGCTGGCAGAAAAGGGGGTATGGGCAGCAACGTTCGGCACCGGTTTCCTGACCGCGTTCCTGTCGTCGGTGATGAACAATATGCCGACGGTGCTGATTGGCGCACTGTCTATTGACGGAAGTACGGCGTCTGGCGTCGTCAAAGAGGCAATGATTTATGCCAACGTGATCGGCTGCGATTTAGGCCCGAAAATCACCCCGATTGGCAGTCTGGCAACTCTGCTTTGGCTGCATGTGCTTGCCCAGAAAAATATAGCGATTACCTGGGGATATTACTTTCGTACCGGCATTGTCATGACTGTGCCCGTGCTGTTTATTACTCTGGCCGCGCTGGCGTGGCGGCTCTCTGTCACTTTGTAATGAGATACTGATATGAGCAACATAACTATCTATCACAACCCGGCCTGTGGCACCTCACGCAACACACTGGAGATGATCCGCAACAGCGGCAACGAACCGACAATAATTTATTATCTTGATACTCCTCCGACCCGTGATGAGCTGATTAAACTTATTTCAGATATGGGAATTACGGTGCGTGCATTACTGCGTAAGAATGTTGAGCCTTATGAACACCTGGGTCTTGATGAAGAGAAATTTAGTGATGAGCAGTTGATTGATTTCATGCTTCAACATCCGATCCTGATTAATCGGCCTGTAGTCGTTACGCCGCTTGGCACTCGTCTTTGCCGCCCTTCAGAAATAGTGCTGGATATTCTACCGGAAGGTCAGAAAGGAGCGTTTACCAAAGAGGATGGCGAGAAGGTTATTGACGAAACGGGGAAGCAGATTAAGTAATCTGCACACTTCAAAATATCGGACGCCTGTTCACGCTATGCGGGCGTCCGGTTTTCGCTCGCTGCCTCATGTAACTTGGCCGCTTCGTGCCAGAAGCGGAAGTTCATGGTTCAAGATAAACTTATGTACTGTAGGGGATTTTTTTTCGGCCGCTTTCATATGCCTAGTTTGAATTCCTTTGTTTAACAGCAGTGTTTGACTTTAAAGAAAGTGATAAAATTAATTAGTCTGACAATTTTATTGAATGTAATTGTCAAATCAATTATTTTAAGTTACTTTAATACACATACTATTCCATGCTCGCATACATTTTATTTGGTATTTTTAAAGGATTAATTCGGTGAACTCAAAAGATTATCAAGATGTAATTGACCTCTGTAATGACGCAATAGAAATGATTAACTCTTACTTCGCTCATACTGGAGAAATGAACTTATCCTTTACAAGCCAGATTGCGTTGGCTTTTATGGACGGCAAAGAGATTGACCATGATATCTTAATAAAAATCCCTGTTAAACAAAGGCTGGATTTTTCAAAAACTGTTCTCTATTTATGTCGTATTTACTCGTACAAATCAAACCCTCGCGATAATCCAGAAACCCGCACTATATTAAATGCCTTCAACTTTATTAAAACCATATGTTCAGAGTTGTTAAGCTCGGACGTTGTTACAGATAAGCCATTGAAGGTATTCTATTCTTGGCAGTCATCAACTCATGGAAAATTCAATCGTTACTTCATTAGGGATTGCTTAGGCGACGCTGTCTTAGAAGTTAAATCGGATATGCCAATAGATGAGTTAGAGCGCTTTGGTGAAGTTACAGTTGATAGTGATACCACCGGGACTTCTGGGTCACCTCATATATTTGGGACAATACTGGGGAAAATTGATGAAGCTACTATTTTTATTGCTGACATTTCTTTGGTTTCTCCCAAAACGTGTAATTCAAATGTTTTATTAGAGCTGGGTTACGCAATTAAGACTCTTGGATTTCCTAAAATTATAATGCTGTTCAATACTGCATTAGGTAAACTTGATGACTTACCTTTTGACTTGCGTTCTCAAAGAGTTACAACTTATAGCTATAAAGACGGCGACGATAAAAAACAGGTAGCCAAGCATTTAACAAGTGTACTTAAATCAGCTATTAAAGCCGCACTTTAACATTTTACATTATATAAGGGTATCGAGGTCCGCATTGAAAACAGAAATCAAACCACTCTGACGTAATTGAATAGCCACGTTTGATTTCTCCTCTTATAACTGAAAACTCCCGCTCCTCGCTCACAGCTGACCATTGGACCAGTGAGGTTGTCCACTCTGTACCATAAGTGGGCGTTGCTAAACCTACACTACATTAATTAGATGGGGTCAGGTCTGCGTGATTTTTATAATGCAAGTCGAGAGCTATGTTTATTTCATCGAAATATTGCTTTATTGTATTGATCGTATAATTCAGAAATGTTTCATTTAAAACAACTCTACCTTCTAGGGCGGTTATGCGTAGCACTCCCTCATCGCGCAGTCTTCGAGAGGCAATGGCGTGTTTTTTTTGTGAGTCATCTGAGTACGAATCAATCATCCCGTCATGATGGGTCATGAGGTTTCGAATCAACCGTAAGTCATCAATTTTCGTTATATCATAAGCTGGGATGTTATTAATAATTTGAATTTGCTTAAGGGCATTTAAACCATCATCTTCTTTGGGTTTTGTATAGCCCGGCGCCTGAGTTGCAAGTTTCTTGCATTTTTTTATGTGATGTTCAAAAAGTGAATAGATAGTAATTAGCGTTGAACGCCTGAGCGCCTGCGATATTAGGGCTGCATAATCATGCTTTACATCATGCTCCGAATCGCCAGATATACCTCGGTAAGAATAGTACTCATGAGATACAGAATAATCATCATCATATTCTATATGGACTTCTTCCATTTCAATTGCGTTTGGCATGTTAACTCCCGAAATTGCTTGGGTGATAAATGACTCTGCATGCTCAGCAAGCGTCTGCATTTCGCCTGTTGACATAACTGCATCCCATATAGGGACAAGGAGAAAAGGTTTTATCTTTGACATTTTGCACTCATCTTAAACGACACAAAGGGGGATGCGATAAAGGTGTGTGACGATAACTTATCGTTCAGTCAAAATTGTACCAATAACGCCATTCCATTTTTAAGCAATCAGCCACAACCAGTTCAGACAATAAGCCATGACCTGCTCCCTTTCGCACAGAAGGCTGTTAGCAATGTCCGCTCTTCGCTCAAAGCAGACGTTTTTTCTCTGCCGCTTCGTACATCAACGCATAGCTTCTATTAACTCTGGTCCTTGATTCTTAACATTCCCAATGGCACGCGTCACGGCGTGCCATATAAATTTATCAGCCGTCACGGAACCGTCGGCCGCAATTTCCGCAGCTTCTTTCCCTCCAATGTCCAGCCTCATCCATTCGCGAGCGGCTTCTGGTGACAGTATTAGCGGTCGCCTGTCGTGAATATCAACCAGTCCTTTGTCAGCTGCAGCTGTAACTATCAGGAAACCTTCTACTTCATCTCCGCGTTCGAATGGTGTACTGCCGATCGCAGCCATGAATATCGGCTGACCATCGGCCCGATGAATGAAGTAGGGCTGCTTCTTGTCACCTTCCTTTTTCCACTCAAACCAGCCATCAGCAAAGCAAATTGCGCGACCATTCTGCCAGAGTGGTTTAAACATTCTGCTGGTGGCCGCAGTTTCAGATCGTGCATTAATTAGCGGCGGCTTATCCCACCACCCTGGAGCATATCCCCATAGAACAGGGTCAAGGTGCAACTGTTCATCACGTTCGCTAAGCAGCAGAACTTTTGTGCCTGGCGCCACGTTGAATCGACCTATTGGTTCAGGGTCATATGGGATATCACGTTCAGCTTCTTCAGCGAGCAGGGCGAGATAGTCCTCGCGTGTCATTGACTGTGAAAAGCGTCCACACATAGAAACCTCCAGCCAACTGTCAGACTGAAAGTATAGGATATTGAGTAGAACGATAGGATTTGAAGCTCCACACCACCAATATTCCATTATGGGTTTTAGCTTCCCGAGGTTGCTAAATGGCCGATAGACCACTACCCATTTTTACTTTTTTGGGGGCAAATTTGGGGGCAAAAATCAGTTTGGGGCATGATTTGGGGCGATGAAATGACTCATATTGCTCGCAATTGTCCAAGACGGTTTTTTATTAACTGATTGATTTTATGATAATTAACTGTATTTACTGAATTTACAAAATCAATTTTATAGTCTAACGCTGATTATGTGGATTGAAAGCAGCGCTATGAAATTAAATAACTTTTTTATGCTCCCTCGCCCATGGGGCCTCTGGATATGTGGATATCACCTTTTACAAAATCAATATCTTCCCATGTCAGGGCGCATATCTCGCCCGGCCTCATCCCCGTATTTACGGCAACAATGATGATTAATGCCTGGCTACGGGGAAGGGCGGCTATCAGAGCCTGGTACTCATGAAGTAAAAGTGGGTCGGGATCATTTTTAGATAACTTGAGTCGCGACACTCCTTCATAAGGAGCATGCAATATAAACTGGCTTCGGTTTGCGAGCTTAAGCATTTCTGATAAAACCGCCATCTGTTTATTGAATGTTGAGGGGGCGGCCCTACCAGGCCAGATTAGTCATTGTCGGGTTGGCATTTCGCAACCTGAAACTGATAGCCCACCCGGACTCCGGGGGAGGCAAAGCCTCCCAGCTGTTGTGCTAGTGCAACCGCAAGCGTGCTTCCGTCGGGATTGCGGTTGTGGGTGCTATGGCCAACATTCCGCATGTGATCCAGAGTTAAATAGTACGGTTAATAGTAACTTCAACATTAAATCAAGAAAACGACAAGATTAACGTTAATAGGATTATTTACATGCCAACTATTCTATTTTTACCTTCTGCTTTTGCCTGATAAAGATTTTCATCTGCATTTTTTAGCACTTGTTCAACTGAGCCCATGTTTTTGCTTGATGAAATTCCTGCACTGAATGTTACACTCAATTCGAGTTCACGCCATTTTCGCATTGAAACCATTTTTAACCATGTGTCAATGAGTTGATAAAAATAATCATAATCTTCACCCTCATAGATAACACATAGTTCTTCACCGCCAAACCTGTAAATATTGTGTTCGTTGCCGATTACCTGCATGCCTATTTTACTGACTACTTTCAATACACTGTCACCGATATCATGTCCGTACATATCATTGATTTTCTTGAAATCGTCAATATCAATCATGGCCAAATAAAATGTTTGTTTTTTGTTGAAGAGGCTTCGCGTGTCCTCATCAAATTTTCTACGATTGAAAATATTAGTTAAACCATCAGTTGTTGACTCATACATTGCTCTTTCAAGGTGCTTTTTATTCTCCTTGATATTCTCATAAATAGAGCTAATTGTAATCTTATCTTTCTTAGGGTTAATTCCATGTATCCCCATATATAATCTGGAGATTATTTTTTCCATGTACAATTTAACTAAGATAACCACCACCATATAAAACAATATGCAAGAAAGCATAACAATCCAGAATGTTTTCTTTGCAAATCCAGTTATATCGTTATAATCATTTTCATTAACCACAGTGAGGGCTAGCCAGTCGGGGTTGTTGTATGCTTTATAAAACACAAATACCTTTTCCTGGTCATCATAAAAATCACCTTCAATATTAGATGCCAGCTCCAACCAGTTTTGAGGGATATTTTTCCTTAAGATTTCCATTTTATTAGCGCTCAGCACGATCTCACCATTAGAGGAAGTGATCAAAAACCTACCATTATAGGGAGGTGTTTTATTATTGATAGTGGAGCTTATAGACTTTAAATCCAAATCAAAAGCTATATTCCCGATGAGTTTAGATTGCTTGTTGAACAAGTTCATACTGACCGTGATTGCTTTTTTCTTTGATTTGGATGTTCCATTGATATCATCAAAGATAGAACTATATGGCTCTGAATAACTAATGAAGTCTTTGGTTGCTGTTAGTGGATACCATGGTCTTGAGTGTGGAGAAAAATCAACTAACTCTGAGGTTGGATATGTTTTATATTTATCATTTGAATTGGAAACCATGACATTGCTAAAAAAAATAGTTGAGTCTGTGATGGCTGGAATGACTGTGTTTAAATCAGTAGGTTGGTCAGATAAATATTTTTCAATATCTTCCTCATCTGTATTTGCAGAAAGGCTTCTGAAAACTAATTTTATTTCGTTTAAAGGAGTTTCAATGTTAGCTTTTGATGCGTTAACTGTAAACCGAGACATTGTGTTTTTAAATTCATTTCGGCTGCTTAAATCAATATAAAAATATGTGTAAGCGCACATCACGATAAAAGGAATGAGTGGTATGAAAAATAAGCAAGCAATCGTACTGTTAGTGTTGTAGTTTTTCATACTTAATATCTCAATGAAAGACATTATAAAATTTGCGTGTAATTCTATCATGGTAATAATTTATTATCATTAGTCGCCGATAGAAACTATTCTGGTTGGCCATTTTTTGAGCTTTTATGCCTTTCATTAATGTTGACAATGCTCATTGTCAACATTAATGAAAGACGCGAGTCCGTACCATGAGAAGCAGAAATTATCCAAATTAGGCAAGCTGTTTGGTTCGGATGATGATTGACAGTTAAATAATAAAAGCTAAAATTTAGCTTCTTCGCCCATTAATAGAAAAATCCCCATGGGTTTAACGGCTTATCCCACCACGCCAGCCATATGTCAGACTGAAAATATAGGATACCGGCTGGTACGAGATGATTTGAACCTCCGCAACCCAATAATAGCTGGCTACCATCTTGAGGGATAATCTCGCGGGCAATAAAAAAGCCGAAAGCGCTTGCGCGTATCCGGCTTACTACGATATGAACGGGAAGTCGGAACAGGCACAAGCGCGCTCCGGCACCAAACAGATTACTTCAGTTCATCAACCATGGTGATGGCGCGACCAATATAATTGGCAGGCGTCATTGCTTTCAGGCGAGTTTTCTCTTCTTCCGGCAGCGCCAGACCATCGATAAACTGCTTCATACCTTCGGCGTCAACGCGCTTACCGCGGGTCAGTTCTTTCAACTTCTCGTACGGCTTCTCAATACCGTAGCGACGCATCACGGTCTGAATCGGCTCTGCCAGAACTTCCCAGTTATGGTCCAGTTCATCCAGCAGATGATCGCGATTCACTTCCAGTTTGCTCACGCCCTTCAGCGTGGACTGATAGGCGATCAGCGCATAGCCAATACCTACGCCCAGGTTACGCAGAACGGTAGAGTCAGTCAGGTCACGCTGCCAACGGGAGACCGGCAGTTTGCTCGCCAGATGCTGCAGAACCGCGTTAGAGAGACCCAGGTTACCCTCGGAGTTTTCGAAATCAATAGGGTTAACTTTGTGTGGCATGGTGGAAGAGCCGATTTCACCCGCGATGGTTTTCTGTTTGAAATGGTTCAGCGCCACGTAACCCCAGACATCGCGGTCAAAGTCGATCAGGATGGTGTTGAAACGGGCGATGCAGTCGAACAGCTCAGCAATGTAGTCGTGCGGCTCAATCTGCGTGGTGTACGGGTTCCACTGGATGCCCAGCGAGGTGACAAACTCTTCGCTGAACTGATGCCAGTCAACTTCCGGATAAGCGGCGATGTGGGCGTTATAGTTACCGACTGCACCATTGATCTTACCAAGAATTTCAACCTGGTTGAGCTGACGATACTGACGCTCCATACGGTAAGCCACGTTAGCCATTTCTTTGCCCAGCGTAGACGGAGTGGCTGGCTGACCGTGGGTACGGGAGAGCAGAGGAATATCGCGATACTGTACAGACAGATCTTTCACCGCGTCGATAAGCTTACGCCAGTAAGGCAGAACCACTTCGTCGCGTGCGGTTTTCAGCATCAGCGCGTGAGACAGGTTGTTGATGTCTTCTGAGGTACACGCAAAGTGGATAAATTCGGAAACAGCGTGCAGTTCCGGGATATCCGCCACTTTCTCTTTCAGGAAATACTCAACTGCCTTCACATCATGGTTGGTCGTACGCTCAATGGTTTTGATGCGCGCAGCATCTTCTTCATTGAAGTTAGCGACGATCGCATCAAGGAAACCGATTGCGTCGGCAGCAAAAGCAGGAACTTCCTTGATCGCTGCGTGCGCGGCCAGTTTTTGCAGCCAGCGTACTTCAACCTGTACACGGAATTTCAGCAAACCGTATTCGCTGAAAATCCCGCGCAGCGCGCTGACTTTATCGCCGTAGCGTCCATCGACAGGGGAAACGGCGGTCAGTGAGGATAATTCCATAGATCACAACTCCGGGGTTAAATGAGCAAGAATTTGTTTTGCCTGAGTCGTCAGGCGATTACGAGAAAACATGAGTTGCAGACGGCCTCCACCAACCTGATGCCAGAGCACGGCAGCACGGATGCCAGCCAGCAGCGAAGCGCGTACTTTAGCCTGTACCTGTGGGCTCTGAAGGATGGCCGGGGAACCCGTGACCTGAATACGTGGGCCGAGAGGGCTGATGACGTCTACATAAATGCCAGCCATCGCACTCATCAACGTTTCTGACTGCAAATCAAAATGGTCCAGCTGGCGCTGCAAGCCGCTGATACGGTCTCCCAGCGTGTTCATAGCGCCCTTGGCCGCTGACAGCTTACGCTCCAGCACCATCAGGCTCAGCGTATAGCGGGTGAGTTCCGCGTTCAGTCCCTGACGACTGCTGGCGTTCAGCACGCCAAGCAGCGTTTCAAGGCCAAGACGTAGGTTGGCTTCGCTACCGCCAAACACGCCCAGCGTAGAGCTGGGATTCATGTCGATGACACTGTTCAGTGAAACGTGTAATGCATCGGCATCACAATGCCCCTGGTGCGCCAGTTCCTGCACCAGGCGTGCCGACTGACAAATGCCTGCCAGGGCGAGGGTGATGTCATAATAATTCTTTGCCACGTTCACTGCTTCCTTGTATCAAATGTGTAAGTAATTATACCGGCAGAGGCAATCGTTGTTCGATAATGCCGCCGCCGAGGCACACTTCGCCATTGTAAAAGACGGCCGACTGACCCGGCGTGACCGCCGCGACTGGCTCGTCGAAAATGACTTCAATACGCTCAGCATCCAGTGCCTTAACGGTGCACGGAATGTCGGTCTGACGATAGCGGGTTTTCACCGTACAGCGCATGGTGCCGGTGAACGGTTCGCGATCGACCCAATGCAGCTGTTGCGCCACCAGGCCAACGGACATCAGACGTGGATGTTCATGACCCTGAGCAACAACCAGAATATTGTTCTCAACGTCTTTATCCACCACATACCATGGATCTTCTGTCCCTTCTTTCGTTCCGCCAATACCCAGACCTTTACGCTGACCCAGAGTGTGGTACATCAGCCCCTGATGCTGGCCAATCTCTTCGCCATCAACGGTGATGATTTTGCCTGGCTGAGCAGGCAGGTAACGACCAAGAAACTCGCGAAACTTACGTTCGCCAATGAAGCAGATGCCGGTGGAGTCTTTTTTCTTAGCTGTAATCAGACCAAGATCTTCGGCAATTTTACGCACCTGCGGTTTTTCCAGTTCACCGACCGGGAACAGGCTTTGCGCGATTTGCTCATGGCCGAGCGTATAGAGGAAATAACTCTGGTCTTTATTGCCATCGAGCCCACGCAGCAGGCGGCTCTTGCCGTCGACATCCGCGCGACGCACGTAGTGACCGGTGGCGATGTAATCGGCACCTAAATCTTCGGCGGCAAACTCAAGGAAGGCTTTAAACTTAATTTCTTTATTGCACAGAATATCCGGGTTCGGCGTACGGCCCGCTTTGTACTCTTCAAGGAACAGTTCAAAGACGTTGTCCCAGTATTCTGCGGCAAAGTTGACGGTATGCAGTTCAATGCCGAGTTTGTCACAGACAGCCTGCGCATCCGCAAGGTCGGCGGCCGCTGTGCAGTATTCCTCGCCATCGTCCTCTTCCCAGTTCTTCATGAACAGGCCTTCTACCTGATAGCCCTGTTGTTGTAACAGCCAGGCAGAAACGGAGGAATCGACACCGCCGGACATGCCGACGATCACTTTTTTTGGGCTTTCAGACATAGGAATACTCACGACATTGAACTTCAAGGCGGCATATTCTAGCACGCAGCCCTTTACTTGACACCCTCTGTAAACGGCCAGTTAAATTCGCCGATCATGGACAGCGGGTAGCGCTGTCCGCTCTGATAACAGCGAATACTCTCTGCAACCAACGGTGAACGCAGGTTTGGCGCAGAGAAAATCTCTTCTGCGCTGACCCAACGGCAGAAATCTATATCGCTGTCATGGGGGTCAGTAGCGCACATATTGGCAAGCTCGATAGAGAAAAGAAAACGCAAAAAGGGCGTTCTGTCCGGCGCAATCCATTGATGCATACGAATGAAATGCTGTGGCTGCGCTTTAATGCCCGTTTCTTCCCACAGTTCGCGTGCCGCGGCTTGCACCAGCGTTTCATCGGCTTCCAAGTGTCCTGCAGGTTGATTCCACAAGGCTTTGCCATTAATCGTTTCTTCAACGACTAAGAATTTATCTTCTGCATGCACAATGCATGCGACCGTAACGTGTGGTTTGAACATACCTGTTCCTTATTCAGTTAGTTACATCTCGCCACTCGCCGTTAGCAAGATTTTCCAGCGTGTAATCCCCCATGGCATAGCGGATGAGGCGCAGCGTAGGAAATCCAACGTGCGCAGTCATACGACGTACCTGACGGTTGCGGCCTTCATATAAGGTGACTTTCAACCAACTGGTGGGAATGTTTTTCCGTTCCCGAATCGGCGGATTTCTCGGCCACAGCCATACGGGTTCCTCTACTACTTCAATACCTGCGGGTAGCGTGGGACCATCATTGAGCGTTACTCCGGTACGCAGGGCGTCCAGCGCTTCAGCTGTCGGCTCGCCTTCAACCTGGACGTAATAAATTTTCCCGGTACGCTTACCGGGTTGCGTTAACCGCGCCTGCAGCGCGCCGTCATTGGTCAGCACTAAAAGCCCTTCGCTGTCCCGGTCGAGTCGGCCCGCTGCATAAATTCCCGGCACGGGAATAAAATCTTTTAACGTGCTTCTGCCAGCCTCGTCAGTAAATTGTGGCAAAACATCGTAGGGTTTATTGAACAAAACCACGCGTTTTGGCTGGTTTTCTTTACGCTGCTTAGTGACTTGTCGTGAGCTGAATCGCTCAACCCGGTGATTTCTAAAAGAAGTTTTTTGCATGGTATTTTCAGATTATATCAATTGCCGCATTATAGCCTAAGAACGAGTGTCTTTCATGGCGGCGAACAATAGGGTAGTATTGACACGCTCATTACAAATCATTAACAAAAAGTTGCTCTAACGCATCCGTGTAGCAGGACGCAAACGCACATGCAGCGTGATGACAGACGAGCAGAACCAGAAGCGCTCGAAGGAGAGGTGAATGGAAAGCAAAGTAGTTGTTCCGGCGGAAGGTAAGAAGATCACCCTGCAAAACGGCAAACTCAACGTTCCTGAAAATCCGATTATCCCGTTCATTGAAGGCGACGGTATCGGCGTTGATGTAACCCCACCGATGATCAAAGTTGTCGATGCTGCTGTCGAGAAAGCCTATAAAGGCGAGCGTAAAATCTCCTGGATGGAAATCTACACCGGCGAGAAATCCACTCAGGTTTATGGCCAGGATGTCTGGCTGCCTGCTGAAACCTTAGATCTGATTCGTGAATATCGTGTTGCCATTAAAGGCCCTCTGACCACCCCTGTTGGCGGCGGTATTCGCTCTCTGAACGTAGCTCTGCGTCAGGAACTTGACCTGTATGTCTGCCTGCGTCCGGTGCGTTATTATCAGGGCACACCAAGCCCGGTTAAACACCCTGAACTGACCGACATGGTCATCTTCCGCGAAAACTCCGAAGATATCTACGCGGGTATCGAGTGGAAAGCTGACTCTGCTGATGCTGAGAAAGTGATTAAATTCCTGCGCGAAGAGATGGGCGTGAAGAAAATCCGCTTCCCGGAACATTGCGGTATTGGTATTAAACCGTGTTCTGAAGAAGGGACTAAACGTCTGGTACGTGCAGCGATCGAATACGCCATCGCCAACGATCGTGATTCAGTTACCCTGGTACACAAAGGCAACATCATGAAGTTCACTGAAGGCGCGTTCAAAGACTGGGGTTACCAGTTAGCGCGTGAAGAATTCGGTGGTGAACTGATCGACGGCGGTCCATGGGTGAAAATCAAGAACCCGAAAACCGGTAAAGAGATCGTGGTTAAGGACGTTATCGCCGATGCGTTCCTGCAACAGATCCTGCTGCGTCCAGCTGAGTATGATGTGATTGCCTGTATGAACCTGAACGGTGACTACATCTCCGATGCGCTGGCCGCACAGGTTGGTGGTATTGGTATCGCGCCGGGTGCAAACATCGGTGACGAATGCGCTCTGTTCGAAGCAACCCACGGTACTGCGCCGAAGTATGCAGGTCAGGATAAAGTGAACCCAGGTTCCATCATTCTGTCTGCTGAAATGATGCTGCGCCACATGGGTTGGACCGAAGCGGCTGATTTAATTGTTAAAGGTATGGAAGGCGCAATCAACGCCAAGACCGTAACCTATGACTTCGAACGTCTGATGGACGGCGCTAAGCTGCTGAAATGTTCAGAGTTTGGTGACGCGATCATCGAAAACATGTAATCCAGATATTGGGTTGTATGAGAACGGGAGCCGAGAGGTTCCCGTTTTTTTTACCTGCAAAATGCTTTCCTAAATCGCAGACTATTAAACTCATTTTAATAGCACTGAAGATAAAATTTTTATCTTCGTTGTTACAATTTTATTTATTGATAAAAGATATCCATATCTGTCAATATTTCTTTGTTTAACTCTATTCGGGTATGAGAACTAACTATAATTGAGTGGTGTTGGTATATTATTGATTGTTAGATGCAAAACAGTCGTTTTAAAAACAAGAAAATATTGGGAGTATATTAAAGGTGGTGGCGTTTTAATGTTGTTTTACTCTAATTTTAAGTCCATTTTTATCATACATAATATTACCTTTTCCATCACGGATATACAATGGATAAATAGGTGCTATTCTAGTAGCAGCAGCAAATACATTACCGGAAGAAGCAGAACTACCATCTTCTCCCAAAGAATTTGAGTCATAGTGAGTATATGATGAATTAACCCCTATTTTTAACCATTTTGTTGCCTGATAATCGGCTTTTACACGTCCGGTTAAACGGCTATAATCTGAATTTGGAGAAATTCCTTCATTCTTTAAGTAACTGAATGAAGTATAAAAAGAACCTTTATCTGTTCCTGCCGCCACACTGAAATTATATTCTTGACGAAGACTAGTTTTATAAGCTTCATCCAACCAATTATCCGGAATAAGTAAATAGTCTTGCCCATTATAGTTAACCATATTGCCTAAAGTAGCATTAGGATTTAATTTCCCATTTTCTCCGATCATATACTGACCTGTAGGAATTGTATATACATTATACCCCAAACCATAACTATTTGAAGCACATAAATTTTGATTTGCCAATAAATGGGCTTGAGAAGGAGAATATGACCTGTCTCTTATACACATCTGACGC
>ERZ1026931.51-NODE-51-length-52301-cov-9.876431_pt1 | contig 52301 bp, 45 predicted proteins | sample MGYA00519253_ERZ1026931 | MGnify/ENA primary metagenome ERZ1026931 (study PRJEB26926, sample SAMN06164831) | human gut metagenome | biome: ENVO:00009003; feature: ENVO:2100002; material: ENVO:00002003 | host: Homo sapiens | place: USA | collected 2012 ... | reverse complement strand
AGTGGTGGGTGATGACGGGATCGAACCGCCGACCCCCTCCTTGTAAGGGAGGTGCTCTCCCAGCTGAGCTAATCACCCACTTCGGTACTTCAATTTTATTGTAAGAAATCCAGCTGGCGAGAAAGTGGTGGGTGATGACGGGATCGAACCGCCGACCCCCTCCTTGTAAGGGAGGTGCTCTCCCAGCTGAGCTAATCACCCCCGCTGTGTGGAGTCGCATTATAGGGAGAGTTGAAAATGAGTCAACGCATTTTCTAAAGAATTTGTTCGTTCGTCGTAAATTTAAACAAAACGATCGCAAATCAATCCATGCAGCATGATTTGTATACGAAAATGGCAAAGCGTGATGTTCCAACCTGAACAACATTGAGGAATCAGACCACAGTGATAGAATACGAGCCTGATAATCTTCCCAGGATTTGCCGGTTGTCGGCATCTTTATAAACGTAAGGCCATTTCATGAAAATCAAAACTCGCTTCGCGCCAAGCCCGACAGGTTACCTGCACGTCGGTGGTGCGCGTACTGCTCTATATTCCTGGCTTTTTGCACGTAACCATGACGGTGAGTTTGTGCTGCGTATTGAAGACACCGATCTCGAACGCTCCACTCCGGAAGCTATTGAAGCCATTATGGATGGCATGAACTGGCTGAATCTGGAATGGGATGAAGGCCCGTACTTCCAGACCAAACGTTTTGATCGCTACAACGCCGTGATTGATGAGATGCTGGAAGCCGGTACCGCGTATAAATGCTACTGCTCCAAAGAGCGTCTGGACGCACTGCGTGAAGAGCAGATGGCAAACGGTGAGAAGCCGCGTTACGACGGTCGCTGCCGCCACGGCCATGAACATCATGCTGCTGATGAACCATGCGTGGTGCGTTTTGCCAACCCGCAGGACGGATCCGTTATTTTTGACGACCAGATCCGTGGGCCGATCGAATTCAGCAACCAGGAACTGGACGATCTAATCATCCGCCGTACCGACGGTTCCCCGACCTACAACTTCTGTGTTGTGGTCGACGACTGGGATATGGAAATCACTCACGTTATTCGTGGTGAAGACCATATCAACAACACTCCGCGTCAGATTAACATTCTGAAAGCGCTGAATGCGCCGGTGCCGGTTTATGCACACGTGTCGATGATCAACGGCGACGACGGTAAAAAACTTTCTAAACGTCACGGTGCGGTCAGCGTTATGCAGTATCGCGACGACGGTTACCTGCCGGAAGCGCTGCTGAACTATCTGGTGCGTCTGGGCTGGTCCAGCGGCGATCAGGAAATCTTCACCCGTGAAGAGATGATCAAACTGTTCTCCCTTGGTGCGGTGAGCAAGTCTGCCAGTGCATTCAACACCGAAAAACTGCAGTGGCTGAACCATCACTACATTAATTCGCTGGCACCGGAATATGTGGCAACGCATCTGCAATGGCACATTGAGCAGGAAAATATCGATACTCGCGTCGGCCCGCAGCTGTCTGAGCTGGTTAAACTGCTGGGTGAGCGCTGCAAAACGCTGAAAGAGATGGCACAGAGCTGCCGCTACTTCTACGAAGACTTTGCTGAATTCGACGCGGATGCAGCTAAGAAACACCTGCGTCCGGTAGCGCGTCAGCCGCTGGAAGTGGTTCGCGATAAACTGGCTGCTATCAGCGAGTGGACGGCAGAAAACGTGCACCACGCGATTCAGGCGACCGCTGATGAGCTGGAAGTGGGTATGGGTAAAGTTGGGATGCCGCTGCGCGTAGCCGTAACCGGCGCGGGTCAGTCTCCGGCGTTAGACGTTACAGTGCATGCGATTGGTAAATCCCGTAGCATTGAGCGTATTAATAAAGCACTGGCGTTTATTGCTGAGCGTGAAAGCCAGCAGTAAGACAGATTGACCGATGAAATTACGGCAGGAGCGAATGCATCCTGCCGTTTTTTTTGCCTGTTATTCAGACTCATCAATACCTAAACGGGTAAGGAAAGTGCGAATACCTTCGCGCGAAATATACATCGCGAGCTTTTCTTGTTCCGTTGGGGACATGTTGTCCAGTGCGCTAATTATCTGGCGACAGGCGTGGCTACGCACCACGTGGGTGTATTCTGCCAGCGGTTCTTCAGCCTGATAAATTTCAGGTACTTTGCGAAAAGCCGGAATATTGAGCAGAAACGTACGGACGCTGGAGTCGATATGAATCAGCCTTGCACGACCCCCTTTAACGCCGGGAAACTTTTCGGTGGTCCAGTTATGTTCTCTGATCCAACGATTGACGGTTTGTTTGGCAACCCCGAGACATTCCGCCAGTTCTTCAGTCGTCATTTTGCTGCGTAATTTTTTCATATTATTTGTTGTCGCGGATCCCTAAGCGTTGTAATAAACCCGTAATGCCTTCACGCAGGATCAGTGACGTAAACATTTTCTGCTCTGATGGTGTCATTTCTTTGGCGAGCCTAATCAGTAGAGCTTCGATAGAGGTATCGCCGGATAACGATAAATTATCTGATAAACCTTCGGCTGAACGTTCAGCACTGCGAATGTATTCACGAACTTGTTCGGTGACGTGAACCAGACGCGCTTTACCGCCCTGTACGCCTGGTTTTGGTGATGTAGCCCAACCCTCCTTGCGCACCCATTTATTGATGGTCTGTCGGCTGTATCCGGTCAGATTAGCAAGTTCTTCTGGCGTCATCCGTTCCTTGAACATAACGATTCCCTGAATAGTCGTGGGGTTAATTAGTGGCTCATTTTATAGCACCATTTTAGTAGAAACCGTGACGCGTTTAACTACTGAATGCGAGTTGTTACGCAATGTTCTTCATTTGACTGCTTTTTCAGCGATTGAATTCTATGAGTTAATTTTGCCGTTGACACACGCGAAGGGAATTCATATGATGCCGCCCGTCAACTCGACAAGCTTTACGTAATGGGGCTATAGCTCAGCTGGGAGAGCGCTTGCATGGCATGCAAGAGGTCAGCGGTTCGATCCCGCTTAGCTCCACCAAATTTAATCCCAATAAATTTGGTACATACGTAATAGCATCGTGGGGCTATAGCTCAGCTGGGAGAGCGCTTGCATGGCATGCAAGAGGTCAGCGGTTCGATCCCGCTTAGCTCCACCAAAATTTGAACCCTCGCTGAAAAGCGGGGGTTTTTTGTTTCTGTATCCTGCCTTTTCTTACCCTGTATCTCTTCGGTTTGCTGAATAGCAGGCATAAAAAAACCGGGGAGAAGAATCTCCCCGGTCTTATCAATACGACGTTGTCTTACGCTTACAGCACCAGTGCGGCGATAGATGCAGACAGTACGCTCACCAGCGTAGAGCCGTACACCAGCTTCAGACCAAAGCGGGAAACCACGTTACCTTGCTCTTCGTTCAGGCCTTTAATCGCACCGGCGATAATACCGATGGAAGAGAAGTTAGCGAAGGAGACCAGGAACACAGAGATGATACCTTCAGCGCGTGGAGAGAGCGTAGAGGCGATTTTCTGCAGGTCCATCATCGCGACGAATTCGTTGGAAACCAGTTTGGTTGCCATGATACTGCCTACCTGCAGCGCTTCGCTGGACGGCACACCCATTACCCATGCAACCGGGTAGAAGATGTAGCCCAGGATGCCCTGGAAGGAGATGCTGTAGCCAAACCAGCCGGTCACGGTGGCGAACAGGGCGTTCAGGGCAGCGATCAGCGCGATGAAACCAATCAGCATCGCCGCAACGATAATTGCCACTTTGAAACCTGCCAGGATGTATTCACCCAGCATTTCGAAGAAGCTCTGGCCTTCGTGCAGGTTAGACATCTGGATGTTTTCTTCGCTGGCATCAACGGTATACGGGTTGATCAGCGACAGCACGATAAAGGTACTGAACATGTTCAATACCAGCGCAGCAACCACGTACTTCGGCTCCAGCATGGTCATGTACGCGCCGACGATAGACATGGAAACGGTAGACATCGCCGTTGCAGCCATGGTGTACATACGGTTGCGAGACATTTTGCCGAGAATATCTTTATAGGCGATAAAGTTCTCGGACTGACCCAGGATCAAGGAGCTGACGGCGTTGAAGGATTCTAGCTTGCCCATACCGTTCACTTTGGATAACAGGAAACCAATTGCGCGGATGACAATCGGCAGAACGCGGATATGCTGCAAAATACCGATCAGGGCGGAAATGAAGACGATTGGGCACAGCACTTTCAGGAAGAAGAATGCCAGGCCTTTATCGTTCATGCTGCCGAAGACAAAGTTTGTCCCTTCATTAGCGAATCCGAGAAGTTTTTCAAACATCTCGGAGAAGCCTCTCACGAAGCCCAGACCGACATCAGAGTTCAGGAAGAACCATGCCAGTAACACTTCAATAACAAGCAATTGAATAACATAACGAATGCGGATTTTTTTACGGTCACTGCTTACCAGCAGTGCGAGTACCGCAACCACGGCAAGGGCCAGGACGAAATGAAGAACGCGGTCCATATTTGCTCCAAATATGAGGCAGGTTTAGTTTTCGTGCACATTCTATGTAACAACCATAAAGAAAACGAGATCAAACACACACTATAATAAGGACCTGTGACGAGATTCAAAATTAGTGATCGGTGATACACTTCTGTTATGTTTAGTATGGAAGTGAAAAGTTATGTCATTGTGCTAATCTCATAACAATAATTAAACATCTCACCGGTATTTCTAGAATCCTTATCGATCCATAGACAAACGCTATCAGAGAAATCAACTTCACCCATTAAAATGAATTTGATAATCATTCTCAATAGGCGTAGCTTGAAACATAGCAAAGGCTATGTTTCTGAGGCACTAAAATGACTAACGATCGCGTTGAGAGTAGCAGTGGACGGGCAGCGCGCAAGTTGAAGCTCGCATTAATGGGACCTGCGTTCATCGCGGCGATCGGCTATATCGATCCGGGCAACTTTGCCACCAACATCCAGGCAGGGGCCAGCTTTGGCTATAAACTGTTGTGGGTGGTGGTCTGGGCAAATCTGATGGCGATGCTGATCCAGGTGCTGTCGGCAAAGCTTGGCATTGCCACGGGTAAAAACCTGGCGGAGCAAATTCGCGATCACTATCCTCGTCCAGTGGTGTGGTTCTACTGGGTGCAGGCCGAAATTATCGCCATGGCGACGGACCTTGCTGAATTCATTGGCGCCGCGATTGGTTTCAAGTTGATCCTCGGTGTGTCGTTATTGCAGGGGGCTGTGCTCACCGGTATCGCGACTTTTTTGATTCTGATGCTACAACGCCGTGGGCAAAAACCGCTGGAAAAAGTGATTGGCGGCTTGCTGCTGTTTGTGGCTGCGGCTTACATTGTGGAACTGATCTTTTCCCAGCCGAACTTCGCGCAGCTTAGCAAGGGAATGGTTATCCCGAGCCTGCCTAATTCCGAAGCGGTGTTCCTGGCCGCTGGCGTGCTCGGTGCGACTATCATGCCACACGTCATTTATCTGCACTCTTCCTTAACCCAGCATCTGCACGGCGGAACACGTCAACAGCGCTATGCGGCCACGAAATGGGATGTGGCTATCGCCATGACGATTGCTGGATTTGTCAATCTGGCGATGATGGCGACGGCTGCCGCTGCATTTCATTTTAGCGGGCATACCGGTATTGCCGATCTCGATCAGGCGTATCTGACCCTTGAACCTCTGTTGAGTCACGCTGCGGCGACGGTATTCGGTTTAAGCCTGGTGGCCGCGGGACTTTCTTCTACCGTGGTCGGTACGCTGGCGGGGCAGGTGGTGATGCAAGGGTTTATCCGCTTTCACATTCCGCTTTGGGTACGCCGTACCGTCACCATGATGCCATCATTTATTGTGATTCTGATGGGATTAGATCCGACGCGTATTCTGGTGATGAGCCAGGTGTTGCTCAGTTTTGGTATTGCGCTGGCGCTGGTGCCGCTACTGATCTTCACCAGCAACAGTCAGCTGATGGGCGATTTGGTCAATACCCGATGGGTAAAACAGGTAGGCTGGGTGATTGTTGTGCTGGTGGTGGCGCTCAATATCTGGTTGTTGGTAGGAACCGCACTCGGTTTGTAAAAACAAAAGGGCCCACAGGCCCTTTTGTTACATTAATGATGATGTTTGTGGCCACGCCCGCGACCGCGATGGTCGTCACGGTCGTTCCAGCCTTCACGGTAGCCGCGCTCGTAAGCTTTGCGTTTGTCCCAGCCACGATGGTAGCCGTTGTCATGACGCCACCAGCGATTTTTGCGCCACTCATAATTATGGTGCCAGTAATCCCGGTCGCGCCAGCGCCCGCCATCCCAGTAGTTACCGTAGTTATCGCGATCGCCAATTTGTAATTTTATTGATGGCAGCAGGGTGATTTCGCCAGCGTTCGCGGCCAGCGGTGTAAAAGCCAATAAGACTGCCGCCAGAATCAGTGACCTGAACATGTTTTCTCTCCTTCACGATCGAGCCGTAGCCGGCCTGTTAACGCAATATTACGGGGCAGTAAAGCCCCGTTTCATCGCCTTAACTCTTAAATCGTAAATGAGAGCACTTTTTGTTAATAAATGTGTCTTTATTTCAATCAACTCAGGATAGCATCAATCTCCGCGCACTCTTCAGACGTAAAGTGACGGTTGGCCAGCATGCCGACAGCGTCTTCAATCTGCGCCGTTTTACTCGCGCCAATCAGCACTGACGTGACTTTGTCATCCCGTAACACCCATGCCAGCGCCATCTGGGAAAGCTTTTGTCCGCGTCGCTCTGCCAGCGCGTTCAGCGCCCGCACTTTTTCCAGTTTTTGTGGAGTGATCTGGTCCGGATTCAGAAAGCGACTGGTGCTTGCCGCTCGAGAATCCGCAGGAATGCCGTTCAGATAGCGGTCGGTTAACTGTCCGCCAGCCAGCGGTGAGAAGGCGATACTGCCGACACCTTTTTCCTGTAATAACGACAGCAGACCGCTTTCGACCCAACGTTCAAACATGGAATATTTGGGCTGGTGAATAAGGCATGGCGTACCTAAATCGTCGAGTATTTCAATCGCCTGCCTGGCAAGATCTGCCGGATAGTTAGACAACCCGACGTACAGCGCTTTGCCCTGACGGACGATGTGATCCAGCGCGCGCATGGTTTCTCTGAGCGGTGTTTCAGGGTCGGGGCGATGGTGGTAGAAGATATCGACATATTCCAGTCCCAGGCGCTTCAGGCTTTGATCGAGACTGGCAATCAGATATTTGCGTGAACCCCAGTCACCATAGGGACCTTCCCACATGGTGTAGCCCGCTTTAGTGGAGATAATAAGCTCATCTCGCCACGGTAAAAAATCTTCCTGCAGGATCCGACCAAAATTCCGTTCTGCCGAACCCGGCGGTGGACCATAGTTATTTGCCAGATCAAAATGGTTGATCCCCAGATCGAATGCGCGCTGTAACAATGCCCGGCTGTTCTCGACCTGCGTGGTATCACCAAAATTGTGCCACAAACCCAGAGAGACAATTGGGAGCTTAAGGCCGCTCTGACCGCAGCGGCGGTACTCCATTGTCTGGTAACGATTTTCATCAGCCTGATAAGCCATGCTGCCCCCTGTAGGATAACGTGTATCATTGAGTGTATACGTTTACACAAAGCAGACTGCAATGAATTTTTAATCGTCAAAACTGTACATCTTGCTTTCCACCCCTTCACAGCGACTTTCCTGGACAGTCATCACAGTTCTTCGATACTCAACATGAGGTTACCGTCAGAAGGATAGCTGTCATGCAAACCCCGTATTCCGTTGCTGATTACCTGCTGGACAGGCTGGCAGGCTGTGGCGTCGGCCATCTCTTTGGTGTGCCGGGCGATTATAATTTGCAGTTTCTTGACCACGTGATTGAACATCCCAACGTATGTTGGGTCGGGTGTGCGAATGAATTGAATGCGGCTTATGCGGCAGATGGCTATGCCCGGGTATCCGGGGTAGGGGCGCTGCTCACCACGTTTGGTGTGGGGGAGTTAAGCGCAATTAACGGTATCGCGGGAAGCTATGCGGAATATGTTCCTGTTTTGCATATTGTCGGCGCACCCTGCCGCGGCGCGCAGCGTCGCGGAGAGTTGATGCATCACACTTTGGGTGACGGTGACTTTCAGCATTTTTACCGCATGCAGCAGGCGGTAACAACGGCCAGCGCGATACTGGATGAACAAAATGCCTGCTATGAAATTGACCGCGTGCTGCGAACGATGCTTACCGAACGCAGGCCGGGCTATCTGATGTTACCTGCTGATGTAGCAAAACAGCCCGCCACGCCACCGAATGACATCCTGATTGTTCCTCTCAGCGAGCCTGAAAGCAGTGTGGCAGAAGCGTTTCGCTTCCATGCCCGCGAGCGGCTGCTGGATAGCCCGCGCGTAGCACTGCTGGCGGATTTTCTCGCGCTGCGTTTTGGCCTGCAGCCAGTTTTACAGCGCTGGATGGCGGAAACGCCGATAGCTCATGCCACGCTGTTGATGGGCAAAGGACTGTTTGATGAGCGTCATCCGGCGTTTGTCGGCACGTACAGCGCGGGAGCCAGCAGCGATTATGTACGTCAGGCGATAGAAGATGCCGATACGATAATGTGTGTCGGCACACAATTTGTCGACACTCTGACTGCTGGGTTTACGCAACAGTTACCGCAGGACCGCACCATTGAGGTTCAGCCTCATGCGTCACGAATTGGAGCGCACTGGTTTAACATCCCGATGGAGCAGGCGGTCACCACATTACGTGAGCTGTGCCTGGAAATGTCGTTTTCTCTACCGCCAGAACGTCCGCCACTTGGGTGTGTTCAGGTTGAGAAGGGCCCACTAACGCAGGAAAACTTCTGGCACACGGTGCAGCAGTTTCTGAAGCCTGATGACATTATCCTCGTCGATCAGGGGACCGCCGCCTTTGGCGCGGCTGCGCTCTCGCTACCTTGCGGAGCGGAAGTGCTGGTTCAACCGTTGTGGGGATCTATCGGCTACGCGCTCCCGGCGGCATTCGGCGCGCAAACGGCCTGTCCGGACCGTCGGGTGATCCTGATTATTGGTGATGGCGCGGCGCAGCTCACCATTCAGGAGCTGGGCTCCATGCTCAGAGACGGGCAGTCGCCGGTTATTTTACTGCTCAACAATGACGGTTATACCGTGGAGCGGGCCATACACGGGGCAAATCAGTGCTATAACGACATCGCCGCCTGGAGCTGGACGTTGGTGCCGCAGGCGCTTAGTCGTGAATGTCAGGCCGAATGCTGGCGGGTGAAGCAGGCGGTACAGCTGGAAGAAGTACTGGTCCGGCTGTCCCATCCGCAACGACTGTCGTTAATTGAGGTGGTGCTACCGAAAGCCGATCTTCCTGAATTATTGCGCACGGTGACCCGTGCGCTGGAATCTCGCAATGGCGGATAGCTATTTATCAGGGCGCTCAGCGACCATCATCGGTTTGCCTGCCAGCAGCAGCCAGGCGGGCAGCATGACGATGCACAGCAGCGGCAGCAGGGTGGAATCTGGCACCACCACTGCTGCCATAAACAGGCTCAGCCAGGCGTCACGGGTGACGACGAGCACCAGTCCAAGGATCGCGCAGGAAACCGTGATGGCTGCTGGCACAGCTTCAACGTGAGCGTGCAGCATCAGGCCAAGCGCGACGCCAACAAATACCGCCGGGAAGATTCGCCCACCGCGAAAACCACTCGCTGCTGCAACCACTAACGCCGCCAGCTTAATGACGGCGAGCATGAAATAATCTGATGTCCCCAGCGTCTGGCTAAACGCCATCTGCTGCATTTCGTCCAGTCCCTTAAATAAAGTAAGCGGCCCACCAATAACGCCCAAAATGCCGAGTATGAAACCGCCAACCCCAAGGATCAGGACTGGGTGTTTTAATCGATGCATTAAATGATGCAAACGCGGCAGACACCAGACAGCTATCATCCCGGCAGCAATGGCGATAGCGGCAACAACCGCGCCGCTGAGAATATCGACCAGATGCATCTGCGTGTAGTGCGCGATGGGCAGTGAAAAATGAGGGTGGAAAAACAGGCTGGTGGTCAGAGAACCTGCGGCGGCGGCCATTAACGGCGCAAACAGGCGATCCCACAAGGGCACATCGTTTGAGCTATTCAGCGTTTGTGAAAATATCAGCGCGGCGGCAACGGGGGTGCCAAAAAGCGCGCCGATGGTGCCGGCAGAGGCGAGAATGGTCCAGTCCAGTTTCGCAATGCGGGGAAACATGCGGCTACCAAGTGCCACTGCCAGCGCGATATTTACGGTCATGATCGGGTGTTCCGGACCCAGACTGACGCCACCCGCGAGGCCAAGGATAAGCGCTGCCAGCAGGCCCGGTATTGCTGATGTTGGCACCGGCATACCAATTAACGGTTCACAGGCCGGATCCGGGCCAGCGTGGCCATGACTGTAGCGGATAACTAACCCGACCATGATCCCCGTGAGCGTCAGCATACCGATAATCCAGACCGGAGAGTCCTGGGCTATACCAATGCTAACGGGCAGGCGCTCCCACAAAAACTGCTGTAAAACGGAAGCCACTTTCATCACAACGATCAACACCAGGCTGGACGCTATGCCAATGATTAGCGCTGGAGTTGATAGCAAGAGCATCGTTCTGGCTCGCGGATGGAGCATTTTCTATTCCTTAAAACAGAGTCATAGACATAGTTTGCACAGCCAGCCTGACGGCATCGCTGCAAATGATGCTGAAACGATAAAGTAATTGTGTGATCTGGATCGATTTTCCACGGGCGTCAGCCTTCAGACCGTTGTTGTTATGTCCCCATGAATTTACAGTGTGGCAAAGATTTATTCTGACTTTAGCGGAGCAGTGGAAGAATGACAAAATATGCTTTAGTAGGTGATGTTGGCGGCACCAACGCGCGTCTTGCTCTGTGCGATATTTCCAGTGGCGAGATTTCGCAGGCAAAAACCTATTCCGGGCTGGATTACCCAAGCCTCGAAGCGGTGGTGCGCGTGTACCTGGATGAGCATAGCGTCAGCGTCGAAGATGGCTGCATTGCCATTGCCTGCCCGATCACCGGCGACTGGGTGGCAATGACCAACCATACCTGGGCATTCTCTATTGCTGAGATGAAAAAAAATCTGGGCTTCAGCCATCTGGAAATCATCAATGATTTCACCGCTGTGTCGATGGCGATCCCGATGCTGAAAAAAGAGCATTTAATCCAGTTTGGCGGCGCGGAACCTATTGAAGGTAAACCGATTGCTGTCTATGGCGCAGGAACCGGACTCGGCGTGGCGCATCTGGTACACGTGGATAAACGCTGGGTAAGCCTGCCTGGTGAAGGCGGCCACGTGGATTTTGCGCCTAACAGTGAGGAAGAGGGAATTATCCTTGAGGTTCTGCGCGCGGAAATAGGTCACGTGTCCGCAGAACGCGTGCTGTCCGGTCCGGGACTGGTGAATCTGTATCGCGCTATCGTCAAATCAGACGGGCGCTTGCCAGAAAATCTGCAGCCGAAGGATATCACCGCACGGGCGCTGGAAGATTCCTGCATTGACTGTCGCCGTGCGCTGTCGCTGTTCTGCGTCATCATGGGACGTTTTGGTGGCGATCTGGCGTTAACGCTGGGCACGTTTGGTGGCGTGTACATCGCCGGGGGGATCGTGCCACGCTTCCTCGACTTCTTTAAAGCGTCAGGCTTCCGCGGTGGTTTTGAAGATAAAGGACGTTTTAAAGCCTACGTACAGGACATCCCGGTGTATCTGATTGTGCATGATAACCCAGGCCTGCTTGGATCCGGTGCGCATTTGCGTCAGACGTTGGGTCATATTTTGTAAGGCCAATGCCGGATGTCATTTAGCGATCATCCGGCCCATACATCCCATAAAACCGCGCTTCTGACGTAATGCCGATCAGTTAACGACGAGCAATAGTTGTAACGATACCTAAAAGCGGCATATCCGGAGGTAATGAATTTGTTGCCCCCGGTATTTGTTACGTTCACCTTATATTTTTCACTTCTCTGAAACGATCAATCCCAGTGAACGTGTTAAGGGTACTATCGCCGTACCCTTAACAATCCCGCCGGGAACCTGGGTTGCAAGGGAGGCGGCGGTGAGCCTCCCTTGCACGTTCACAGGTACCTGTGCTTCAGAAAAGTTCAAAGCTGAAGTGAACGGAATCCTGACTCGGAATCACATGTTCTCCATAATGCTTAACTGGCAAGCATTACGCTCCTAACGCGGTTTTTTTATGCCTGCCGCCTACCTTTCCGACCTTCGTCACATTTCCGAATGACGGGATTAATTGTCCAGTAAAAGCATTATTTGTCTGATAACGGTTGTTACTTTCCTCGGACCATAATTTCACTCGTTAACTATTACGAGGAAATGATTATGAGCAAAAAACTGATTGCCGTCTGCGCGTGCCCAATGGGCCTGGCCCACACCTTTATGGCGGCTCAGGCGCTGGAAGAAGCGGCTGTTGAAGCGGGTTATGAAGTGAAAATTGAAACTCAGGGCGCGGACGGAATTCAAAATCGTCTGACGACGCAGGATATCGCTGAGGCGACGTTAATCATCCACTCTGTGGCTGTTACTCCGGAAGATAACGAGCGTTTTGAGACGCGTGACGTCTACGAAATTACGTTACAGGACGCGATAAAAAATGCGGCCGGCATCATTAAAGAGATCGAAGAGATGGTTGCCGCTGAACAACAATAATCATCGACAGGGAATTACGTATGGCCATTAAAAAACGCAGTGCAACCGTTGTGCCTGGCGCATCTGGTGCGGCAGCGGCAATAAAAAATCCACCGGCCTCCCGCAATAGCTTCTGGGGCGAACTTCCGCAGCATGTGATGTCCGGTATTTCGCGCATGGTGCCGACGTTAATTATGGGTGGGGTAATTCTCGCCTTCTCGCAACTGATCGCCTATAGCTGGCTCGATATTCCTGCTGACACAGGCATCATGGATGCGCTGAACAGCGGAAAATTTACTGGTTTTAATCTCTCATTACTGAAGTTTGCCTGGCTGTCACAATCTTTTGGCGGTGTGCTGTTTGGCTTTGCTATCCCGATGTTTGCCGCGTTTGTCGCTAATTCTATCGGCGGCAAGCTGGCATTTCCGGCGGGGTTCATCGGCGGGCTAATGTCTACTCAGCCCACGCAGATGCTGAATTTTGACCCCGCGACGCTGCAATGGGCAACCAGTGCTCCTGTTCCGTCAACCTTTATTGGCGCGCTGATTATCTCGATTGTCGCCGGGTATCTGGTGAAGTGGATGAACCAAAAAATCCAGCTGCCTGATTTCCTGCTGGCGTTCAAAACCACTTTTTTACTGCCCATTCTTTCCGCCATTTTCGTCATGCTGGCGATGTACTACGTGATCACGCCGTTTGGTGGCTGGATCAACGGCGGGATCCGTACTCTGCTGACGGCGGCTGGCGAGAAAGGCACCCTGATGTATGCGATGGGTATTTCCGCGGCAACGGCGATTGACCTTGGTGGGCCAATCAATAAAGCAGCAGGTTTTGTCGCCTTCAGCTTTACCACCGATCACGTTCTACCGGTTACCGCGCGTTCTATTGCGATTGTCATTCCTCCGATTGGTCTTGGGCTGGCCACGCTTATTGATCGTCGCTTAACCGGCAAACGTCTGTTCAGCGCACAGCTCTACCCGCAGGGAAAAACGGCGATGTTCCTCGCGTTTATGGGCATCAGCGAAGGGGCGATCCCATTTGCGCTGGAAAGCCCCATCACGGCAATTCCTTCCTATATGGTTGGTGCCATTGTCGGATCGACGGCTGCCGTCTGGCTGGGCGCGGTGCAGTGGTTCCCGGAATCGGCTATCTGGGCATGGCCGCTGGTTACTAACCTCGGCGTCTATATGGCGGGGATCCTGTTAGGCGCGGTGATTACGGCGCTGATGGTGGTGTTCCTGCGCAACATGATGTATCGCAAAGGCAAATTGCTGATTGAAAGTCTCTGATTAAAAGGATTGTGACCATGAGCTTACTTGCCTCGCTGCGCGACTGGCTAACGGCGCAACATCTTGATGCGATGCTGCTGTCATCGCGGCAGAACAAACAGCCGCATATGGGGATTTCCAGCAGTTCAGGGTTTGTGTTTATCAGCCACAAAAGTGCGCATATCCTGGTCGATGCCCGTTACTACACCGATGTCGCCACGCGTACTCAGGGCTATCAGATCCATCTACTCGATGGAACACAGACGCTGTATTCGCAGGTGAATCACATCATTGCGAACGAAAAGCTGCAGACGGTGGGATTCGAAGGTGAGCAGGTAAGCTGGGAAACGGCGAATGCGTGGTCGGGCAAACTGTGCGCCCGATTAGTGAGCGCCGTGCCGGACGTACTCCGGCAGGTGAAAACGGCGCAGGAGATAGCCTGCATCCGCGAAGCCTGTCGGATAGCCGACCTTAGCGCTGAACATATACGCCGCTTTATTCAACCTGGTCTCAGTGAGCGCGAAATTGCCGCTGAACTGGAGTGGTTTATGCGCACGCTCGGCGCAGACAAAGCCTCTTTTGACACCATTGTCGCCAGCGGCTGGCGCGGTGCGCTGCCGCACGGTAAAGCCAGCGATAAACGTGTTGAGGCGGGTGAGTTCATTACGCTGGATTTTGGCGCACAGTATCAGGGCTATTGTTCGGATATGACGCGAACCTTTCGCATCCCCGACGCCAACCTGCCAGCGGAAGAAAGCGCCCTGTTTGCCGTGTATCAGATTGTCCTGGCGGCGCAGCGTGCAGCGGTGGCGGCAATTCGACCAGGCGCGCGTTGCAATGAGGTGGATGCCGCAGCCAGGCGGGTTATTACACAGTCGGGCTATGGCGATGCATTTGGCCACAATACCGGACACGCTATTGGCATTGAGGTGCATGAAAACCCACGTTTTTCCCCTAATGACACAACGACTCTGGCGGCTGGCATGCTACTCACCGTTGAGCCGGGTATTTATCTGCCGGGGCAGGGAGGAGTACGTATTGAGGATGTGGTGCTGGTTACGCCAGACGGCGGAGAGGTGCTCTACACCATGGCGAAAACATTGTTACACACGGGAGAGGCGTAATGGACTTATCGCTACTGAAAGCGCTGAGCGAGGCGGATGCGATCGCTTCTTCAGAACAAGAAGTGCGTCAGATCCTGCTTGAAGAGGCGGATCGCCTGCATAAAGAGGTGCGTTTTGATGGCCTGGGATCGGTGCTGATCCGTCTGAATGAATCAACCGGTCCGAAAGTGATGATCTGCGCGCATATGGATGAAGTGGGATTTATCGTACGCAGCATTTCCAGCGAAGGAGCGATCGATGTATTGCCGGTGGGAAATGTGCGTATGGCGGCCAGACAATTGCAGCCGGTGCGGATTACCACCCGTGAAGAGAGCAAAATTCCCGGTCTGCTTGATGGAGAGCGAAGCGGTAATGAGGTCAGCGCCCTGCGGGTAGACATTGGCGCGCGATCTTATGACGAGGTACTTCAGGCTGGCGTACGTCCTGGCGATCGCGTCACCTTTGACACAACTTTTCAGGTTTTGCCGCATCAGCGAGTCATGGGCAAAGCCTTTGATGACCGACTTGGATGTTATTTGCTGGTGGCGCTACTGCGCGAATGGCATGACGCAACTCTCCCTTGTGAGGTCTGGTTGGTAGCCAGTTCCAGTGAAGAAGTAGGACTGCGCGGAGGGCAAACAGCAGCACGGGCAGTTGCACCGGATGTGGCGATCGTGCTGGATACCGCATGTTGGGCCAAAAACTTTGATTATGGTGCGGCCAACCATCGGCAGCCTGGTAAAGGCCCAATGCTGGTGTTAAGCGATAAATCGCTGATTGCACCACCAAAGCTGACGGCGTGGGTGGAAAGCATGGCCGCTGATGCGGGGATTTCCTTGCAGCTCGACATGTTCAGTAACGGTGGCACCGACGGTGGGGCTGTGCACGTAAGCGGCACGGGGATCCCTACGGTTGTCATGGGGCCCGCCACGCGGCATGGGCACTGCGCGGCATCGATTGCTGACTGTCGTGACATTATTCAGACCCAGCAGTTGTTGTCGGCTCTTATTTCACATCTTACGTGCGAAACTGTGGCTCATCTGACGGATTTCAGGTGCTGATTTCGCGCTAATCAGGAGTTGTTATGCTAACGATTCAATTTCTTTGCCCGTTACCCAATGGTCTGCATGCTCGTCCGGCGTGGGAGCTGAAAGAGCAGTGCAGCCAGTGGCAAAGTGAGATGATATTTATTAACCATCGCCAGAATGCGAAGGCGGATGCGAAAAGCTCGTTGGCGCTGATTGGCACCGGGACGCTGTTTAACGACAGCTGTAGCTTAACCATCACCGGTCGCGATGAAGAACAGGCTCGGCGAGTGCTGGAGGAGTATCTCCAGCACCGGTTTATTGACAGTGATAGCGTTCAACCGACTCCGGAGGAACTGGCGGCACATCCGTTGCCACGTTCGCTGATTCGTCTCAATCCAGACCTTCTTTATGGCACTATGCTGGCAGGGGGCGTGGGGGCAGGTACGCTCACGCTTTGGCAGAGCGATAATCTGGAAAGCTATCGCGCCATTGCAGCGAGTGCGGAAGACAACACCCGGCTGGAACACAGTCTGGCGACGCTTGCCGAACAGCTCAATCAACAACTGCGCGAGCGCGACGGCGAGAGTAAAACCATCCTCAGCGCGCATCTGTCCCTGATTCAGGACGACGAGTTTGCAGGGAATATTCGCCGCTTAATGCTGGAGCAGAATCTGGGGCTAGGGGCCGCAATCGTCGCCAATATGGAACAGGTGTGCGATAAGCTGTCGGCCTCCGGTAGCGATTATCTGCGCGAGCGTGTCAGTGACATCCGTGATATCAGCGAACAGCTGCTGCACATCACCTGGCCTGAAAGACGTCCGCGCAATGCGCTGGTGCTGAATAAGCCGACGATTCTGGTTGCTGAGGATTTGACGCCCAGCCAGTTTTTGAGCCTCGATTTGCAGCATCTGTCTGGCATGATCCTTGAGAAAACAGGGCGTACCTCGCATACCCTGATTCTAGCTCGCGCATCTGCTATTCCTGTGCTTAGCGGCTTGCCGCTGGAGGCTATTAGCCGCTATGCAGGGCAGCCTGCGGTACTGGATGCTCGCTGTGGAGTTCTGGCCATCAATCCGGACGATGCAGTTCGCGGCTATTACGCGATTGCGCAGAAGCTGGCCGATGAATGCCAGCGGCGGCAGGCGCTTGATGCCGCCCAGCCCGCGTTGACCAAAGATAATCAACGTATTGATGTTGCGGCTAATATCGGCACCGCGCTCGAAGCGCCGGGTGCATTTGCCAATGGTGCGGAAGGGATTGGGCTGTTTCGTACTGAAATGCTGTTTATGGACCGCGACAGCGCTCCTGACGAGCAGGAACAGTTTGAAGCTTACCAGCAGGTTTTATTGGCCGCAGGCGACAAGCCGGTTATCTTTCGCACCATGGATATCGGTGGTGATAAGAATATCCGCTATCTCAATATTCCGCAGGAAGATAACCCGTTCCTCGGCTACCGTGCGGTGCGGATTTATCCGGAGTTTGCCGGACTGTTTCGTACCCAACTGCGTGCCATCCTACGTGCGGCGACCTTCGGTAACGCGCAGCTGATGATCCCGATGGTGCACAGCCTTGACCAGATTTTGTGGGTAAAAAGCGAACTGCAAAAAGCGCTGGTGGCGCTGAAAGCGGACGGTTTACGTCATGCGCCGACAATCTCATTGGGGATTATGGTTGAAGTCCCTTCGGTGTGTTACATCATCGACCATTTCTGCGACGAGGTGGATTTCTTCAGTATTGGTTCAAACGACATGACTCAGTACCTGTACGCCGTCGATCGCAATAATCCACGCGTTTCACCGCTGTACAACCCGATTACGCCGTCGTTCCTGCGTATGTTGCAGCAAATTGTTCGCGTGGCGCACGAACGCGGTAAATGGGTGGGGATTTGTGGAGAACTGGGCGGCGAAGGACGCTATTTACCTTTGCTTCTGGGTTTAGGACTCGATGAGCTAAGTATGAGTAGTCCACGTATTCCGGCGGTAAAAAGTCAGCTTCGTCAACTGAACAGCCAGGCATGCCGCGAACTCGCTATGCAGGCCTGCGAGTGCCGTAGCGCTCAGGAGATTGAAGATCTGCTGAATCAGTTTGCACCGCAGAAAGATGTGCGTCCGCTGCTGGCGCTGGAGAATATCTTTGTCGGTGAGTCTCTGAGCAACAAAGAGCAGGTGATCCAGTTTCTGTGCGGCAATCTTGGGGTAAACGGACGCACTGAACACCCGTTTGAGCTGGAAGAGGATGTCTGGCAGCGTGAAGAGATAGTTACCACTGCCGTCGGTTTTGGGGTGGCAATTCCGCACACGAAATCCCAGTGGATCCGCCATTCCAGCATCAGCATTGCCCGGCTTGCTCAGCCCGTTGACTGGCAGTCTGAGATGGGCGAGGTGGAACTGGTTATCATGCTGACGCTGGGTGCCGATGAAGGCATTAACCACGTGAAGGTATTCTCGCAGCTGGCGCGTAAGCTGGTGAACAAGCAGTTCCGCCAGTCGTTGTTTGCCGCTGAAGATGCCGACGGTATTCTGGCGCTGCTGGAGGCGGAACTGACGTTTTAAGCTTCACTGAAAGAACGCTATCCAGCCTGTGGCGTTGTGGTTGCAGGCTGGGTAAACGCTACCGGAAAGTGAAATCATCAATGCGGTGCGTTGTGCCCTGGTAGTTTCCCGGCTCTTAACAGTTTCATCTCTTGCTTACAGAGCATAACTACCGCCTGGCGACCTTTAACACGGCGGGAGGTGAGGGCTCTTTTCACGGTCTGACGATCCGCACCTGATTCCAGCATTTGAAAACACATCAGGGAGAGTGCACGTCTGTTTTTCATCGCATATTCACTTTATCGAGTAAGCCAGTAGGATTTGGCTAAAGGCCGCTATTTTACAACGAAGCAAACGGATATGACTAACAGCGTTGGTGTTGTCTCACTTAACGCGCTGACTGAAAGCGTGCGCCGTACTCTCCGGGCGTCAGGCCAAACTGACGTCGGAACAGGCGGCAGAAATAATCGCTGTCCTGATATCCACACCGTTGTGCGACTTCGCTAATCGACAGATGGTATTTCTGTAAGATGATGCGCGCCTTCGCCATTCTGACCCACCGCAGATACTCGACGAACCCCATGGTGCCGTGCTGGGCAAACACTTTTGACAGGTGATTGGGTGTGATATTAAAAAACTGCGCCACGCTTTCCCGGGTCAGCGGTTGAGCATAGTTATCCTGTACCCAATTACACATACTGTGATAGAGAAATTCAGCGCGCGGACGCTCTGTGTCAGGGCGGGTATTGACCACACTACGACACAGATGCAGCAGGCTAAGCACCAGAGGCTGAATAATATCCTGGGCCTGAGGAGAGCGGCTTAAATGGGTTAATGCGGTGAGCATCGCCTCGCCTTCGCCGCGCTGCGGATGCGGTAGCTCAATACGGCGAACTGGACGTAACAGAGATGCGGTTCGGTTATCGTAAAAAGAGAGTCCCAGCCATGCCGGAGAAAACACCAGGCTTAGTAGCATTACGGGTTTATCGCTGCCGGGCAGATTGGCCGCTTTCGCCGGGATAAACAGCATCTCTCCTTCTGGCAGACTATGCTGCTGTTTTTCCAGCCGGTTGCTGTATTCCCCACGTAGCACGATATCGAGGCGCGGGAGGTCAATACATAAACTACCGGTCGGTAGCGTGGTGGGCTGGGTTGCGAACCACACGCGCCCCAGACGCTGTGGGTTTAACACCAGGCCGCTGAACAGATCGGCGAAAAACTGTTGGTCTGCGGGTAGGCCTGGCTCTTTCATCGTTCTTTCTCTGCGCTATAAGTGCATTAACTGTCTGAACTCTTTCACTTTACTCCGACTAACCGGGATTTCAAATTCCAGATCCTTTAAACGCAGAATATAAGTGTTGTTAAACCAGGGTTCGATCTCGCGGATTTTATTCAGATTTACGCAGAACGAGCGGTGGCAGCGGAAGAAATGCGAAGCCGGCAGTTTGCTGCAAAATTCGCTGATGTTCATCGGCATGACATATGATTCTCGTCGCGTATAGACGAACGTCATCTTTTCATGCGCTTCAGCGTAATAGATGTCGTTGATTGGGGTCACGATGATCCGCTCATCTTTGATCAGATTGATCGTATCGTTTTCGCGGGCCACCGGACTTACAAGGGACGTTCCCGCTTGCTGTTGCTGCCAGGCGGCTTCCAGCTTTTGCAGCATGCTGACAATGCGTGATTCCTGGTACGGCTTCAGAATGTAGTCAAAAGCTTCCAGTTCGAAGGCTTCGACGGCGTGCTCTTTCCATGCGGTAATAAACACAATAAAGGGTTTATGCGCGAACTGGCTGATATTTTGTGCCAGCAATACGCCGTCCAGCGAGGGGATATTAATATCCAGAAAAATGGCGTCAACGCGGTTGTGCTGGAGATATTTCAGCACATCCAGACCGTCGTCAAACGTGCCGACAATTTCCATCTGGCTGTGCTCTTTTATCAGCCAGCTCAGTTCCTGTTGGGCCAGGAATTCATCTTCAACAATGATGACTTTCACGACTTCACTCCTGGTTAAAGCAATAATGTGGTTGGCGCGGCAGCGGGCGAGTGCACATTAGGTACATAAAAGGCAATCTCTGTGCCTGGCTCCAGACGGCGGATATGTAATCCCTCACCGTAGAGCAGCTTAACGCGATGGTGCACATTCAACAGACCAATTTTATTGCCCGGCATTTCATTGGACTCGACCCGTTCAATCACCTTTGGGTCGATACCGTGACCCGTATCTCGCACGGCAATCCGTACCCGGTTACCGCACTCCGCAACGCTGATGGTGACCACGCCTTTCCCTTTGCAGGGCTGGATCCCATGGACGATAGCGTTCTCTACCAACGGCTGAATCAGCAGGCTGGGAATAAAACAGCTTACCTCTTCATCGATATCATAAATAACCGTCAGCTTGTCGCCAAAGCGGGCCTGTTCGATGGTGATGTAATCCTTGATTTGATACAGCTCTTTCTTGATGTCGATCTGCTCATCGTCTTTTAATTCAATATTATAGCGAAGATAGCGCGACAAATTAAAAATGAGCTGACGTGCGGTGTCCGGGTTAAGCCGCACCGACGATGAAATCGCGTTCAGAGCGTTAAACAGAAAATGGGGATTTATTTTGCTTTGTAGCGCGCGTAGCTCTGCCTTATTTGCCATTTCTCGTAGTTGCTCTGCGCGGGAGACTTCAAGCTGAGTGGAGATGATCTGCGACAGACCGATCGCCATTTCCTGTAACGAGGAAGTGATTTGATGAGCGTGACAGTAGTAGATCTTCAGCGTGCCGGTCACGACGCCTTTCTCCCAAAGCGGGATCACCAACATAGAGTGAATTTCCGGGGTGCGATGCGCTTCATCATTGTTTTTTATGATGATTTTACCGTGATTTATGGCTTCCTGCGTGGTGGGGCTGACGAAGTCATCGTTATCGCGGTAGTTAATCTCCCCGACGCCAACATAGGCCAGAACGTGCTGGGTATTGGTGATGGCAACCGCGTCAGCGTGGATATCGTGGCGAATAATTTCGCACACCTGACGTAACGACTCGCTGTTGACCTGGCGAAAGAGCGGCAGCGTTTTGTTGGCGATATCCAGCGCCAGCTTGGCCTGTTTTGCAGCGCTGGCTTCTTTCTCACCTTCAACGCTTTGTACCAGCATCACAATAAAGCCAATACAGACGCTGCCGAGGATCATTGGGATACCGATTTTTGAGACAATATCCAACCCCAGTTCGGTGGTGGGCGCCCAGGCGACGACGAGGATCATGGTCAGTGATTCGCACAGCATTCCGCCTAAAATACCCGCGCGCCAGTGCTGCGCTTTGGGGATCTTACGGTTGATCCACCCGGCAATGCAGCCAGCCAGAATGCTGGTAATAAAGCAGGGTAGGGCAGTTACGCCGCCAATATCGATCAGGTAACGGTGGGTGCCGGCGATCAGCCCCGTAATAATGCCAACCCATGGACCGAACAGTATCCCTCCTGACATGACCGCGATAATACGCACGTTGACCAGAGAACCTTCTACCGGTACGCCTGACCAGGTACTGAACAGGGCAAACATGGAGAAAATCGCGGTAACGGCGAGCAGCTCTTTTGGGGAGTGGGCTGACTTGTGCAACAGTTCGCGAAACAGGCGGATACGAATCAGGAAAAACAGACAGAACAGCATCAGTGCTGCCCGGTCAAATACCGCCAGCAGCATGTTGAATATTTCGTGCACGGGTGACTCTTGCGCAAGGGTTAAACCACTATGATAGGTAACCTGAGGCAGGATGACCAGCATCCCCGCAGCTCAGAGCTAATGGGGAAAGACCATAATATTAAAAGGGGATTGTTGCATGATTGTTGTATTTACAATACCTGTCCTGTCAGCGCTGCATTCAAGGTAATGTATTTAACAACAAAATGTTAAATGATGGTAACTTTAAGCGGATTGTGAAAATGAATATTTCCTCATTTCACTATGCTGTTCCTCTTTTTTGTCAGGAAAAAATATTTTGTTTTGCCTCTCGACAGAAGGAAATTATTCAGGCTATTTTCTAAACGTGCCACCATCGTGGCAGCGTCGCTCGGACGGTCCGGGCGCTAACGTTAATCTGAGGATATTATGGCTGACTCCCGCCCTGAACGTCGCTTTACGCGTATTGATCGCCTTCCCCCGTACGTTTTTAACATCACGGCTGAACTGAAGATGGCTGCGCGTCGGCGCGGCGAAGATATTATCGACTTCAGCATGGGGAACCCGGATGGGGCCACGCCTCCTCACATTGTCGAAAAACTGTGTACCGTGGCGCAGCGCCCGGATACTCACGGTTACTCCACCTCTCGCGGCATTCCGCGTTTGCGTCGGGCGATTTCCCGCTGGTACCAGGAACGCTATGACGTTGAGATCGATCCTGAATCCGAAGCCATTGTGACCATCGGTTCCAAAGAGGGGCTGGCGCACCTGATGCTGGCAACGCTCGATCACGGTGATACGGTCCTCGTGCCTAACCCAAGTTATCCCATCCATATCTACGGCGCGGTGATTGCCGGCGCGCAGGTGCGTTCAGTGCCGCTGGTTGAAGGTGTCGACTTCTTTAATGAGCTGGAACGCGCAATACGCGAAAGCTACCCGAAGCCGAAGATGATGATCTTAGGTTTCCCATCCAACCCGACCGCGCAGTGCGTCGAGCTGGAATTCTTTGAGAAAGTGGTGGCCCTGGCTAAACGCTACGACGTGCTGGTGGTTCACGACCTGGCCTACGCTGATATTGTTTATGACGGCTGGAAAGCGCCATCGATTATGCAGGTACCCGGCGCTCGCGACGTCGCAGTTGAATTTTTCACCCTGTCGAAAAGCTACAACATGGCGGGATGGCGTATCGGATTTATGGTGGGCAACAAAACGCTGGTGAACGCGCTGGCGCGAATCAAGAGCTATCACGATTACGGAACCTTTACACCGTTGCAAGTTGCGGCTATCGCCGCACTGGAAGGCGATCAGCAGTGTGTGCGGGATATCGCTGAGCAATATAAACGTCGTCGTGATGTGCTGGTCAAAGGACTGCATGAAGCTGGCTGGATGGTCGAGATGCCAAAAGCCTCGATGTACGTATGGGCGAAAATTCCAGATCAATACGCCGGGATGGGGTCACTTGAGTTTGCCAAGAAACTGCTGAACGAAGCGAAGGTATGCGTTTCGCCGGGGATTGGGTTTGGTGATTATGGTGATACGCATGTGCGTTTTGCGTTGATTGAAAACCGTGACCGTACTCGCCAGGCTATTCGTGGCATCAAGGCGATGTTCCGTGCAGATGGCCTGTTACCGACCAGTGCAAAATCGATTTCTGAAAGTACCGACTGACGAATGTTCCCCCAAAATGCAAACAGGAGCCTGATGGCTCCTGTTTTTTTGCTGCGTCTTTTAATTTAGATCATCAGGGCGAAAGTACCGGCCCAAACGATGACCATAAAAGAAATGCCCATAAAGAAATATTTCACTTTTCATCTCTCCGCGTACCTGGGGTACGTCTAAATGAACATATGCTTACCTGACAGAGAGCTGATGCACACGCGAACGAAAGGGAGAATACCCCTCATTTGCTTGGCTGCATCACCTCAGAATTCTGAGCTTTAATGCTCCAGACGGCGCTAATGTACGCCTAAAAATGAGGCGAGACAAGAGGCATTTTTTTATTTAATTTTAATAACTTACAACTGTCGTGATTCGGCGACAGTATGATTTCTGCCGGTAATAAATTGCTATTGAGCGACGGAATGGTTACTCGGAGAATTCTCATATCGCCATGGTGTTAATGCGGTTAATTTTTCGCAGAATGAGATAATGAAAAGGTTAAAAATGACCAGATTAATGATGTTAGCACTCGTTTTTACGCCATTGACCTCGATGGCGGCCTCACCGTTGGCGTTTAATTTCAGCTGCGCAAGTATTGGTGGTGTGAATAGTGATGGTAAAGGCAATGTTTGGATTGATGGCACGAAGGCGACGGTGAAGGCCTTCAATGAAAATTACTGGGAAGCAAAGAGCGGTAACAATACCGTTTCTATCTCCCGTAAAGATGACGGGAATCCGGATGTTTCCTGGAGCGGGCCTAATCGAAAGCATGGCGTTTGCCTGCCCGAGGACAATACCGACTTTTCCGGGGCCAAAAAATCGACCAGCACTGGACCCTCTTTTTCCTGCGCTGCGGTAGAAAAAGGCAGTATCGAAGAGATTATCTGCCAGAGCCCTTCGCTCTCAGAAATGGATTTGGCGTTAAACGGGGCCTACAAGCAGGCGCTGGTTAAATCAAGCAATAACCCGACGCTGAAAGCAGAGCAACGCGGCTGGGTGAAGGGGCGTAATGAGTGTTGGAAGGAACAGGATAAATCAGCCTGCATCGCCCGCAACTACAGCGAGCGAATGGCTGAACTTCACAGCAAATGGGGCGTTAAGTAATTCAACCGCAGAAAAAAGAAAGGCCTTACGGCCTTTCTTTTTAGATATACAACGAAGCTTCACCCATCGGGCGAGTTTTGAAGCGGCGGTGGATCCAGAGATACTGCTCGGGTGCACGCATGATCTCTTTTTCGATAATTTTGTTCATATACGCCGCAGCCTGGCTTTCATCTGCCGGGTAACCTTCCATTTCTGGGGTGATGAACAGGCGGTAACCGGAGTTATCTGCTTTTCTCACCATGGTTACGGTCAGCATTGCTGCGCCGGATAACCGTGACAGTACGTAGGTACCGTTGGTGGTCGCCACGTCTTTGACTGCGAAGAAGGGGGCGAATGAACTCCCTTTACGCCCGTAGTCCTGATCGGGAGCAAACCATACTGCCTCTCCTTTTTTCAGGGCGCCGACAATACCACGCAGATTATTTCTGCCGATCATCGCCTTGTTGGAGCGCATACGACCGCGGGTTTGGATCCACTCCATCAACTTATTATTGTGCGGGCGATAGGTTGCCATCATTGGCTGGCAAAGCCCCATTACGCGACCACCCAACTCGAGCGACATAAAGTGTACGCCAACGACCATCACGCCACGATTTTGCATCTGAGCGCGCTTCAGGTTGTCCAGCCCTTCTACATCAAACCATTTACGCACCCGACGATCCGGCCAGAACCAGGCCATACCTGTTTCAAGCAGTCCCATGCCGAGCGAACGAAAGTTCTCATCGACCAGTTTGTCTCTTTCTTCCTGCGACAGATTTGGGAAACAGAGCTCGAGATTTTTACGTGCAATAGATTCACGGCGTTTTAAAAATGGACGAGCCAGCGTTCCTGTACGGGTACCAAGAAAACACAATACGGGATAGGGAAGCTGTACCAGTAACCAGAGCACACCAACACCAAACCATGTGAGCCAGTAGCGCGGATGCAAAAATGCGCGTGAAAATTTACATTGGGGGAACATAAGCACCTGTTGTTGATACGAAATAGATGTATCGCGAAGATTCTTTGCCTGTCGCTTTACACTCTGCACTGATCGTTAGGCCGCCATGAACGACATTGGTTCCTGTAAAGAGTGTAAAACTGAGTCAGGACAAAACCACGAGGGGGCGTGAATGATCGGACGCACAATGTACACCCGAAAATTAATGTCAGCCAGAAATAATTACTCAAGATTCGTAAATGTTTTTAGGACGATTAAGGGCAAAATTTCGCCTATATATAATTCGTTGTTTTTATGATGATTAAATAAACGACGGAGAAACAGTGTAATAGTCAGCGGTTGAATGATTATTGTGAATAAAATGTTGCTCAAATTGCATGCGGATAGGAATTGTCTTAGAATATAAAGTTAAGGGAGTGTAAGGACTTACGTTAAGTTTACGGCAGACAGGAGGTATCGCTATGCTCTATTTCTGGATCTTTCTCATACTGAGCATTCTGTGCGTCAGTTGCTATATCTGGCAGGTTATAGGCGCTGCGGCGTCAATTAGCGCTTTTCTCGGCATGGCCATCCTTACGGCATTAATTTACGTTTTTACTATGCGACTGACAAATGGTGACGAAATGGTAACTGGATTATTCCTGTTTCTTGCCCCGGCATGTGGTTTGATCATTCGCTTTATGGTCGCAGACGGTAAGCAATAATTTGGAATGTTACGTTTAGCAATAAATTATCACCTTGAGTTATTTATTATTTATCTGAGTTTATTGAAGTGCCAGCATCGCTGGCACTTTGTTGCGATAGCGAAATGAATTACCGGGCATCCGCCAACTGGAGTGATGCTTCCTCTTGCTGAGCATTTTTTCGCTGTTGCTCAAGTTCCAGCGCACCGCGATGAGAGAGGTAACAGAACAGGATGCAGCAGACAATTCCCCCCATCAGCAGATAGAAGCCGCCATGCCATCCCATTTTGTCGACCATTACGCCAAACAGACTGGTTCCCAGCGATGCGCCAAAAATGTAGCTCATGAATCCGCGTAACCCAACCGCAGAACCTACTGCGAAGCTGGGCACGATTTCCATCGTCTGAACAGAAGCGAGGAACTGTGGAACATAGATCAGGCAACCCACAATGGCGGCAAAAATAGTGACCATCAGCAGGGATTCACTTTTCCAGTAGCCGATCAGGCAGACGAAAATCAACGCCATACAAATCATGGCCAGCGGCATGCGGCGGCCTTTAAACAGTTTATCGGTAAGCCAACCCGCCAGTAATGTGGAAGGGATTGCCGCCCATTCAAAAAACAGAAAAGCGATGCTCATTTGCTCTTTCGAGAAATGTTTTTCGGTTAACAGATAAATTGGCAACCAGCTAATCATGCCAAAACGCACCATATAGACGAAGACATCTACCAGTGAAACATACCAGGCATTCTTATTACGCAGCACATAGGTGCAGAAAATCTGGAAGGCACTCATATTTTCTGGTGCCTGGACAGCGTGTCGGGAATTTAATACGACTTTTTCTTCCGGCATCATTTGTTCCAGAGCCGGTAAGCCTTCCTGGCGCGGTGAACCTTTCCCCAGCATCAGCACAATAAAAGCAAACAGTACGGCAACACCGGCCGGGACAATATAGCTGGCGCTTTGCCAGTGCTCGCTCCCTAAAATGGCAAAGGCGGCACCAACAATCGGCGCGACAATACCACCGCCAACGTTGTGAGAAATATTCCAGAATGCACCGACGCGTCCACGTTCTTTACGCGGAAACCAGTTGGCAATGGTAATAAATGAAGGACCAACGCCCATTCCCTGGAACAAACCGTTGAAAACGACCAGAGCGGCAAAAATCCAGAATCCGGTACTGAATCCTAAACCGACGTTTACGATGGCGCACAGAACCAGGCCGCATGCCATAAAGACCTTAGGGCTGGCCTTGTCTGCCAGGCTACTCATAATGCCTTTACTGATCCCATAGGCAATAAGCATGCAGCTGCTGAGTAAACCAATTTGCGTGGCACTGAGATCCAGATGTTCCTTCAGGTACGGTGTTGAGAGCGTGAAGTTATTGCGCACAATATAGTACGCGAGATAGCCAAGAAATACGCTGAGTAATGCCTGAATGCGGTATCGGCCATAAGTTTCCTGAACTTTCTCCGCCGGGACTTTATTTGCCGCTGGCCCTGCCTTAAATATTGATAACATATCATCACCTAAATTTATATTGATGTGAATATCAGGATTTTTCGCAGTGAAGAGTGAAATAGACGGCAGAGAAACTCAAGTTGATGAAATGAGTCACTATTGACACAATTTTTGGATTGCATGGCTGATTTTGACTCTTTTTAAATAGTGAGTTTTCAATTCTATTCTTTTACGGGCGCTTTTATCCTCGGCGTGTGCGGATATTAACAAATTCAGACTGCGTTTTCGGGTATTCTTTACCGATGCCGTCACTTTCCGTTTGGTTATTCTACGAATAACCTTATTCTTCCCTCTGGTGGTGATAAACGGGTAAGTTTTGTCTCAATATTATTTTTTGCACATGTTGGTATTTATGAACGGGATCACAAACAGACTTTTGGGCCGGGGGTGTTGTTGGGCGATCTCGCTCTGTTTTATGGCGCTGTCGGTGAGTTGCCTGGCGCAGGGTAAAGAGTTGGTAATGGCAACAACCTTTTCACCGGGGGCAACGGCCTGGATTATTCAGCGTTGGCAGACGGAACCGGGGTCGGTGATGATTCGCACATTAAACCGGACCAGTAGCTCGCTGGAACAGCTGCTGGATACCGCGAATGCGGAAAATGTTGATCTGATTTTGACCTCATCCCCTATGCTGTTGCAGCATCTGCAGGAGCATCAGAAGCTGGCGCCCTTCGACAATGCGTTGCCGGAAAGCCAGCGCCTGGTGCCAGAATCCATCCGTTCGACCTCCGTTGCCGTGGCGATATCTGGTTTTGGGCTGCTGATTAATCGTTCTGCGCTGGCGGCACGACATCTGTCACCTCCTTCCGACTGGGGGGATTTTACCCTGCCCAAATACCAGAATGCACTGTTGATGAGTAGCCCATCGCGTTCGGATACTAACCATCTAATGGTTGAGTCATTGCTACAGCAAAAAGGGTGGCAAGAGGGCTGGGCGACCCTGCTGGCGAGTGCCGGGAATCTGGTGACGATTTCATCACGCAGTTTTGGCGTAGCCGACAAAATTAAGAGTGGCCTGGGCGTGGCGGGACCGGTCATTGATAATTATGCCAACTTGTTGCTTAACGATCCTCACCTGGCTTTTACTTATTTCCCACGCTCTGCGGTATCGCCAACCTATGTGGCTGTTCTCAGGAACAGCCAGCACCCCAATGAAGCGCGTCGTTTTATCCGCTATTTGTTAAGCCCGGAGGGACAGCGGATCCTTGCGGATGCGAATACGGGGAAATATCCGGTAACGCAGCTCGCATCTGATAATCCCCGCGCTGCTCAGCAGGCTATTTTAATGAACCAGCCTCCGCTTAATTATCGGCTGATCCTTAAGCGGCAACAGTTAGTGCAGCGGATGTTTGATACCGCCATCAGTTTCCGTCTTGCGCAACTGAAGGATGCATGGCGGGCACTGTACAGTGCGGAAGCACGCCTGAAACGCCCGCTACCCGAAATCAGAGCCTTACTGACCAGCGTTCCGATAGATGCCAAAAGTAGTGAAGATGAAGCCTGGCTTGCGCAGTTTGATAATAAAAGCGTTGCCGAACAGCAGATGATGGAGTGGCAACTCTGGTTTCTTAAAAACCAGCGTCGGGCGATATCAAAACTGGAAGAATTAAAATGAAAGGTGGATCGATACTGCAACGCCTTCGTCAACTCAGCATCAGCAGCAGCCTGCGGGGAGCCTTTCTGACGGGCGCATTACTGACGTTGAGCGTAAGCTGCGTCAGTTTGTACTCATGGCATGAGCAGAGCTCGCAGATACGCTATTCGCTTGATGATTACTTCCCGCGCGTGCATTCCGCTTTTTTGATTGAAGGGAATCTTAACCTGGTTGTGGATCAGCTTAATGAATTCCTGCTGGCTCCCAATACGACGGTAAGGCTGCAACTGCGCAATCAGATAATCTCGCATCTGGATAAAATTGAAGTGCTGAGCAGGGGGTTGCAACCAGCAGAACAGCAGCAGCTGGCGGTGATTTTGCAAGACAGCCGGGCGCTGATGGCGGAACTGGACCGGGTGCTCTACAACATGTTCCTTGTTCGCGAAAAAGTGAGTGAACTTTCCGCGCGCGTTGATTGGCTACATGATGATTTTACTACCGAGCTGAATTCACTGGTGCAGGATTTTACCTGGCAGCAGGGGACGTTGCTGGATCAAATCGAGGCCAAAAATGGTGATGCGGCGCTGTATCTCAAACGTGCCCGAGAGGTGCAAAACGAGCAGCAGCAGGTCTATACCCTGGCGAGAATTGAAAACCAGATCGTTGATGATTTACGCGACAGGCTCAATGAACTGAAATCGGGGAGCGACGACGGCATGCTGGTGGAGAATCACATCCGCTACCTGGAAAATCTGAAGAAAACGGCGGATGAAAATATCCGTACCCTCGATGACTGGCCCAGCACTATCACACTGCGACAAACTATCGATGAGCTGCTGGAAATCGGGATGATGAAAAATAAAATGCCCGACACGATGCGCGATTATGTCGCAGCGCAAAAAGCGCTGGTTGATGCCAGCCATGCCAGAGAGGCTACGCTTGGGCGCTTTCGAACACTGCTGGAAGCGCAACTGGGGAGTAGCCATCAGCAAATGCAGACGTTTAACCAGCGGCTGGAACAAATTGTTCGCGTCAGCGGTGGACTTATCCTGCTGGCGACGTTGCTGGCGCTACTTCTCGCCTGGGGGCTTAATCACTACTTCATTCGCTCGCGTCTGGTGAAGCGTTTTACTGCGCTCAACCAGGCCGTGGTGCAAATTGGTCTTGGCAGAACGGATGCCTCTATCCCGGTATATGGACGCGATGAACTGGGGCGTATCGCAGGCCTGCTGCGTCATACTCTGGGTCAGTTGAGTGCGCAAAAAAATCAGCTGGAGCAGGAAGTGACCGAGCGCAAAGAGATTGAATCCGATCTTCGTGCAACGCAGGATGAGCTGATCCAAACGGCAAAACTGGCGGTGGTCGGCCAGACTATGACCACGCTGGCGCACGAGATTAATCAACCGCTGAATGCGCTGTCGATGTACCTGTTTACGGCGGGGAGGGCAATTGAACAGGGGCAACCCGCTCAGGCCAGAAGCACATTAACCAAAGCGGAGGGGTTGATTACTCGCATCGATGCCATTATCCGTTCACTGCGTCAGTTTGCGCGCCGGGCTGAGCCTGGTACGCCTCTGCATCCGGTCGATCTCCGACAAACGTTCAACGCTGCCTGGGAACTGTTGTCTATGCGGCATAAGCCACAGCAGGGTACGCTGACACTCCCCGACCGAAGCGTGTGGGTGGCCGGTGACGAAGTGCGTATTCAGCAGGTGCTGGTAAACGTCCTGGCAAATGCGCTGGATGCCTGTCCAGTTGCGGCGAAGATAGAGGTTCACTGGCAGACCGAAGGCAGTCGGTTGTGCGTATTTATCAGCGATAACGGCCCCGGCTGGCCTGGGGCATTATTACCATCACTGTTAAAACCGTTTACCACCAGTAAGGATGTTGGCCTCGGTATTGGCTTATCGATTTGTGTATCGTTAATGATGCAAATGAACGGCGAACTGCGCCTGGCGTCGACACCAGGGCGCAATGCCTGCGTCGTTCTGCAATTTAATCTGACGGATGTAAACGATGTTGAGTGATGAATATTCTGTTCTGCTTATTGATGATGATGCCGATGTTCTCGATGCTTACACCCTGTTGCTTGAACAGGAGGGATATCATGTATTCGCATGCAGTAACCCTTTTGATGCCCGAAATTGGCTGCAGGCCGACTGGCCAGGGATTGTCCTGAGCGACGTGTGTATGCCTGGCTGTAATGGAATTGACCTGATGACGTTGTTTCATCAGGATGACAATCAGCTTCCGATCCTGTTGATCACCGGACATGGCGATGTCCCGATGGCGGTGGAGGCGGTGAAGAAAGGTGCGTGGGACTTTCTGCAAAAACCGGTTGATCCTGGCAAATTGCTGGTGTTGGTAGAGGACGCGTTGCGTCAGAGAAAATCTGTGATTGCACGTCGTCACTATTGCCAGCAAAAGCTCCAGGTTGAACTGGTCGGCTACAGTGACTGGGTTAACCAGTACCGCCAGCGTTTACGGCAACTGGCGGAAACGGATATTGCCGTCTGGTTTTATGGTGAGCCAGGAACGGGGCGTATGACCGGAGCCCGTTATTTGCATCAGCTTGGGCGCAGCGCTGAAGGACCGTTTATCCGCGGGGAATTGACGTTAGAGAATGCGGCGCAATTCAATGACCTTATTGCCCAGGCGCAAGGGGGAACGCTGGTTCTGAGCCATATTGAGTGCCTGACGCGCGAACAGCAGCACCAGCTGGTGCATCTGCAAAGCCAGGAGCGACGTCCGTTTCGCTTAATTGGCATTGGCGCCACTTCGTTGGTGGAACTGGCGGCAACCAACAAGATTGTGGCCGAACTTTATTACTGTTTCGCGATGACTCAAATCGGTTGCCAACCGCTGTCTCAGCGCCCGGATGATATTGAGCCGCTGTTTCGCCATTATCTGCAGAAAGCCTGTCTGCGCCTGAATCATCCAGTGCCCGAGGTTGACGGGGAATTACTAAAAGGAATGCGGCGACGCGTTTGGTTAAGCAATGTCCGGGAACTGGCCAATGCCGCTGAGCTTTTTGCTGTGGGGTTATTGCCACTGGCTGAAACCGCGAATCCACAGCTGCATTTGCCTGAACCGACACCGCTCGATCGTCGGGTTGACGAGTACGAGCGACAGATCATCACCGAAGCGCTTAATATTCATCAGGGCCGTATTAATGAAGTGGCGGAGTATTTACAAATTCCGCGTAAGAAACTGTATTTGCGCATGAGAAAATACGGACTGAGCAAGGAACACTATAAGTTTTAGCAGATGGCGTGTGGGGAAGAAGAGAGGTTGACGGTATTTCGGTGGCGGCGCTAGCGTTCACCGAAATACGCGACGAAACTCAGGGTGATTATCAGGGGGGTTCTTACCACATCAAATCATCAGGAATGACAAAATCAGCATACGGATCGTCTTCGTCCTTCGCTTCCTGGCTCAGTTCGCAATTGAGAACAATATAGCTTGCATCGCGCTGGGCAATCTTGTCGGCGACAACAGCCGGGATAATGGCGTATTCGCTCTCGCTGCTGCTTTCAGCTGTCAGGCGGGCAATGGCCAGACGGCCCTTGATCAACTGAGACTGGGTTACCTTATCAACATAAACTTTTTTGATCAGGTTATTGTCAGTGAAGTTGTAACCAATATCGCCACGGGAAATGGTGATTTTGTTCATCTCAATCAGTTGCTTGATCTGCGCTTTGTATTCTTTAGACAATGCGGCCTGCTTCTGCTGTTCGCTGAGCTGCTTATCACGCTCAACCTGTGCTTTTTTATTTTCTTCAACTGCTTCTCTGGCTTCACGAGCCTGAACGCGCGATTTTTTCGCCGTTCTCTGCACTTTCGCCACTTTTTTGCTGCTGACCAGACCCGCTTTAAGCATCTGTTCTTGTAGGGTAAGTTTTGTCATTATCGCTTCTAATCCAAAAAAATCGTTGTAAGGATTATAACCTTAACATTCGGCGGGATGCCAGAATGCGTAAGCGTTACCCGGACAGCTGACATTTATCCCGCAGATCATTTTATTTGCAAGATGAGAGGTAGTCTCCTGGCGCAGTTCCCATAACGCGTTTGAATGCCTGATAGAATCCAGACAATGATTCATACCCGACGCTGCTGTAAATATCCTCTGTTTTTATACCCCTTCTGAGCAGGTTTAATGACACATAAATTCTTAATTTGCTTAACACCAGATTCGGTGTATAGCTTGTCGCTTTCGATACGCGACGAATAAATGTTGAACGTGACATATAAGCGAAACGGGCCATATCATCCAGTGACCATGAATACTGTGGGTTTTTAATTATAGCAATGATTAATTTTGCTAACGGCTCATCATTAGCTGCGTTCAGAAGATTTATGTCAATATCATATAAGGAAGTAGACTCACTAACCACATAGTGCAAAATAGCATCGGTCAGATGAGCAATAATGCAATTGTTTTCATCGGCGGAGGCATTTACTTCTGTCAGTAGTAATTCAAATAACGAATGTATTTTGTTACTGACGTCGTCCTTTTGCTTAATCAGAAAAATATCTGGAAGTAAGGCAAAACGTAATTGACTGACAATAGAGTTAGGTTGGATAAAACCACATAAAAGATCGGTGGAGTCGGTAGATAAATCTTCGATTTTACTCATCTGTTTGCGGGGTAAGTCATCAATACTTTTATCTGGAGATGAGGTGAGGTAAAAAGGAAAATTATTAAAAAAGAAGAGAATATCTCCCTTTTCCAGCATGATGCGAGGCTGTTGGTTGAACAAATCCAGCCAGCATTCCCCGCCCAAAACGATATGAAAACTCGGTTCACCATAGGAGTATGTTGATGCCTTCCATTCGCTACAATATCTGCCGAGGTGGAAGACGGATGTTTTCGCTTCACCTCTTTTCAGTAACCAGCCTGAAGTATTCATATATTCCCCAATATTGTCACTAATGGACTGATTTTGAGACGATGATGTATAGATAGTTTCGTTAAGTAACTATAAGATTTGTTAATCAAATGACGTATTGCAGGAGAGGGTAGTGTTTCTGGTATTTACTAAAGATATTATTTTGCTACAGGCTATTTATCACCTTATCAAAAAAGATGTTATTGTCCATATTCAGCATACAGAAGACTTTTGTACTATTGAAGAGCTTAATGCAAAAGTGATAATTGATACGTTCAATAACAACATTTTCTATACCAGTATAGCTTATCAACTGGAGAGGATTCAACCTGCTAAGGTTTTCATACTTTCGCCATTCAGGATCAAAAGATGCTTTGGGGATATTCCTGTCGTTTTTATCAATCGAAACGTTTCGCTGTGTAATTTTATTACTTTGCTGAATTGCGATGGAAACTATGATATTTCTCCAGAATTATCAATTTCTCGTCGGCAGCATCAAATTCTTACCTGTATTCTGCAGCAAAAATCCTGTTACTCGATTGCTGAGGAAATGCATATCTCATTGAAGACTTACTATTGCCATAAGTACAATATAATGTTGTTGCTGAAACTCAGGAAAATGAGTGATTTAGTACGGCATCAAATTTCATGCTATCTACAATAACCAGATGTAGGATGTCTCGTTTCGACATTAGGATTAAATTGTTAAAGTGCTGAAGAGGCAAGTATTGTATAGCATAGCTTTCAATACCTGTATCTTTCAAAATTATAGTTTAATCCTATTCTTAAAAATAAAGAACAAACACAATAATAAATCAAGTGATTATTTTATGTGGTCTAATTTCACTCCACAGAAACCTCTTTAATAGCAGGGTTTTCTTTAAGTAAAGAAATTACCTGAATCACATTGGTTGCTTCTGTAACCTCTAAATCTGCCGTAAGAATATGGCAATTGATTGCATCATTAGCCAATGAGCGCAATTGTATGCGATATCCCTGTTCAGTCATCCAGGCCAGGACAGATTGTGCTGTACCAGCCGCAATGCGTATGCGTAGTTGCAAATGGTGATTCAAAAAGCGGCAGGTAAGCTGGCGGAAGAATTCCAGCACGATGAGCGCCATAACTGCGCCAACAATACCAACTTCATACATTCCGCTGCCTATGACCAGGCCAATTGCTGCAGTGACCCACACATCCGCAGCTGTTGTTAATCCTCTGATAGTCTGTTTTTGAACCAGAATATTTCCCGCGCCAAGAAATCCAACGCCGGTGACAACCTGGGCTGCTATTCTGCTGGGATCTAATCCAATATGACCATGCCCTATAACATCATAGAAACCGTATTTAGAAACGATCATGAACATGGCACTACCGATACCAATCAATATATGAGTTCGTACACCAGCTTCTTTGGCGCGTATTTGACGCTCAAGACCAATTACGCCACCTAATAAACCTGCTAGTATTAGACGTAGAAGAAATTCTTCATTCATGATGAGTGTCTCCTCTATCTGGAATCAGTTGAGGGATAATTGTCGTAACCCCTAATCCAGTAATAACTTACCGAACATAACCAACAAATAACAAAGATGCCGATAATCCAAAATCCCATATCGGTGAGGTTATCACTGAGTATCGTGATGCCATTCCATAGCCATCCAGATAAGTTCATTTTATCTCTAATCAATCCTAAAGCTTGTACGCTACCAATAAAAGCAGCGATAACAACTGATATTCCAGTTATCGTCATATTATAGTATAGCTTCTTTAATGGCTTTGACAATGCCCAGCCATAGGCTCCAGTCATTAAATAATTATCAAGCGTATCCACTAAAATCATTGCTGAGGCAAATAATATTGGAAATACCATAATATTCCAAATGTTGATTCCATTTGTTGCCGTGATCGCACTGATGCTTAATACTCCAATTTCCGTAGCAGTGTCAAATCCCAAACCAAAAAGTAATCCTATCCAATACATTTGTTTACTGCTGTTGATCAAGTTAAATAACTTGCCAAATAATCGAGATAAAACGCCATGGTTTATATTTTCTTGAGCCTCTTGCTCTGAAAATGAACCTTTCGTATGGATGACACGAAATTTTTTGTAGATTGAAATAAATATTGTGTAGTTTAGAAAGGCGAATAAAAGCAGAAACAAGGTTGATACGATAGTGCCGATAAGTCCGCCTGTTTCTCTAAATTTCTCGAGTGAGTCAGAATAAGTCATCGCAGTTACCACAATCACGACTGATGCGAGTATCACGATAGTGGAATGACCTAAAGAAAAGTAAGTTCCTACGGCGATTGGTTTTTTACCTTGCTGCATAAGTTTGCGTGTTACATTATCGATAGCAACAATATGGTCGGCATCAACCGCATGTCTCAAACCGAAACTATAAGCCAGTATAGCCATTCCCATAAGAAAGGTACTATCTTTAAATACTAAAAATGCCCAACACCAGGATAATAAGTTAATAATAATTAAACCTAGTAGCAAGAGTTGCGCTGGAGTAAAGATTTTAAATACTTTCATATTCACCACCTTATTATTATTAATGACGATGTTCTGGCATAAATTCTTTGTTTGGCACCAGAAATAACCATGAGGAAATAACAAATGGCATGGTTAATGTCGGTATGCCTAAAGGCATTAAAAGTACATTCATTGCGGCCTGGATAAAAACTGTAAAAATAATCCCTGAAATGGTGTAAATAAAAACTCGCCAGCCTGGATGATTAAACACAGTTCCAAGTGCGACGGATGTCAAAACGGCACTAAAAGCATACAACCCTGCAGCAATGTCATGGGGACTGGCGCCCAGATAACAGGCAAGTAGTGTCGCGATGAAAGAACCGACGATGGCATAGCAGGCGCATACGACAGATTCTGCCGCCAGACCGGCAATAAAGAAAAAACTTGCCAGGATCCCAGGGAATAAAAATACCTGCGAGATCCCATGTAAAGTACTGTTGATGAAAAAGCTGAGTGAGTAACTACTTTGAGTTGACGGTATATAATGCTGGGGCAGATCAGGGGAGGGCAGTCCTGAGCCATAAATATTATGAAAAGCATAGCTGGCAAGTAGGATTACCCAGGTTGTCAGAACAAACGGTGCTGTTAACGCCGCAACTTTCCATGTTTTCAATATATCAGCAATGCATACCGTAGCAATAACAGACACGACGCTACCAACGACCAGGCATAACCACATTATTGGCGTCGCAGTTATAAATACAGGAATAGCAATACCAACCAGGCAGCCATTATAGCTATAGAGACCATCTCGCCAAGCTTTTACATCATGAGTTATTGCACCTGTAATCGAAGCCAGAACAGTTCCAACTACACACCCCCATGCAGCTAAAGGATTGTTATTACTATAAGCAGAAATGAATATCGCAATGAAAAACAATAACCCTGTGATAGGATTGTTTTGGAACATTACCTGTGCGCAACCACGTAATGATATATCAATGATTTTGAAAGTGTAATGCTTATCAATATTATTTTTCCATAATACCGGAATGGATTGTATTGTCATCATTGTTTACCAATATGAATAGTTGTGGATGATCCTATGGTTTCCAGATATATGGAGGCGGTAATTCTGCATCCAGAACGACTTTTCTGACCATGGCCCACACTTTACGAATGTGTTTTTTTATAATACTACTGTCATTAGCCAGTATCTTAAATATAAGCCCCGATTCCGCAGGAAGTGTTGACATACCGTAGCAACAATCCTTGCTGTAATGAGCAGAGAAGGCCGCCAGAATGGATGCTATGTTTTCTGTTGGCGTTAATATGAAAATTGTGCCGAGAATTTGGAAGTTTCCCATAACTCCGATTTCTTCCATCGGATGCTCTTTGGGTCTCAGCGAAATTTGTTCCTTGAAAACAATATGTCCTGATTCATCTTTTGCTAATACGCTTGAGGAATAATAGTCAAAGCCATTAAGCTCATTTTCATGATGATGGCGACGGCCAGGTATAATTATTTCTGAATAAATAAGAGTCGCGCTTCTCTTATAATTAATTACGGTGTCGTTTATAAACCTTGCATTACGGTGCAAAATTAAAGGATCGGGGAGATATTCCAGATAAGCATTTTCATCAAGATGAATAAATTGAATTTGCGCAGCATAGTTTTTATCCATGGAGTGTATTTTGGTTGCGGATTGCGTACTTACGCTGGCGAAAGCATTTTCACCCACGCTAATGGATAATACTATGCGATCCCCTTGCAGAACACAGCCTGAAGTCGATATCACGGTCACGCAGGGAAGTTCAGGCAGTGCTTCATCATGATACAATGCCTTTTGCGCAAACAATGGCGTTCGTTTTTCCATACGATGAAGAATGCTTTTGCTTTCGTAACGCGTAAACCCCAGGTATAAAAAACCATCCTTACCGATTGCCCCACTGGGCATTTGCTCCGGCTCCAGACGATACTCTATGGGGATCTGCATATCCCAAAGCGATCGTTTTGTTTCCACCTGGTCATGCAAATTCTGTAGGTGAGTCATCTTGTTTACCTTCAATAGTGTGACCAAATAAAAAATCGCGCTCAATCATGTCAACAAGTTGCTCGATACCTTCACCCGTTTTACAGTTAGTTAAAATATAGGGACGATTATTTCTAACATGTCTGGTATCTGATTCCATTATCTCCAGACTCGCGCCGACATATGGCGCTAAATCAATTTTATTGATAACCAGAATATCGGCCTGTACCAGACCAGGACCATTTTTACGTGGGATTTTTTCCCCTTCGGCTACGTCAATGACATAAATATAAAAGTCAGCCAATGCGGGACTGAATGTGAGGGTGAGATTGTCACCACCGCTTTCAATCATAATTAAATCGCTATCTGGAAATTTATCTTCCATTTCTTCAACTGCAGCAATATTCATACTGGGATCTTCACGTACAGCAGTATGCGGACATGCCCCTGTTTCAACGCCAACGATTTTTTCTTCTTCTAATATCCCTTTCAATGTTCTTTTGACCTGCTTTGCATCTTCAGTGGTTACAACATCATTAGTTATAATCAGAGGTTTATATCCCCGATGAATAAGTACAGGAGTAATAACCTCAATTATGGCTGTTTTTCCTGAACCTACGGGACCACCAATGCCAATTCGGGTAATTTTTTTCATTACTGACCTCAGTTAATTCATAAACAGACGTACATGGGCATCGACATGAACAGCCGCAAGAATGTCGATCACCGGCGAAAAAGAAGACATTTCTTCGGGGCGGGTATTGAGTGCCATTTCAGCGTAATCAGGAAAAAGCGACGTGGCTTCGGCCAGGATTTTTTGGCTATCCAGATGCGTAATCCGCATCAGTCTTTGTGCTGCACTGAGAATGGTCGTCGCTACGCCATAAAAGTGCATGGCCAGCATGGCGTCTTCATCAAGTTCTAAATGGTGCATAAGTAAGGCATGAGAAACAGGATAGGTGCCAATAACATGGCGCTGGCGTATTTGCTCAAGCCACCAGTTAAATAGACGATCATGGTAAATAGCTGCTGAAAGCTCGGTTAATTTCTTACCCATTCTTTGGGTCATCAGTCGGGCTTCTGGTGATAGTTTTCTACTGATTACATCATTATCTATAGAAATAAGCTCATTTAACCTGTTGCTGCGACAGGCGCTCATGGCTTGTATTTGCGCAACCGCATCACATTTTGCTGCCTGCAATAGTGCCGTACAGACATATTGCTTGAGGGTATGCCGGTCATAGACAATTCCACATGAAATGGCAGACTCAACCCCACAGGAAAAAGTAAATGCCCCGACAGGAAGGACCGAATCTCCAAAATGCAGTATTCGTGCAATATTCAGTACTCTATGTGAACTATCTGGCATGTTCGGCAACCCTATTACGTTAGTGATCAATGTGTACATGTGTATGTGCTTCTTCAGTACCGCCAAAAAGAAGTCTGGATTCCGATGGTGTTAAGAGTGGAATGACTTTTTCACCTTCCGTGAAGTAATACTGACCCTCGGCGTAACCATGAGATTTCATTACTGAAGCCAACATCTTGTCGGCCACGACAATGGGAATAAAAACGCAGTATCCTTTGATGACGGCTTTCCAGTGTTGATTCCCTAGAGCATGACCTAATTCAAAGGCGCGAGTGAGAAGGTCGGTGATTTTCTCTACGCCAAATAACCCCAGATCGACAATCATCACACGTCGTAGCTGTATTTTTACCGTAAGTAAATAACGGTTATTTTTGTCATATAAAAGAATGTCGCCATCATTAAGACGGAGATGACGGTCAAGGGATAAACCGATATCATAGCCGAATTGACTTTTTTTACGGCAACGGCTTTTTTGTGCCTCCCATTGTTCAAGCACGAGTACATCGTGTTTAATATCTTCAGCGGAGAGGTCAAGTACGCCATGGGAATTAATATTTCCGAGAGTTCTTTCAATTAAATACATAGCTATTTTCCTTTCAACCAAAGAAATATTTTTGATTCATTACCGCAGTTTGAATAGGCTGGCAGGTGGCGTGCACACCATCAACCTTGACGGCGAATGTCTCTGGGTTTACGTCAATTTTTGGGGTTGCATTATTTCTGATAAGGTCATGTTTACTGATGTTACGACAGTTATTGACTGCGACAACCTGTCTTTCAAGGCCAGCTTTTTCTTTAACGCCATCATCAAAGGCAGCTTTTGAGACGAAAGTAAGGCAGGTATCCTGCAGCGTTTTTCCCATTGCACCAAACATGGGGCGGTAAAATACTGGCTGAGGAGTAGGCAGCGAAGCGTTAGGGTCACCCATTAAAGACCAGTTGATCATTCCCCCTTTAATAATGAGTTTTGGTTTAGCTCCAAAAAATTGCGGTTCCCAGAGTACCAGGTCAGCCATCTTACCCACTTCAACAGAGCCAATAATATGGCTGACGCCTTGCGTAATAGCAGGGTTAATCGTAATTTTGGCAACGTATCGGAGAACGCGGAAATTGTCATTCTCTGGACTATCTTCCGGTAATTTTCCGCGAGCTACTTTCATTGCATGCGCGGTTTGTACCAGGCGAAGCCAGTTTTCACCCACGCGTCCCATAGCCTGAGAATCGCTGGAGAACATAGATATGACGCCCATATCATGCAGGATATTTTCGGCTGCAATGGTTTCAGGGCGAACGCGGCTTTCTGCAAATGAAACATCGGCAGCCACGTTAGGATTGAGGTTGTGGCACACCATAATCATATCGAACAGTTCTGCCTGGCTGTTGATACCAAAAGGAAGCGTTGGATTAGTAGAACTTGGCAGGACGTTTGGTTGGCTGGCGACCTTAATAATATCCGGGGCATGACCACCGCCAGCGCCTTCTGTATGAAAGGTGTGAATTGTCCTTCCTTCAAAGGCGGCAATCGTATTTTCGACATATCCTGCTTCATTAAGACTGTCGGTGTGTACAGAGACCTGAATGTCCATATTATCGGCTGTGCGCAGTGCGTGTCGGAGCGCGTTTGGCGTAGCACCCCAATCTTCATGTACTTTTAGCCCAACGGCACCGGCAATGATTTGTTCTTCGAGAGGGGCTTTATTGTAGGCATTTCCTTTGCCAAGTAGACCGATATTGACCGGAATACCTTCCCATGCCCGCAGCATGGCGCGCATATTCTTTGGTCCCGCAGTCACTGTGGTTCCATTCGTACCATCAGTGGGACCTATGCCGCCACCGAAGAAGGTGGTAATGCCGTTAGATAATGCAGCATAAGCTTGCTGAGGAGAGATGAGATGAATATGGGAATCGATACCCGCCGCAGTCAAAATCAAATGCTCGCCTGATATCGCATCCGTGCTAAGCCCAACCGTCATCCCTGGTGTTACACCGGACATAATTGCGGGGTTACCGCTTTTACCAATACCTGAGATCAGTCCATCCTTAATGCCTACATCCGCTTTAATCACACCCAGTTTTGCATCAACTATCGTGACATTTGTAATAACCAGATCGAGAACCCCCTGGTCGCGGGAATACTGATTATTAGCCCCCATTCCATCACGTAGAGATTTTCCTCCGCCATAGACAGCCTCGTCGCCATAACCACGTAAATCTTGTTCAATTTCAATATACAAATCCGTTTCGCCCAAACGAATTTTATCACCGGTCGTTGGACCAAACAGACTGGAGTATTCCTTTCTGGATATTGTTGGCATAAGAGATCCTTAGCTTGGATTGTTTGGCATTTTGAAACCGGCTCGCCGGGCATTATCAATTAGTGATTTCAACTTTGCTGGATCTTTAATAACTTCAGCGAGTTGCTGACCTGTCATATCAACGAGGTTATTAAATCCAAAAATATCGTTGTCCCCACTATAGGGGATGAGTTCTATTTCTATCTCATCGCCTGGTTCAAAGCGTATTGCAGTCGTGGCGGTAATGTTTAAGCGCTTTCCCAGCGCACTTACACGATCAAATTCCAGTTCTTTATTAGCTTCGAAGAAATGGAAATGTGAACCTACCTGAATCGGTCGATCTCCTGTGTTCTTAACGCGCACTTTCGTTACAGGTTTCTCTGTATTAAATGACACAGGGGTATCCTGTAAAACGTAGCCCCCATAGGGTACGGATTTTGTTTCTTTATCCTCAGGCATAGTCTATTTCTCCTGCTATTAACGAATAGGGTCGTGAACAGTTACCAGTCGGCTACCATCGGTAAAAATAGCTTCAACCTGTATTTGTGGTATAAGATCTGCGACACCTTCCATGACGTCGTCTTTGGTCAGAACATCTCTTGATTTATTCATGACGGTTTCCAGATCATTTCCTTCTCTGGCACTTTCCATGGCCGTTGACGCAATAATAGAAACAGCTTCAGGATAATTTAGTTTTATGCCTTTTTCTTTTCTGCTTTGAGCCACGCTGGCAAGTGAGTAAATCATTATTTTCTCAATTTCTCTGGGACTAAGTTTCATTAATTACTCCTTACCTGAAGGGGTATAAGCATCCTCACCAAATGCTGAATAATCAGGAGATTGGCGAGCGTCATTGGTTGAAATTCGCACCGGGGTAAATCTGTTAATTATCCATAAAATGAGCAGAGTAAATATAAAGGACCATATGCTGGTGATCAGCACCGCTGCGAGTTGTTTTGCAACCTGCAATATTCCACCACCTTCCAGCAATCCTGACGGCCCTTTGCTGTTCCAGGCCTGAGATGCAAAAACACCGAGTAGAATAGAACCGGTAATGCCACCCATGCCATGTACGCCAAAAACGTCCAGTGCATCATCAACATATTTTTTAACAAACAGTGCGCAGTAGTAGCAGACAAAACCGGCAACAATACCAATAAATGCTGCGGATTGAATTGAAACATACCCTGCCGCAGGTGTGATGGTGGCAAGACCCGCGACGGCTCCTGTCAGGAAACCAACAAATTTCGGTTTGCCGGTGTGCATTTTTTCAATAAATAGCCATGTGGCACCGGCAAAAGCAGCCGCAATATCGGTGGTGACAAACGCAGAAACTGTAATAGTGTTAACTTGTAATTCAGATCCTGCGTTAAAACCATACCAGCCAAACCAAAGCAATCCCGCACCCAGAGCAATATAAGGAATATTATGGCTACCATCTGGTTGAATGACTCGTCGCCCAACGTATAGAGCGGAAGCAAGCGCAGCGAATCCGGCCGTTGCGTGGACGACGATACCACCGGCAAAATCAACCACACCCCATTTAGCCATTACGCCCTGGGGGCTCCAGACCATGTGCACAAACGGGCAGTAAACGAATAATGTCCAGAGAGTAATAAAAATCAGATATGCCTTGAATTTCACCCTGCCAACAAAAGCACCAGTAATCAAGGCCGGGGTTATAATTGCGAACATCATTTGGTAAGCGAAATGTACCAGGATTGGGATCCCTGCGTTATTGCCGGTAAACAGCGTGTTCGCATTGATATTATGTAAAAAAGCATAGTGCAGAGGATCGCCAATAATGCCATTAAGGCTGGGGCCGAAGGCTAAAGAATAGCCCACAGCAAACCACAGTATCGCTACCCAGCTCATGGAGACAAAACTCTGAAACATGATGGTGAGTATGCCTTTACGCTGGACTAAACCACCGTAAAAAAAAGCAAGCCCTGGTGTCATTAACATAACCAGACTAGCGCATAACAGCATAAAAGCTGTATTAGCAGGGTCCAGTAATTGAAATTGAACAGGTGATATTCCCATATACCCTGTGCCCTTTTCTGAAGGTTTATAAAGGTGATGTGTTTTAGCTTTTTCAATATGAAGGGCTAATCACTAATCAGTGTATTTACTGGCAATTATTTATCTTTGAATGAATACAGTTTTAATTGTGGATTATGTTTGCAATATTCAATGACTTGCGGGATGCTGGTAAGATCTGTCTCATTCAAAGACACTGAATCTCCTCCCTTATAAACTGTTTCTTCATGCAGCATCCACCATGCTACAGGAAGCATTGCTTTGGGATTTAGATTGATGAACTCCTGACAGGTCATTTTGTCAGGACTGTTTTCGGCTGAATGTGCCATAGGGGTGTTTAGCATGAACAATGATAATAGAGAGGTAAGTGTGATAAGTACGCGTCTCATATATAGCCTCATGGTGTTTTGACTACAATTAATTTACTGAAGCGGGAACTGTTGGGGCACAGTTCTCGCTTCAGTGATATCAATACATAAAATTATTGATTACAGATCCTTTTTGATTTTGTCCCACTCACTGTCGGCTTTTTTCTTGAAATTGGCTTTTTTATCCTGCATACATGCCTGAACCAGCGCAGGAGTTACGGTTTCAACACCTTTAACATCAAGTACCGCATCTTCCGGTTTATCCTTTTTATTCAATGCTTCAGCAAAGCCAACTACCGTGGGCTGGAATGTGGCATCCGTGGCAAGAAAATCTTCGCATGTCCACTGGCTGAGCGGCTTGTGATTATCTGCCGCCTGGCTCAGCGCGGGGATCATGAGTAGAGTGCCAACGATAATGCTTAATGTTTTATTCATCTAACGTACCTCTTGTATCAATTAATGTCGACGGGTGGAAAGTCTGATAGCGACTATAAATATATATCCTGGAACAGCATGAATGTCATATTTTGAATGAAATTGTGATTTTTATACGTTCAATATTTTCTTTTTATTTGAAAGGGTTGCGCGTTGTTTAAGATGAATTTATCAGACTATATTATTAATGACGTGTTATTTATTGATGATATTTAGCATAAATTAATGTTGTCAGTAGTACTCTGGCTAACAGGAGAAGAAAATGTTAAATGTAACACGAGATATTCTATCTAAACTTGACGATGATGTGCTGGTTAAACAGCGGCGATTTCTTAAATTTCTGGCATGCCTGATGTTCTTGGGTGGGGTGCTTTTTATCCTTTTTCCGTATGTGTCCGGAGGTGTACTCAGTATCATCGTCGGCGGAATTTTAATGTGTAGCGGTGTGGCCCTGGCGACAGGTATGTTTAAGAATCGGGTGCATAACTTTTGGCCCGTTGTTTCTGGAATAGTCGTTAGCATCGCATACTTTTTGATGGGGTATTTTTTCATCACGGCACCTGAGTTGGGTATTTTTGCTATTGCAACATTTTTGGCGTGTTTGTTTTGTCTGGGAGGCATTATTCGACTGACCACGTTTTTTAAGCGTCGTAAAGAGAAAAAAGTGTGGCTGCAAGGGGTGATCGGTGTATTGGACCTTTTTATTGCCTGGTGTTTTATTACTGCTGCTCCGCAGGCATCGATTTACATGGTGTCGATGGTAACGGGAATTGAACTCATGTTGAGTGGGATTAGCTGCATCTTTATTGCCAATCAGTTTCGTAAGCCATAGCGTTACGGTCTAAGATATTATTATCAACAGGCCCCGGTAACGGGGTCGTTAATATATAAAAAAACTGCCCTTGCGGGCAGTTGAAAATGAAAATATAGCCAAGTGTTTTCTCAGGGGATCAGTCTGCACTGAAGCCTTTATAATCCTAAATAATATAGATAAACATTTCAAAAGTTATCGTGGTTATATTTTAATAAATAAATCTTAATAATTATTCTTGGTTCCTTTTGTAGTAGTTATCTTAGCGAACAAACGATGTACAACAATAAAGAAGACGGGGACAAAAAATATTGCCAGGATGGTTGCTGCGATCATCCCACCCATCACACCTGTTCCTACCGCATTTTGCGCACCCGATCCTGCGCCATTACTGATGACTAATGGAAGCACGCCAAGAATGAACGCCAGAGAGGTCATCAGAATCGGTCTTAAGCGCATTCGTGCTGCGTCTAATGTCGCTTCAATATCGCTTTTACCCTGTTTTTGCATGAGCTCAACGGCAAATTCTACAATCAAAATTGCGTTTTTAGCGGATAACCCAATTGTGGTCAGCAGACCTACCTGAAAATAGACATCATTGGTTAATCCGCGTAGCCAGGTTGCTGATAAGGCCCCAACAACACCAAGTGGAACAACCAGCATTACGGCAAATGGAATTGACCAGCTTTCATAGAGCGCTGCCAGACACAGAAAAACAACGACGATTGAAATAAAGTACAACATGGGGGCCTGGTCGGTGGATAAGCGCTCCTGATAAGACATTCCTGTCCAGTCATACCCGATACCAGCGGGCAGCTTTTCGATGAGCGAGACCATAAATGCCATGGCATCACCAGTACTTTTACCTGGCGCGGCTTCGCCAAGAATCTCCATCGAAGGAGAGCCGTTGTAGCGTTCAAGACGCGGTGAGCCATAAGTCCACTCTGTTTTGGCAAATGCGCTAAACGGAACCATGTCTGCGGATGTGTTACGGACATACCAACTGTTCACACTTTCTGGGAGCATGCGGTAGGGGATGGCTGCCTGCACAAAGACTTTTTTGACGCGCCCATTATCCAGAAAGTCGTTAACGTAGCTGCTTCCAAAAGCGGTTGAGATCGTTTGATTAATATCGTTGAGATTGACGCCCATTGATTCTGCTTTCGCGGCATTGACCTGCACCCGAAACATGGGCGTATCTTCCAGTCCATTGGGTCGAACGCCGACCACCTGTTCGGGGTATTGTTTCGCCATTCCGAGGAGCTGATTTCTTGCCTGAGTGAGTTTTTGATGACCCAGATTGGCTTTATCGATAAGTTCCAGATCAAAACCTGAAGCTGTTCCAAGTTCCGGGACGGCAGGTAAATTAAAGGGATAGACAATGGCTTGGTTGATTGTGCTCAGTGCTTTAATCGCGCGTTGAATAATTGCATTAATGCCATCAGCGCTGGCCGTGCGATCAGACCAGGGTTTCAGGCTAACAAAAGCCAGGCCGTTGTTCTGACCTTGCCCACTGAATCCAAAACCACTGACCGTAAAAACTGATTCCACATTATTTATTTCCTGGGTCAGGTAATAGTGGCTTACGTCTGCAAGCACCTGATTAGTTTTCACAAGCGTAGCGCCTGGCGGCAACTGGGCCATAGTTAGCAAAACGCCCTGATCTTCTTCAGGTAAAAACGAGGTTGGAATACGTAAAAAAAGCACTAACATGGCAATAATAATCAGTAAATACAGAATCATATATCGAGATGTTACTCGCAGAATTTTGCGTGTACTGTCGCTGTAATGTTGGGTAAAACGCTCAAAGTACAGGTTAAACAGTGCGAAAAAACGGGGTGGGGAGTGGGGAATATCTTTATGTGCCGGCTTGATCAGCGTGGCACAGAGTGCGGGAGTTAGCGATAGTGCGGTCAATAAGGAAAGCGCCATAGCGGCGACAATAGTCACTGAGAATTGCCGGTATATTTCTCCGGTAGAACCCCCCAGTAATGCCATAGGTACGAATACAGCCGAGAGGACAAGAACAATCCCCACCAGCGCCCCCTGGATTTGCGACATCGATTTATGTGTGGCCTCTTTGGGCGAAAGATGTTCCTCGGCGATCACGCGTTCAACATTTTCCACAACCACGATAGCATCATCAACGAGCAGCCCAATGGCCAGGACAAGGCCAAACATGGTCAACGTATTGATGGTAAAGCCAGCCACGGCGAGAACGGCAAATGTGCCTAATATGACAACCGGTACCGCAATTGTTGGAATAAGCGTTGCACGAAAATTTTGTAAGAACAAATACATAACGATGAATACTAAAACAATGGCTTCAACCAGAGTTTTAACGACTTCTTGTATTGATATTTGAATGAAGGGCGTTGTGTCATAGGGGTAGACGGTTTTGAGACCAGAAGGAAACCAGGGTGAAAGCCGGGATATTTCCTCTTTCACTAACTTTGCTGTATCAAGGGCATTAGCGCCAGTTGCCAATTTAATCGCAATTCCTGCTGCGGGTTTACCGTTGTATTTCGCGACGGTACCATAACTTTCAGCCCCCAACTCAATGTGGGCAACATCGTTTAACGTAACGCGTGAACCATTCTGTTGAACTTTAAGCAGAATGTTTCCAAACTCCTCAGTACTTTGCAACCGGGTCTGGACGATAATGGAGGCGTTCAGTTGCTGGTTATTTGCCTGAGGCGCACCACCTAATTGCCCTCCCGATATTTGGTTATTTTGTATTTTGATTTTTTGAATGACGTCCTGAGGGACGAGTTGGTATTGATTGAGTTTTACCGGATCAAGCCAAATACGCATGGCATGCTGTGAACCAAATAGCTGAATGCTACCCACGCCGGCGATTCTGCTGAGAGGGTCCTTGATGTTTGACGCGACATAATCGGCAATATCGTACTGGTTAAGCGACCCATCTTCTGAAATAAAGGCGGCAACAAGCAATATATTGCTGCTTGCTTTATCAACACTGATACCTTGTTGTTGTACTTGCTGCGGAAGTGACGGCATCGCCAGTTGCAGCTTATTTTGAACCTGTACCTGAGCGATATCTGGGTTGGTTCCCGATTCGAACGTTAGGGTCATAACGGCATTGCCTGAGGCATCGCTGGTGGAGGACATATACATTAATCCATCCAGGCCATTCATATTCTGTTCAATAATCTGCGTCACCGAGTTTTGTACGGTCTGTGCATCAGCTCCCGGGTAGGTTGCGCTGATTGTTACTGCCGGTGGCGCGATGTTGGGGTATTGTGCGATGGGCAACTGAGTGATGGCAATGACGCCGCTTAACATCATGATAATAGCAAGAACCCAGGCGAAGACTGGGCGTTCAATAAAAAAATTCGCCATAGGGAAGACTCCTGTTACCCGGCTTTATTGCGGTATAGAAGGATTAGGTGCAAAAGGGGAGGGAAGCGCATGAGCTTTAATGCCAGGCCTAATCTGCTGGAGCCCGGTAATAATTACCCTGTCGCCGGGGCGTAACCCGGAAGTTACCAGCCATTTATCTCCTATCGCTTTTGCGGTTGTAATTTCACGCAATTGGACGATGTTTTCGGTATCGAGAATGAGTGTTGTCGCTTTGCCGCTGGCATTGCGAGTAACCGCTTCTTGCGGAACCAACAATACATGGTGCTGGATGCCTTCATTGAGCACGGCGGTAACGTACATGCCGGGTAAAAGGGTGTTATCAGGATTAGGGAAAATGGCTCTGAGCGTCACTGACCCCGTTGTTTCATCTACCGTGAGGTCGGAGAATTGCAATTTACCAGTGTGGGCATATCGCTTACCGTTATCAAACTCCAGGAAGACTGCGGCTTGTCCCTGGTTTTGCTCAATTACGCCTTGTTCCATTTCAGTTTTTAGCTGAAGGAAATCATTGGCGGATTGAGTGACATCGACATAAATCGGATCTAGTCGTTGAACCGTGACCAGAGCTTGTCCCTGGTTGGCAGTGACCAACGCGCCGATGGTGACTGTTGATTTGCCGCTTAATCCACTCAGTGGCGAGGTGACGCTGGCATAGTTCAGGTTGATTCTGGCGCTTTCAACTGCCGCTTTCGCCACCACGACGTTTGCCTGCGCTTCCTTCGCGTTAGCCTGAGCCGTGTCATAGTCCTGTCGGCTGACATAGTGTGATTTCAGTAATGACGTAAAACGAGCCAACGTAAAGCGGCTGTTATCTGCAGCAGATTGAGCCTTCGCCTGGTTTCCCTTCGCCCGATCCAGCTCTGCCTGTAAAGGGGCTGGATCAATCTGGTATAATGGATCTCCTGCATTTACCCTGCTGCCTTCCTGAAACTGACGACTGAGAATGATCCCTCCGACCTGCGGGCGTATCTCTGCAATTTCAAAGGGAACAATCCGTCCTGGCAATTTGCTGGTGATATTCGCGGATTCCGCCTGGAGGGTAATCACACCTACATCCGGTACAACGGGATGTGGGTGCGTATTTTTACTGTCATCACATCCTCCGGTGAAGAGAATATTAACCAGGCCAATTACCGCGAATTTTCTTTTTATCTGCATCATAGCACTCACATAAATGTCACGAGAGTTTGCGGTTTATCGGTACCAATGGGTAATAAACGACGCAATTAAGAAGCCGGTATAAACGGCGAGCAGGGAGAACAGCACATGAACGGTAATTTCCGTACCGGCCCAGATATAATCTTCATTTTGCAAATGTGAAAATACTTCCTCTGAAAAAGTTGAAAAGGTCGATAGACCACCACATAACCCCGTTGTGACCATCAATTTTACTGCTGGCGAGAATGATGTTGACCGTGTAAAAAATACCGTAGCAAAACCAATAATGAATCCAGCAACTATGTTTGAGACAAGAGTGCCGGGAGGCAATAAAGGGAAAAGTGCATTTAGTCGTTGGGATATACCCCAGCGTAAAGCGCTTCCGATACTGCCACCAATCATAATGGCAATTAATGATGTCAGCATATAACCTCAATTTACTATGTTAAATAGTATTAACCTGCACTTTAAAAGTAAGGTGATATTTTTAGAGTAACAAGATCGCTGATTCTTCGAAGCTTTAGTTTGAGCATAATGTTAAATTTCTGAATACGTAGAGTTTGCTCAGAAATATTAAGGGATTTAGTTATATCATTTATGTTCTGTTGATTGATAATTGAGTTAACCAGCTTAAGCTGGTTATGCGAAAGTGCGACATTTGGTTTCTGATATGAAATTTTTTCATCTATGATGAGTGAGAGTAAGTTCATGAGTTGCTCTTTTCTGTTTACAAACAGCAACGGTGACAGGCTTTTCAATTTGCTAATTTGAAAAGGAGCAAGAATGATGATTCTTTGCACATCGATATGGTTGAGAAGTCTGACGGTAACTTCGTCAATAATATTATTATGATAAGTATCAATAACAATTCTCACAGTGTGATCAATGTCATTAAAGTTAATATCTGAAAGTTGATTGATCTTGATGATTTTTTCCTTTTCCTGTAGGTGAATTACTCCCTGGAAAAGGAAAAAATCCTTTGTGATGATGTAAATCATAAAAATGCTCCTTTGGTGCATATTTCTAGTTATAATGTTTTTAAAAATATGACGTTAAGATTAGTGACTGAGTTTGAAAATGCAGGGTGGTTGTTCCGTGTTATGTTTATATAATGTTATAAACATAATCTATTTTTATGATTAATCCAGATATAAATCTATATAATAATCCTAAGTAAAAATCTCAATGCCATAAAATATCAGTGGTTCATTTTTTAGTATAAGAAAAATCTTGATATTGGTAATACTCCTTAGGTACTGTCTCTTATACACATCTGACGCTGCCGACGATCGCATAAGTGTAGAT
>ERZ1026931.45-NODE-45-length-55771-cov-12.360615_pt1 | contig 55771 bp, 54 predicted proteins | sample MGYA00519253_ERZ1026931 | MGnify/ENA primary metagenome ERZ1026931 (study PRJEB26926, sample SAMN06164831) | human gut metagenome | biome: ENVO:00009003; feature: ENVO:2100002; material: ENVO:00002003 | host: Homo sapiens | place: USA | collected 2012 ... | reverse complement strand
TATGCTGCCCGTGTCGCGTTGAATATTGGGTCGATGAATGCGCTCAGTATGCTGATCATCTGTATGATGGTCGGTGCATTTCTCACGCTGATCGCCCCCTCTCTGTGGGTTTTCATATCAGGTATCGTTTTACTGTCAGTCGCATTTTTCTCTGCTCATTCCACCGTATTAGCCTGGGTCAGTTCACGGAGTCCAAAAGCAAAAGGACAGGCGACATCGTTTTATCTGCTTTGCTACTACTCTGGCGGTGCAGTAATGGGGTATTTAAACGGGTATCTTTTCTCCTGGCAGGGATGGAATGCTATTGCGGTATCATGTCTGGTGATGCTGGGGATAGGATTATTTATCTGCCGGTTTATTTTCGCAAAATATGAGAAACAACTGCAAATCAAAACACAGTCAGTTCAGGAGAGTTTCTGATTATAGACACGAAGTGTGTTTTTATACTTTCCATTATGGAATCATCATTTTTTCATTAATGTGTCACTATAGCTAAAAGCTTAAATTGTGAATATTTGGCTACCCGGATATTCGTTGCTCCAGGAATATATATGTCTGCTAAAACGCTGTATGAGAAATTAGTTGAGTCACATACCATTCGTGAACTTGATAACGAAGGACATGTTTTACTTTATATTGATCGTTCAATACTGAATGAATATACCAGCCCGCAGGCATTTAGCGGGTTAAGAGAACGCGGTCGCACCGTTCGGCACCCCGACACGTTTTTATTGAATATTGACCATGTTAATCCTACCCGGTCGCAACGGGATGTCTTAATGACCGATCCGGGAGGACAGCTACAGGTTGATTACTTTCGGGAAAATGCCGCTGACTTTGGCATCACATTATTTGATGTGCTGGATCCGCGTCAGGGGATTGAACACGTGGTTGCTCATGAACAAGGGCTAGTGATGCCTGGCATGGTGATCGCCGCCGGGGATAGTCACACGACAACCTACGGTGCATTTGGCGCGCTGGGCTTTGGTATCGGGACGTCGGAAATTGAACATCTGCTGGCCACGCAGACGCTGGTTTACCGCAAGCTCAAAACCATGCGCGTAAGCGTTCAGGGGGAGCTACCTTTCGCCTGTTCCGCAAAAGATATTGTTCTTGAATTGCTTGAACGTATTGGCGCTGATGGCGCGACCGGATATGCCATTGAATTTGAGGGGGAGGCCATCAGCGCGTTGAGCGTTGAAGGACGAATGACGCTCTGCAACATGGCGGTAGAAGTGGGGGCGCGTGGTGCCATTATTGCGCCGGATAAAAAGGTTTTTGACTATATCTACGGTAAACCGCAAATGCCTGTAGGTGAACTCTGGCAGCAGGCATTGCTGGAATGGTCACAGTTGAGCAGCGATGCTGATGCGGTATTTGATAAGACGGTGGCGATCAACTGTCATGATCTTGAGCCTAAAGTCACCTGGGGAATCAGTCCGGATCAAACGGGTTCCATCACCGGACGTGTCCCTTTCCCGGAACAGGAAACCAATCCGCTTAAACGCCTGGCGCTTGAGAAGGCCCTTCAATACATGGGATTAACGGCTGGCATGTTGCTGAAAGATATTCGTATCTCACACGCTTTTATTGGTTCATGCACAAATGGCCGCATTGAGGATTTGCGTGCCGTTGCGAAGGTGCTTGAAGGGCGAAAAATTGCCAGCCATGTTCGCGGGATCATTGTGCCCGGTTCAACAATGGTCAGACGCCAGGCGGAAGAAGAAGGACTGGCGAAAATCTTTATTGCTGCCGGTTTTGAATGGCGACAGTCAGGTTGCTCAATGTGCCTTGCGATGAATGAAGATGTGTTGTCGCCCGGCGATCGCTGTGCATCAGGTACGAACCGTAATTTCCCTGGACGACAGGGCGCTGGAGCAAGAACGCATTTGATGAGTCCGGCGATGGTTGCGGCGGCGGCGGTAGCGGGGCATCTGGTCGATGTTCGGTCATTACTTCAGGCAGGGGAATAAGATGGATACGTTTAAGCAAATCAGCGGGCGAATTGCGCCGATGCTGGAACCGAATATCGACACCGATGTGATTATGCCAAAACAGTTCCTGAAAGGGATCGATCGCCAGGGGCTGGATAAAGGAGTGTTTTTCGATCGTCGCTTTATGGCTGGCGGCCAACCAAATCCTGATTTTATTCTGAACATGCCGGGCTGGCAGAGCGCGACATTCCTGCTGGTTGGCCCCAATTTTGGCTGTGGATCGAGTCGCGAGCACGCCGTATGGGGATTAAAACAACTGGGAGTACGGGGGCTGATAGGTAGCACATTTGCAGGCATTTTCGATGATAACTGCCAACGCAACGGGATCCTCACGGTCTCATTAGATGAACCTGCTTTGGCGCGCCTGGCGCAGCTTGCCGTGAGTGCTGATACCAATGCTATCACTGTTTCACTCGATCGTTGCGAAATTACGGCGGCAGAGGAAACGATCCCCTTTGTGATCAGTGAACTCAAACGGGAGATGCTGGTCGCAGGCGAAGATGCGATAGCCTGGACATTGCAATACTTGCCGGAGATTGAAAATTTTGAGGTTGCGCATTATTCACGGCGGCCATGGTTAAAACGCTCTGCATCCCCGCGCGGTTAAGGAAGAAGACTGCAATGAAACTGGTTCAATATCTTGTGAACGGCGGCAAACGCTACGGCATTATGCAGGAAACCGGAATAATTGATCTCTCGCAGCGGCTTGGCGACAAATATCCCACGTTGAAATCTCTACTATGTGCTAACGCGCTGACGGATGCGGCGTTATGGTGTGATGAGCCGGCGGATTATTACTACCAGGATGTCGCCTTTCTGCCGGTGATTGACGATCCGCAGAAGATCATCTGTGTCGGAATGAATTACGCCGATAAGCGTATTGAGTTTAATGAAACCAACCCGGCTCCAACCCTTTTTGTCCGCTTTGCGGATTCTCAGACCGGGCATAATGGCCCGCTGCTGAAGCCTGAAAATACCAATGAGTTTGACTACGAAGGTGAATTAGCCGTAGTAATTGGGCGGCCATGCTCCCGGGTCAGCGCTGAGGATGCTTTAGATTATGTCGCCGGATACAGCTGCTATATGGATGGTTCAGTGAGGGACTGGCAGCATAGCTGGTTTACGGCTGGAAAAAACTGGCCTTCGACAGGAGCATTCGGTCCGTGTCTGGTGACCACAGACGACATTCCCGATCCCCAGATGCTACGTTTACTGACGCGACTAAACGGGCGGGAGGTGCAGAACGAATCTACGGCAAATATGATCCATCCTATCGCTTCACTCATTGCTTATATAAGCACCTTTACTCTGCTTTCCCCTGGCGACACGATCCTCACAGGGTCGCCTGGTGGAGTGGGTAAAAAACGCGTTCCACCGCTGTTTTTACACGATGGTGATGTTATTGAAGTTGAGATTGAACATATTGGAACCCTGCGTAATGTCGTCCGGGATAGCCGTTATTTAACATCATCTGTTAGCTGGCATGAGGGGAGAAAGTGATGAGTACACTGATTGAATGCGGCGCTTCTCCGTTTATTCCGGGGTTTGTACTCAAGGATGTTCGTCTGGAAAATGGTCTGACGGTAAGAGTGGCTATCGGTGGCAGCGGTTCACCTTTGGTACTGCTACATGGGCATCCGCAGAATCATACAACATGGCGGAAAGTCGCACCGACATTGGCGCAAAATCATACAGTCATTTTGCCGGATTTGCGTGGCTATGGCGACAGCGATAAACCAACGAGCGATCCGGCGCATCGTACCTATTCAAAGCGCACCATGGCGCAGGATATTGTCATGTTAATGGACGCGCTCGGCTTTTCCCGTTTTGCCTTCGTAGGGCACGATCGTGGCGGACGTGTAGGACACAGGCTCGCGCTGGATTATCCGGATCGTGTGACCTGTTGTACTTTTATCGACATTGCTCCAACCGCGACGATGTACGCCTTAACCGATAAATCCTTTGCTACGCGTTACTTCTGGTGGTTTTTCCTGATTCAACCTTTCCCGTTACCCGAAACGATGATTGCGCACGATCCGGCATTTTTTCTGCGTAAGCATATTTCGGGTCAGCTAAAAATTGAGGGCGCGACCTCGCAGGAAGCATTCAATGAATACCTGCGCTGTTACCAGAACCCTGAAATGATCCACGCGATCTGTGAGGACTACCGGGCTGCTGCGACGATTGATTTGGACGATGATGCCGCAGATACGTCGGCGCGTATCCGGTGCCCGTTGCAGCTGCTGTGGGGCGGACTGGGAACGGTAGGGCAACTGTATGATGTGGTTGATACCTGGAAAGAAAAGGCGCTAAACGTTCAGGGGGAAGCATTGCCTTGCGGGCACTCCCCGCAGGAAGAGTGTCCTGAGTACTTTATCCAGAAACTTCAGTCCTTTTTACATTCAGTGTTATAACTCGGTCATCCTTTGCAACTTCGCACTGATGCTATGAAAACGACGCCTGTAGGAAAAAAACATCGCCAGCCCCTTGAGGGCTGGCCTTCTGTTGAAGATCTTTTCGTTTTTGTCACCGTTGCTCGCAACGGTGGATTTGCCCGGGCAGCGCTGGAGCTGGGGCTATCTCCCTCCTATATCAGCAAACGTATTGCTATCCTTGAAAAATGTCTCAACGCCCGGCTTTTTTTTCGTAATAACAGAGTGATGCGTCTCACACCGGAAGGCGAAAATGCGCTGGGTGGAGCTATGCAGGTCGTCAGTGAAATGGATGGTTTTGTCAGTCGTCTGGATAATCAACGTGGTGTGTTGGCTGGTAATATCACCATCAACTGCTCATTTGGTTTTGGGCATAAATATGTCGCAGAGGCGCTGTCGTCATTTATGATCGCTTATCCTGATATTACGGTAAAACTCACGCTAACGGATCGTGAAGTGGATCTGGTGGAAGAGGGGGTCGATATTGAAATTCGCGTTGGGGATGATATCAACGAATTGTATATCGCACGGCAGTTAGCCACTAATCGACGGATCCTGTGTGCTTCCCCTGAATACCTCGAACGCCACGGCAAGCCAGAGTCTGTTAGTGCGCTTGTGCAGCATGATTGCCTGATGATTCAGGAAAAAAACTCGGCATTTGGCAATTGGATATTAACGGACGGTAAGCAGCAGACACATTGCCGACTAAACGGTTTTCATTCTTCCAACAGTGGCAGTGTGGTGCTTATTTGGGCACTGAAAGGCCATGGCATTACATTGCGGTCGGAATGGGATGTTGCGCAGTATATTGAACGAGGTGAGCTGGTTCACGTGTTGCCTCAGTGGTATCAGGAAGCGAATATCTGGGCTGTATATACCCGGCGTTCATCAAGTTCTGATCGTATCAAAACCTGCATTGATTTCCTCACGGAGCATCTTGCGCAATGCTTGCCAGGCGGTAAAGCACCGGGCGTGTTGTGAGCAGTCGGCGCTGGATGAGGGGTTGTGTTGGGTTAGTTTGGTATAAGCGGTTTTTACCTCTAACAACTCAACTTGACACTTTTGCGCAAAATGTTGCGTTTTCTAAATCAATTTTTTTGCTACTCAGTAGCCGTTCCCCGCGCGCAATCCAGGCATAAACGGTCTGGCGGCGACCCCCCGGAATTCGGCATATTCGGCTTTAACCATCATTATGTGCTGTGCTCTTGATTGTGTTGCAAATGATGCAATGACTGGATCTATTGTTGCTAACTACGGCGGGGAAGGTAAGAGGAGCCCGGCTAGCATGACCGGGCTGGTACTTAATCTTGTTTTTTCTTCTGCCTGGCGATAACAAAAATCAACAGCGTGTTGATGAGTACCGACACACAGAGGACGGTTAGCATAAACAAATCATTCCAGTCCTGTTCGGTAATAAAACCAACTAGATCGCTAAAACGCTCGAACAAATATACCTCAGGCAATAGCAGGTAACATGCTGAAAAAATAAGGGTAAATGACATAAACTGAATGAGCCATAATCCTGCTTGTTTCGCTGGTGTCATCATTAATACACCTGAATTGTGCCGTACGCTTTGAGTGACGCCGTTACCAATACTGTTGGGGTCCTCATGAGCGCTTCACGCAACACAGTAAAATGAGATGGAGAAGGAAGTGTTATGCAGCCGTTACTAATCCCCTCATATCCTGCCGGGTGAAGCCTAAAGTTTCCCCTTTCGACCTGAGCAACGAAAGTGTGGTCGTCGATGTTGCTGTCCACTCTGTACAGGGCGAACCAAATTGAGTGATCCGATCCTGTGTATGTCGTAGCAAAAACATCTCTTACGCGAGTGCTCAGGCTGCGGGGGCGGTCGACAATATAATATTTTCCTGGCGGCAATGGGCCAATATTCTTTACCGTGATTGAGTCCGGATTATTACGATGTTGCCCTGTATTACCGGAGTATGCGGGGAAGAAGCCTATCCCAGGGCAGCTCAGGTTTGACAGCGCATTCCCGTTCAGCCGAAAGGTGCAATGGATCATCGCTCGTTCCACGCATCAGTGAACATGATATTCCCATCACAGTGCTTCCAGGTAATTTTCTCATAGCGCAGCGACACGGCCTCTAGATGATTATGTTTTTCGGTACCGGCATTTTTGCAGTTATGCATCAGTGGGCAGACCGAGACGACCTTTACACCTTCCAGCAGCATGTTGAAGTATTCAACCTCTTGTCCTGCGTCATTGATGTGGTACCACTTAAATTCGGCGCTTTTCAGCGTCTGGCCTTTTGCCACTGCTTTGTAGAGATAGGGACTCGATGAGTCGAATTCCTTTTCGAACGTTAACGCGCTATGAACGCGGGTACCTGTAATTTTACCCGTCATGTTGTCCGTGGGAAGATGCAGCCCGTGCGCGAAACTATGAATCTCGATGCTGCCTTCTCTATTCTGAACATCAACAGAACCTTTAATATCTGCATTGCCATCATCTTTTAGCCAAAGATAAGCAGGTATAGCCATGTCAAAAACTCCACCTTTGAATTGTTCTAAATATTAATAACCCCCTTGTAGATAAAAATTATCACATAAAGTGTTATGTGTTTTATTTATACTAGGTTGATATTTATGAATTAAATTATTTTTCATAAAGTATGCTGAAAATATATTTTATGAATATATAGATTGAGCTGATTGTTTTAGAGGGAGGCCTCTATTTTATTACATTCGTAACCACAAAGTTCGGATTGATATGTTTGATAGTGATAGATTTCTTATGGCATTAGAATGGGTGGATATTTATAGGCCATATCATAGATATTATGATATATATGTAATGAGTTTATATGTCATTAGCTCAGAAAATGAAACTACAACATTTAAATAAGAAGTTAAGAACGAAGGAAATTATTCGGTGAAGTGGTTGGCTCCTGACCGCGGATCTTGGGAGTGTAGATCTGAAACTGTGATGCATAATAAATTGAGTTCTATGAAGGTAAATTGTTGTCCTATCTTGAATCAACTGATGTCTCAGATCTGAGTGGGGATTTTGCTTTTTTCTCTGTAGCTGAAGAGCCTCCGACTAGGCCAACATTGAAGAAATACAGTAGTGTTGAACAAGCACTGAATAGCTTTCTGGACTAGTTTCTAGACTTTGCTCGCTTGAGTTAAGGCGGCATGGTACGCAATAACCTTGAAATTTGGTGGACCCTGCTGGACTTGAACCAGCGACAAAGCGATTATGAGAACGATGTACCATATTTAAAAAAAACAATAACTTACTGTAAAAACAGAAGGTTATTGCGCGAATGCTACTGGATGCTGCCGAGCCTTTGAGTCCTGAGGGGGCAAAAAGGGGGCGGTAATCATATCAGACCATTAAGCTTGAGATTAGTAAGTGCATTATCAATAGCTGCTTTAGGCACGTCTGAAAGTGAAGGCCAGTTATTTAGTATGCTGTCTACATTTGGGTGGTGTGCACGTGTAGAATGCTCTAAGGAAAATCGGACATCATTTGAAAATGTATTCTCGAATATCACCTTCATAGCATCTGAAATGTCCTTAGGTGCTTTTTCAATTATATTTAACATTACAACAAATAATTTTGTCTCTTTCAATAATGCATCTTTGTCATAACCTTCTTGAAATTTTAACACGGCATTATTTTTTAAGTTTTTTTCTATAATAATGGTGTTGTTATAATAAGTAATTACGCTAACCCCGAGCCAAACCTTGAGGCGTTTATATAAATTCTCAATTGTATTTAAACCATCGTAATCGTTATAAGTTTCTGTATAGTTGGTTTTGAGGTGATTTAAAATATCAGAGAATTCATTGAAGGCTCTTTCATTTCTTAAAATTGTAAGTTGCTCACTACTAGTTTTGTTTGTTTTATATGAAGACCATAAAACCACTAGTAAAGTTATTGAGGAGGCAATTGAACCATATACACCCCCGATGAATGAGCCAAAATCACCCCAATCAGAATTTTTTAATGATAACGAAGAATCCATATGAGTTTTATACATATAAATTGGAGTAAGTAGAAGCGTTAATGTAACTATTAAACATATAGCTTTAAATATCATTTTCATGCTTGTATTCGCTCAAAGGATTAAATTCGATAGCCTCTTGCAAATGATTTGGAGCAAAGTGTGCATAGCGCATTGTCATCTTGATATCAGTGTGGCCAAGAATGCTCTTTAATACCAATATGTTTCCTCCTTTCATCATAAAATGACTGGCAAACGTATGTCTCAAGACGTGTGAAAGCTGCCCATCTGGAAGGTTCAACTCTGCTCGTTCTACCGCTTTGCGAAATGCTGAATAACATGGTTTGAAGAATCGCCCAGGTTTTTCTGGTTTTGGTAGCGCGTCATAGAATTCCTGGCTGATTGGTACAGTCCGGTTTCTGTTCCCCTTAGTTTTGAAAAAGCTAACTTTCAGATTTTTTATTTGTTTCGTTGTTATAGATTCTGCTTCATCCCATCGTGCGCCAGTTACCAGGCAAAGACAAGCTACCCAGTATGTACTGTCGTTACGGCTTTTCATGCACTCTTCTAACAGCCGCGTAATCTCTTCGTGTTCAAGGTATGCCAGTTCGGCTTCCTCTGATTTGAAAGCGCGGACATTTATTAGCGGGTTATCAAGTTTCCAGTGTCCCAGTCGCTTCAGCTCATTAAATACCGCGCGGAAATAGGCCAGCTCAAGATTCATTGTCCTAGGGGAAACTTGTTTGACGCGAGTTGTCCGGGATATCTCCCCAGAAAGGCGTTTTTTCCGATACAGGGAAAACATGGTTGCATCGAATTCATGAGCAAGTGGATCGCCCATACTTTTACAGGCAAATTCCATTGTGGATTTGCGCTTTTCACCATCGTCCAACGTAACGCCGTGTTCATCAAACCACTGGTTTACAAGGTCGCGCAATTTGCGGCGATCCTCTTTTCCGTCTAGCCAAGGTTTTACATGGACGTTTTCCATAATGTGGCTTTGATAGGCTAGGGCTTCGCCTTTGGTGGAGAACGTCTTTCGGATGCGTTTGCTGGCTTTTCCTTTGGGTTTTCCTTCTGGGTAAAAGTCCAACAGCCATTTACCGTCAGATTTTTTTCTAATAGTCATACTATATCTTCAACGAAAATATTTTCCCAGCTTAACCCAACATTTGGATATTGTGTTTCTCTCCCCTCATGCCTAAATACTAGGTCTCCATTTTCGTTGGTCCCGTAAAATTTCCCGATCACTTTATCCCAATTTCTGTATATGTAGTCTGATGGATTTGGGTTTTCTCTTTTTAATACATCACCAAAAGTGATCAAGTTTTGAAAATCTGATGTTGAATAAAAAACATCTTTATTAGGCATTTTTTTTAAATCACTGGTTAATGTTGATATTTTTTTATCAAGTACTTTAAACATTTCAAAAAATACAGATTCTTGTTGGTTTAGTTCAACCCTGTCAACTTGTGCTGGCTGGATTTTTAGTAGCTTTACTATTGAGTTTACATCATCTTCTGGTGCCGCTTCTGTTTCTTTTAGCATTTCTGCGATTGCTTCAGTTTCAATACGAACCGTATCAACTCGAAGAGATGGTGAGTAACGGACATAACGGAACCCTGCAATATCAAAAGGAGCACTTTCTCTCCCATCGGTTATTAATATTGTTTTTTTGTTGAATGCTTGTCTTAATCCTAATTCATAAAATACATTTGCATTTTTAGAGCTTAAATCACATATGGCCATGTCGCAATCCATTATTTTTTTCAAAATATCAAACATGATCATGTGAGATGCTTTACTGTCATCTGCTCTTATTGGCTCATACCCAGCTTTTCTACAAGCAGGCTTGATAAGATACTCATAAACTCTATTGAAATGTCCACTTTCATAGTCCGTATGATCTGCAATTGGCATAATTACAAAACACGTTTTTGGTTTTGTATTATCATCTGCTGTTAATTTTGTTTCATCTGGTTTGTTTTTGGCCATTTTAATTTCCCTCAGTAATGACTAATACGACTCTTCCAATAACCTGAATATCATCTAAATCACAATCAAAAGCCATTCCTACACCACTAACTCGGACCTTTTTAATAGGTATGCGTGTTAGTGTCCTGATACTGGTTTTACCTTCGATATTCACCAGCCATTCACCATCAAAAACCTCTGAAAATTTCTGCTCTAGTATGTACTGTGTTTTTTCATCCAGTACGCAGAACGGCGCGGTAGGGAGTGGGGCACCTGCTTTGAAAAAAACTTTATCGAACATTGCGTAACCAGAATCATAAAGTTGACCATCAACTAATTTTTTACGGGGAAACTTCATGATATCTAGCTGGTCATCGTCGAATTTCTTACCCTGGCCAGTTGAAAGCCATTCGAGTGATGCGCCTGTTTCAGCCACGCAACGCACTACCATATCAGCTGGAAATATCCCTCGTTTAAATCTTGCGGAAAGGCTACTTGAGGCCATATCGAAATGCTCCGCAAGCTGCAATTTTGAAGTGAATCCGTAAGCCTCTACGACTCGATCAAGCACGTCACTGCTGTGCCCTATCTGCTCAAAAGGGAATTTACTCATATCGTCACCTCTCTCGATTAAGTCGAAATAATGTTGATTTATCGATTAAATCGAAGTAGGGTCTCTCCGTGTTGTAGTTTAAATCGAATGCTGTTGAATGTTGCTGCATTCAACCGAATACGGGAGTTTGCCTTATGCGTCCTAACATTACAATCACCATCCCAACGCCCTACCTACCTTTAAAGGAATACTGCCGCCTCACAGGAACCCCTGTCCAGACAGCAGAGAAGGCCGGACAGACCCGGAGTAAGTACCAGAAAATAATCGCCTGATCATCCCATCGGCCCGCGCATGTCGCGGGCTTTGTCGTTTGCTCAGTTCCTTGTTAGGATTGTTGCGATAGGATTATTGCTGACTCAAAGGATAGGAAAAGGGATATGAAAAATTTCATTATGTTAGCTGTAGGCGCAGTAATTTCATTCAATGTGTTAGCCGCTGAAGTTTTTACTGTGCCAACGGATACGAGGCTAGCTATACGGTCTTAGAAAAGACACGTACCGGTGATATGGCTACGATAACAACCAAGAGAGAGGGACCATCTGGAGTGTCATATTCTAAGCGCTTGTACGACTGTACGGCCTCGACGGTCAAGTATCTTGGAAGCGGTGACACTATCGAGCAAATGAATGGTTCAGCACCAGATCCAAATATGGCACCTATAATTGACCGTTCAATTGCATACTATGTTGGTCAGAAAGCCTGCCGATAACCTTAGCTTCATATCGGTTGATATAAATTGAGTATTCCGCTAACCCGCATAATGCGGGTTTTTTTGTGCCTGTTAACAGGCGGCACAGAACGCACGCTGTACGCATTGCAATGCTCAGATATCACACGAGACACCTCAATAGGATCAAATGCACAGCGAAGCACTGACGGCTCTACATGCTGACAAAAGAAATACTTCACAGACAAAAACGGCACTACACCGCACCCGCCTGCGGCTTTTGGATCATTAAAATTTTTCAGTTTTATTTTTCTACAAACCAGACCGCCAGCCTGCGCCAGTGCTGGCGGTCTGCCGGAAGAGCAGAACTGAAAAGATTGAAAAGAATTTCAGTCATTTTCAGTTTGAAGGATCACAAAAAAAGAGGGGGATAGTTCTATGCTGTTGATTAATATATTTTTTTAAGGTTTTACTTACATTGTGACTCTCAACAGAGATATGCGATGGTTGGCATATAATCTAAGGAATGTAGAGCTGACATGCGCTGCAGCGATGTTAATAAATTTCTCAACTGAAAAACCTAACATAAGCAACGTATGTAACTAGACGAATAGTCGGTTTCTAGGGATACAGAGAATTAAGACTCATTTCTGTTTGGTGTGAGCCTTTTCACCTCGTTACTATCATAAGATAGTACGCTGAAAAAATAGATTTAAAAAAGCTTGTGGTCAACGCGAAGTTGTCTTCCTCTTATCTGTAAGGCTTTTTGAATTATGTGTAATTGTTGAGATATCCGGTATCCGGCTAAAAATGTTAATAAAGCCGTTACAGTAGTGATTACCATTAGGAAGTGAATCATAAGCACACCGCTGTTGCTAAAATCCCTAACAGAAGGCATATCAAACCCAAGCGACTGTTTGATCTCAAAAAAATCCATTTTTTGATGCAGCATACTACTCGTAAGAATGCAGAGAATTAGGTATGTGCTCCAAAGTATGGACATACGCACTGTTTTGAAAAGATACAATGACATGTATGTGGAGTCCTGCATCAACAGGTGGGCGAGATGATGCAAATTCCTACGGATGCTTATTCTTCTCTTTTTATATTTTAAGGAGAAAAGACTTAAAATTTTTAGTATGCCATCTTTAATAAATGTCCCAAAGATAGAGGCTATCGCTCCACCGATCAAAAGCAGCAATCCATCTACAGGGTGGCTAACGAGTAATATTAATTTGTCCATGATGTGTCCTCATCACTCAAACTCTCTAAGAAACGATCGTTTAACCGTTAACTGAATGACTTTTGAGCATGCGATCATACTTTTTTGGCCACCTACGAGTATCTGGGGGGACAAAAAGGGGGCAGCTATCGAAGGATGAAAAAGGCCGATCATTATAAATCTGCCTATTTTATTGATTTTAAAGCTAAAATTTGGTGGCCCCTGCTGGACTTGAACCAGCGACCAAGCGATTATGAGTCGCCTGCTCTAACCACTGAGCTAAGGGGCCGTGGCGATGGATTATAAAGTAACTCCGCGTTGCAATCCAGACATAAGCGTACGGATGCTGTTTTTATAAACAATGTATTTTCAGTCCGTTATACTTGTTCCCTTGATGTATTGTTCGGAGTAATTATGGTTAAGGACATACTGGCACCAGGGCTGCGGGTGGTGTTTTGTGGCATCAATCCGGGGTTATCTTCCGCAGGTACAGGATTCCCCTTTGCACATCCCGCCAATCGCTTCTGGAAGGTCATCCATCAGGCGGGATTCACCGAGCGCCAGCTAAAACCTGAAGAGGCACAGCATCTGTTGGACTTTCGCTGCGGCGTGACTAAGTTTGTCGACAGACCAACGGTGCAAGCCAATGAAGTGAAGCTACAGGAGATGCGTAACGGTGGTCGTCTGCTCATTGAGAAAATAGAAGAGTATCAGCCAGCCGCACTCGCTATCCTTGGGAAGCAGGCATTTGAGCAGGGGCTTAGCCAGCGTGGGGCGCAGTGGGGAAAACAAACGCTAACCATTGGCGCGACGCAAATATGGGTATTGCCGAATCCCAGCGGGTTAAGCCGTATCACGCTGGATAAACTGGTGGAGGCGTATCGGGAAGTGAATGTGGCGTTGAAGGCGCGCGGCCTGTAGGGCGGATAGGTGAAGCACCATCCGGAAGAATTTGTGAGATTGCCGGATGGCGGCGTAAACGCCTTATCCGACCTACGGGTCACAGGCGAAAAAAAAGCTCCCATCAGGGAGCTTTTTCACGTTTGAAACCTGAAGATTAATCGTCCAGGAAGCTACGCAGCACTTCAGAGCGGCTCGGGTGACGCAGTTTACGCAGCGCCTTCGCTTCGATCTGACGGATACGTTCGCGGGTAACGTCGAACTGTTTACCCACTTCTTCCAACGTGTGGTCGGTGTTCATATCGATACCGAAACGCATACGCAGGACTTTCGCTTCACGAGCGGTCAGGCCAGCCAGAACATCGTGCGTTGCGGCACGCAGGCTCTCGGTGGTCGCAGAGTCCAGCGGCAGCTCGAGGGTGGTATCCTCGATGAAATCACCCAGATGCGAATCTTCATCGTCGCCGATCGGCGTTTCCATGGAGATAGGCTCTTTAGCGATTTTCAGCACTTTACGGATCTTGTCTTCCGGCATCAGCATGCGCTCAGCCAGTTCTTCTGGCGTCGGCTCGCGGCCCATCTCTTGCAGCATCTGACGGGAGATACGGTTGAGCTTGTTGATAGTCTCAATCATATGTACCGGGATACGGATGGTACGCGCCTGATCCGCGATCGAACGGGTGATCGCCTGACGGATCCACCAGGTTGCATAGGTGGAGAACTTGTAACCACGACGGTATTCAAACTTATCAACCGCTTTCATCAGACCGATGTTACCTTCCTGAATCAGATCCAGGAACTGCAGACCACGGTTGGTGTACTTTTTGGCGATAGAGATAACCAGACGTAAGTTCGCTTCAACCATCTCTTTTTTCGCACGGCGGGCTTTCGCTTCACCGATGGACATGCGACGGTTGATGTCTTTAACTTGCTCGATGGTCAGGCCGGTTTCTTCTTCAATCTGCTGCAGTTTCTGCAGGCCGCGGTGAACGTCATCTGCAACATCGTGCAGTTTTTCAGACCACGGTTTGTTCATCGCGATTGCCGCGTTGAACCAGGTTTCGCTGGTTTCATTGCCAGTAAACAGGGTGATGAAGTTTTTCTTCGGCATTTTGCACTGCTCGACGCAGAGCTTCATGATCAGACGTTCCTGAGTACGCACGCGGTCCATCATGACGCGCATGCTGTTTACCAGGTAGTCGAACTGCTTCGGCACCAGGCGGAACTGTTTGAACACTTCGGACAGCTTCTGAATTTCTTCCTGCGCGGCAGCATGGCTGCGGCCTTTCGCTTTGATGGTGTCGCGAGTGATTTCGTACTGAGTACGCAGTTCACCGAATTTTTCACGCGCTAATTCAGGGTCGATGCTGTTGTCGTCATCGCTGCTGTCGTCGTCTTCTTCTTCATCTTCGTCTTCATCGTCATCCATCTCTTCCTGAGAGAGTTCAGAGCCGACGTGGGTCGCCGTTGGCGCCATGTCTTCTTCCGCGTTTGGATCGACAAAGCCAGTGATCAGATCGGAAAGACGTGCTTCTTCAGCTTCTACGCGATCGTACTGCTCAAGCAGGTAGGTGATAGCTTCCGGGTATTCGGCAACGGAGCATTGAACCTGGTTAATCCCGTCTTCGATGCGTTTAGCGATGTCGATTTCGCCTTCACGGGTTAACAGTTCAACGGTACCCATTTCACGCATGTACATGCGGACCGGGTCAGTTGTACGACCGATTTCGGACTCAACGCTGGACAGAACCTGGGCAGCCGCTTCTTCCGCGTCTTCATCGGTGCTGTTGGAGGTTTCAGCAAGCAGCAGATCATCGGCATCAGGTGCTTCTTCCATCACCTGAATACCCATGTCATTGATCATTTGGATGATGTCTTCGATTTGATCTGAATCGACGATATCTTCCGGCAGATGGTCATTGACCTCGGCATAGGTCAGATAGCCTTGCTCCTTACCACGTTGGACAAGAAGCTTCAGCTGTGACTGCGGGTTTTGCTCCATAAGACGGTATCCACACTTAATTCGTTTGATTGGTGTTGGGCGGTAAAACCGCCAACGGCAAAACGAGGGCATACTTATATTTTGCCGCTGCCTCTCCGTGCGGCTGTCGGGGGCTTCCCGATCGATATTCGGCAGTTAAGCCGTTAAATACTTTTGTCTTTCTGTTATTTCTTGGCCAGTTCCTGGTTCAATGTCCAGAGTTCCCGGCGTTCTTCGCTGCTTAAACCGTGTGTGCGCTCACGAGCTATCAACTCTTCCTGGCGCAGTTCAAGCATCGAATCAAACATATGGTTGAGTGAGTCGGTGAAGGTTTTTTCCGCGATATCTTTATCTGCTATATCGTCCCACATCGACAGTTTTTCAAGGGTCGCAGCATCATTTGTGCCACGATAGTGTTCTAAAAGTTGCCCGGTGGTCAGACCTGGCTGAGCCAGACAAGTGTTGACCAGTTCTCTGAATAAGCCAAGTCCAGGCAGCTTATTGCTATCCAGTGCGCCTAACGGTGGAACCAGCGGGGCCAGATCCGGATTCTGTACCAGCAACCCTATAAGTATACGCATGGTCGTACGTTTTAGCTGTGGAACAGGGCGGGAAGCGCCATTTTCTGCCAGTTTTGGCATTAAACGTTCAAGCTGGCTGTCATCCAGAATGCCGAGCTTGTTTCCCAACTCCTGTCGCAGGTAAATGCGCAACGTTTCACCTGGCACCTGAGTAATCAGCGGTAATGCCAGCGTGCTGAGCTGTGCGCGTCCGTCCGGAGTACTCAAATCCACCTGCGGCAACAGGCTGTTAAATAAAAACGCGGAGAGCGGCAGCGCCTGCTCCATCCGAGCTTCAAAAGCCTCTTTCCCTTCTTTACGCACCAGCGTATCGGGGTCTTCACCGTCAGGTAAAAACATAAAGCGTAGCTGGCGTCCGTCTGTCATATAGGGCAGTGCGGTTTCCAGCGCGCGCCATGCTGCGTCGCGTCCGGCACGGTCGCCGTCGTAACAGCAAATTACGTTGTTCGTCGCACGGAACAACAGCTGGATATGATCGGCGGTGGTTGACGTCCCAAGGGATGCCACGGCGTAGTTAATGCCGTATTGCGCCAGCGCTACCACATCCATATAGCCTTCTACCACTAACAGGCGCTGTGGATCGGCGTTATCCTGCTGGGCTTCATAAAGGCCATACAGCTGGCGACCTTTATGGAAAATATCGGTTTCAGGGGAGTTCAGATACTTCGGCAGGGCATCACCCAGCACGCGTCCACCAAAACCAATGACCCGACCACGTTTGTCGCGGATGGGGAACATCACCCGTTCGCGGAAGCGATCGTAACTGCGTCCCTGATCGTTGGTGACCAACATCCCCGCATCGACCAGCGATTTGCGATTCTCAGCATTGCCACCAAACCGTTTCAGGACGTTGTCCCAGCCGGGGGGCGCAAAACCAATAGCAAAACGGGTGATAACGTCGCTACTTAATCCTCGCTTTTCCAGGTACTGGCGCGCAGGGGTAGCGGCGGGCTGCATCAAAGACTGTTGATAAAAAGTGTTCAGGCCGTCCATCAATTGATAAAGGCTTTGCCGTTGATGGCGCTCTATCTGACTGGGGCCACTGCCTGCTTCATAGGGCACTTCAAGGTTGTGCATTGCGGCCAGTTCTTCGACGGTTTCCACAAACTCGAGCTTGTCGTAGTTCATGAGAAAGTCGACGGCGTTGCCATGCGCGCCACACCCAAAGCAGTGATAAAACTGTTTTTCACCGTTTACGGTGAAAGAGGGGGTTTTTTCGTTATGGAACGGACAGCACGCGTGATAATTTTTGCCCTGCTTTTTCAGCTTTACCCGCGCGTCGATGAGATCGACGATGTCGGTTCTTGCCAGCAGGTCATTGATAAAAACGCGAGGAATTCGTCCAGCCATAAGCCCCTGTTTTTTGATGACTCATATACACAAAATCATTCAGGATGCATCAAGGCGGCAAGGAAGCGAATCCTCAGGTGCGTACAGCAGTACGTGACTGGGGGGAGCGACTGCAGCCAACACTGAGGCAGCTTGAATGATGACGTGTATAAACGAAAATAAGCCGCGCATTCCTTCCGGAAGCACGGCCTTACAACTACAACTCAGTCTGAATTGAGAGCTTTGGCTCTCAATGGATTAGTACAGACGAGTACGGCGTGCGTTTTCGCGAGCCAGTTTCTTCGCGTGACGTTTCACAGCAGAAGCTTTAGCGCGCTTACGTTCGGTAGTCGGTTTTTCATAGAACTCACGACGACGAACTTCCGCCAGAACACCTGCTTTTTCGCATGAACGCTTGAAGCGACGCAGTGCTACGTCGAACGGCTCGTTTTCACGTACTTTAATTACCGGCATGTAACTCTCACCTTTAATAAATTCGGTTTGCCGCTGGCATCAACGCCAGCTTATTTCAAAATGGTGCGGAATTTTACTGCAATTGCTGCTGCTTTGTAAAGCACCGACGCGATTTTGAAAGGGACTTTTATAAGGACAAGGAGTATACACGAGCGAAACTCCTGGGGCGAACAAAGTTTTACATCAACCCGCATTGGTCCTACACTGCGCGGTAATAGAGCGAGGTAAAACAAGTCATGCGTGTACTGGGTATTGAAACATCCTGCGATGAAACCGGCATCGCCATTTACGACGATGAAAAAGGTCTTTTAGCCAACCAATTGTATAGTCAGGTGAAATTACATGCTGACTACGGTGGCGTGGTGCCAGAACTGGCCTCGCGCGATCACGTACGTAAAACCGTACCGTTGATCCAGGCCGCGCTGAAAGAAGCGGGACTGACGGCAAAAGAGATTGATGCGGTAGCGTATACCGCAGGTCCTGGTTTGGTTGGCGCGCTGCTGGTTGGCGCAACCGTAGGACGTTCGCTGGCGTTCGCCTGGGGCGTACCGGCAATTCCTGTGCACCACATGGAAGGGCATCTGCTGGCGCCAATGCTGGAAGATAATCCCCCTGCGTTTCCGTTCGTCGCGCTGCTGGTTTCCGGCGGTCACACGCAGCTGATCAGCGTCACCGGTATCGGTCAGTATGAATTACTCGGCGAATCGATTGATGATGCCGCTGGAGAAGCGTTCGACAAAACCGCCAAGCTGCTGGGGCTGGATTATCCTGGCGGCCCAATGCTGTCAAAGCTGGCTTCGCAAGGCGTTGAAAAACGCTTTGTCTTCCCGCGTCCGATGACCGACCGTCCGGGGCTGGACTTCAGCTTCTCCGGCCTGAAAACCTTTGCCGCGAATACCATTCGCAATAACGAAAATGACGACCAGACCCGCGCTGATATCGCCCGTGCGTTTGAAGATGCGGTGGTCGATACGTTGATGATCAAGTGCAAACGCGCACTGGATCAAACCGGTTTTAAACGTCTGGTGATGGCGGGGGGCGTGAGCGCGAACCGTACGCTGCGCGCAAAACTGGCTGAGATGATGCAAAAACGTCGTGGCGAAGTGTTTTACGCGCGTCCGGAATTTTGCACTGATAATGGGGCGATGATCGCCTACGCTGGCATGGTGCGCTTTAAAGCGGGGGCAACGGCGGATCTTGGCGTGACCGTGCGTCCACGCTGGCCGCTGGCGGAATTACCGGCAGCATAAGTTATTTGCCCGGTGGCGCTGTGTTTACCGGGCAAAAAAACCGTAGACCGGGTCAGACGAAGCCGCCACCCGGCGATAATTCTCACTACATCCGCAGCATTCCTTTCTCTTCCAGAAACGCGATAATTTTTTCCAGGCCTTCTCCAGATTTTAAATTACTAAACGTCCATGGACGCTCGCCGCGCATGCGCAAGGTATCGCGCTCCATCACCTCCAGTGATGCGCCGACGTAAGGAGCCAGATCGGTTTTATTGATCACCAGAAAATCGGATTTGGTGATCCCCGGACCACCTTTACGCGGGATCTTCTCGCCTTCAGCAACGTCGATCACATAGATCGTCAGGTCCGCGAGTTCCGGGCTGAAGGTGGCGCTCAGGTTATCGCCGCCGCTTTCCACAAAAATCAGATCCAGATTGCCGAATTTCTCGCTCAGCGCTTCTACGGCGGCCAGATTCATCGACGCATCTTCGCGGATGGCGGTATGTGGGCAGCCACCGGTTTCCACGCCGACGATCCGTTCAGGCTCCAGTGCGCCCGCCTCGGTGAGAATGCGCTGATCTTCTTTGGTGTAGATATCATTGGTCACTACCGCCAATTGATAGCTGCTGCGCATGGCTTTGCATAACGCTTCCAGCAGCGCCGTTTTGCCCGAGCCAACCGGGCCGCCAACGCCCACACGCAGGGGATGCTTGTAGTTACTCATTTTTTCTCCTCAGGAGCGGAATAATCGGGAATATTGGGTTTCATGCCGGGCAGACGCGATAGCGGCCAATGGTGTTGCGGAGCCGAGGCTGGTGTCAGGACACGTCAGCGCCTGTGCCAGACCCTGCGCATAGCGATCGCTGAGCGCAATAATCAAACGCTGGGCCGCCTGTTGTCCAAAAGGAACCAGCTTGACGCCGGCCATGACAGCGCTCTCAATCCAGCTGTAGCCGAGGCTTAACGCCAGCTCCGTCAGGGGAATTTTCCAGCGTACGCCCAGCCAGGCCATGCCGCAGAGTTGGCTGTCAACAAAGAGGGTGCGCCACTCTCGCGAGCAATCCGCCTCCCAGTCGGTGACCAGTCGCGTAAACGCCGCACCCCGACTGCGTTCTTCATCCCGCAGTTCGCGGGTTTCGCGACAGGCCAACAGGTAAGCGCTCCAGCGGTGTGCTGCGGCAAGATCGTCCTGCTCGCAGGCGCGATACAGTCTCGCCAGCAGCGGTAGGTCGACGGTAAAAAAGTTCTGCTCCATCTGCTGGATTTGCCAGGCAGAGAAGTCATCAACGCTTTTCACCCAGCCGATTTCTACCGCCCACTCCAGACCCTGGGACCAGGTAAATGATCCCACCGGGAGAGCGCTGCTGGCGAGCTGCATCAGACGCAGCTGTTGGCTGTTATGCATCAGTGCGCATGACCGTGATGATGCCCGTGTGATTCACTGGCATAAGCGCCTGCTTCAGGTTCAAATGGCAACTGGGCGAATGTCACCTCAAGGTTGAACTGGCGCAGCATGTCGTCCAGCACATGATCATGGTGGTAGCGCAGTTCGTCCGGCAGAATTTGCAGTGGAACGTGGCGATTGCCGAGGTGATAACAGGCTTTGGCGAGCAGGAAAGGATCGGCGCAGCGCACCACGGAAACCGACTCCGGCGCGGCGATCACTTCGATCACTTCGCGGCCATCTTCGGTGCTCAGCAGATCGCCACCGCGTAGCAGCAAACCACGCGGTAGCATCAGCCCGGCTTCGCGACCGTCATTCAGCGCCACTCTGGCGCGACTTTTTACCCGAACATCAATGGGCAGCGTGACGCTTGCAGTAACGCGGTGGGTGTGGTCAAGGCGTTGGGTCAGGTAGATCATCGTCACTCCTCAAAACAGAAAATAGCGTTGCGCCATCGGCAAAACGTCCGCCGGTTCGCTGGTGATCAGTTCGCCATCAATACGCACCTCGTAAGTCTGAGCATCGACGGTGATATTGGGTTGCAGGCCGTTGTGGATCATGTCGGCCTTTTTCACCGTCCGGCAGCCTTTGACGACGGCGATGGCGCTTTGCAGATTGAGCTGCTGTGGGATGTTTTGCACGTCAGCGGCCTGCGAAATAAAGGTCAGTCGCGTGTGGTGCCGTGCTGCGCCAAGTGCGCCGAACATCATGCGGTAATGCACCGGCTGCGGGGTGGGGATCGAGGCGTTGATGTCGCCCATTGGCGCACAGGCGATCATCCCGCCCTTGACGATCGTCGCCGGTTTTACGCCAAAAAAGGCGGGCGACCACAGCACCAGATCGGCCAGTTTGCCAGTCTCAATGGAGCCGACTTCGTGGGCGATACCGTGGGTTAGCGCCGGGTTGATGGTGTATTTGGCGACGTAGCGTTTAACGCGCAGGTTGTCGTTGTCACCGGTTTCTTCAGCCAGCGGGCCACGTTGAACCTTCATGCGGTGCGCCACCTGCCAGGTGCGCAGGATCACTTCGCCCACGCGCCCCATCGCCTGTGAATCGGATGAGGTCAGGGAAAACGCGCCAATGTCATGCAGAACATCTTCTGCTGCGATTGTTTCCCGGCGAATGCGCGATTCGGCAAAGGCCACGTCTTCGGCGATATCCGGGTCGAGGTGGTGGCAAACCATCAGCATGTCGAGATGCTCGTCGATGGTGTTGACGGTATAGGGCAGCGTCGGGTTAGTGGAGGAGGGCAGAATATTCGGATGCGCGCAGGCGGTGATGATATCCGGCGCATGGCCGCCGCCCGCGCCTTCGGTGTGAAAAGTATGAATGGTGCGATCGCCAATCGCCGCCAGCGTATCTTCAACAAATCCGGACTCGTTGAGCGTATCGCTATGCAGCGCGACCTGGATGTCCATCTCGTCGGCCACGGTCAGTGCGCAGTCGATAGCGGCAGGCGTGGCGCCCCAGTCTTCATGGATTTTCAGGCCAATTGCGCCCGCGCTGATTTGCTCGCGCAGGGCGTCAGGGTTTGAGCCGTTACCTTTGCCCAGCAAACCGATGTTAACCGGTAACGTGTCTGCCGCCTGCAGCATGCGCGCGATGTACCACGGACCCGGCGTACAGGTGGTGGCGTGAGTGCCTGCCGCCGGACCGGTACCGCCGCCGATCATCGTCGTCACGCCGGAAACCAGCGCCTCCTGCGCCTGCTGCGGACAGATCCAGTGAATATGCGTATCCACGCCGCCCGCAGTAACGATCTTGCCTTCCCCGGCGATGACTTCAGTTCCCACGCCTATCGGGATCGTGACGTTGGGTTGAATATCGGGATTACCTGCTTTGCCGATAGCGAAGATCCTGCCGTTTTTGATGCCGATATCCGCTTTCACGATCCCCCAGTGGTCGACGATCAGCGCGTTGGTTATCACCAGATCCACGCATGCATTGGCGCGCATTTGTCCCTGGCCCATGCCGTCGCGGATCACTTTTCCGCCGCCGAATTTGACCTCTTCGCCGTAGGTGGTGAAATCTTTTTCCACCTCGATCCACAGGTCGGTATCCGCCAGGCGCACTTTATCGCCGGTGGTTGGGCCAAACATGTCGGCGTACGCCTGCCGGGAAATATCACTCATTATCTGCCTCCAGCGTGCCCATCACTTCGCTGCGAAAACCTACGATCCTTTGTGCGCCAGCAACGAGTACCAGTTCGACTTCGCGTTTTTGTCCCGGCTCAAAACGCACTGCCGTGCCCGCAGCAATGTTCAGACGAAAGCCGCGTGCGGCCAGCCTGTCAAAGCGCAGCGCCGGGTTCACTTCGTAAAAGTGGTAGTGCGATCCCACCTGGATGGGTCTGTCGCCATGATTTTCCACCACGATCGTGCAGATCTCCCGCCCCTGATTAAGCGCGATATTGCCTTTTGCGATCTCATATTCACCTGGGATCATTGCCGCTCCTTAGACGATCGGGTTGTGGACGGTAACCAGCTTCGATCCGTCTGGAAATGTGGCTTCAACCTGAATATCCGGGATCATTTCCGGTACGCCTTCCATCACCTGATCGCGGTGCAGGACGTGACGCCCGTCCTCCATCAGCGCGGCCACGGTTTGCCCGTCGCGTGCCCCTTCCATGATGAAAGCGCTAATCAGCGCCACCGATTCCGGGTAGTTCAGCTTCAGTCCACGGGCCAGGCGACGTTCCGCCACCAGCGCGGCGGTAAACAGCAACAGCTTGTCTTTTTCTCTGGGGGTCAGTTCCATTAGGGTTCTCTTAGGTTTGCCAGATTCGCGGGAGTACGGGCGCTTTGTGTGTCAGTAGCGGGCGCAGAAATTGCCAGATGTCACGCATAACGCGCTGAACAATCAGGTTGTCGTCAGCAAGAAAACGGATTGTCAGCAGCGAGTCGTTAAGCGTTACCCCGGCGTAATCGCCAAGCGCCGTAAGCCGCTCGCGCGTGCCCTCCAGCATGTGCTCGCTGGCCGGATAACACAGTAACGTACCGACCCAGGGATGATGCGCGACGCCGCTCAGATTCCCCTCCTGCAACTGCAAACGTTCTATCAGCAGCGGCTGCCCATCTCGCCACACTTCCAGGCGATTTTGCAGCGTGCCGTGGCTGAAAGTTTCCTGCATGACAGGGCGTCCGAGACACAGCAGATCCCAGGCCAGCAGGCGGCTTGCGGATGTCAGATGAAAGATGGTCTGAATAGCGGCGTTGGCGCCGGGAAAGAGGATCGTATCCTGCGGCAGCCACTCCAGCGTTGCGTGAGGCGCGAGGGTAAAATGCTGACGCAGTAATGCCTGCGGTCCACGACTGCGGTAAAACTTTCCCGCGCCAGGCTGGGTGATTAAGGCGTGGCTGTATTCGTCGAGCGTTACGGCGATATGGAGTTCATCTCCGCCGACGATCCCCGCCGGTGGATGAAGCAGATAAAGATGGCAGACGTCTTCTTCGGGGTAAAATGGGCGCTGAACCGTCAGTGGACCATGATGACGCGCCGAGGCGAGCACAGTTTTGTGCCCGGTGCAGGTAAAATGCAGATCCAGTTCGGCCTGCCATCCCCGTGTGAGTGTCTCGTGCGCAACCGTGTCCAGAGCGTTTCCCCTATCAGCATGAGGGTGTTTGCATACAAAAAAGTATGCCTCAGCGCATCGGGAAATCGATCATATGAGAAGCTTATGGATAAAGGGGCGACGATACGCCGCCCCATGGGGTTTTACAGTAAAACGAGGGGCATCCAGACCAGACCGGTAATCACCAGTAGCACGAGGAAAATCAGGCCAAAAATAGCACCGAGTCGCCAGTAATCCGCCGTTGGTAAATAGCCGCTGCCGTAGTAGATAGGGCTAGGGCCGGTGGCGTACGGGGTCAGAATGCTGCCCAGACCAATGGCGGCGCCGACCATCAGGCAGAAGACCGGTAGCGGGATTTCCGGCATCGCTAGCGCGGCGGCAATCATCATCGGCGCGAGGGCGGAGGTATAGGCCGTGGCGCTGGCAAAGAAGTAACGCAGCAGATAGAACACTACGATGAGTGCTACCATCACCATCATCGGCGAATAACCGCTCAGCCCGTTTGCCAGCAGCTTACTGAACCAGGTAATAAAACCGGTGTTATTGAGCCCGGTGGCCAGTGTTATCAGCGAGGCCAGCCAGAAAAAGACGTTCCATGCGGCTTTATTGCTGACGATGTCATCCCAGCTAATGATGCGCAGTACCAGCATCAACGCTACCACGCTGTATCCGACCATCGCGGCGTCAATATAATCACCGCCGAAGATCCACAGCACCAGTGCGCCGACCATCAGCACCAGCATCTTTTTCTCGCGAGCGCAGAGCGGTCCCATCGCTTTTAGTTCGGTATCCGCCCAGCGTGGAACCTGATCGCCGGATTTCAGCACCGGTGGATACAACACGTACGCCAGCCACGGCACAATCAGTACCAGCAAAATGCTCAGTGGCAACATGCCTAAGAACCAGTCGCCCCAGCTCAGCGCGGTGTGGGATGCGCCTTTCATCAGGCCTATCAACAGCAGGTTCGGCGCCATTGCCGTTAAGAAAATAGCGCTGGTAACGCAGTCGGCGACAATCCCCATCCACATGATGTATGAGCCAATGGAACGTGAACTGGCGCTATTGGGCTGTGAGTTATACAGCGGCGGCAGGTTGCGGATAATGGGGTAGATTATTCCGGCCCCGCGCGCGGAGTTGGAAGGCGTGACGGGAGCGAGGATAAGTTCGGAGAACATCACCGCATAGCCAAGAAACAGCGTCCGGTGCCCCATCTTTTTCACCAGCATCAGCGCGATACGCCGACCAAGTCCGGTTTTCTCATAGCCAGTACCAAACATAAAGGCCGCGAAGATCAGCCAGATGACCGAGTTTGAGAATCCAGATACCGCCCACGACAGCGATTTGGCGGTAAATTTAAAACCGTCCTGCGCGAGTTGCTCCGGGCTGAACAGCAGCCACGGTGAAAGGACGGCGATGATCGAAATACCAATCATCGCCACCACCGCGCCCGGTACAGGTTCCAGAATAAGTCCGACAATCACACCGGTAAAGACGGCAAAATAGAGCCAGGTGTGGCTCTCAAGACCAGTGGGAACGGGCAGAACAGCAATAATGGCGATGACCACCAGCGGAGCCAGGTATCGCCACCAACCAGCTAAAGGTGCCATTGTTGTATCCCTGCGAAAGGGGAGAGGCGTAGCGCCTCTCCGAGAGGGTTATTTGATGTAGTGCACGTGCTCGCAGATTTCATCGACGATAGGGTCGCGACGTTCAGCGAACAGCTTTTTGTTTTCAGCGATCAGGTTATTGCCGTGGGTATCGATGGAAACGATCAGCGGGCCGAACTCTTTTACCCGACACACCCACAGGGATTCCGGCATGCCGAGTTCCGTCCAGTGCACCTCTTCGATCTCTTCAACCTGGGTTGCCGCCACGACTGCGCAGCCTGCCGGGAAGATAACGTGCAGCGCTTTAAACTGCTTGCAGCCTTCTTCCGTCAGCGGTCCCATGCCGCCCTTGCCGACCACCAGCTTGACACCCGTCTGCTCGATAAAGTCTTTCTCAAACGCTTCCATACGCATGCTGGTGGTTGGGCCGACGGAGACCATTTCCCATTTTTCGCCGTTCTTACGTACGATCGGGCCCGCGTGGAAAATGGCTTTGCCGTTCAGGTCATAAGGAATCGGGCGCTTTAGTTCGATCAGGCGGCGGTGGCAAACGTCACGGCAGGTCACTAGCGTACCGGTCAGGTAAATGACATCGCCAACGCGAATGTCTGCCAGATCTTCGGCTTTTATCGGGGTTGTGAGGATCTTTTTCATAACGCGCTCCGGGTGTGAGACAGGTTTTCGAAGGAGAGGTCAGCATGAACCAACAGCGTGCCGCGACGGTGGGCCCAGCAGCCGGTAGAGACGGCAACGCCGATAGTCGACGGGTGGCGGGCGGCGGATTCGATATGCACGCCCATCACCGAGCTATTTCCGGTCAACCCTTGTGGACCAATGCCCAGACGGTTAAGTCCTTCTTCCAGACGCAGTTCCAGTTCGGCCGCTTTCGGATTCGGATGACGTGAGCCGATAGGGCGCAGCACCGCTTTACGAGAAAGCACGGCGGCGGTTTCTACGGAGGTGGCAATACCGACGCCCACCAGCACCGGCGGACAGGCGTTGACTGCCAGCGTGGAGATATTTTCAAAAACAAATTTCACTACGCCTTCGTAGCCCTCAGAAGGCATTAACACTTTCGAGCGTCCCGGCAGCGTACAGCCGCCGCCTGCCATGTAGACTTCGATTTCCGCGTCATCGTTATTAGGGATGATGTCCCAGGTGACCCACGGCACACCGGTACCGGTATTTTTGCCGGTATTCACTTCGTCAAAAATCTCGACCGCGTTATGGCGCAGCGGCGCTTTTACCGTGGCGTCTTCAACGGCCTGCTTCAGGATGCTTTGCAGTTCTCCCAGTAGCGGAAAACGGGAACCGACCTTCACGAAGAACATAATCTCCCCGGTGTCCTGACAGGCAGGGCGGTTCAGGTCGATAGCTTTCTGCATGTTGTCAAACATGGTGTGGTAGATGATTTTACCCATCGGCGAGGTTTCGCCTTCACGCAGCTGTTTTAATTTATCCACGACGTCATCGGGCATGCGGGTAGAAATCATGGCGGTAAAATCGGCGACAATGTTCGTCAGCGTATTTATCGCATTTTGGTTATTTTGATTGCTCATCTTGTTAACTCCAGTTCTTTTATTTATCTGGAAATAAATTCTCCGTGACAAACTACCACTAAAAATGTGGTTTTATATTATTTGCCACTGTGAATATCCAATTAACAGTTCGTGAATGATGTCCGGATAAGGCAATAAAAATTGCGCAAAGGCAGGGTTTAATATGTATGAGGGAATTACACTGCGGTGAACAACATTACGGATAGACCGATCATGCTGAACACGTATCCTCTGGCGAAAGATCTGCAGGTGCTGGTTGAAATTGTGCATAGCGGCAGCTTCAGCGCCGCCGCCGCGACGCTGGGGCAAACGCCCGCGTTTGTGACGAAACGCATTCAGATCCTTGAGTCTACGCTGGGGACGACGCTGCTAAGCCGCTCCGCGCGTGGCGTGGCGCTCACGGAAAGTGGTCAACGTTGCTATGAACATGCGCAGGCGATCCTCGCGGGCTATCAGCATCTGGTCGATGACGTTACGCAACTCAAAACGCGCCCGGCAGGGATGATTCGTATCGGCTGTAGTTTTGGCTTTGGGCGCAGTTATATTGCACCAGCAATTACAGAATTGATGCATAGCTACCCTGAATTACAGGTGCATTTTGAACTTTACGATCGGCAAATCGATTTGGCACAGGATAATATCGATTTGGATATTCGTATTAATGACGAGATTCCGGATTATTATATTGCGCATTTGTTAACGAAAAACAAAAGAATATTGTGTGCGGCCCCGGCCTATTTACAAAAATACGGTCAGCCGACGACGTTACAGGAATTAAGTCGTCATGATTGTCTGGTCACTAAAGAACGCGATATGACTCACGGGGTGTGGGAACTGGACAATGGTCAGGAGAAAAAGTCGGTCAAGGTGGCGGGACATCTTTCCTCTAACAGCGGTGAGATTGTGTTGCAGTGGGCGCTACAGGGAAAAGGGATTATGTTGCGTTCTGAATGGGATGTGCAGCCGTTTCTGGCCAGCGGTGAACTGGTGCGTGTGCTGCCAGACTATGCGCAAAGCGCCAATATCTGGGCGGTTTATCAGGAACCACTGTATCGCAGCGTGAAGCTGCGCGTGTGCGTGGAGTTTCTGGCGACGTGGTGTCAGAACCGATTAGGCAAACCGATGGAGGGGTATCACATCCCCCACGCCGGATAAGACGCCGTTGCGTCGCTATCCGACAATAAAATCACTCGGGGTCTCGTTCGCGTTTTTTCTTCAGCTTGGTCCAGATCTTTGGCTCCTGACGACGCCACAGACGCTGAATGTTGTCATGGTGACGAAGCAGAATTAAGCACGACAACATGGAAACCGGGAAAGTGAACTGGGGATTGAACCACCAGACGTAAAAAGGGGCGATCAGCGCGCTGACGATAGCGCCTAACGACGAGTAGCCGCTTAATAAGACGGTCAACAGCCAGGTCCCGGCCATCACGCCGGTTAAGTCCCAACCAATCGGCGCTATCGCGCCAAAGGCTGTGGCAACGCCTTTGCCACCTTTAAAGCCGAAAAATACCGGCCAAATGTGGCCCAGACAGGCGGCGATTGCGATCAATCCCAGCCAGAAGGGGCTGACGCCTAGCGCATAGGCACCCCAGACGGGTAACATACCTTTCAGGACGTCGAAAATCAGTACCGCGACGGCGGCTCCTTTGCCACCGATGCGCAGCACGTTTGTCGCGCCCGGATTCCCAGAGCCGCTGTCGCGCGGGTCCGGCAATCCAGCAAGGCGGCATACCAGAATAGCACTGGAAATTGAGCCACAGAGGTACGCGAAGATAATCATTCCAGGCGCGATTGCACTCATAAGCTGTTCCGTTTTGAAAATGTCGTGTAAAACGCTACTTCTGTGGATAATACGCATATTTCGCCGGAAGTGGTATCCGGGTTAGCCAAAAAGCAGGCAGGTCGTGATGGATATTGTATTTATAGAGCAACTTTCTGTAATCACCACTATTGGTGTTTACGACTGGGAACAAACGATCGAACAACGGTTGGTGTTCGATATCGAAATGGCATGGGATAACCGTAAATCAGCTAAAAGCGATGATGTGGCTGATTGCCTGAGCTATGCTGATATCGCTCAAACGGTTGTTAATCATGTGGAAGGTGGGCGCTTTGCGCTGGTAGAACGGGTTGCGGAAGAGGTGGCAGATCTCCTGCTTAGCCGCTTTAATTCTCCCTGGGTACGGATCAAACTCAGTAAACCTGGCGCGGTAGCCCGTGCGGCGAACGTCGGGGTTATCATTGAGCGTGGCAATAATCTGAAAGAAAATAATTAATTTAATAATTTCTAAAACAAACGGGTATAAAAGGGGCCTTTCATCGGCTCTTTTTTGCCGTGGTTTCTCTATCTAGGGGTTTATTAATGAGTGATATGCACTCGCTGCTGGTGGCGGCAATTTTGGGTGTGGTCGAAGGATTGACGGAGTTTTTACCCGTTTCCAGTACCGGCCATATGATTATTGTTGGCCACCTGTTGGGTTTTGAGGGTGATACCGCAAAAACATTCGAGGTGGTTATCCAGCTAGGTTCTATTCTGGCAGTCGTGGTGATGTTCTGGCGACGTCTGTTTGGTTTGATTGGCATTCACTTCGGCAAGGCTCCGCATGAAGGCACGGGCAAAGGTCGGCTGACGCTGGGACATATTCTGTTGGGGATGATTCCAGCCGTGGTACTGGGGCTGATATTCCACGACACCATCAAATCGCTGTTTAACCCAATCAACGTGATGTATGCGCTGGTGGTGGGTGGTGTACTGCTGATTGCCGCAGAATGCCTGAAGCCGAAAGAGCCGCGTGCGCCGGGTCTTGATGATATGACCTATCGCCAGGCGTTTATGATTGGCTGTTTCCAGTGTCTGGCGCTGTGGCCGGGCTTTTCTCGCTCCGGGGCGACGATTTCTGGCGGTATGCTGATGGGCGTGAGTCGCTACGCGGCCTCTGAGTTTTCTTTCCTGCTGGCGGTGCCGATGATGATGGGCGCGACGGCGTTGGATCTCTACAAGAGCTGGTCTTTCCTCAGCGCATCAGATATCCCGATGTTTGCAGTCGGATTTGTGACGGCGTTTATCGTGGCGCTGGTAGCGATCAAAACCTTCCTGCAGCTGATTAAACGCATCTCGTTCATTCCGTTTGCGATTTACCGCTTTATTGTGGCGGCTGCCGTTTACGTCGTGTTCTTCTGATGACTTACCGTGGTGCCGGATGGCGGCGTTCTACCTTATCCGGCCTACGGGTTATATCCGTTTCGAACCTGTAGGCCGGATAAGCACAGCGCATCCGGCACCGCAGTGTCTACGCTTTCGGGCACCGCTGCTCCTTCCAACTGGCCACCGCCGCGATGCGACGCCGGGTCAGTTCTTCACGAATTGCCTGACCTTTGAATCCCGCCTCAACGACGTCTTTCGTTGGCACTGCCTGCGCAACCTGCCAGGCTTCACGCAATAGCCTGCCTTGCGGATAATCTGCCGCTTCAAAACCGGTTCGCCCACGCACATCGGCCTCGCTGGTGAGGGCGATTTGCTCCACGCGTTGCGGTTTGCGCCAGGCATCGATGGAATCAAACAGCTTAACGATGGTTTTCGGCTGCAGGATCGGGAAGGTATGAATGAGGTCGTGGAACTCGGCAACCAGTTTGGCTAAATCACGGATGTCATTCGGTACGCGCAGGCGCTGGCACAGTTGTTCGACAAGCTTAACACCTGCCGGACCATGACCATGATGGCGCGGCCACAGCGCTTTAGGCGTCAATGCCTTGCCAAGATCGTGGCACAGCGTAGCAAAACGCACGTCGACTTCCGGACTTAACATGGCTGCCATCGACAGCGTCATCAGCGTATGAATGCCGGTGTCGATTTCTGGATGCCACTGCGCGGGGGCAGGAACACCAAACAAAGCATCCACTTCCGGAAACAGGACGCGCAGTGCGTCGCAGTCGCGCAGGACCTGAAAAAATATCTGTGGGTTACGGGTGGTTAATGCGCCTTCGGTTTCTTTCCACACCCGCTCTGGTGTCAGATGTTCCAGTTCACCAGCGGCGGTCATGTCACGCATCAGCGTCATGGTTTCGTCAGCGATCCGAAAACCGAGATGTGCGTAACGGGCAGCAAAGCGCGCCACGCGCAGCACGCGCAGCGGATCTTCGCTAAAGGCAGATGAAACATGGCGCAGCAGACGGTTTTCCAGATCGTCGCGTCCGTTATACGGATCGATAATCTCCCCGTCGTCATCGCGGGCGATTGCGTTGATGGTCAGGTCACGACGCTGAAGATCGGCCTCCAGCGTGACATCTGCGGCGGCATAGCAGGTGAACCCGGTATACCCCGAGCCTGACTTACGTTCGGTACGCGCCAGCGCATACTCTTCGCGGGTTTGCGGATGTAGAAACACGGGAAAATCGCGGCCTACCTGCTGGTAGCCCGCGTCGAGCATCTCTTGCGGCGTGGCGCCAACAACAACCCAATCTTTATCTTTAATCGGTAGCCCTAATAACGCATCCCGAACAGCACCCCCGACCAGATAAATCTTCACGCCACTTTCCTTTTGAAAACTATGATCCCTTAATCATATGTCAGTGTGGCGGAGAAGGCGATTCAGTTCATCCAGCGATCTTTGCGTTTACGGCTTGGTATCATGTGTGGCAGAACCAGGCCGAGCAGCAGACCAAGACCCAGCACGCCGCCACCGTACATAAACCACTGCATGATGATGGTGCGCTGTTTGTCATCAAGCTGAAGATTGGCTGCGCTGACCTTCTTTTGTGCCACGATAAGCTCGTTTTTCAGCTTCTGGTTTTCTTGTTTCAGCCCGTCGATCACGCTGTCACTTTGCGCGACCTTTTGCTGCATATCGGCGGTGCGCTGGTTCCACGTGGTATCGATATTATTGAGCTTATCGGTCAAGGTCTTAACCTGGTTTTCCAGGTCGGGAACGCGGGTACGCAGGCTCGGCGTACTGTTCAGCTCTTTCAGTGGGATCCAGGCGGTACGTCCGGTGCTGTCTTTCACCTGGCCGTAGTTAGTGTTGGCATCAGTCTGTAATAGCGTGACTTCCTCGCCGGCGTTAACCGTACCCACGAGGCGATAATTATCTCCCGGACCGCTGCGGACCCAGGTGTTCAGTTCGTCAGAGACATAGCGCTTTTCTTCGGCATGAGAGACTGCAGTGGCGCTAAGTGCGAGTAAAGTTAATCCAATCAGGCGTAATTTTGGCATCAGGCTGTCGTTATTGTCATAGAAAGTGGAACGATAGTAGTGGCATCAGTGTCTCTACGCAAAGCATTCGACATCAATCGGAATCATCTGTGTCCTTTTTGCCACCACTCGAAACTTTTACGCCCGTCAAATTGCTCGTTGCATGGCAATTTGGCGCAAAATACTATCTACTGACCATAAAGAACGAACTTAGTTCGCAGTCAGTTTTCTCAACTGTGACATAACCCATAAGTACAAGACCATGGCCCAGGAAATCGAATTAAAATTTATCGTTAATAGTGACGCTGTAGATGCGCTACGTGAACGTCTGAATACGCTGGGGGGAGAGCATCATGCGCCCAGCCAGTTGCTGAATATCTACTACGAAACGCCGGATGCGTGGTTGCGTGGTCACGATATGGGGCTGCGTATTCGCGGTGAAAACGGTCATTACGAAATGACCATGAAAATTGCCGGACGCGTGACGGGCGGACTGCATCAGCGGCCGGAATATAACGTTGCGCTAAACGCGCCTGAGCTGGATCTCACCTTGTTCCCAACGGAAGTCTGGCCTGATGGTGAGCTGCCCGCAGAACTTGCTTCTCAAGTGCAGCCGTTGTTCAGCACCGATTTTTACCGTGAGAAATGGTTGGTTGATGTTGATGGCAGCCGGATTGAAATGGCCCTCGATCTGGGGGAAGTGAAAGCGGGCGAGTTTGCAGAACCTATCTGTGAGCTTGAACTTGAACTGCTAAGCGGCGATACCCGTGCGGTACTGAAGCTGGCAAACCAGCTGGTTTCGCAAACCGGTTTACGCCAGGGTAGCTTGAGCAAAGCAGCGCGCGGTTATCATTTGGCTCAGGGGAATGCGCCGCGCGAACTCAAACCGACGCGCATTTTGAAGGTTCCGGCGAAGGCGAGCATTGAACAGGGGCTGGAAGCGGCGCTGGAGCTGGCATTATCACAGTGGCAGTACCATGAGGAGCTGTGGGTGCGCGGCGTCAAAGGGGCGAAAGCCGAGGTGCTGGCGGCAATGGGCCTGGTGCGTCACATTCTGATGCTGTTTGGCGGCAATGTGCCGCGAAAAGCGAGCGCTCACTTACGTGATTTACTGACCCAGTCGGAAGCGATCATTGCGTCGGACGTTTCTGCCATTTCGGCGGTTTACAGCACGCAAACGGCAATGGCCAAGCTGGCGCTGACCGAATGGCTGGTGACCAAAGGATGGCAGCCATTCCTTGATGCGAAGGCGCAGGGAAAAATTGCCGACTCCTTTAAGCGCTTCTCTGATACCCATCTTTCACGCCATGCCGCTGAGCTGAAAACCGCTTTTGCGCAGCCGCTGGGCGATCAGTACGCCGATCAGCTTCCACGTTTGACGCGCAACATTGATAGCATGCTGATGCTGGCGGGATACTACGACGAAAATGTCGCATCAGAATGGATCGCCAACTGGCAGGGTTTGCGCCACGCCATTGCGGCCAACCAATATATTGAAATTGAACACTTCCGTAACGAGGCGATTGCACTGGAGCCGTTCTGGCTGCATAGCGGAAAACGTTAATCAGGGCCGAGGCCGGGATGCCTGATGGCGCTGCGCTTATCAGGCCTACGCGATGTGTGTAACTGTCATGTAGGCCGGATAAGGCGAAAAGACGCATCCGGCACCATTCAAAGGATAACCCGTAAATGAAGCAGCTCTCTTCACCGTTACAGCAGTACTGGCCGACCGTTGTTGAGCGGCTGCCAGCAGCAATATCTGAGTCCTCGCTTAGCGTTCAGGCGAAGTCAGTACTTACATTCAGTGATTTTGTCCGTGACAGCATTATTGCCCATCCCGAATGGCTGGCTGAGCTGGAAAGCGCTCCCCCCCTGGCGGATGAATGGCAACACTATGCCGACTGGTTACAGCAAGCATTGGCTGACGTTAGTGACGAAAACACGCTCATGCGTGAGTTACGCCTGTTTCGCCGTCGCATTATGGTGCGTATCGCCTGGGCACAGACGCTGTCGCTGATGACCGAAGAGAGTATTTTGCAGCAGCTAAGCCACCTGGCTGAAACGTTGATCGTCGCCGCTCGTGACTGGTTATACGCCGCCTGCTGTCGCGAGTGGGGAACGCCCTGCAATTCTGAAGGTGTTGCGCAGCCGCTGCTGATTTTAGGCATGGGGAAACTGGGTGGCGGCGAGCTGAATTTTTCCTCCGATATCGACCTGATTTTCGCCTGGCCGGAACACGGCAGCACACAGGGTGGGCGACGCGAGCTGGATAACGCGCAGTTCTTTACCCGCATGGGCCAGCGGCTCATCAAGGTATTAGATCAGCCTACAATGGATGGGTTTGTCTATCGGGTGGATATGCGCTTACGCCCGTTTGGCGACAGCGGCCCGTTGGTACTGAGCTTCTCTGCGCTGGAGGATTATTATCAGGAACAAGGGCGCGACTGGGAACGCTATGCGATGGTCAAAGCTCGCATTATGGGCGATGCAGACGGCACTTACGTCAGCGAACTTCGCGCCATGCTGCGGCCTTTTGTCTTCCGCCGCTATATTGATTTTAGCGTGATCCAGTCGCTGCGTAACATGAAAGGGATGATTGCGCGTGAAGTGCGCCGTCGTGGCCTGAAAGACAACATCAAGCTGGGGGCGGGCGGTATTCGTGAAATCGAATTTATCGTGCAGGTATTCCAGCTGATTCGCGGTGGGCGCGAGCCGTCGCTGCAATCCCGCTCGCTGTTACCGACGCTTAGCGCCATCAATGCGCTGCATCTGCTGTCTGATACCGATGCGGAACAACTGCGAGCAGCCTATCTCTATTTACGCCGCCTGGAAAACCTGCTGCAAAGCATCAATGATGAACAGACCCAAACGCTGCCAGGCGATGAACTGAATCGCGCGCGGCTGGCGTGGGGAATGAACGTTGATGACTGGCAGCAGTTAACCGATGTACTGGCCAATCATATGGACAACGTGCGCCGGGTATTTAATGAGCTGATTGGCGATGACGAAGCCGAAACCCAGGAAGAATCGCTCTCAGAACAGTGGCGCGAACTGTGGCAGGACGCCTTACAGGAAGATGACACCACGCCGGTGCTGACGCATCTGGCGGATGACGATCGCCGGCGCGTGCTGTCTCTGATAGCCGATTTCCGCAAAGAGCTGGATAAACGCACCATTGGCCCACGCGGACGCCAGGTGCTGGATCATTTAATGCCGCATCTGCTGAGCGATGTCTGTTCGCGTGATGACGCTTCAGTACCGCTGTCGCGCATTACCCCTCTGCTGGTGGGGATCGTTACCCGTACGACTTATCTGGAACTGCTGAGCGAATTTCCCGGAGCGCTTAAGCATCTGATTTCTCTCTGTGCGGCCTCGCCGATGGTCGCCAGCCAGCTGGCGCGGTATCCACTGTTGCTCGACGAACTGCTGGATCCAAACACCCTGTATCAACCCACCGCGACGGACGCCTACCGTGATGAGCTGCGCCAGTATTTGCTGCGCGTGCCGGAAGATGACGAAGAGCAGCAACTGGAGGCACTGCGCCAGTTTAAGCAAACGCAGCTGTTGCGCATTGCCGCGGCTGATATTGCCGGTACGCTGCCGGTGATGAAGGTGAGCGACCATTTAACCTGGCTGGCGGAAGCTATTATTGATGCGGTAGTCCAGCAGGCGTGGACGCAGATGGTCGCACGCTACGGGCAACCCACCCATCTTGGCGAACGCGAGGGTCGTGGTTTTGCCGTCGTCGGCTATGGCAAACTGGGCGGTTGGGAATTGGGGTACAGCTCGGATCTCGATTTGATCTTCCTGCATGACTGTCCGATGGATGTGATGACGGACGGCGAGCGTGAGATTGACGGGCGACAGTTCTATCTGCGTCTGGCGCAGCGCATTATGCACCTCTTCAGTACCCGCACTTCGTCCGGTATTTTGTACGAAGTGGATGCGCGTTTGCGTCCGTCCGGGGCGGCGGGGATGCTGGTGACATCAGCCGATGCTTTCGCCGATTATCAGCGTAACGAAGCCTGGACATGGGAGCATCAGGCGCTGGTGCGTGCTCGCGTAGTGTACGGCGACCCGCAGTTGACCTCTCAGTTTGATGCGATTCGTCGCGATATCATGACCCTCGTCCGCGATGGGAAAACCTTGCAGACCGAGGTGCGTGAAATGCGTGAAAAAATGCGTGCCCATTTGGGCAATAAGCATCGCGATCGTTTTGATATCAAAGCAGATGAAGGCGGCATCACCGACATTGAGTTTATTACGCAGTATCTGGTGCTGCGTTTTGCGCATGAAAAACCGAAGCTGACGCGCTGGTCGGATAATGTGCGCATTCTGGAATTACTGGCGCAAAACGACATTATGGACGAGCAGGAAGCGCTGGCGCTTACTCGTGCATATACGACACTGCGTGATGAACTTCACCATCTTGCATTGCAGGAACTTCCGGGCCATGTGGCGCCGGAGCACTTCGACGCTGAACGTACGCTGGTGCGTGACAGCTGGCAGAAGTGGCTGGTTGCCGAGTGAAGTGTGCTATTATCGCGCGCAAATTTTAAGACACTCAGAGAATCTCTCAGGAGACAGGAATGAAAGTAACTCTGCCAGAGTTTGAACGTGCAGGAGTCATGGTTGTCGGTGATGTGATGCTGGATCGCTACTGGTATGGTCCTACCAGCCGTATTTCACCTGAAGCGCCTGTTCCGGTGGTAAAAGTGGATACCATCGAAGAACGTCCCGGTGGCGCAGCAAACGTGGCGATGAACATTGCCTCTCTGGGAGCGAATTCGCGTCTGGTGGGCCTGACTGGTATTGACGATGCGGCGCGTGCGCTGAGCAAAACGCTAACGGATGTGAACGTAAAATGTGACTTCGTGTCTGTACCGACCCATCCGACGATCACCAAACTGCGCGTGCTTTCCCGCAACCAGCAGCTGATTCGCCTGGATTTCGAAGAAGGTTTTGAAGGTGTGGATCCGCAGCCGCTGCATGAGCGTATTAACCAGGCACTGGGTTCAATCGGCGCTCTGGTGCTCTCCGACTACGCCAAAGGCGCGTTGGCAAGCGTGCAGCAGATGATTGCGCTGGCGCGTAAGGCTGGGGTGCCGGTGCTTATCGATCCGAAAGGAACCGATTTTGAACGCTACCGCGGCGCAACGCTGCTGACGCCGAATCTGTCTGAGTTTGAAGCGGTGGCGGGCAAGTGCAAAAGCGAAGATGAACTGGTTGAACGCGGCATGAAAGTGATTGCTGATTTCGACCTTTCCGCACTGCTGATCACGCGTTCCGAACAGGGCATGACGTTGCTGCAACCGGGAAAATCGCCACTTCATATGCCGACGCAGGCGCAGGAAGTGTATGACGTGACCGGTGCGGGCGATACGGTTATCGGCGTGCTGGCGGCGACGCTGGCGGCGGGTAATTCACTGGAAGAGGCGTGCTATTTTGCTAACGCCGCAGCCGGTGTTGTCGTTGGTAAGCTGGGGACTTCTACCGTTTCTCCGATTGAACTGGAAAACGCCGTGCGCGGTCGGGCCGATACTGGCTTTGGCGTGATGAGCGAATCTGAGCTGAAACAGGCCGTTGCCAGCGCCCGCAAGCGCGGCGAGAAAGTGGTAATGACCAACGGTGTGTTCGACATCCTGCATGCGGGCCATGTTTCCTATCTGGCGAATGCGCGCAAGCTGGGCGATCGCCTGATCGTGGCGGTAAACAGCGATGCTTCGACCAAACGTCTGAAAGGCGAAACGCGTCCGGTCAACCCGCTGGAACAGCGTATGATCGTGCTGGGTGCGCTGGAATCTGTCGACTGGGTGGTCTCTTTTGAAGAAGATACGCCGCAGCGTCTGATTGCTGGCATTCTGCCGGACCTGCTGGTCAAAGGCGGCGACTATAAGCCGGAGCAGATTGCGGGCAGCGAAGAGGTGTGGGCGAACGGCGGTGAAGTGCTGGTGCTGAACTTCGAAGATGGCTGCTCAACGACCAATATCATCAAGAAGATCCAGAAAGACAGCGATAAATGAACTCTGACCTGATAGCCGGATAAGCGAAGTTCCGTCCGGCCTACAGGATGTACCGATTACAGGCCGGATAAGACGCTTGCGCGTCGCAATCCGGCTTTTTTTCGCTTTAGTCTTCAGCCGCAGCGCTTCTTTCCCTGATATACCCGCCATATTTCAAGCCCTCTTAAATTTCATAGGAAACTGTGAACCCGCGCAGTGGATTTGCGCACAATATGTACAGAATAACTTCGTATCCAGGGAAATACTGAAATTAGAAAAAGCATATGGCCTTAGCAGATATTCAATAACTGGAGGGTATGCTCATGAACAGCAATATGTATTCACTGAACAATTTCGATTTCCTGGCCCGTAGTTTTGCCAGGATGCAGGCTGAGGGCCATCCCGTCGATATCCAGGCGATAACTGGGAACATGGATGAAGAACATCGTAGCTGGTTTTGCAAACGCTATGCGCTGTACTGCCAGCAGGCGACGGAAGCCAGGAAGCTAGAACTGGAACACTAACAGAAAAACGGGCCTTGCGGCCCGTTGTCGTTTTTACTCTTGCGGATCGACTGACGGGATCGCGGGGGCAGGTTTAACTTCTGCCGTTTTTTCACGCGATTCCAGCTCAGTCAGACGTTGCTCAAGCATCGCCAGCTTTTCACGCGTGCGCAATAAAACCTGAGTCTGTACATCGAATTCTTCGCGGCTTACCAGATCCAGACGGGTCAGCTGGGACTGCAGCGTTTGACGAATTTTCTTCTCGACGTCTTCGCCAAACTCGCGGATCCCTTTCGGCATCGACTCGTGAACCTGACGAGCAATCTGCTCAATTTTTTTCGGGTCAATCATTGTGGTTTCCCTGAACTGGTACGTGTTGCTGCCTATTGTAGTGCGAACTGGCACAGGCATAAACCAGAATTGTGTGAAGCTAAGACGAGTAAAGGCGTTGATGAAGGTAATCAATAGCGTTATAGTTAACCCGCTTATTCTCAGGGCGGGGCGAAATTCCCCACCGGCGGTAAATCAACTGATGTTGAAAGCCCGCGAGCGCTTTTTGTTACGGCAAAAAGGTCAGCAGATCCGGTGTAATTCCGGGGCCGACGGTTAGAGTCCGGATGGGAGAGAGTAACGATCCAGTCGGGCATGGACCCGCTCACGTTATTTTTTTGCCGCTTAGACGGTACTCCTAAGACTGCCCTGATTCTGGTAACCATAATTTTAGTGAGGTTTTTTTACCATGAATCAGACGCTACTTTCCTCTTTTGGTACGCCTTTCGAACGTCTTGAACATGCGCTGTCTGCGCTGCGTGAAGGACGCGGTGTGATGGTGCTTGACGACGAAGATCGTGAAAACGAAGGCGATATGGTTTTCCCGGCAGAAACCATGACTGTTGAACAGATGGCGCTGACCATCCGTCACGGCAGCGGTATTGTATGCCTGTGCATCACTGAAGACCGACGCAAACAGCTCGATCTGCCAATGATGGTGGAAAACAACACCAGCGCTTACGGTACCGGTTTTACCGTGACCATTGAAGCAGCAGAAGGCGTGACCACCGGCGTTTCCGCAGCAGACCGTGTTACTACGGTGCGTGCGGCAATTAAGGATGGCGCTAAACCTTCCGATCTTAACCGTCCGGGGCACGTTTTCCCGCTGCGAGCTCAGGCTGGCGGCGTGTTGACCCGCGGTGGTCATACTGAAGCAACCATCGACCTGATGACGCTGGCAGGATTTAAACCGGCGGGTGTGCTGTGCGAACTGACCAATGACGATGGCACCATGGCGCGTGCGCCAGAATGCATCGAATTTGCCGGTAAGCATAATATGGCTGTAGTTACTATCGAAGACCTGGTGGCTTACCGTCAGGCGCATGAGCGCAAAGCCAGCTAATTGCTGACTACCGCGACAACCGTGGTAGGGATAAAAAAACCGAAGTCAGTTTTCTGGCTTCGGTTTTTTGTTATTACAGCCTGGCTATTTTTTTCTGGCCAGTTTAAGTGCCCATGCTCCACTCATTACCAGCAACAGCACTAAACACAAACCAAAGGCGAGTAGGCAGGCCTGCGCCATATTCATAAAATGCCATGGCGGAAGCAGATACCAGCCTTCTGACTGTTGGTATAGATCGACAAACCACTTTTGCGTACTGCTGAGCTCCACGCCGTCGGGAACGATGGGCGCGTCATAGCCGCAATCTCCAGTGGGTTTAAACCACTCAGGAGCCCAGTTTGCCAGCGGCAAATTGAAAGGGAATGTCGGATCGGTGGAACATCCCTGTACACCAAAGAGTGAATCCGGGTCCGGGTTATGTACTGCATAATGGATGCCATTAAGTTTGATGGAGAACTTAATACCCATAATGCTGCCATAAAATGCCGCAATGCAGCCGACCAGTTTTAGGATGAGGTTTTTAGGGTTTATTGCCGCGATCAGCCCACCGAAAACCATCACAAACATGGCAAAGCGGATGTATACACATTGCTCGCAGGGGGCCATGTAGAGATAGATTTGGAAGAACGAGTGCGCCAGAATAATTAACCCACCCATAGCACAAGCCATTAGCAACCACAAAAAACGCCGCTCCTGCCATCGCACCAGGGTATCAACTGGTGTGGTACATAAGTCTCGCCACAATCCTTTAATAAAAGCCATAGCCGGTTCCCTGTTTATTTTGCCGCCAGCTCTCTGACAAGCTCAGCCATGGAATCAATCGATTTGATGCTTTTGGTGTAGATCAGGTACTTACCATTGACGACGTAAGCCGGAACCCCCTGGATTTTGGCAACATCATAGGCCGCTTTCCATTTTTCCAACGTTTGCTGGACGGCGGGGTCCTTCAATGCTGCGTCAAAGTCAGCCTGACTCATGCCGGCTGCATCCAGCCCTGTTTTGATGAATGACGCGGGATCTTTACCGTCAGACCAGCGTTCCTTTTTGTCGTGGTAGGCAGTGTAGTAAGCGAACTTGGCTTTTTTGAACTGTGATTTGGCGTCAAACAATGAGACCCCTGCGGCCTGATCCTTCGCAATCATTACTGCAAATACTTCACTGGCCTGTTTACCGTATTCTCCTTTGGTCTCGAGATGAAAAGGAGTGAAGGTCACGACATCGGCAACTTTGTCTGACACTGGGCCTGTCACGGCTTTATCATATTTGTAGCAGAATGGGCAGGCATAGCTGAATACTTTGATCAACGTTTTATCAGCATTGGGAATCGGTTTCTCCAGCACCATATAGTCAGTACCTTCAGTAAAAGCCGATGCTGCAAATGATGTTACCAGCGCCGCCGTTAATACCACGCTTTTAAATAATGAAGTAATCCATTTAGATGACATAATTAATCCTTAATCTAACGATATTATTTAAACATTTGTTGTGGGTGAACCAGTAATGCGCGGTAGTGCGTTTGGTTTGGTTTATCAGAAAGGACATCAATTTCGACTTTGACTTCTTTTGTTTTGTAGTCAATTTCGTTGATTTTTCCGATGGTTGGCTGTCCAACGTCAAATAAATTAATAGAACCACCAAATCCAAACATGGTGTCGCGGTCTTTTTGATATTCAATTACCGACGTGATAGGACTGTAGAAATCATAACCGCGCTCTTTCCCGTACTCCCAAATTTGCTGAACGGTTCCTTTTTTCTCGTCAATTTTATATTCGACGAACCGGGAATATTTCATTGTTGGTAGAGCCGGTTGTTCGAGTCCACGGCCATCGCCATTGTCAAAGATGGTTAGCGTTCCTTTGCTCGAGAGCCAGGCGGTGTGTTGGGTGTAGGTAAAATCGAAATCAGTATTCTCGCACTTACCGTTTTCATCACACTTCAGCGCATTGCCCTTATCATCAACCGGTTTTAACAGTTTGCTTGCCAGCGACTTATTCCAACCTTTAGACGGTGCCAGAATCCATTTAACCTGTTTATCACGACCGATTTTGACGACACCCTGATGGCGGGAAGAAAGAATGATGGAGTCATCTTTAGCGTCATAGGCAATGGAGTTGACGTGAGCCCAGTTACGGCCCGCACCAACGCCGAGGGCGTCACCATAGGGAGTATCGGGCTCCAGTTTCGCCTGTTGGCCTGCGTGAGCGAGATCCACGTTGACGCATACCGCGCCTGCGTCCAGCGCACCCAGCAGCGCGTCACGCATCGGGTCGAGAATTTTGGTTAGATCCCACACGTCAACAACACGTCCAGATTTATCGACCTCAATAATCTGGTCGCGGATGGTATGCACGTGAAGACCATCCTCTTTGCGATAGTCGCGTTTACCCACGCGCAGCAATACAGTGTTATTGACCGTTTCGATCGATTCATGTGATGCATCCATGAATCCGCGCGGTAGTTTATGGTCGGCCAGAATCTGGCCCAGCATATCGAATTCATACCAGTGCTGGCCTTGTACGGCGGTGAATGTGCCGCGCGGTGTTTCACGTATACCCATCAGGTAGCCGCGCTTGTTGATATCCATGTCGTGGCCGTCATAGAAGGTGTCCTGATCCAGCCACCACCGATATTCGCCTTCCGTATCGACGACAAAGGTAAAGGGTGCGATATCAAAAGGAAGTGCGCCGCCAGCCGGACCCGCATCCAGGATGCCGGCATTTTTATCTTTTTCACCATGCCAGTGGAATTCTGCACCCTGCGGGGTAAAGGTATGGGTATTCACCAGATAAAGGCGATCTTCAAAACCAGGTGCTACTTTAATCACTTTTGTTTGCTGTAAATCAGATATAGAGCGGTTATCCATATAGTGATTAACGATGGCGGATGTTTGCACCACGTAATCATCTTTCATGGCTTTGCCATTTTCTTTATATTCAACAGTTAACTTATTTGCGAACTTTTGATAAAGGCCAAAAATAGGAATGCCATCGTACGTGGCGAGCGACTCTTTGCCGACGGTATAAGTTACCGGAACGCCTTTTTCACCTTTACCATGGACGGTAACTTTAACATCTGAAATAACGTGGCTGTCTAATTCAACCAGCGCAGTAAGCGGGGCATTTCCATACGGGTCAACCACTATTGCGCCCAATTTTCCTGCAGGTTGGGCTGGCTGAAAACCAGCGGCAAGAGAGTTTCCTGCTGCTAATCCAAATGTTAGTGCCAGAGTCCCAGCCAGAAGTGTTTTTCGGTATTGTGTAAACATGGATATATCTCCTTATATTACCTATAAATATAATCTTGCTGAATATATTATGTTTTTACTATTTTGATAAAATAAAATGGTATTACTAATGCTACTTTCACAATGTATTAATTAATGTTGATGAAATGTATTATTCTGCAGGAGCTAATTTTTATTATTTTTTGGATAGTATGAGTGAGATATTTTAAGAACAATATTTATTATTGCGTAGTGTGATCTTATCGACATTGTTTTAATTGTTTATAACGAGTTTGGATAATAGATTATCCGCTGATTTATATGATCGAAATCATATATTTGTTTCTGGAATATGCCACTATATGAGTATGTCAGAATAAGGTTGTGTAAAATTTTAACGTTAAATGTTTAATGATGTTAAATTTTAAGGGTAGAATAATGTTTATTGCCTGGTATTGGATTGTATTAATTGCACTCGTTGCGGTGGGTTATTATTGTCATATGAAACGTTATTGTCGGGCGTTCCGCCAGGATAGAGATGCCTTACTCGAAGCGCGAAACAAACTCTTTCGTCGCTCTGGTGAAGATAACAGCGCGATCAAGGAACAGGAATAGCCTCTCAGGTTCTGCTATGGATGAGCGGATGCTGTAAATTCGTAGGGTGGCATCCGCCCTCAGGATTATCCTATACCCATGGACTGGAGGATGACGAGACTTAACCCCATCACCGACATTCCACAAAGTACCCCATAGCTGGGATTATTATTTGGGTCGATCTCTTTTGCCAACGGCATCAATTCATCGACGGACAGCGCCACCATAATACCTGCGACTGCCGCCATTATTGCCGCCATCACCACCGGTGATATCAGACTACCGAGAATTAACCACGCCAGTACGCCGCCCAATATTTCTGCCATGCCCGAGATCCCAGCCCAGAATATTGCCGTACGTTTGGAGCCTGTGGCGGCATAGACGGGACCCGCCACGGCTAGTCCTTCAGGAATATTGTGCAATGCAACGGCGAGGGCAATACCAAAGCCCAGTTCAAGATTGCTACTGGCGGTAACAAACGTCGCAATCCCTTCCGGAAAGTTGTGCAGGCTGATGCCGAGTGTTAATAAAATCGCGGTGCGTTTAATCGATCCGGGTAGAGGTTGCGTTGTTTTCTGTACCAGATCCTGAGGATGCGCGTGCGGCAATAGACGGTCCAGGCCAAAGTAACCCAGTAAGCCAACGATGAACATTCCGTAGCCTAATACCGGCGACATGCCTTCTGCGGCCAGCGCAGCAGGTAGCATCTCCATTAGAGAGATCAGTAGCATAATCCCGGCGGCGAAGCCTAAAGAAAAGGCGAGAACACGGTTAGACGGTTTTTGCCCTATCACGCCGAGAAATGCGCCGATAAACGTGGCGGCACCTGCCAGTAAAGTCAGAAGTAAAGGTACTGACATCGACAAATAAAACTCCTTATCAATCTGCTTTCCGGATTGGATCGTCAAAATAACTGATGATCTTCATCATGGTTATCTGAGTTCTTCATCAACCGAATAAGCGTATTGTGGTGGTATCAAAATGACTCCCTCAGTAAGGATATCATCATGTCTTCAACTCGTATGCCAGCATTGTTTTTGGGTCACGGTAGCCCGATGAATGTTCTGGAAGATAACGTTTATACCCGTGCCTGGCAGCAACTGGGGGAAACGTTGCCGCGTCCGAAAGCCATTGTGGTGGTCTCGGCGCACTGGTTCACCCGTGGAACGGGTGTGACTGCGATGGAAGCCCCCAAAACGATCCACGATTTTGGCGGTTTTCCGCAAGCATTATATGACACCCATTACCCGGCTCCTGGCTCGCCTGAACTGGCGCAGCATCTGGTTAACTTGCTTGCTCCAGTGCCTGTTACCCTGGACAAAGAAGCGTGGGGTTTTGACCACGGTTCCTGGGGCGTGCTGATCAAGATGTACCCGAATGCGGATATTCCGATGGTGCAACTGAGCATTGATAGCACCAAACCCGCGGCCTGGCATTTTGAGATGGGCCGCAAGCTGGCGACGCTGCGTGATGAGGGCATTATGCTGGTGGCCAGTGGTAACGTGGTGCATAACCTGCGCACTGCGCGCTGGCACGGTGAGAACACGCCTTATCCGTGGGCGACCTCATTCAATGATTATGTTAAGGCAAACCTGACATGGCAGGGACCGGTTGAGCAGCACCCACTGGTGAACTATCTCGATCATGAAGGTGGATCGTTGTCGAATCCGACGCCGGATCACTACCTGCCGCTGCTGTATGTACTCGGGGCTTGGGACGGTAAAGAGTCTGTCACGATCCCGGTAGATGGTATTGAGATGGGAAGTTTAAGTATGTTGTCGGTGCAGGTTGGATGATGAATGCCCGATGGCGCTAAGCTTATCGGGCATTAAGTTCGTGCCGTAGGCCGGGTAAGGCGAAGCCACCACCCGGCACTCTCAATCATTCGACAAAAATATGCGGATAGAAACGTGACAGATCCTGCGTGATCAACGCGCGGTCTTCACGAATGCCAATCCCGGCTGGTTGATCGTTGATCAGCCAGCTGCCAATCAGCATATAGCTGTCGCCAAACTTCGGTAGCTGATGGAACTGCTGCACGATCATACCCTCTTCACCGTACGGACCTTCCACGGATTCGATGGTTTTACCGTTCTCAATGATGGAGACGTTAGCTCCCTCGCGCGAGAAGATCGGTTTGACGACGAATTTATCCATCTGCGGGTAGTCGTCTTCGGCGAAGTACGCTGGCAGCAGGTTCGGATGATTAGGGTACATTTCCCATAATAGCGGTAACAGTGCTTTGTTGGAAATAATGCTCTTCCAGGCCGGTTCCAGCCAGCGAACGCCAGCGTCTTCCAGCTTGGTGGAGAACATTTCACGCAGCATGAATTCCCACGGATAAAGCTTGAACAGGTTAGCGATTACCTGATCCTGCATATCGGTGAACTGACCTTTTTCACCAAGACCAATATCTTCTACATAGAGGAATTCAGTGGCGATTTCAGCTTCGGCCGCGCAATCCTGTAAATACTGGATCGTACCGCGATCTTCCACCGTATCACGACAGCAGGTCAGATGAAGCAGTTGAAAGCCATACTGCTCACGCAGCTCAGTGAAACGCTCGATCAGCTTTTCCTGCAGACTGTTGAACTGATCGCTGCCTTCCGGCAGGTTGCCCGCATTGAGCTGATCTTCCAGCCAGATCCACTGGAAAAACGCGGCTTCGTACAGTGAGGTTGGCGTATCGGCGTTGTTTTCTAAAAGCTTGGGTTCACCTGTGCCATCCCACGCCAGATCGAGACGTGAATAGAGCGACGGTTGCTGAGTCTGCCAGGACTGGCGGACAAAGCCCCAGGTATGCTTCGGAATGCGAAACTTGGTCATCAGCTCATCGCTGGCGATGACCTTTTCCACCACCTTGAGGCACATTTGATGCAGCTCTGCGGTGACCTCTTCCAGCTTTTCAACCTGAGCAAGGGTGAGTTTGTAGTACGCGTCTTCACACCAGTACGGCTCGCCATACATAGTGTGAAAATTGAAACCGTATTCGGTGGCTTTGTCGCGCCAGTCCGGGCGCTCAACAATACTGACTCTTTCCATGACGATCAGCCACCCATTGAACGAGTGGTGGTGCCGCTTGCGCTACGCTGCATGGTGCTCTGTTTAGCCACAGACTCACCAAATCCGCCGCGGGTTACGGTAGAGGTGGTGGCAGGTTTCGGTGCCATAGCGGTTTTCGGTACGGTCATGGTGCGACCCGGCGTTGCTGCGCCGTAGTTTTTACCGCCTGCATCCGTATATTTGCCGTAAGCCGGGCTGGCCGGATTTTTCGAGCTGAACAGCGGTTGCTGAGCGCCCATTCCGCCACCCATCAGTCGGCCCATCATGTAGCCCGCCATCAGTGGCATCCAGAAGCTGCCGCTGCTTTGATTCTGCGCCTGAGCCTGGCCTTCACCAGTCGGCGCCATACCTGCTTGCGCAGGAGCCTGCTGGCACTGGCCTTCGCCGAATTCAGCAATACAGTCTTCGCGAGTGGCGTATTTTGGCGCGGTACGTTCAGCTTCTTTCAGCGCATTGTTAAACGCGGTAGTACATTCGGCACTTTTACCCGGATTTGCCGCAGAGCAGTCGTCAGCGTTCTGATAAAGCGAAACCGTTTCGTCGCTCTTTTCACAGCCCGCGAGCATAAACACAGCGGTAACTGCCAGGGCGACAGGAGTCAGGTGGCGCGCGCTCCAGCTTTTGCGGAACGAGGCGTGATGTATAGATTTTGTCCGTTTCATTTATGTCTTCCAGGACCCAGTGGTAACTTTGCTCAGAATAGTGGATGACTGGTCGAAATTGAAGCGTTAAGAGGCGAGAATGCGGAAGAAGGGGGAGATCTTTACGTTGTCTTACGTTCAGACGGGGCCGAAGCCCCGTCATCAGCATCAGTTACGGAACGGGTTGTTGCCGTTGCTACTGGTTGAACGTGCAGCAGTTGGCTGAGCTGCAGGCAGATTGCCGGTACCGTTGAAGTCATTCACGGCGGCATCTTGTTGCGGATTTTGCGGTGCCACGGTATCCGGGGTCGTGGATACTGGTTTACCCAGCGTATTGTTCAGTGCCACCAGATCCTGCTCGTTCAGCGTACCGAGCGCAGATTTGACGTTTAACTGGTTGATCAGATAGGTATAACGCGCATTCGCCAGTTGCTGCTTGGCGTTGTACAGCGTGGTGGTGGCATCCAACACATCCACGATGGTGCGTGTACCTACGGAATAGCCGGCTTCCATCGCATCTAAAGAGCTTTGGGCAGAGACAACCGCTTGTTTGTACGCGTTAATGCTACTGATGGAAGCATTAATGTTGTTGAACGAAGAACGAACGGTCTGCACCACGCTGCGGTGTGCGCTTTCCAGTTGTTCACTCGCGCCAACAAAGTTGTACTGTGCTTGTTTTACCTGTGAGTTAACCATTCCGCCCTGGTACAGCGGCAGCGAGAAGCTCAGACCAATTTTGTTCTGGCCTTCATTGCTGTCGTCATAGCGTGTGCCCGCATCACTGGCACGCGTTTTAGATCCGCTGTAAGAGGTGTCAGAAACGCCGGTAGAGGCGGTCAGGTCCAGAGTCGGTAAGTGACCGTCCTGTGCCAGACGAATCTGCTCACGCGCCAGATCCTGGCTCAAACGGGCCTGCAATAATGACAGGTTGCGGTTTTCAGCTTCTTTCAGCAGCGCGTTCACGGCCTGCGGTTTGTTGGTTTTAAAACCATCAACGTTCAGTGAAGCCAGTTCCGGGTAGTAGTTACCAGTCACCTGGCGCAGCTGTTCTACCGCGTTATCCAGATTGTTACGCGCGGTAACTTCATTCGCCAGCACGGTATCGTATTGTGAACGGGCGTTTTGTACATCAGTGATGGCAACCAGGCCTACGTTAAAACGCTGAGTGGTCTGATCTAACTGACGATAGACCGCATCTTTCTGTGCCTGAGTGTAAGAAAGCACGTCAATTGCGTTCAGTACGTTAAAATAGGCCGTAGCGGTATTCAGGATCAGCGTTTGCTGATCGGTCTGATAGGTCACGTCCTGGATGCCCGCTGATTTTTCTTGCAGCGTCAGGGCACGCCATTTAGACATGTCGAACAGCGTTTGAGTCAATTGTAATGACGCGCTGGTTGCGTTGGAGTTGAGACCATTTGAATCACGGTAGCCATTGCTGTAGGTGTAATCGGCACCTAAACCCAGTTGCGGCAGTAATGGACTACGCGCTTCGTTAATTTTTTCGAATGCAGCATCGCGATCGGCGGCGGATTTACGCAATTCCGGGTTGCTCAGGCGTGCTTGCTGATAAACCTGCATCAGGTTTTCTGCCTGGCTCAAAGTACTGAACCCCGACAGGCTCAGGCCGATAAGGATGGGGAGCAATTTCTTCATTTGCATTCCTTGTTGTGAAGCAGTATTTAGCGCTGATCAAATTGTAAAAATATTTGCTGATTCTAGCAGAATCCGCCACTTCAAAAAGTTGGCGTTACGTGCCATACGGCGTTAATTTGCATCAATTTAACACAAGGGCGTTCAAACATCAGTCAAACGACCTTGAAATTCACATTTTAATCACTATTGGTTTCAGGACAGCACAATGCGTAAACCAGACAACTTGCCAATGACTTTCACTAAAAATGATGTAGAAATTATTGCACGAGAAACGCTATACCGCGGTTTTTTTTCACTGGATCTTTATCGGTTTCGCCACCGCCTGTTTAACGGGGGGATGAGCGGTGAGGTAACGCGTGAAATTTTTGAGCGCGGACACGCGGCAGTCTTGCTACCCTTTGACCCTGAGCGGGATGAAGTTGTGCTGGTCGAGCAGATTCGTATTGCGGCATTTGATACCAGCGAAAGCCCGTGGCTACTGGAAATGGTAGCCGGAATGATCGAAGAGGGCGAAACCGTTGAAGATGTAGCCCGTCGTGAAGCAATGGAAGAGGCCGGGCTGGAAGTTAAACGGACGAAGCCCGTTCTGAGCTATCTGGCAAGCCCGGGTGGCACCAGTGAGCGTCTGTCTATTTTAGTCGGCGAAGTGGACGCCACGACCGCGAGCGGGATACACGGTCTGGCTGATGAAAACGAAGATATTCGTGTTCATGTGGTAAGCCGGGAACAGGCTTATCAATGGGTAGAAGAGGGGAAAATCGACAACGCAGCGTCTGTCATCGCCTTGCAATGGTTACAGCTGCACTATCAAGAGTTAAAAACTGAGTGGAAAAAATGAAGCGTTACACACCTGACTTCCCTGAAATGATGCGTCTGTGCGAAACCAACTATTCGCAATTGCGCCGCCTGCTGCCACGTAATGATGCAGCCGGTGAAACAGTGAGCTATCAGGTAGCAAACGCACAATATCGGTTAACGATCGTTGAATCGACCCGATACACTACGCTTGTCGCGATCGAACAAACGGCACCGGCCGTCACTTACTGGAGCCTGCCGTCATTGACTGTGCGCCTGTATCATGACGCAAGGGTGGCTGAAGTGTGTTCAAGTCAGCAGATCTTTCGCTTCAAAGCGCGGTATGATTATCCAAATAAAAAGTTGCATCAACGCGACGAAAAGCATCAAATTAATCAGTTTCTGGCCGACTGGTTACGGTACTGTTTAGCACATGGAGCGATGGCGATTCCGGTTTATTAGCGTCGTGAAACCTAAGGACACCATTTGGAAAGCCTGTTAACCCTTCCTTTGGCTGGTGAGGCCAGAGTCAGGATCTTACAAATTACAGATACTCACCTGTTTGCCGAAAAGCATGAAACGCTGCTGGGTGTGAACACCTGGGACAGCTATCAATCCGTACTGGATGCAATACATGCAGAGTCGCCTGAGTACGATCTGATCGTCGCGACGGGTGATTTGGCGCAGGATCAATCCGCTGCGGCTTATCAGCATTTTGCTGAGGGCATCGCAAGTTTTCGTGCGCCCTGCGTTTGGCTACCGGGCAATCACGATTTTCAGCCGGCAATGTACAGCGCGTTGCAGGATGCGGGCATTTCCCCGGCCAAACGCGTTTTCATTGGCGAACAGTGGCAAATCTTGCTGCTCGACAGCCAGGTGTTCGGCGTTCCCCACGGTGAGTTAAGTGAATTTCAGCTCGAATGGCTGGAGCGTAAACTTGCTGATGCGCCAGAGCGTAATACCTTGCTGCTACTGCATCATCATCCTCTGCCTGCGGGCTGCAGCTGGCTCGATCAGCACAGTCTGCGTAATGCCGCTGAGCTGGATAACGTGCTGGTGAATTATCCTCGCGCCAGGTATCTATTGTGCGGGCATATTCATCAGGAACTTGATCTGGACTGGAACGGTCGCCGTCTGCTGGCGACACCGTCGACCTGTGTGCAGTTTAAACCGCACTGCTCCAACTTCACATTGGATACCATCAGCCCCGGCTGGCGGACGCTGGAGCTTTTTGCCGACGGGACGTTGCAGACTCAGGTACGTCGTCTGCAGGGTAATCGGTTCCACCCTGATACCGCTTCAGAAGGCTACTGATGTCTACGCTTCTCTATCTTCACGGATTTAATAGCTCTCCTCGTTCGGCGAAGGCGTGTTTACTGAAAAACTGGCTGGCGGAGCACCATCCGCACGTTGAGATGATCGTACCGCAGTTGCCGCCGTATCCGGCCCAGGCCGCAGAGATGCTGGAATCGATCATTCTTGAACATGGCGGAGAGTCGCTGGGGATTGTCGGCTCCTCATTAGGCGGTTATTACGCTACCTGGCTGTCGCAATGTTTTATGCTGCCGGCAGTGGTGGTGAACCCTGCTGTACGGCCTTATGAACTGCTGGTCGACTATCTCGGTCAAAACGAGAACCCCTACACGGGGCAGCAATATGTGCTAGAGTCACGCCATATTTACGATCTTAAAGTCATGCAGATTGACCCGCTGGAAGCGCCGGATTTGATCTGGCTGCTCCAACAAACGGGCGATGAAGTGTTGGACTACCGCCAGGCGGTGGCGTATTACGCCTCCTGCCGTCAGACAGTTATTGAGGGCGGAAACCACGCATTCACGGGCTTCGAAGATTATTTCAACCCGATTGTCGATTTCCTTGGACTGCACAGTTTCTGACGATCAATTCGAATTGCTTATTTAAACCATGACGCAAACTTATAACGCTGATGCCATTGAGGTACTCACTGGGCTTGAGCCGGTACGCCGTCGCCCAGGGATGTACACCGATACGACCCGTCCGAACCATCTTGGGCAGGAAGTGATTGATAACAGTGTGGATGAAGCACTGGCGGGCCACGCGAAACGCGTGGACGTGATCTTACATGCCGACCAGTCTCTGGAAGTCATTGATGACGGACGCGGAATGCCGGTAGACATTCACCCTGAAGAGGGCGTTCCGGCGGTTGAGCTGATCCTCTGTCGTCTGCACGCGGGCGGCAAGTTCTCCAACAAGAACTACCAGTTCTCCGGTGGTCTGCACGGCGTGGGTATCTCCGTTGTTAACGCCCTGTCCAAACGTGTGGAAGTGAACGTGCGCCGTGACGGGCAGGTATACAACATCGCGTTTGAGAATGGCGATAAAGTGCAGGATTTACAGGTTGTCGGTACCTGTGGCAAACGCAATACCGGGACCAGCGTGCACTTCTGGCCGGATGAAAGCTTCTTTGACAGCCCGCGTTTTTCCGTTTCGCGCTTAACACATGTACTAAAAGCAAAAGCGGTACTGTGCCCGGGTGTTGAGATCACTTTTAAAGATGAGGTCAACAACAGCGAACAGCGCTGGTGCTACCAGGATGGTCTGAATGACTATCTGAGCGAAGCGGTGAATGGCCTGCCGACGCTGCCGGAAAAACCGTTCATCGGTAATTTCAGCGGTGAGACGGAGACGGTGGACTGGGCGCTGCTCTGGCTGCCGGAAGGCGGCGAGCTGCTTACCGAAAGCTATGTGAACCTGATCCCAACCATGCAGGGCGGTACGCACGTTAACGGTCTGCGTCAGGGACTGCTGGATGCGATGCGCGAGTTCTGCGAATACCGTAACATCCTGCCGCGTGGCGTGAAGTTGTCTGCAGAAGATATCTGGGATCGCTGTGCATATGTGTTGTCGGTAAAAATGCAGGATCCGCAATTCGCCGGACAAACCAAAGAGCGCCTCTCTTCGCGTCAGTGTGCGGCATTCGTCTCTGGCGTGGTGAAAGATGCTTTCAGTTTGTGGCTGAACCAGAACGTGCAGTCAGCCGAACTGCTGGCTGAGATGGCGATTTCCAGCGCGCAGCGTCGTCTGCGTGCGGCGAAAAAAGTAGTGCGTAAAAAGCTGACCAGCGGTCCGGCGCTGCCGGGTAAACTGGCTGACTGTACCGCACAGGATCTTAATCGTACCGAACTGTTCCTTGTCGAAGGTGACTCGGCGGGCGGATCGGCCAAACAGGCGCGCGATCGTGAATATCAGGCGATCATGCCGCTGAAAGGTAAGATCCTCAATACCTGGGAAGTCTCTTCCGATGAAGTACTGGCTTCGCAGGAAGTTCACGATATTTCCGTGGCGATCGGCATCGATCCGGATAGCGACGATCTGAGCCAGCTGCGCTACGGTAAGATCTGTATCCTGGCGGATGCCGACTCCGATGGTCTGCACATTGCCACACTGCTGTGTGCGCTGTTTGTAAAGCACTTCCGCACGCTGGTGAAACACGGTCACGTCTACGTGGCGCTGCCGCCGTTATACCGTATCGACCTCGGTAAAGAGGTGTATTACGCGCTGACGGAAGAAGAGAAAGCGGGCGTACTGGAGCAGTTAAAGCGCAAGAAAGGCAAGCCGAACGTGCAGCGCTTTAAAGGTCTGGGTGAAATGAACCCGATGCAGCTTCGTGAAACTACGCTGGATCCGAACACCCGTCGCCTGGTGCAGCTCATCATCGATGATGAGGACGATCAGCGTACCAACGCAATGATGGATATGCTGCTGGCCAAGAAACGTTCTGAAGATCGTCGTAACTGGTTGCAGGAGAAAGGCGACCTGGCGGATCTCGAAGGGTAATTGCATGTAGAAAAGCCGGAGACGGGCGTAAAATGCCTTATCCGGCTCTCATCTGGCGAAGCGATTATATGCCGGATAGCAAAGCGTCATCCGGCAAATCGACAACCTTAAATACCCGACTCCAGAATACGAATATTCATGTCCAGCACGTCACCTTTCACGGCTTCGCTGTAGGCTTTCATATGCGGGGTCTGCAAATGCGCTTCAAGATGCGCGATGCTTTCCCACTGTTCAACCATCACGATTGAATCTGGCGCTGTGGTCTGAAAACTCACACCTGCGGCATGATCCACCATCGGCGCATAGCCGTGGCAGCCTTCTTCTTTCAGTACGGTCGGAACGATTTTAGCAAACTGATCCAGTACCGCCTGGCGGTGATGTTGACCTGGACGTGTACGGATTTCTGCAATAACGGTAAGCATGGTTAACTCCTTCTAATTCCAGGTTACCAGTTAACCAAAAATTTCGGTCAGATGCTTGCGATATTCTGCGATATAACGCGGGACGTCCGGCATTTTAATCACGTCATTGGTGATAAAGGTCGGCAGCGCTTCCATTCCCAGGAACTGGTTTGCTTTATGGAACGGGAGATAAACGCCATCAACGCCAACGCCATGGAAGAACTGGTCTTTTTCAGTGAAGGCTTCCATCGGTGCGTTCCAGGTCAGGGACAGCATGTATTTTTTGCCCTGAATCAGCCCGCCGGAGCCGTATTTTTTAGAGGCATCTGAACGTGTGCGACCGTCGCTGGCATACAGCGTGCCGTGACCTTCGGTAAACACGTCATCGATGTATTTTTTCACGGTCCACGGTGCGCCCATCCACCAGCCGGGCATCTGCCAGATAACCGCATCGGCCCAGACGAAATTCTGTACTTCTGTTTTTACGTCATAATCGCTGTCTGCGCGTACGACTTTAACATCATGCCCGAGGTCGCGCAGGATACCGTCCGCGACCTCGGTCAGGGTGTCATTCAGTTGACCATTAGAATGGCCGAATTTTTTCGCCCCGTTGATAATCAGAATGTTGCTCATTTTGTGTCCTCAAGGAAATACGTTTGAGGACGATTTTACTCCCACCAGCGGTGCGGTGAAATTAGCAAAATGTGCAAAGTCTTTTGCTATATGAGCAACAATAACGCAATTACCAACTGACTTTTGCTTCAAAGCCACCTTCCGGAGCGTTGCCAAACGAGGCTGACATCCCATGCAATATCGCGATACGACGGACAATCGACAGACCGAGACCGCTGCCGGTCACGCTTTGTCCCGGCGGACGATAAAAGCGTTCACCGATGTGTGTAAGTACCTCCGGCGCAACGCCAGGACCATTATCTTTGACGCTGAAGT